>Ga0209987_10000056_pt1 | contig 46408 bp, 33 predicted proteins | sample N074metaG_FD_182134 | JGI IMG/M metagenome (GOLD analysis project Ga0209987, IMG submission 182134) | Deep subsurface microbial communities from Kermadec Trench to uncover new lineages of life (NeLLi) - N074 metaG (SPAdes) (version 2) | ecosystem: Environmental > Aquatic > Marine > Ocean trench...
GACCACAGAACATACCGCTTCGTATTATGCGGCGACGACGAACTGGCGTACCGGGTATCCCAGCCTCCAGGGTGAGCATCGCTGTGACATTGTCGTTGTCGGCGGCGGTTTCACAGGCGTATCTACCGCTCTTTGCCTTGCCGAGCGTGGCTACCAGGTCGCGTTGCTGGAAGCGAACCGAATCGGTTGGGGTGCATCAGGCCGCAATGGCGGGCAATTGGTCGACGGATTCGTTGAAGTCGACAAGATTGAGAAACGGCTGGGAACACAAGCAGCTGAAATTGCGTATCAAATGGGTATCGAATGCCGCGACCTTGTGCTCGATTCAATCGAAAAATACGGGATCGATTGTGACCTCAGGATGGGGTATCTGGACCTGGCGCTTAACTCCGCGGACATAGATAATTTTCATGAGCAAATTGAACTAAAGCGCGCCAAAAATTACCCGCACGACTTTGAGTTTGTGCCGCAAGAAAATATGCACGAGTTTATCGGCTCCGATCTTTACGTTGCGGGGCTGGTTAATCGTGGCAACGGACATTTACATCCACTCAATCTCTGTATCGGTGAAGCGCGAGCGGCCGAAAACCTGGGTGTCGACATCTTCGAGAAGTCACGCGTGATGAAAATTCAGCACGGCGAGCACCCACAGGTTCATACGGACAAAGGTTTGGTACATGCCAGCAAGATTGTGCTTGCCGGTAATGCGTACCTCAACAATACGGAACCGAAACTTTCCGGCTCGGTAATTCCTGCCGGCAGCTACATTATCGCAACAGAGCCATTGTCCAGGGACATGGCTGAGGAATTGTTGCCGCAGAATATGGCGGCTTGCGATCAACGTGTCGGGTTGAATTATTTTCGATTGTCGGCCGATCGGCGGATGTTGTTTGGTGGTCTGTGCAACTATTCAGGCCGCGATCCGAAGAGCATAATGGCGGCACTCCAGCCGAAAATGGTCAAGGTGTTTCCCCAGTTGGAAAAATCTGCCATCGATTACGAGTGGGGTGGGTACATTGCCATCAGCATGAATCGAATCCCGCAGATGGGGCGCATAAAGGGCAATACTTATTACGCCCAGGGCTATTCCGGTCACGGTGTGGCACCGACACACATGGCGGGCCGGGTTCTCGCTGAGGCTATCGATGGCGATATGACGCGTTTCGATGTTTTTGAACGTATCCGTCATTTGCGATTGCCGGGCGGCAAATGGTTTGCCAATCCGGCGCTTGCGCTTGGCATGATGTACCACCGACTAAAAGAGATTTTTTGATTTTTCCGGAGTGGAGTGATGAACGACAATACCGCCAGACAACTTGAAGTCGACCTGCCCGATTTGCAGGCTCACTGGATGCCGTTTACGGGCAATCGCTATTTCAAGGAAAACCCGCGACTCATATCGCGCGCAAAAGGCATGCACTGCTGGACGCACGATGGCCGGCAGTTGCTTGATGCTGTTGCCGGGCTGTGGTGTTGCAACGCCGGTCATTGTCATCCGAAAATTGTCGATGCGATTCAAAAGCAGGCGCAGGAACTTGATTATTCAATGGCATTCCAGCTCAGCCATCCGGCCGTGTTTGAGCTGGCGAACAAATTGACTGACATGGCTCCGGATGGAATCGACTACGCTTTCTTCGTAAATTCCGGGTCCGAGGCGGTTGATACCGCGTTGAAGATGGCACTTGCGTATCACCGCTTGCGAGGAGAGGGCGCTCGCACTCGATTTATTGGTCGTGAACGCGGCTACCACGGTGTAGGTTTTGGTGGGATTTCGGTGGGTGGAATGTCGGCTAATCGCAAGATGTTCGGGGCCATGCTGCCGGGTGTTGATCACCTGCCACATACCCACGACCTGGAGCACAATGCGTTTACGCGGGGTCTGCCGGATTGGGGTCTGCATTTCGCAGACGAACTCGAGAACATCGTCGCCCTGCACGATCCTTCAACGATTGCGGCGGTTATTGTCGAACCTATTGCTGGTTCCGCAGGTGTGTTGTTACCACCGAGGGGATATTTGCAGCGACTGCGAGAGATTTGCGACAAGTACGGTATTTTGCTTATCTTTGATGAGGTGATTTGCGCATTCGGTCGTACCGGCGACGCCTTCGCAGCACAGCGCTTCGAGGTAACTCCGGACTTGATCACGACAGCCAAGGGGCTGACAAGCGGCACGGTACCCATGGGAGCCGTACTCGCCCGTGGCGATGTCTATGACACTTTCATGTCCGGTCCTGACGGGGCAATTGAATTCTTCCATGGCTATACTTATTCAGGACATCCTCTGGCAGCTGCCGCAGGGCTCGCCACGATGGAGGTATACTTGCAGGACGGGCTTTTCGAACGTGCCCGATCCATGGAAGGCAAATTCGAGGACGCTTTGAACAGTCTCAAGGGCGAACCCAATGTAATCGATGTGCGAGCTTTCGGATTGATCGGTGCGGTTGAGCTCGAAGGCATTGACGGTCAGCCGACAGCCCGGGCGATGCAAATTTTCAGGACCTGTTACGACAATGGCGTGATCATACGGACAACAGGCGATACGCTGGCATTTTCACCGCCGCTCATCGTGGAAGATGAGCACCTGGATCAGATAGTTGAAACTGTTCGAGCGGCAATACGCGCGCAGTGAACATTGCAAGACCAATATCAATTTAACAGGCGAAGAAACATGGCTCAAAAAGCAAGCGCGATAGGCTCAGTTCGCATAGTCGGAAACTGGATCAATGGACAAATTCAGGAATCCGCATCCACGCGATACGGTTCGGTCTACGATTCCGCAACCGGTGAACAATGCGCATCAACTGTGATGTCAGACGAAGCGGACGTCGATGCGGCCGTCAGTGCTGCGCATGCAGCATTTGATGACTGGTCTGAAACGCCGATCCTGAAACGTGCCCGTGTCATGTTCAAACTTAAAGAACTGATCGAGCGGGACCTCAAGAAAATTGCCGCAATGATTTCTCAAGAACATGGCAAAGTCCTCCACGACGCTGAAGGCTCAGTGCAGCGCGGTCTTGAAGTGGTCGAATTTGCCTGTGGTATTCCACATTTAATAAAGGGTGAGTACAACGACCAGGTCGGCGTCGGCATTGACACCTATTCCATGCGTCAACCGCTGGGTGTTTGTGTCGGCATTACGCCGTTCAATTTTCCGGCAATGGTACCGCTCTGGATGTTTCCGCTGGCGATCGCCTGCGGCAATACCTTCATACTGAAGCCCTCGGAAAAAGATCCCGGCTGTTCGCTGATGTGGGCAGAGCTCCTTAAGGAAGCTGGCTTGCCGGATGGTGTGTTTAATGTTGTTCAGGGCGATCACGTTGCCGTCAATTCCTTGCTGACAGATGATCGGGTCGGCGCTGTGAGTTTTGTCGGCTCCACGCCAGTTGCGGAGCACGTTTACAAAACAGCTTCAGAGCATGGCAAGCGCGTGCAGGCGTTGGGCGGAGCGAAGAATCACCTAGTCGTATTGCCGGACGCAGATATGGAAAAGACGGCAGATGCCCTTGTCGGCTCAGGATACGGATCGGCCGGAGAACGTTGCATGGCGATTTCCGCCATCGTTGCAGTGGGGGGCGCCGCAGAACCTTTGCTGGAGAAATTATTGCCCAAGATACACGCATTGAAAATCGGCCCCGGATCGGACAACAGCAATGACATGGGTCCGCTAATTACGGCCGAGCATCGTGACAAGGTGCGTTCGTATATTGACCTGGGAGAAAAAGAGGGCGCTACCGTATTGGTTGATGGTCGCACTCATGAAATCACAAAATCGCCTGGTTATTTTCTGGGACCTACTTTGTTTGATCATGCTACACGTGACATGCGTGTCTACCAGGAAGAAATTTTTGGTCCCGTGCTGACGCTGACCAGAGTAGATACCTTTGACGAGGCTATTTCAATGATCAACGATCACGAATACGGTAACGGAACAGCGATCTTTACGCGTGATGGCGACGCAGCGCGAAAATTCACGCACGGCATCAATGTTGGCATGGTCGGCGTGAATGTGCCGATACCGGTACCGCTCGCTTTTCATAGTTTTGGCGGCTGGAAGCGTTCCCTGTTCGGAGGGTCGTCGATTTATGGGATGGAAGGCGTTAGATTTTATACGCGGCTCAAGACCGTTACATCTCGCTGGCCTACAGGCATTCACGGTGGCGCTGATTTTTCGATGCCGACTATGTGATTCAGCGATTGCTATTCAGTGAGGTATGCTTTTGGCCAGGCAAAATAATAGCCTGGCGGCCGAATTAGAATGGCAAGAATTTTCCAACTACAAAAATAGCAGCTTGAAGCATGACTACATCCAACCTGTTGGAATTTTTTGCTGAAAACAAGAAGAAAGGTGAGCCGCTAGTGCTTGCCAGCGTCTATGAAACCCAGGGTGCGACCTATAGCAAGGCCGGTGCCAGTATGTTGATGACCGGGGATGGGAAATTCCAGGGGATGTTATCCGGCGGTTGCCTCGAAGGCGATCTTGCCGAACGGGCCACCCAGGTTGTTGCAGAGGGCAAACCGCAAAGTGTCACATATGATTTGGCGCAGGACGACGAAGACTTGTGGGGTCTTGGGGTCGGCTGCGACGGTCTAATGCGTATTTTTCTGCAACCGTTGCTGCCCGCGAACAATTATCAACCTTTCACGTCAATGGCCGGAATTCTCGAAGGCGATTGCGTGGAGATAGCCGCCACAGTTATCGAGTCGGCATCCGCTGCGGCCAATGCAGGTGACGCTTTGGTGCGAGTTGGCGAGAAATTCATCAATTTCGGATTGAGCTCTGCTGCCGCTGCCAGCATTGAGAGTCAGTGTCTGGATGTGCTGGCCGTCGGCCAATCAATTGTTGATCGGGTAATCCTTGATGGCGAAACCGTGTCGATATTGTACAGCGTGATAAGACCGCCCCCCAAAGTGTTGGTGCTGGGCGCAGGGCTGGACGCGGAGCCGGTGGTAAGTCTGTGTGTTGATCTGGGCTGGCGAGTAACGGTTCAGGATCATCGACCTGCTTATATCGAAAAAAGCAATTTTGAGCTGGCGAGCGAGGTTGCCTGTTGTCCCGCAGAATCGCTGCCGAAAGTGCTTGATTTGAATCAGTTCGATGCGGCAATCGTCATGAGTCACCACTTGATCACCGACAGGACATATCTGCAATTTCTGGCGGAAACTGACATGGTCTACATCGGCTTGCTTGGTCCGAAAGAACGCCGTGACCGGCTCATGCGTGACATTGGCTCGGTGGCAAAGCAACTTGAAAATCGGTTGCATGGGCCTGCTGGTCTCGATATCGGCGGACGGGGGCCTGCTGCAATTGCGTTATCGATTATCGCCCAGATGCATTCGGTACTGGCGGCACGGTCGCTGGCCGTGACCACCTAGCCCGGGCTAGAGGCAATTACCAGCGCTATCGAAACCCGGAGTACTAGTTTCTTTCCGGAAGAAAAATACTCACGATCATGTCCGCCAGTGCATCCACGTTTCTGGATTCGCTGAAGTCTATGCCGCTCGTACCTTTTATTTCGAGTGCCAGGGCTAGAATGCCGCCGGATGAAACTCGAATCAAATTGAACAGCAGGGCAGGGTCACCAGGTGGTGCTATGCCACTCTCCTGCAGCGGTTTAAGTTCTTCTACCACAATTTCGCAAACAGGCTTCAGGTGTGTCTCGACTAGCCAGTCGAGCCGACTGCTTGATCGGCTTGATTCCTGCAGCATGAGTTTGTGCGTTGCCGGGTGGCTGGCAGCGTAATTAACATAGGCACGAATCATCGATGCCATTCGATCGCGAGGGCTTTGTTGCGCTGCCTCCTCGCGCGCATGCAATAGTGATCGGGCAAATTGCGAAAAGCAACGATTGGCTGTCGCTCGCCAAAGCTCTTCTTTGTTCTTGAAATGATAAGTAATCAGCGGGTGATGAACGCCAGCCCGTTCTGCGATATCTCGCGTCGATGTACCTTTATAGCCATTTTCTGAAAACGCCTCCAGAGCGGCATCCAGCAGCTTTTGTTGTGTCAGGACACTGCGTTGTTGTTGTTTTCTCGGTGTCTTTTCTGCCACCGGTTCCGTCGCCACCATCTGCATCCAACTCGCAAAACTCAATATTGAACTGCCTAGAGTATCGGGAACCGCAAAAATGGTCCAATTTGCTCACTTTATTGACCGACTGTATTAAAGCCGTCGAGGCTGCTTGCCTGCTCTAATCTATTGCAAATTAAAGGACATACGCAGGGCAATACGCTTTTCGACGGGCTGGCCGCTTTCGGTCGCGGGCTCGAAGCGCCACTGTTCAAGCGCTTTTGTGGCAGCCGCGTGGAAAGTTGTCTGCGGTTCAGAAGCCATGATTTCAATATCCGCGACCTCGCCAGCAGTGGTAACGGTAAATGCCAGGTCGACCCAGCCCGTAATATCCTGTCGCTGTGCAGAACGCGGGTATCTGGGTGCCACATAATGAATCCGTTTGACGGCCGTAATGTCTTCAGGCGCGCTGGTTTTGACTGCTCCTGAGTCTACGGGAGAAGCTGTTTCATTCGATCCAGCCGGACTATCAGGGCTGGAATCGGTCTTGGCAGCTGCGACATTCTCGGTTCCATCGGATGATGTCGGGCTTTGGGTTGCGGCAGATTGACTTGCAGCCGCGACATTTTCGCCTCCATCGGATGATGTGGGGCTTTCGGTTGCGACATATTGCCTTGCAGCCGCTGCAGCCGTTGCAGCCGCAGCAGCGGCAGCCAGGCGATCATTCTCCGCCTGGGCCACAATACGATCTTCTTCGGCCTTCTTCGCGGCAGCGGCTTCGGCAGCGATGCGGTCATCCTCGGCTTTTATCGCAGCAGCGGCTTCGGCAGCAATGCGGTCATCTTCGGCTTTTTTCGCAGCAGCGGCTTCGGCAGCGATGCGGTCATCCTCGGCTTTTTTCGCGGCGGCAGCTTCGGCAGCAATGCGGTCATCCTCGGCTTTTTTCGCGGCGGCAGCTTCGGCCGCGATGCGGTCATCCTCGGCTTTCTTTGCGGCAGCAGCTTCGGCAGCAATGCGGTCATCTTCGGCTTGCTTCGCGGCGGCAGCTTCTGCGGCGACGCGATCCTCTTCGGCTTGCTTCGTGGCAGCGGCTTCTGCGGCAATGCGTTCCTCTTCGGCTTGCTTCGTGGCAGCGGCTTCTGCGGCAATGCGTTCCTCTTCGGCCTGTTTCGCGGCGGCAGCTTCGGCAGCAATTCGGTCTGTTTCCGCTTTCTCCGCGGCTGCTGCAGCGACTCGATCTTCCTCAGCCTGTCTTAGTGCTGCGGCTTCAGCCGCGACGCGATCCGCTGCCGCTTGTTCGGCAGCAACGCGAGCTTCATCCGCCAGTTCCAAAGAACCGTATTTTTCGATACGTGCCGCTGTGAGCTGCTCAGCCAGGGCGTTCAACTCAGTTGTGTTTGAGCCAGCCAAAAGCGCCGCCTCGGTAAGAAATCGGCTGGCGTCTTCAAATTGGGAATTGCTGGTTGCAATACGCGTTTCATCCAGCAGTTCGCGTAGTTGCTGTTTTTCAAGCTGGACATTCATGAAACGCAGGCGCTGTATTTCCGGGTCCACCAGGCCGATAACCCGAAGTGCACGAGCCGCTTCGACGTTGCGATTAGCCAGCAGGTGATTTTCCGCAAGACCGAATACTTCCTCGGTCAGAGTGCTTAGTTCGGCCGCAATTGCCTCATCGCCCGGAGTTGCGCTTAATGCAGCAATGTAGAACTCCATCGCGTTACGGCCTGCAGGTGATGCAATATCTCCGGCGGCGCGCGCGTCTCTGGCCATTTGCAAATAATTCGGGCGGAGCGAAGCGGGGTCCGCTGTTTGCGGTGCAGGCTCCGTTGATGTGCCGCTGTCAGTCCCCGTCACAGGAGGCACTGGCGTTGTAACTTGATCCTGGACGATAGCCTCGGGCTCGATCACCTCATTGCTTTCGGTAGTCAGGAACCACATGGTCGCCGCCAGGATAACTGCAAGACCGGTCGCTCCAGCAAGCACTTTGGGATTTTTCGCCAGACGCATGAATCCCAATGCTGCTTTACCAGAGGTTTTGATAATTGAAAAGCCACTTTTGAAGATAAAGCCGGTTGCGGCCGCAACTGCCTTGCCAACGGATGCGGCGATGTTTTTCACCGTTTCGCCGAAATTTCCGACTTCGTCAAATGCAGACTCCAGACCCGGTGAGCCAGGTGCCGGAGTAGTCTTTACAAGCGCATGCATCGGATCAATCTTTTGCACTTGCGGTTTCGATTCAGGCAATTCCGGCATCGGGTTATTGATGACCGGTGCTCGTTTCTTGTTTTTCGTCGCTGGCCGAATCGCCGGGGTCGCCTTTTTCGGTGGAGCAGCCGACGCAGGTTTTACGATCGGGCTGGCGGCGGTTTTTGGCTTGCCCTTAAAAGCAGAGTCCGCGGCATCAAGGTGATGCTTGACTGAAGCTTCGATCGCAAGACGCACGCGACCGGGGGATACTGGCTTAAGAAGGAATCGATATACCTGGCCTCGATTGATAAGGTCCATCAGCAACTCGCCATCGTCTCGGCGGCCAGCGACGACCGCCACGAGTCGGGGAACGGTCTTCCGTAACTTTTGCGTCAGGACTTCGATATTTGAGCCGACCATTGCGGCGTCGGTGACGAGCACGCCGACCTTGTGCTTGACAACGATGTCTTCGGCCTGCGTTGGCGTATCCGCGTGATAAACATCATGCAGTCCCATCGAGGACTCTTTGATGGTGGCCAAAAATTCTTCATCTTTTGTCAACACCAGGATGTCAATTTCACGGCCACGGGTATTGGGTGTAATCTGGATTCTATCGGGCTTGAGCGCCGGCATTGTTCCAGTGCCATCGCTGCTGATGGATGCGCCGTTCTCCGCAGTTTCCATGACAATGTGTTCGCCGGTCGGCTCATCGACATTTGCTTTCGTATCGTTGGCGGACCGGGATATCGTCATCAACCGAACCCGCTTGGTGGCTGCTTCCACCAGATCCTGAAGAGAATCTGGTTTGACTTCACCACGAATAATCTGGAAGACCTCCTGTTCTCCGACCATCGCTTCCAGGCCATCTGAGGTGTCTGAGCCGGCAAGGAGAATTCCAATCATATCCGGGGAGCGTTTTTTCGCCTCGCGCAATGCTTCAAGACCGCTCATTCCAGGCATTTTTTGCGCGCAAATCAACACGTCAATCGGCGTGTCGCCGAGCGCATTCAGCGCTTCCGTACCACTGGTCGCACAATGTACCGAATAGTTGTCATTGAACCCCTTGCTAAACAGATCGAGGGTTCTTTGCTCACTATGCAGTAATAGTACTTGCGTCTTGAATTGCTCCAGTGACACCTGCGTCCTCCTTGGCGGCTTATGTTCAATTACAGCGTGGTTCTCTGCGAGGTCCGAGTATATCTTTGTCGCTATATGTAAATACGGGAGGCAATCCACATTATTCGGAATTTGTGACAGGGTGCTCAGTTGTTTTGTTCGCGGCGTCACGAATGGAGCCATTCGGATTGCATGACTGGTGCGAGTTGGGCTGCCAGGCGCGCCGCAGTGAACGCGAGTGCGACCGTTACGGGACTAGCCGGGGCTAGTCGATGGTTGTGCGGAGCTGGATTTCTCGGGTCAGGTTTTCGATCACATCATTCAAACCAAGCACTTTCTGGTGTTTTGAACCCAATCGTCGCATTGCGACCGTGTTTTGCTCAACTTCGCGTTGACCGACTACTAACAGCACCGGGATCTTGGCAACACTGTGTTCCCGTACTTTGTAGGAGATTTTCTCATTGCGCAGATCGGCTTCCGCGTCAATGCCCGCTGCCTGCAGCTTCCCAACTACGTCCAGCGCATAGTCGTCTGCGTCAGATGTAATGGTCAGGACTCTTACCTGGGCGGGAGCAAGCCATAACGGCAGGTTACCCGCGTGGTGTTCCAAAAGTATGCCAATAAATCGCTCGAGCGAGCCGAAGATTGCCCGGTGCAACAATACAGGTGTGTGCTTTTGGCCGTCTTCACCGATGTAGGTCGCGCCCAGGCGACCCGGTAAATTCAGGTCAACCTGGTGCGTTCCGCACTGCCAGTCACGACCAATTGCGTCGCGCAAGACGAATTCGAGCTTGGGCCCGTAGAATGCGCCTTCGCCTGGATTATGCGTGTACTCGAGTCCGCTTAATTCCAGTGCCTTCTTCAAAGCAGCTTCCGCCTGGTCCCAAATTTCGTCGTCGCCAACCCTGACTTCGGGCCGATCGGAATACTTGATGACAATGTTGTCAAATCCAAAGTCGTTATAGATTTTCAGGATCAACTCGCAGACTGCGATGGTTTCGTCAGTTATTTGCTCGGGCGTGCAAAAGATATGCGCATCATCCTGGGTAAAGGCTCGTACGCGTAACAGGCCGTGGAGAGCGCCGGACGGTTCGTAGCGGTGTACCTTGCCAAATTCCGACAGGCGATACGGCAGGTCGCGATAACTTGTAATGCCTTGCTTGAAAATTTGTACGTGGCCCGGGCAGTTCATCGGTTTGATCGCATAAGTGCGACCGTCCTCGGTCTCGGAGGTGAACATGTGTTCGCCGAAAGATTCCCAGTGGCCGGATGCCTCCCACAGTGACCGGTCCATGATTTCAGGCGTATTGACTTCCTGGTAGCCAGCCTCGACTTGTGCCTGGCGCATGTAATCAACGAGCTTGCGGAAAAGACTCCAGCCTTTTGGATGCCAGAAAACAGCACCCGGCGCCTCTTCCTGGAAGTGAAACAAATCCATGATTCGGCCAAGGCGACGGTGGTCGCGTTTCTCCGCTTCCTCAAGCTGTAGCAAGTATTTCCGGAGCTGTTTTTCGTTCGCCCACGCTGTGCCATAAATTCGCTGCAACATGGCGTTGCGTGAATCACCTCGCCAATACGCACCGGACACTCGCGTAAGACGAAACGCTTTTCCCAGTTTCCCGGTCGATGGCAGGTGAGGGCCCCGACACAAGTCGATGAAATCGCCCTGACGGTACAGCGTGATGGCATCGCCCTCGGGAATGTCCTCGATGATTTGTGCTTTGTATTCTTCACCTTTATCCCGGAAAAACCGGATCGCTTTATCCCGCTCCCAGACTTCCCGCTTGATTTCCTCATCCCGGGAGACAATCTCGTGCATCCGTTTTTGGATAAATTCCAGATCTTCCGATGTAAAAGGATCATCCCGGGCAAAATCGTAATAAAAACCGTTTTCGATGGCTGGACCAATCGTCACCTGGGTGTCGGGCCATAGCTCTTTGACGGCCTCCGCAAGCACATGGGCGGCATCATGGCGCAACAGCTCAAGCCCTTCTTCACTGTCTCTCGTGACGACCTCGATCGATACGTCTGCCTCAATGTCACGAGAGAGGTCCCAAAGATCTCCATTGACGCGAACGGCCACTGCGTCGCGAGCGAGGCTACGGGAAATGTCAGCGGCAATGAAGGCTCCGGTTACGGTTTCTTCGTAGTTTCGACTGGATCCGTCGGGTAACTGAATTTTAGGCATGTTGGTCTTATCTGGGTTATTGGTACTAGGACTTTGCGGCGCGCTATTGTACCTGAATATGTCCGGACCGCTAACCATCCGGCACCGATCTTTGGTGTACAATTTGGCCACCCAATCCCGGACCCGAATTTCATGAATGAGGCATCCCTGCCGATGGCAGTTCCACACGCCGATCACGATCACGACAGTTGCGTAACGGATGCTCTGGCAAAAGCAGAAACGCTGTGTCGCGAGCGTGGCCTGCGTTTTACGAAATTGCGCCAACAGGTTTTGCGGCTGGTCTGGGACAGCCATCGGCCCGTTGGTGCGTACGACATCCTCGACAGTCTGAAACAGAATGGGCAAAAAGCTGCACCCCCGACCGTCTACCGGGCGCTTGGCTTCCTGATTGAGGCAGACCTGGTACATCGGCTGAATTCCCTGAACGCGTTCGTCGGTTGCCCCGATCCGCGCAGCTCACACCGCGGCCAGTTCCTGATATGTCGCAGTTGTCACACCGTGACCGAACTGGATGATGCCGACATAATTTCTGTCATCCAGGACAAAGCTGCCGATCTGGGCTTTTCAGCCGTACACCAGATGCTCGAGATTCAGGGCCTTTGCCAGGGATGTCGGGATTCTGGTGCTTGAGTAAAATTCGATCGAAGCCCATAAATCTCTGTATTCACACGGCTGCAATAAACGTACAATTCCGCTCCTTTTCCACACTTCAGACGAACCAACCATGAGCGATACCTTGCCCCGCGACTTTATCCGTCAGATCATCGATAGCGACGTTGCCAGCAAAAAGTATGACGGTGCCGTCGTAACCCGATTTCCGCCCGAGCCTAACGGATTCCTTCACGTCGGCCATGCAAAGTCGATCTGCCTGAATTTCGGGGTCGCAGCCGAGTTCGGGGGCCATACATTCTTGCGCTTCGATGACACGAATCCAGGCAAAGAGAACGAGGAATTCGTCGCTGCGATCAAGGCAGACGTACGTTGGCTGGGATTTGACTGGCAGGACAATCTGACTCATGCCTCGGATTATTTTGACCAACTCTATGATGCCGCAGAGACGTTGATCCAAAAAGGTGTCGCATACGTTGACAGTTTGAGCGCTGATCAAATACGTGAATACCGCGGCACTCTCACTGAGTCCGGCAAAGACAGCCCGCATCGCCAGCGGACTATTGAAGAAAATATCGACCTGTTCCGACGCATGAGGGCGGGCGAATTCGTCGACGGCGAACACGTGCTGCGAGCAAAAATCGACATGGCATCACCGAACATAAATATGCGAGATCCGGCGCTGTACCGCATTCGTCACATCAGTCATCAACGCACCGGCGATAAATGGTGCATCTACCCGATGTATGACTTCGCACACGGTTTGTCTGACGCATTCGAAGGCATTACGCATTCGCTTTGCACGCTGGAGTTTGAGGATCATCGACCGTTGTATGACTGGTTTCTCGAGCAATTGGATACGTCGAACAAGCCGCAGCAGATCGAATTCTCCAGACTCAATCTTGCCTACGCTTTGACGAGCAAACGCAAACTAAACCAGTTGGTTGAAGAAGGCGTTGTGGGTGGATGGGATGACCCTCGATTGGCGTCACTTGCCGGAATGCGCCGGCGCGGGTACCCACCGGCCGCTATCCGGGATTTTTGCCAGCGAATCGGCGTAACGAAAAAAGAAAATATGATTGAAATGGGCGTCCTCGAAAACAGCATTAGAGAAAACCTCGGGGAATCTGCCGAACGGCGTCTGGGCGTTATCCGTCCTTTGAAAATTGTCCTTAGCAATTACGACCAGGATGCGACGGAGCAAATGACGGCGCAGAATCATCCGGGTCGACCGGAACTCGGTACAAGGGAAGTGCCTTTCTGCAGAGAGATTTATGTGGAGCATGACGACTTCATGGAGGAAGCGCCGCGAAAATTCTTTCGCCTGAAACCGGGTGGGGAAGTACGGCTTCGCTACGCCTATATCATTCGCTGTGACGAAGTGATCAAGAATGACGCTGGCGATGTAGTGGAGTTGCGGTGCAGCTATGATCCCGATACACGAAGTGGATCGGCCAGCAGCGATCGCAAGGTCAAAGGAACCATTCACTGGGTATCCGCCAGGCACGCGGTCCCTGCGGAGGTTCGATTATACGACCGCCTGTTCAAGGTGCCGGATCCGGGGTCAGCGGAAAATGTATTGGATGCCCTGAACCCAAACTCGCTGGAAACGGTCACAGCAAAACTTGAACCATCTCTGGCTGGGGCGAAAAACGGTGTGGCGTATCAATTCGAGCGCATTGGATATTTTTGCACGGACTCCACGGATCACGAGAAAGACAAGCCGGTATGGAATCGCATCGTGACCTTGCGGGACGGGTGGGCCAAGATCGAGAAGCAGGCGTTACAAGGTCAGTAATCGGATGCGGCCTAAGTCCGACCGCCTCCTGACTTGCGTCACTGCCTGGTTTGCAAGAAAAAAAGGACTCAGGTCTTGCGGAAATATTTATTAGATACCCTTAGTGCTTCAGTCCCTATGTGGCGGACAGGTCGACGAAGCGATCAAGATGATAATCCGCATTGCCGAATAATACTTCGATGGCAGACAGGCGTTTGAAGTAATGCGCAATGTCGAGTTCCCAGGTCACACCCATGGCACCATGAATTTGCACCGCTTCCTGGGCAACGAGCCTTCCCGCTGTCCCTATTTGATACTTCAGCGCGCTGATAGCCGCGCGCGCATCGGCGCTGCCTTCGATATTGAGTAATGCTGTCCACAACAGCAGCGACTGGGTCTGTTCACAGGCGACAAGCGTGTCGACCATCCGATGCTGTAAGGCCTGGAAACTTCCGATCGGTACGCCAAATTGCATGCGGTTTTTGGAGTAGTCGACCGTCTTGTCATGCATCGCACGCATAATGCCGAGGGCCTCGGCACAAACAGCCAGCGTCGCCTCGTCAATTACGGCCTGCAATGTTGCATACCCTTCGTCGACGACGCCTATGATCGATGCGGCGGAAACACGCACATCGTCCAGTTTTATTTCGGCCGCTGCATGAGCGTCTACACACTTGTAGCTCTTGCGGGTCAGCCCTCCAACGTCTGCTGAAATCGCAAACAGCGTGATGCCACTGGTATCCGCCTGCTCGCCCGATGTTCGGGCGGGAACGATGATGAGTTCGGCACTACCGCCGTTTATGACATACGATTTCTGGCCATTGAGCACGAACGAATCCCCGTCGCGAGTGGCGGTCGTTGCAATGTCAAAAATGTCAAAACGGGCCTGCGGTTCGCTGAATGACAGAGCCGCCTGCAGGGTGCCTGCTATAATTTCGCTCAACCAGCCAGTCTTTTGTTGTTTCGATCCGGCACGCCGAAGGACGCCGCCGGCAAGTACTATGTTGGCGAGAAACGGCTCGACGACGAGGCCGCGGCCAAACTGTTCCATCATCAACATGAGTTCGATCGGGCCACCGCCCAGACCGCCATCCTCCTCTGAAAAAAGCATGGCCGTCCAACCCAATTCAGCATATGTCTGCCATAGCTCCTGACTGAAATCTTCATTACTCTCCGCAATCTTCATACGGCGATCGAAGTCATAGTCGTTGGCAATGAATCGACTCACGCTGTCCGCGAGCATCGTCTGTTCTTCTGTAAGCGAAAAATCCATTAGTCAGACCTGTAATTCAAACCGATAAGCAATCAAAGCCCGAGTACATGCTTTGCGATGATGTTTTTCTGAATCTCATTGGAGCCACCGTAGATCGATGCCTTGCGATTGTTGAAATAACGCAATGACGTATTCGATTCACCACCGTACCCGATGCGTGCATCCTCGGGGAAATCGGGTACATACTGGTCCGGCACATAGGGGAGCGCGTAATAGCCTGCAGCCTCCATATGCAGGGCATCAAGACCCTGCTGAATTTCGCTGCCCCGCATTTTCAATATGGAGGACTCGGGCCCGGGTGCCTTGCCGATAGCAACAGCGGCCAGTGTCCGTAACTCTGTGAATTCGAGCGCCTTTAGTTCAATCTCAAGGACAGCAATTTTGCGCGCGAAGTTGCGGTCATCCAGCATCGGCTTGCCGCCGTGTATCGACATTGCAGCTTTTTCCTTGAGTCTTTGGAGTCGATACTGTGAGCGAGACACGCCAGCGATGTTAGTGCGTTCATGCTGGAGTAATACTTTGCCGTATGTCCAGCCTTTGCCTTCTTCGCCAACAAGATTATTAATCGGGATCTTGACGTCCTCGAAATGCACCTCGTTAACCTCGCGCTCACCTTCGATGGTAATAATGGGTTTCACGGTGACACCTGGAGTTCGCATGTCGACCAGCACAAAACTGATGCCTTCCTGGCGACGAGCAACGTCGCTCGATGTGCGTACGAGGCAAAAAATCCAGTCCGCCATATGAGCCATTGTCGTCCAGGTCTTGGTGCCGTTCAGCACGTAGCCATCCTCGACACGATCCGCGCGCATTTTCAGGGACGCTAAATCCGAACCGGAGCCTGGTTCTGAATAACCCTGGCACCACCACACGTTGCTTTCAAGAATATCGGGCAGGAAACGCGCCTTTTGTTCTTCGGTGCCGAACGTATAGACAATGGGTGCAACCATCTTGACACCAAACGGGACCATATCCGGTGCATTGGCGCGGGCGATCTCGTTCGAAAATATATATTTCTGGATTGGGCTCCAGCCCGTCCCGCCGTATTCGGTGGGCCAATTTATCGCTGCCCAGCCCTTTTCATACAAAATCTTTTGCCACCGGATATAGTCTTCTCGCTCCAGTGCCGCGCCGCCATCTTGCTTGCGCTTGATGTCTTCCGGAAAGTTTTCCGCGAAAAAGGTTCTGGCTTCCTGCCTGAACGCGAGTTCTTCTTCGGTGAAACTAATGTGCATTTGCTCGCCTGTCGGTTGCGGTTAGCCGGCCAACGGTTGTTACGTTGACCGGTGAGACAGCGCAGTATAGCGGCGCATGCTGCGCTGCACAATGGATACCGGCCCAGGCTACGGAACCAGTTGATAATAAAAGTAAAAGTGACCTGTAGGGGGCACCGGAAGATGCCCAAAAGCGAATTTTGGCCTGCTGATGTTTATGCGCATCGGTGGCACTTCGGGCTACTGTTCGAGGAAATTTACGTGCACAATATCGCCATGAGTTCTATACAAGGCGAAAACAGTGCGGCTGCGAAGCAGACCGCCGATCCGCGGGATCGATTGGGCAGACCCATCCGCGATTTGCGTATTTCACTGCTTGATCAGTGCAATTTCCGTTGCCCTTATTGCATGCCGGAAGCGAAGTTTCACGCTGATTACCAATTTCTGACTCGCCGTCAGAGACTGAGTCATGACGAAATTCTCAGGCTTGCATCGATTGCAGTCGCTATGGGTGTTACCAAGTTGCGACTGACAGGCGGTGAGCCATTGCTCGATAAGAAGGTCGTCGACCTGGTTGCCCGACTTGGGGAACTGGATGGCGTGGACGACCTGGCGCTAACGACGAATGCGACATTGCTTGCCCCTATTGCCCAAAGGCTTGCCGGGGCGGGCCTCCATCGCGTGACAGTCAGCCTGGATACGCTCGATGAAGACATATTCAAAGCAATGAGCGGTGGTCGCGGCAAACTTGCAGACGTACTGGAAGGAATAGCGGCGGCTGAGGACGCCGGGCTCACTCCGGTCAAGATAAATGCAGTCGTGCAACGTGGTGTGAATGACCACACCATTCTCGATCTGCTGGATCATTTTCGCGGCAGCGGACATATCGTACGAATGATTGAGTACATGGATGTGGGCAATCGAAATAACTGGCGGGTGGAAGAGGTTGTGGCCTCAAGTGATTTGCTGGACCTGATACAGAATCGGTGGCCGGTCATCCCTGTTGATCCAAGTTATCGTGGTGAGGTCGCCCGCCGCTACAAATATCTGGACGGCGGGGGGGAAATTGGCTTTATCTCGTCAGTAACCGAGCCGTTCTGCGGGAGTTGCAGCCGTGCGCGTCTTTCTGCAGAAGGCGTACTGTATACCTGCCTGTTTGCATCGACCGGAACGAGTTTGCGTGACCCAATGAGGAATGGTGCCAGTGACGCGGAACTTGCTGACATTCTGTCGAGCATCTGGTTACGCCGGGAAGATCGCTACAGTGAATTAAGGGGGCCGGATCAGCCCTTGCAACAGTTGACTAACAAAGTGGAAATGTATCGAGTTGGTGGGTAATGAATGAATGACGAATGGATAAACTGAGTCACATCGATGAGCAGAATCAACCAACGATGGTTGATGTCGGCGACAAGACGGCGACTGCCAGAACGGCGCATGCACGTAGCTTTGTAGTATTTCCTCCGGAAGTGGCAGAACGATTCGCGGACGGTGACATACGTACAGCAAAAGGCCCGGTGTTTTCTACAGCGATCGTCGCCGGCGTTATGGCCGCGAAAAAAACGCATGAGCTGATCCCATTTTGCCATCCGCTCGGCCTCGACAATTGCAACATCTCCATAGCAATGGACAAACAAAAACGCGCTGTTATCGATTGTGTCTGCAAAGTGCACCATCGCACTGGTGTCGAAATGGAAGCCCTGACAGGCGCTAGCATTGCTGCTTTGACTATTTATGACATGTGCAAGGCGCTGTCGCATGACATTCGAATTACGGATACGCAATTGATGGCAAAATCAGGTGGCAAGAGGGATTTTAAACGTGACTGAAGCAACGCTCATTTACGGATTGGTCCTTGCCGGTGGAAAAAGCCGTCGTATGGGCAGCGACAAAGCCCTGCTAACACGCGATGGCAAGACGCAACTAGCTCGCACAGTCAGTTTGCTCGAGCGACATGTCGAGTGCGTATTCGTATCAACAAGATCGGAGCAGGCAGCTGACCAGGAGCGGCAAAAATTCTCTCAGATAGTCGATCAATATGATGACATGGGCCCGATCGCAGGAGTTCTTTCTGCGATGGATGAGCACCCTGACGTCGCCTGGCTGGTGGTTGCGTGCGACCTGCCAAATATCGATGACGCAACGATTTCGGGGCTCATTGACCGGCACTCCGGGGAACATCCGTTTACCGCCTATACAAGCAGCTACGATGGTTTGCCCGAACCGCTGTGTGCTATTTATGGCATTGGTGCGCGACAAATAGTCGATAGTTTTGTTGCCGAAGAGATCAATTGTCCACGCAAGATGCTGATTCGATCGGATACAGAATTGATCGCGCAACCGAATCCGCAGGCACTCGACAACATCAATACGCCAGAGGATCTGGCGAACAGTTCGATCAGGATTGCCGGATGAGCAAATCGATAAATGTTAGATATTTCGCGCTCTTTCGCGAGAATGCGGGGATGGATCAGGAATTAATTGAAAGCGATGCAGAGACTGCCGGCGAGCTGTTCGAGGCGCTAAAGAGCAGGCACGGTTCCTCAGAGCCGCTTGGCCATTGTAAGGTTGCGATCAACGACGAGATGGCAGATTGGGACTCGCCGCTCAACGACGGCGATACCGTATTGCTGTTTCCACCGGTCGCAGGTGGCTGAAACGATGCGGATAGGCGGGGAAGAAATACATCCGGACGAGCTTCGAGTTGAACTGTTCGATCCCGCCGCAGGGGCCTACGTCGCTTTTGAAGGGTGGATTCGGAACAAGAACGAAGGTCATGAAGTCTTGCGGCTCGAATACGAGGCTTATGGCATTATTGCCATAAAAGAAGGCCAGAAAGTAATCGCGGAGGCTCGCGAAAAATATCCGATTTTGCAGGCGCATTGCGTGCACAGGACAGGACTTCTGGAGATAGGTGAATGTGCGGTATGGGTAGGCGTCGCGTCAGCGCATCGCGATGAGGCGTTTCTAGCCTGCCGGTACATCATTGATGAGGTCAAAGTTCGCCTGCCGATCTGGAAAAAAGAGCATTACGTCGACGGCCATTCGGGCTGGGTTAATTGCGAGCGCTGCGCCGCTCACGGGTGAAGTAAATTCCTGCGATCAGTCCGAAGGCCACTCTTGCCGATGCCTGATTTCAGGAATTCAATTTGGCAAGATCGGTTGGCACATCGATATCGATTGCAGCATTTTCGCAAGGCAAACGAACGACGCATTCGGCATGGGTTTCAAGGAGGAAACGCGCGCCCTGATCTCCCTTAAGTTGCACCAACTCCGTGAAATACTTCGCGGGAAAAATCACAGGTGGTCCGCAAGCACCGCCAAATTCACTGCAAACAATGGATTCAGTGGATTCGTCCCACTCATTGATCATCTGTTGAAGATACTCCGCGCTGATCAGTGGCTGATCCGCGAGTAGCAAGAAAACGGCTCCGGCGGTTTCGGCAATTGTTCTGACACCGCAGGCGATGGAACCGGCCATGCCGGCCTCAAAAGCATTGTTATTAATCAAAAACCCCCTTAGCGGCGCACAGGCCTTGTGCACCTCTTGCCAATGGTGTCCCGTGACCAGGACAGAGTGTTCTCGACAGACATTTTCCGCGAGCCGAACGGCACGACAGACAAGATGCATGCCCTCATAACAGGCCAGCTGCTTGAGCGCACCGAACCGACTGGACGTACCGGCGGCCAATACGACGGCAAATAACGGTTTTGAATTCACGGCGCATCACTGTGGCTTGAAGGATGGGCCAGTATCGAAGGATCACTGCTTTGGTGCAACATTAAGCTTAAATTGAGCATCTGGATTGGATGTCACCGGCCTGCCAAGCGCCACCGGATGTGCGCTAGGCAGCGGTGCGCTGAATTGCGCAGCAAATCGGCAAAGGTTAATTCGTTAAAAATCAACGCGTTCAATCTCGAGGACTGTCAAAAGTGCAATAAAACGCTGGCATAATACTTGCTCTGATCTGGCCTTATGTGTATTTGTTGTACTGCAACATAAAGGGTGCAATACACTATGTCAGCATCACAGATCAGCGAATTGGATTTCACGGACAGATCAGTGCGAATTATCAGGTCAATTGCGGACGCCAAGGCGCTTGAAGGCACAGAAGTCGGCATTTCCGACTGGATTGTTATCGACCAGGAACGGATCGATAAATTCGCGAAAGCTACCGACGATTATCAGTGGATTCATGTGGATACCGAGCGAGCGGCAGCGGAGTTGCCGAACGGCAAGACAATCGCGCACGGCTATCTGACGCTGTCACTTATCACCACGCTCACCAAAAATTTCATAAGTGTCGAAAAGCTGACCCGAGCATTGAATTTCGGATGCAACAAGGTTCGCTTCTATACGATGGTGCCGGTTGGCAGTCGGGTTCGTGCTCGCGCGACCATCAAGCAAGCCCGCAAGCGTGGCGGCGCGTTACACCTGTTGTCCGAAGTGAAGGTCGAAGTTGAAGGCGAAAGAAAACCGGCCTGTGTAGCAGAAACGCTTGGCATTTACTTCTTTGAAGAATCCACAGGTGATGCAACAGAAACGCCTCGCCTGAGTGCGGCCGAGTAAGAATTGTCAGGCTGGTTCAGCGAGAATGCAGCCAGCCGGGCAAGAACGAGTACGGGTCATCCTTGATGCTCTCGTTGTAGTTCACCGAGTTTAGTTTCAACAGTTGTTGCATTGATCCATCGATTGCTGCATCGAACAGTTCCGTCGCGCCACCAATATGCTCTTTGCCGATAAATATTTGTGGGATTGTTTTTGCTCCGGTTCTTGCCTCAAGCGCCATACGCATATTGCCACCCAGGTTGTCTTTCTGGTATTCAACGGAGTCCAGGTCGAAAGACCGATAAGGGATCTCGTAACGCGCGAACATCTTGCGCACAGACCAGCAGAATTCGCACCACTCCAACGCATACAAGGTGACCGGATGCTCCGGGTCACTGATTGCTTCGCTCAGCATCGTCAGTGCCGCCTCAGGTGCGGTTGGTCGTTCAGCCTGATCCTGATCTTCATCCGGTTTTGACGGTGGTGGCGCGTCAAACCGATAGCCCGGTGTTGATCGCGCGATGTCGAGTTCCTCTTCTGTCATGTCCTCCGTTATGTCTTCGAACAATGGTGTACTCAGGTATCGCTCACCGGTGTCGGGAAGCATGACCAGCAGCGTTGAACCCTTTTCCGCGGTTTCGCAAATCGTTAGTGCACCGGCAAGCGTTGCTCCGGCCGAAACCCCGACGAAAATCCCTTCTTCGCGAGCTAGCGCGCGAGTCAACCGGAGTGCTTCGCTACCCTTTACAGGCACGATCCGGTCAATCATTTTATCGGTCACCGCATCCTCTGCCAGTCGCGGAATAAAATCAGGGCTCCAGCCTTGCATCAAATGCGGCCGAAATAACGGGTGACTGCCCAATGGGGCGCCATCATCGTCACGTTCCTGGGGAATGCCACTGCCGAGAATCTGCGAATTGTCCGGTTCACACACGATAATCCGGGTAGCGGGACTTTTCTTGCGCAATACCCTGGACACGCCTTTGAGCGTGCCGCCGGTGCCAAATCCAGTCACCCAATAGTCAAGGCGCTCTGCGGCAAAAGCGGCCAGAATCTCAGGCGCCGTCGTAAGCGAATGCGCTTCGGCATTGGCCTCGTTTTCGAATTGCCGACAAAGATACCAGCCGTGTTTCTCAGCCAGCTCGATGGCCTTCTCGAGCATGCCGCTGCCTTTTAGCGCGGCTGGCGTCAGTACCACTTTCGCGCCGAGAAAGCGCATCATTTTGCGTCTCTCAATGCTGAAGTTTTCCGCCATCGTCAGCACCAGTGGGTAACTTTTTTGCGCACAGACCATTGCAAGTCCGATACCGGTATTGCCGCTGGTCGCCTCAATGACGGTCTGGCCCGGCAGCAGGTCTCCGGACTGCTCGGCTCGTTCGATAATATTCAATGCCAGACGATCCTTCACAGACCCCATGGGGTTGAATGACTCAACCTTCACATAAATATTGAAGCCATCCGGCGCGAGCTTGTTGAGTTTGACAACCGGTGTATTGCCGATTGTTTCCAGAATGTTATTGAATTTACGATTCGACATCTGCAGACCCCGTAGTCTGATAACGTGACGATAAAATGCTACCACAGCTCATGCTTCAGGCTGAAGGTCATCCCAACAGTATAATTCGCGTGAAACTCGACTCAAGCAAGAATTGGCGTCCGCCACTTGCGGTGAATCATTTCATGCGGCAATTGCACGATGATGGTGTTCGATCCCGATGGTGCCGACGTACGCTGCGGTTTCTGGTAGATTGCCGGGACGTCCAGGCATATATCTGCAAGGGGATTTTGTATGCACGGTTTGATGATGGATTCACCATTGCTCATTTCAACAATTGTTCGACATGCCGCGCGCCAGTATCCCGATCGCGAGATCGTCTCTGTCACCAGCGACAACCCGCAACACCGGTACGCAATTCGTGACTGCATACCGAGAATACACAAGCTGGCCAACGCGCTGGACAAATTGGGCATCAAGGAAGGTGATCGCGTTGCAACGATGGCATGGAACGACTACCGGCACCTTGAAGCCTATTTCGGCATAGGCGGCGCAGGCTATGTCTGCCATACGATAAACCCGCGCCTGTTCCCGGAACAAATCGTGTTCATCATTAATCATGCCGATGACAAATGGATCATGACCGATCCAATGTTTATTCCATTGCTCGAAAAAATCGCTGATCAAACACCGAATGTCGAGGGTTACATCGTCATGACCAGCGAAGAGAAAATGCCGCAGACGAGCCTGAAGAACGCTATTTGCTATGAGGCAATGATCAAGGATGAAAGTGACAGCTATGTCTGGCCGGAATTGGACGAGAAAGCAGCGGTCGCGCTTTGTTACACGTCAGGAACGACGGGCGATCCGAAAGGTGTTTTGTACAGTCACCGCTCCACTGTCCTGCATGCTTATGCAGGAATTGCCCCCGACGTGCTGAATCTTTCCATTCGTGACTGCGTGCTGCCTGTCGTTCCCTTATTTCACGTCAACGCGTGGGGCATACCGTATTCGGCACTCATGGTCGGGTCGAAACTGGTATTGCCGGGTCCAAAGATGGGCGACGGCGAGGCTTTGTACAACATGATGGCAGCAGAAAATGTGACCATCGCTTTGGGCGTTCCCACTGTATGGCTTGCTTTGCTGCAGTATCTGGAAAGCTCCGGAAATCGGCTCGACAAGCTCGAACGCACAGTGATCGGGGGAGCTGCGGTTCCAGAGTCAATGATTCGCGAATTTCGAGACAAACATGACGTTGTCGTTCACCAGGGGTGGGGAATGACGGAGACGAGTCCGCTGGGTGTCATTAATTCCCTCAAACCAGGCATGGAGGATCTTCCGCCGGATGAAATCCTGGCGATCCAGACCAAGGCAGGTCGTGGCATATTTGGTATTGAAATGCGAATTGTCGATGACGATCAAAACGAGTTGCCCTGGGATGGTGTCGCGTTTGGTGCATTACAGGTACGAGGGCCGTGGGTTTGCAGTGACTATTATCGACTCGAGGGCAATGCTGGCAGTCACACTGATGACGGGTGGTTCGAGACGGGAGATGTATCGAAAATTGATCCCGCGGGCTTCATGCAAATAACCGATCGAACCAAGGATGTCATCAAGTCGGGGGGTGAATGGATCAGTTCCATAGAAATTGAAAATGTCGCAGTGTGTCATCCAGCGGTGGCCGAGGCGGCGGTCATCGGTGTTGCGCACCCGAAATGGACTGAGCGTCCCCTGTTGATTGTCATCAAAGCTGAGGGCAAGGAAATCACAAAAGAGGAGATGCAAGCGTGGTTCGATGGCAAAATAGCCAAGTGGTGGTATCCAGATGATGTCGTGTTCGTTGACGAAATACCGCATACGGCGACGGGGAAAATAAAGAAAGTGGCGTTGCGCGAACAATTCGCCGACTACCAATTACCAGCTGACGGTTAGAAAAGTATTCTTTTCATTATTTACTTAAAAGAAAACGTGAGGGATTAAAATGTCTGAGGCATTGCGCCTGTTTGGATCAAGAGCAATCGTTACGGGTGCCAGCAATGGTATTGGTGAGGCGATTGTGCGTACTTTAGTCAAACAAGGTGGTTCTGTTTTTGCTGTCGATAAGCCCGACAGCGGAATAGAAACCTATTTCAAGAAGCTACGAAACGTAACGCCGTACGCGGCGTCAGTTGCAGACAAGGACTCTGCAATTGAAATGGTTCGGCAAGCAAACGAGGCGCTCGACGGCCTGGATATCGTGGTGAACAATTCCTCGATTCAGGCGGGCGCGGTCATGAGCGACAATGACGAAACCGAGCTGGAGCAATTTCTGGAGAGGAAGATTCAGTTGTACGCAGCGACTTCGCGCGCAGCATTTCCTTTCCTGGAAAAAAGCCCGGCTGGACGCATCATCAACATGGGATGCAATCGGAGTGCATTCTCCCGGGATGGAGAAGCAGCCTACAGGAAATCGCAAGATGCCGTTGCCGAGTTGACCCTGACACTCGCGGCTGAGGCAGGACCGATTGGAACGACTGTAAACTACGTGCAACCGGGAGCCGTCATGACGCCGACGAGTCGGCGGATATTCGCCGATGACAAGGCACTGCGGGATTATTGTATTAATCACTCAGCGGCAAAGCGTCTCGGCGATCCTGTGGATATCGCGAAAGTCGTTCTCTTTCTCGCCAGTGATGATGCAGTTTTTGTCAGTGGCACAGGGGTAGTGGCTGATGGCGGGCGAGTCAAGGATAATGGGTGAGCAGCGCAATGCATCCGGTGCTCGATGATCTGATTTTCCTGCTGAGCCTCGAACGCATCGAGGACAACATATTCCGCGGCGAAAGCCGCGACATCGGTAGTGCACAGGTGTTCGGCGGACAGGTACTCGGCCAGGCGCTTTCCGCGGCACACCACACCGTTGACGGTCGAGTAGCGCACTCGTTACACGCCTATTTTTTGCGCCGTGGCGACATGCAAGCGCCGATTATTTACGAAGTAGATCGTGCTCGAGACGGTGGCAGTTTTTCAGTGCGTCGTGTCGTTGCCATTCAACACGGCCGTCCGATTTTTAATATGGCAGCCTCTTTCCAGAAACCCGAAAACGGCCTGGAGCATCACGCTGCCATGCCAGTTGTCGAGGGACCGGAAGGTCTGCAGGATGTTACCGAGTTGTCGGCCAAGCGTCTGGAATTGATCCCGGAGAAAATGCGCCGATTCCTGACCGACAAGCGACCCTTCGAATTCCGACCGGTTCAGGCCATCAGTTTCGATAATCCACAGGCGCTCCCGCCAGTAAAGCAGGTGTGGATTCGCTCGGTCGATAAGCTGCCGGACGATGCGCCCCTGCATCAAAATCTGCTGGCGTATGTTTCGGATTATGAACTTTTGGGTACCAGTGTGTTGCCGCATGCGTTGCCATTCGGGCGGGGCAGGGTGCAAATGGCCAGTCTCGATCATGCGCTATGGTTTCATCGTGCATGCCGTGTCGATGAATGGCTGTTGTATTCTTTCGACAGCCCCAATGCGTCCGGCGCCAGGGGTTTTGCACGCGGCCAGTTTTTCAAACAGGACGGAACACTGGTCGCATCAACGGCGCAGGAAGGCCTGGTCCGAGTCCTGGATGAGCACGGCAAAAAAGACAGGAATTCCGATTCTCGCCTGCAAGTATAGGTGCGGTACTACCGGTCCGAATTAGTCTGCGGATGCACTCGCCACACTCAGAAATTCACTGTATCGCCTGGCATTGTCGACATAAATACGAGCTGAATACCGCAGCAATTCAAGTTCTTCGGACTTAAGTTTTCTTTTCAGCTTTGCAGGTGAGCCCAGGATCAGTACGCCGTCCGGATATTCGCTGCCTTCAGTCACAAGCGTGTTGGCCCCTACAATACAGTTTCGCCCGATCCTCGCATTATTCAGTATCGTGCTACCTATGCCTATCAGTGAACCATCTCCAATCCCGCAACCGTGCAGCGTGACCTGGTGACCTATCGTTACATTATCGCCGACATCAAGTTCGGTGCCGGGATCGGTGTGCAGGATCGAACCATCCTGAATATTGCTGTTTTCACCGATATTGATCCAATCGTTGTCGCCCCGAAGCACCGTATTGAACCACACGCTGACACGCGCCTTGAGCCTGACAGAGCCAATAATTCGGGCACCCGGCGCAATGAAATGCCCGTCACCCTCAAAAACGGGTTTGCGGTCACCTAACTCATAGATCACCCGACGTTGGCCTGGTCTGCGACTGCTTTTGCTGCCGCGGCAACGGCATCCGGGTCGCCAAGAAAACTACTGGACGTGGGTTGCAGGTCATCGTCCAGTTCGTACAGCAATGGAATGCCTGTTGGAATGTTGAATCCGGTTATTTCGTCTTCTGAAATCCGGTCGAGCATTTTGACCAGAGCCCTGAGACTATTGCCATGTGCCGCAATCAACACATTTTTCCCGGCACGCAACTCGGGCGCGATCAATTCCTGCCAGCATGGTTTGACGCGTTCAAGAGTGGTGGCCAGTGACTCGCTGACGGGTAGGTTTGCTATATTCGCGTAGCGGGCATCATGCGAAGGATGGCGTTCGTCATCGACAGAAAGTGGCGGCGGGGCAGTGGCGTAACTGCGCCGCCAAATGTGCACTTGCTCTGCGCCATACTTCGCGGTTGTCTCCGCCTTGTTCAGCCCCTGCAACGCGCCGTAATGCCGCTCATTAAGCCGCCAGTCCCGAATCACCGGAATCCATGTGCGATCAAGCTCATCCATAATGACCCAAAGAGTTCGAATGGCGCGCTGTAATACAGATGTAAATGCGATGTCAAATTCAAACTCCAGATTGGCAAGCATCTTGCCCGCATCGTGCGCTTCCTGGCGGCCCTGGTCGGTCAAATCTACATCGGTCCAGCCCGTGAACAGATTCTTCAGGTTCCAGTCACTTTGACCGTGACGGCACAGTACAAGTTTACCGGCCATGCTGATCATTCTCCTTTGAAGTCGTAGTTAGCCGTTCGGTTCATCCTGCAGCGAGAACACTGCAACCAAACAACATGAGGGGTTGTCGTTTTAGTCCGAGATGAACTTGCGTAATTCCTGGGCTGCGACCGACAACGTGGCGAAGTCGATATCCTCCCGCAATTTCATCTCGCGAAGAATGAGATCAAATTTGCTGACTGACACCGCGTTCTTCTCGGCCCATCGGTGGAATTGTTCGCTCGGAGTAAGACGGCTTCTCCGTTTTAGCAATTGCGTCGCAAGTGTTCGCCGTACCGCATAGAATTCATCACGCAGATTGCCACGAGCCATCGCCTGCCAGCGTCCATCGACGGCCAGACTTTCAACAGATTGATGTAACCACACGATTCCCAGACGCTCGCTGACCAGCGAGTACATTTTCGCAGTCTCGACGACATCCTTCTTGAACATGACTGACAAATCGGCGATGTCCAGCCCACCTCGAGTCAACAATAATCCAGCCATCTTGCGAGCGAGCACATCGGGCACGCCGACCGCGGTTAATCCATTGATTGCAGCATGCTGCCTCTCTTTTCCGGAGCCGACAACAAAACTGTTGGCCTTGCCATAAACGATCTTCATCGGGGCTTTCAAGCGTTTGACAGCAGCGACAATATCAAGATCATCGCCGAAGTGTTCGATAAGCCAGTAACATGCGTGCCGCATAATTCGACTCACTTCAAACAGCATGTTTTGCTGTTGTGTTGCCGGTATCTTGTTGTCGAGCGCCTCAATCGATCCCCATATCTGGTTTGCCCGGCAAACTTCGCGTGTAACAACATAAGCGCGGGCAATGGTAACGACATTCGCGCCTGTATCTTGTTGCATACGCTGCACAAATGCCGGGCCCATCCGGTTGACAATGTCGTTGGCGATCAAAGTCGCGAGTATTTCCCGACTGAGTCGATGTGTCGGGATCAGGTCCCGGTAGCGACGTCGCAACACAGGAGGAAAATAGCGCAGCGGATCTGTTGTCAAAAAGTCTTCGAGTGCTTCGGTCGAGCCGGTCAGCCCGTTGTATAAATCGATTTTTGCATAGCTCAGGACAACAGCGAATTCCGGACGAGTCAGCCCCTGCTTACGCTGCCGACGCTCATCAATTTCCGCTTCGTCGGGCAGGTATTCTATATCTCGATCCAGCAAGCCGGTTTTTTCCAGATTGGTGATCAGGCGAGCCGTTTCATCCAGCCGCTCGACGGCGCGAGCTTCCATCATGCTAATGGCCTGTGTTTGCAGGTAGTTACTGCGTAACACGAATTTCGCAACCTCATCTGTCATTTCGACGAGCAGTGCATTTCGTTTGGTCCGGCTCAGGCGCTTGCTTTGCTCGGCATCGCCCAAAAGAATCTTGATGTTCACTTCGCGGTCGGAACAATCTACGCCCGCTGAGTTATCGATAAAGTCGGTATTCACCCTGCCACCGTTGAGGCTGTATTCGATCCGTGCACGTTGCGTCAGCCCAAGATTGCCACCTTCGCCAATAACTTTGCACCGCAACTGATTGGCATCGACCCGGACATTGTCATTGCCACGATCACCGACATCAGCGTGGCTTTCCGAACTTGCCTTGACGTAGGTTCCAATGCCACCGTTCCAGAGTAGATCGACTTGCATCTTCAGGATTGCCTGAATGAGTTGCAGTGGTCGTATCGTTGTTTCGCTCAAGTTGAGCAAATTTCGTACAGCAGATGACAAGCGTATTTGCTTGGCGTGACGCGAATAGATACCACCGCCGGTCGAAATTATTGATTCGTCAAAATCGCTCCATCGTGATCGCGGCAATTTGAAAAGACGCCGGCGTTCACGAAAACTAGCCGCCATATTCGGCTCCGGATCGAGAAAAATGTGCTCGTGATTAAACGCCGCGACCAATTTGATCTTCCTGGACAGAAGCATTCCGTTGCCAAAGACGTCACCGGCCATATCTCCAATCCCCGCTACGGTGAACGGGTCAGACTGAACATCGACTCCCTGTTCCCGAAAGTGTCTGCGCACTGCTTCCCATGCGCCCCTCGCGGTAATACCCATTTTCTTATGGTCGTAGCCAACCGAGCCACCAGAGGCAAATGCGTCATCCAGCCAATAGTTGTATTTGGCTGATAGTTCATTGGCGATGTCGGAGAAGGTCGCCGTTCCTTTGTCCGCAGCGACAACCAGGTATGGATCATCCGGGTCGCGACGGACAACGTCCTTTGGCGGAACGACCTTTCCGTCGACGATGTTGTCGGTCAGGTCAAGCAGTCCGGAAATGAATTTCTTATAACAAAATATGCCCTCTTTCAGGATAAGATCACGATCACCTTCGGGCAAATGCTTCGGCACGAATCCACCCTTGGCGCCGGTGGGCACAATGACTGTATTTTTGACGACTTGTGCTTTCATGAGGCCAAGCACTTCGGTGCGAAAATCCTCGCGACGGTCCGACCATCGAATTCCGCCACGGGCGATATCGCCACCCCGCAAATGGACGCCCTCGACGTCCGGCGCGTAAACAAAAATTTCGAATTTTGGTCGTGGCAATGGAACTTCGGGTAACTTGCCCGGATCAAGTTTTATTGAAATACAAGGCTTGTGTTCGCCGTCGTCGGACTGGAAGTAATTGGTGCGCAATGTAGCGCTAACGACGCCGGAAAACGCGCTTAAAATTCGATCTTCATCAAGATTGCGAGCTCGCGAGATTCCCTTTTTGATGCGCGTCTTGCAGGCTTCAAGTTCCTTTGATCTTTTCTTCTTGGCGATTGATGGATCGAATTGCAATTCAAACTGCTGCACCAGCGCGTTGGCTAGCCTGGCGTGTGCGACCAGCACGTCCTGCATGTAATCCTGGCTGAAAGGGATGCTCAATTGTTGCAGATATTTGCTGAAACATCGCACCAGGGACACTTGCCGCCAATCAAGATTGGCGGCTAAGATGAGGCGATTGAAGCCATCGTTTTCTGCCTCACCCGAAAGGACCTTTTGAAAGCAATCCTGAAATCGCACGGCCGCGATGTCGATATCCAGTTCGGCCGCCCTGGTGTATCGAAGTTCAAAATCCTGAATCCAGAATTGTCGCTCCTCCCGAATACGAATTTCGTAGGGTCGTTCGCTGTACACCTCGACGCCCATTTCCTCGAGTATCGGCAATACATGGGATAGCAAGAGAGGATTGTCGGCGCGAAACGTCCTGAAGTTCAGTTGATTTTCTTCGCCGTCTCTGCGCTTGTGCAACAACAGGAAGTCGTCATGTTGACCCTTCAACAGACCATCCATGCGTTTGACGTCAAGGCAGGCAGTCGATGGGTTCATGTCGCTTTCGTAAGCCGGAGGGAAACCACCACCATACTCACTGAACAGGGTATGCCCCTCTTCAAAACCGAATCGCTCGTCCAATTGCACGCGCAACTTATCCGACCAGGTGACGACCGCCTCGGCGATTGAATCTTCAATTTGGCGGAAGCTGATGCGTGGGCGTTCACTGTTGGGCGTCCTCACGATGATATGTGCACGTGCCAGGGGCGAATCCGATATTTCGACACTGGTATCCACCGATGTGCCATCGAATGCGTCCAGAAGAATTTTCTCAATTTTCCGACGCACAGCGGTTGTGTATTTCTCGCGGGGTACGTAAACGAGGCAGGAAAAAAATCGGCGAAAGGTATCGCGCCGTACGAAGAAACGCACTTTGTGGCGCTCTTGCAGGTTTAATACGCCGTTTGTCGTTCTGACAAGATCTTGAATGGAGCTTTGGAACAACTCGTCACGTGGAAACGAGTCGAGAATGTGAAACAACGCTTTGCCGCGGTGTCCTGCCGGGTCCAGCCCGGATCGTTCCAGAACCCGCCGGACCTTAAGTCTCAGCAGGGGTATGTTCCTTGGGTTCTCGCTGTAGGCAATCGATGTGAACAGGCCGATAAAGCGCATTTCACCGATGGCGTTACCTTTCGTGTCGTACTTCTTCACACCAACGTAATCGAGGTAGCCGTGCCGATGCACGGTGGCCCTGGAATTCGCTTTGGTTAGTATCAACCAGTCTTTCGTACGGACATGACGTTGCATTTCCCTGGTCATTTCAATCGTGCGACCACCCCTGTCTTCGTTTGAAAGCACACCCAGTCCGCTGCCTTTTACGGCACGGAGATAGAGCTTTTTGCCACGCGGCTTCAGTTCGTATTCGCGATAACCGAGAAAAGTGAAATGATCGTCGGCCATCCATTGCAGCAGCTCTTTGCTTTCCGAGCGTAATTCTTCGTCTGCTCGAAGGGGCCCGAGGTCAAGCGATTGCTTGGCCTCATGCATTTTATTTCGGATAGCGTGCCAGTCGCGCACCGCGACCCGGACATCGGCAAGGACTTTGAAAATTTCATGCTCGATGATATTCAGGTGGTGCTCATCGGTCTCCTTGTCAATCGCAAAGCGCACGAACGATTCGACTCGCCCGCCTTTTTCTTTCAGTGAGCCGATCTTCTTGAGACGACCTTTCCCATCACGGAATACGCGCAGAACCGGATGAACCGTAATGTGTATGTTTAAATTTTGCCGATTGATGGCTGCCGACACCGAATCGACCAGAAACGGCATATCGTCGTTGACCATTTCGACAATGGTGTAGGGCGAATTATAGCCGTGCTCTTTTTCTGTTGGATTGAATATTCTGACAAGCGCTTTTCCCTTGCGCTTGGTCTTTGCGAATTGCAGGTGTGACAGTGCCGCGCGCGCCATCACATTCGGGGCACGTCCCTGCATGTCCTCATAAGCGACATCTCCAAAATACTGGCGCAAAAAAAGTGTAATTTGTTTGCGCTCGCCAAGGACAGCGGACTTTACTCGCGATGCTGTGATTTCCTTGACGAGACTTTGCGTAACGTCGGTATGGCGACGGTGCGGTTTTGCCACTGCAGGTGCTCCTGCCAGAGTATTAATTAATTCGCTGCACTCTATACCTAATTACTGTGGTTTTCCCAAGTCTTCGATGACCGCTGCGAGAAATCGACATGCGTCGCCACCGGTCACGCAGCGATGATCAAATGTCAGTGACAGCGGCATGCGTCTGTGTACTTCGATACCACCCATCACTGCCACGACATCGTGCTGCAATTTGCCTGTGCCCAAAATAGCCACGGTCGGTGGCACCATCAGAGGTGTTGCGTAACGGCCAGCGAGCATGCCAAAGTTTGACAGGGTAATGGTGTAATTGAGCATGTCCTGGGGTGCCACGGTTCGATCCATCGTAGCCTTCTTAAGATCGGCTACGGCGCCGCGAATCTTCTCCAGCGACATCGCCTCGACGTTGCGAATGACCGGGACGATCAGGCCATCGGGCGTGTCCACTGCCATAGCGACATCAACGCGTGATTCTTTTTGGTGGCTCATGCTGTCGGCGTAATAAAAGCCGTTCAAAGCCGGCTCTGCGGCACACCCTGCCGCCAACGCGCGCAATACGCGGACCGTGAAGTCTTTCTTGTTCAACCAGTCGTTAATGTCGGCATCGTCGAAAATGGTGCAAGCTGCCACTTCGTCCCGGTGCAGGCTCATGCTCTGTGCCATCGCTCGCCGCGGGCCGCGCAGCGGTTCGGCCTGGCCTGTTGGAGCGCTGCTGCGTCGTACCGGAGGCTTACTCGTTTGAGGCTCTTGTGTGCTCTGGTGGTGCTGGTTGAGATCGGCAATTGTTACTTGTCCGTTCTTGCCGCTGGGGTTAACGGCGGCCAGATCAATGCCCAGTCGTTTGGCCTCTGTCCGAACCGATGGCGTGGCTTTTATTCGCCCGGTCTTGTTTTTTCGGCTGCGACCGGGAATCGCCGTTTCTTCCAGAACTTCATTACCGGTCGGCATATTGCCGACAACCGTTGCTGCGGATTGCTCTTTTTTTACGGGTGCCGCGGCAGCGTCTTGCGATGCCTCATCAAAATCGACGAGCGGCGCGCCGGTCGGCACGATATCGCCTGTATTTGCATACAATTTGGTGATGACACCTGACTGAGGCGAGGGCACTTCGACCACGGCTTTCGCCGTTTCTACCGAGACCAGTGGATCGTCAGTTCTTATAGTGTCACCCTCAGCCACGTGCCATTCGACGATCTCGGCTTCGGGCAGGCCTTCGCCGAGATCGGGTAAATTAAAGGTACTCATACGGATTCAGTCTCGTGCTAGTTTTCGAACGTTTCTTTTATTGTATCGACAATTTTTCTGACGCTGGGCATATAGTCCATTTCACGTCGGAACAACGGCATGATTACATCGTAGCCGGTGACACGGCGGATGGGTGCCTCAAGATCGTACATTCCTTTTTCGGCCACGATTGCCGCTACTTCGGCACCCACACCACAGGTCCGTGCCGCCTCATGCACGATGACCAGTCTACCGGTCTTTTGCACGGATTCCAGAATGGTCTCGTAGTCTAGCGGGCTGATGGTTGCAAGATCGATAACTTCGCAACTGATGCCTTCCTCCGCGAGTTGTTCAGCCGCTTTCATCGTCTCCAGGGTCATCGCTCCCCAGGTCACTATAGTTACATCGGTACCTTCACGCAGGATATAACAAACGTCCAGTGGCAGCGCTTTGCCATTATCTTCGACGTTCTGTTTGTTCAATCTGTAAATACGTTTTGGTTCAAGAAAAATGACGGGATCCGGGTCACGAATGGCAGCCAGAAGCAGTCCGTATGCGCGAGTGGGAGACGAGGGGATGACGACACGAATTCCCGGCATATGTGCAAAAATTGCCTCCGTGCTCTCCGAATGATGCTCAGGTGCGTGAATGCCACCGCCGAATGGAGCTCTTAATACCATCGGGCAAGTCAGCCGACCACGAGTTCGGTTACGCATTCGTCCGGCGTGGCTGATGATCTGATCGACAGTCGGATAGATGAAACCCATGAACTGGATTTCGGCAACCGGCCGCATGCCCTGAGCGGCCATTCCTATGGAAATTCCGGCAATCATGCCTTCAGCCAGAGGCGTGTCCTGAACACGGTCTGCGCCAAAGCGTTTTTGCAGCCCCGCCGTCGCGCGGAACACACCGCCATTTACGCCCACGTCCTCGCCCAGGACAACGACACTGGGGTCGTGCTCAAGCTCCCACGCCATCGCCATTGTCAGCGCATCGATGAGGGCCACTTCAGCCATGCGGATCTCCATTCGAGCCGTCGTAGCGGATCGCATGTTCACGCTGTTCTTCCAGAAGTTCCGGCCACTCGGCATACATGTAATCGAACATGGATTCGATGCTCGGTTTGGGAGTATCCAGGTAAAGCTTTACAGCAGCAGCAACTTTGGCCGCAGCATCTTTCTGCAGCGCGGCTTCTTTTTTCTCGTCCCAAACGCCCAGGTCGGTAAGATACTGTCGAATTCTGGGGAGTGGCTCGACGGCACGAGCTTTCTCGACGTCTTCATCCTTGCGGTAACGACTCGAATCATCGGCCGTTGTATGGTCACTCAGTCGATAGGTGACCGCCTCAATCAGGCATGGCCCTTCACCGTTACGCGCGCGCGCCAGGGCTCGTTCCACCCAGTGCCGTACCGCGATTATGTCATTGCCATCGACCTGAATGCCCGGGATGCCGGCAGCAACCGATTTCTGCGCAAGCGTCTCGGAAGCTGTCTGCATTTCAATGGGCAAGGATATCGCCCATTTGTTGTTCACAACCATGAAAATAACCGGAAGTTTTCGTGCCCCGGCAATGTTCATGGCCTCGTAAAAGGCCCCTTCAGACGTTCCGCCATCGCCGTTTATGGAAACGGCGCAACGATCTTCCCCGCGCAATTGAAACGCCATTGCCGCACCAGCCGCATGCAAGCACTGTGTGGCTATCGGTACACAAAACGGAAAGTCATTGCGCGGTCCCGCGATATCGCTGCCACGCTCGTCACCCCCCCAATAAAGAAGGATTTCCGTCATCGTCACACCGCGGCATAGCATCGCCCCGTATTCACGGTAACTCGGGGCAAGAACGTCATCCGGCCGCATCGCCGCTGCAATGCCTACGTGAGTTGCTTCATGTCCCAGGCAGGACGCGTAGGTTCCCAGCTTGCCTGTTCGCTGCAGATTGACCGCTTTGGTATCGAAAACGCGAGTCTCCGTCATCAGAGAGTACATCTCGATCAGCTTGTCAGTATCCGTTGCCAGCGCGGGCACGTCATCGCTTGGCTTCCCGTCCGGGTCCAGGAATTGGCTGTATTGAACCTCGAAATCTGCGATGGTTTCCAACAACTACTCCAGTGTGTTGTGAGCAGACTCCCGATACCCTGAATCCGGTGCGTCTGAACAAACCGGGGGTGGTGCATGTGAAGGGCCGGCATTATACATTACGGCCGGCAGCCCGCAGGGCAGTATCCCTACCGACAATGTGGTAAGCCGCAGCGGGTTGACTTGAGCGCATCGTTGCGGGGCAGATCTTGTTTGAACGACACACTGGCCAGAGCGCGTGCATTCGCTGGGCGCAAATTCTATTGATTTGTGGGTTGACCAGGATCGACAAACAACTCGGATTTCGCGTAAAGCTTGTCAATGACCTTATCAAGGACTTCGATCTCTTCCGCAGAAAGATTGGACAACAGGTCCGACTCCATCTGCAGAGCCAGGGGTGTGACTTCGTTATGGAGTTCCAGGCCCTTTTCTGACAAATTCAGGATGGATCGGCGACGATCAGCATCCGCAAACTGGCGGTCGATGCGTCCATTCCGGATCAGTTTCGTAACAGCACGGCTCACCGCGACTTTATCCATGACCGTACGTTCGGCCACTTCGACTGCAGAGAGGCCAGGAAATTGGCCAACGATCGCAATAACACGCCACTCCGGGATCGAGAGGCTGAAGCGGTCCCTGTAAACAGTGGCTATGGAATGGCTGACCGAGTGTGACAAGATCGCCAAACGATAGGGCAGAAATTTTTCCAGATTCAGGTCTGTGCTCATAGCGGCATTCTTTGCGTCGGGCGCGGGCGTTCCGCAATCCATGCCCGCAATCATACTGGACTCCAGTCAGATTCCAAATGTTGCCTGTCATGGCAGCCTCGATCCACATCGTTCACGAGGTTCCAGGTCAGTGTGGCTTATGGCAAGTGCGCCGAATGCAGGTACTTTCCCGACTGCATCTCTATAAGCCGGCTCCGGGTCCGCTCAAACTCGAATTGAAGCCGCTTGCCCTGGTACAACGCGTTGACGGGTTCTGCAGAAGAAAGGACAAGTTTCACACGCCGATCGTAAAACTCGTCCACCAGTGCAATGAAGCGCCGCGCTGCGTCATCAAGCTCACTGCCAAGTACGGGGACGTTTGAAATTATGACTGTCTGGTAGTAGCGCGCGATCTCAATGTAGTCCTGCTGGCTGCGCGGTCCGCCACAAATGTCTTTAAAAGCGAACCACACAACGCCCTCCGCGGCACCGAGTGTCGGGATGGGTCGTCCCAGGATATCGATCGTGCCAGCCGCGTCGATCTTGCTGGAAGCGATTCGTTGGATGCAATGTGACAAGTGTATTTCTGTGTCGTCATCTGCACTGGAAAAAAACGTACCCGCTTCTTGCAATAATTGAAGTCGATAGTCTGTTCCACCATCGAGTTGGATAACTCGGGTGTGATTTCGCAGCAGGTCTATTACAGGCAGAAAACGTTCCCGCTGGAGTCCGTCTTTGTATAATTCATCCGGTCGTGCATTGGAGGTTGCGACAAGAGTGACGCCATGGCGAAACAGGCATTCCAAAAGTCGGCCGAGAATCATCGCGTCGCCAATATCACTGACAAAGAACTCGTCGAAACAAAGTACCCTGGTTTCCTCGGCAATCGATTTCGCTACCTGATCCAGAGGGTCTTCCACTCCTTCGACTGACTTTAGACGTGCGTGAACCTCACTCATCATGCGGTGGAAGTGAACTCTTCTTTTTCTTGTGATTGCGAGCGTTTCGAAGAAAAGATCCATCAGGAAAGTCTTGCCCTGTCCAACACCGCCCCACAAATAAATGCCGGGAACCAGTGGTCGCGATTTTCGAAAAAGCAGAAATTTCAGGAAGCTGTTGCGATGCGAGTCAGCGTCGACCAGGCGATTCTGCAACTCGAGGAGTTGTTCTACAACCCGAGCCTGCGCTTCGTCCGGGATGAGTCCTTCAGTGGCCGCATACGCGGTAACAATATTCAATCTGTGAATGAGTCCGGGAATGACAGTTGCCTGACGATTATCAGCGCCAGAGGTTACCTTGCGTTCGCGATGGCTGCTAGTACTCCGTGAATATCACCTTGACGGAGTACTGGCCCAAACGCCAAAAGGCTTCCCGCTTACCAATGCAGGCGCTCAGCCAACGGGCTAGAATAAGCGCTCCTTTCGCACGACGTAGATATTATGAATGAACCGGTAGAACGCGAGTCGATGGAGTTCGATGTGGTCATTGTCGGCGCCGGGCCTGCTGGTCTGGCAACCGCTTGCAAATTGCTGCAGCTTGCGACTGCCGAGGGCAAGGAGTTGTCAGTTGTAGTTGTCGAAAAGGGAGCCGAAATTGGTGCCCATATTTTGTCTGGCAATATATTCGAGCCACATTCGCTGGATGAGCTGTTTCCCGACTGGGAGTCTGAAGGGGCGCCGCTCAAGACCCCTGTTAAAAGGGACGTCATCCACTATCTGACCGGCAAAACAAAATCCATCCGAATTCCGGGCTTCTTGCTGCCAAAGCCGATGCACAACAAAGGTAACTACATCATCAGTCTCGGCCGTCTCTGCCAGTGGCTTGGAGAAAAGGCAGAGGCGCTTGGTGCCAACCTGTTCCCGGGGTTTGCCGCCGCAAAAATTCTCTTTGACGCCGATGGTCGAGTTAGAGGCGTCACGACCAGTGACATGGGTATTGGCAAAGATGGTCAGCAAAAACCGGGTTTTGAACCGGGTTATGACCTGATCGGAAAATACACGGTTTTCGCGGAAGGATGTCGTGGCAATCTCGGTGAAGAACTAATGGAGCGGTTTGGATTGCGCGAAGATGCGGATCCGCAGCACTATGGCATCGGCCTGAAAGAAATATGGGAGATAGATCCAGCGAAACACGAACCAGGCCTCGTTACGCATACAATGGGTTGGCCACTGGACAACGCGACCGAGGGCGGTGGCTTCGTTTATCACGCGGAAAAGAACCAGCTTTTCCTGGGCCTGATTATTGCGCTCAACTACAAGAATCCGTCTCTATCGCCGTTCGAAGAATTTCAGCGCTGGAAACACCACCCGAAAATTGCGCACCTGCTTGATGGCGGCAAGCGGATTTCCTACGGCGCACGCGCGGTAAACAAAGGCGGCCTGCAGTCACTGCCAAAACTGGCTTTTCCGGGCGGCGTCCTGGTTGGGTGCGACGCGGGATTTCTCAACGGCGTGAAAATCAAAGGCGCTCATGCGGCGATCAAGAGCGGGATCATGGCGGCAGAGAGTATTCACGATGCGTTGATCGAGAATAGCGATGGTGGCACCGAACTCAGTTCGTACGAGCAGAAATTTAAAGATTCATGGCTGTATGACGAACTGTATCGAGCGAGAAACTTCGGGCCGGCCCTGCATAAGTTCGGCACTTTTCTCGGCGCTGCATTTACATTCGTTGATCAGAATATTTTTCGTGGCAAGCTGCCATTCACATGGCACAACACCGAGCCAGATAACGAATCGTTGTTGAAATCCAATGACACCACTGTGATCGCATATCCCAAACCGGACGGCATTATCAGTTTCGATCTTACATCCTCGGTATTCATGTCCAGCACCAATCACGAAGAGGACCAACCGGCCCACCTGACGCTCAAAGACCCATCGGTTCCGATCGACTACAACCTGGTCAATTTCGACGAACCTGCGCAGCGCTATTGTCCGGTGGGTGTCTACGAAATTGTCATGGAAAACGACAAACCGCGATTCCAGATCAACGCGCAAAATTGCGTTCACTGCAAAACCTGCGATATCAAGGATCCGACGCAAAATATCGTCTGGGTCGTTCCGGAAGGGGGCGGTGGGCCGAATTATTCGGGGATGTGAGGGGTTTCGGATCAATCTCAGGATTAATCGGAAGAAGCCACATTAGCACCAGCAACGGGTTGTCGGAGAGAAATAGCGGTCAGCGCATCCACAACCCGACCAAAGGCAATCCGCTCCTGCTCCAGACGCAGATTGGAGCGTATCCGATTATCTCTCAGGTCGTCATACAGCGCACATTCATCCGCGTCCAGACGCGGCAAGTTGCGTTGTATTTGCGTTTCTTCGATTCCCCACTGGTCCTCAAAGGCCAGCAAGGTAGCGCGATCCATCAGCAGCGAGCGAGCGTGTGGAACATGTGCACGTAGTTGGTCGAGTATGGCGAAACCGTGGGTGTCGATGTCACCCCAGTAGTACACATGACAGTGCGCCAGCCAGGCCGCCTGCGCCAGTACGTCAAAACCATAGCCCGCACCGAAGACCAGCAGGCTGTCGTCCATCGACGGGAAGGCGAGATAATTTATTTCGTTTTCGGTGATGAACACCGTCGATGCTGCAGGTTGTAACCGGGTAAAGCTGTCAGCGTCCAAAGTGATATCCGCATCCACGAATCCGTCGAGCAACGAGCGCGTTGGGTCGAGTCCGCGCAAACGAATACGCAGGGGTTTTTCACGGAACCCGTAACGCCGGGCGAAACCGCCAACGCCACGGGCCTGGTTATTAATAGCGTCCGGCGGCAGTACGCGATCCAGGCATTGCATCAATACACCACGATGGGCCTCGATGAACTTGCTGTGCACACCGGGGATGTCCACCTGGCGCAGGTAGATTCCGGGACGCGGATGCGCCAGGAGCCAATCAATAACATCCAGCAGACGATCCCATTCATCCGCCAGCGCCAGCGCCTTGTGGGGTTTGAGCGCCATCCAGTCGAGGAGTTCGGGGCGACGTACGCGGGTGCGCTCGACCTGTTTCTTGAACCGCTCGAACTCGCTACGCTTGCCTAGAATTGCCAGCGAGTCATCGAGCGAATCGACCCAAACGGCGCTCGGAATTTGATTCGCGCCCAGCACGCGGTGTCGCCGTTCGCGCATTTCAATGCGGTAGTGCGGCAATGCGCGCAGGTCAGCGATCCACGCACGCACGGCATCGAAATCATCGGCCATTTGCGCGGAGGTGGGCGCCTTGAGCGTGAGGCGACGCGGAAAAGACGATGCCCCGCTGACCGCTTCGGCCAGCAGCTTGCCCTGATCCCAGCTACGCTGGAGCTGGGCGCGCAACGCACCGCAATCAGTCCAGCTCATATGATCGATCTCGCCTTCTCCTCGCGGTACTCCTCGATGCTCAGGTTGAGCAGCGTTGACGCACGACCGTCGGGATTGCTGACAAAGCCAATGCTGTGCACGAACGGTTCGATGACATGAATCTTCTGCAAGGGCGTGACGATCAGGAGTTGCAGATTGAGTTGTTCGAAAAGGCGCAGGCCATACTGCGCGGATTCATCCGAGCCTCGACCGAAGGCCTCATCGATAACCACGAAGCGGAACGAACGTGAACGCACGGCGCCCCATTCCAGTCCAAACTGGTAGGCCAGGCTCGCGGCCAGAATGGTGTAGGCCAGCTTCTCTTTCTGACCGCCCGACTTGCCGCCCGAATCCGAGTAGTGTTCGTGTTCGCTATCGTCCTCTCGCCAGCGCTCGCTGGCGGCGAACACGAACCAGTTGCGGACATCGGTGACGTGGGCTGTCCAGCGACGGTCGAATTCCGATTGCCCCTCGCGACCACGGAACCGGTCAATAATATATTTGACCTGCAGGAACTTGGCTTCTGAATACTGGGCATTGTCGGAACCGGTAAGTGCGCCTTCCGTGCACGAACGCAATTCATTCTGAAAATCCCGAATTTCCGCGTCCGGGCTGAAGCGGTCTTCGAGCCGGATATAGCGCCCTGTGTTGTAGTCGATCTGGGACAACGACTCGTTGATGCGTGCAATGCGTTCACGGATCGTCTCGCGCTCGCGCGCCAACTGAGACTGGAAGTTTGCCACCTCACGAATGGTGTTTTCATTGAGCAACTTCTTGAAGCGCGCCTCGAAGCGTGGCAGATCGTCCGCCTCAAGCCCCTCGAGCATGGTGCGGTACTCAAAGCCCGCCGCAACGCTCGCATCGACTTCGTCAGTCTCCAGTCTGTAAGCCTCCTTGTATTCGGTCATTGCGCGAACGATTTTCTCGCTCAGGCCCTTGAGGCGTTTGTCTTCGGCGTCGATACGTTTTTGCAGCCACTCGCGCATGTCATGCTCGCGGTTATCGCAGGATTCGACCGTGAGGCGATGCTCGCCCAATGCCTGCGGGCGCAGTTCCTCGAGGGTTGCAAAGCGTTGCCTGTGATCTGCAACGGTCGGGTCTTCCAGCAATTTCCGCATCTGCTCACGCAGGGCCTCGGCATCTTCATGCTTCTGGTCCGTTCGTGCTCGTTCGTTCTTGCGTGTCTCCAGTTCCTGTTCGATCTCGCGCAGCTGCTCGGTCAGCGACTCAAGCTGTTCAGTGAGTTGACGCAAAACATCAGACGCCGTCTCCAGCTTGCGTTTCTCATCTTCGAGACGGGCGACTTCGGCGGCAATGGTTTGCCAGTCGATTTCACGATAATCCTGATACTCCTCCAGCTTGGCCAGGGCATCCAGACGGTGCCTGAGCGACGCCTGCTCAACCTGCAACGCGTCGATACGACGGCCCAGTTCGCGCAGTTGTTTCTCCGCCTGCGCCTTTTCGGTTTCCAGCGCAGTAATTTTTTCGGCATTATCCCAGCCCAGAACAAAACGGCGACGATCGTCGATGCGGTGACGATCGTCCTTTTCGTGACGCCCACCAGGCGATTTAGTCTGACCGTTACGGGTAACGGCGCGAGTCTCGCGACGAAACTGCTCGCTGGTCGCACAGCAGGCGAAATCAAAGCGCCGCGCCAGTTCACGTTCAAGCCAGTCGTAAAAGGGCGAATCCGGTTTGATGGCGAGTTTGTGTACCAGCGAATCGGGGTTTAATGCCGACACATCGCCGCGCGTGGTTCCCCGCACCCGGAAATAGACCAGGCGTCCGCGCAGGTGCGTCCGGTCCACCCAGTCCGCCACCTGTTGATAGCAGGTATCCGGCACCAGCAGGGAAAGGCCGAAGTTGCGCAACAGACGTTCGGCGGCGCCCTCCCAGTCGCGTTCATCTCCACGCACCTGGATCAGTTCACCCACGTAGGGCATATCGGTCTCGGCAAGATCCAGCGCCTGGCACAATGCCGATCGCATCCGCACCTGTTCAGCCGGGATGTTACTACGCCGTGCCTTGAGGCTGTTGATCTCGGCGAAGAGTTCCTCATATGCCGCCCTGCCTTCCTTGCGGTCGACGGCCAGCTCGGTCAGATCATTCTGCAGCTCGGCCTCGCGGCTGCGACTGGCATCCAGCAAACGTTCGTACTCATCACGTTCGCTCAGGAACGCCGTTTCATCTTTACCGGCCTGACCACCGACAGTCTCAACCAGTGCGGTGTAACGCCCGGCCTTTTGCCGGCGCGCATCACGTGCTATTCCCTGACTGCGTATTTGTTCAGCTAAACGATCCAGTCGATCACCGCCGTTCTCGGCAATACTTTGCCTGAGTTCTGTCGCGTTAGCATTGTGCGTTGCCTGCCGCTCGCTCAACAATGCAATGCGCGTATTCTGGCGTTCCTGTTCTGCACTTAAACCGGCAATGCGCGATTCCAGCAAGTCAAGCTTGAGTTTCGCGAAGTACGGCCGCAAGGCCTCACGGCTGCTTCGCGTTCCAGCATTGGCCATGGTCAGCTGCGCGTGCCGGTCGCAATTACTGACCAATGGGATGAGCTGTTCGACCTGGTGCTTGGCCTTGAGTACCGCCTCATGGGCACGATTGAGATCATCGAAATGACCGATCAACGCGGCAACGCGCGGCGCCACGTCAAAGGGCTCGAGCATGTGATCGCGTACAAAATCGGTCAGGTTGCCCACTGACTTCATCGACACCGTCTGCAGAAACAAATCCAGTGCCTGTTCATTGTCGATGCCGAAGCGGCGCCGGAACCAGGCGCCGTACGGCGGGAAGCTGTCGAACACCTCGACGCGATCTGCACGCAGACGCTTGCGTAACGGGGCAATCTCCGGCCCGAAATCCGCAAAGTCATCGACAATCGAAAGCGCCCGTTCCGCACCGGCATAAAAACGCGCCGGCTGACCCTGCGCGTCCTTGATCCAGAATACCTGCGCCAGGGTAATGGTCTGGTCGTAACCTGCATTGTAAAATACGCCGAGGATCACTGAATGGTGGTTGTGATCACGCAGAGGCACCGGCCGCGAAGCACCACTGACCTCGTTACGCTCCGACTTGTAATAACCCAGTACGTAGGACTTGAGCGTACGCTCCTTGTTGCCCGCGCCCGCTGCCTTGTTGTACGTCACACGATGCGCGGGTGCCAGCAATGTCGTCACGGCATCGACCAGCGTCGATTTTCCGGAGCCGATGTCCCCCGTCAGCAGCGTGTTGTGGCCATCGGCCTGCAATATCCAGACCTGCTTATCGAAGGTGCCCCAATTGAAGACCTCGAGACGCTGCAGACGAAATCCCACCAGCGCATCGTCGGCCACGAAATCGAGGCCCTGAGCCTGGATGTCACTCATCGGACGATGCCGGCGTCTCAGTGCCGAATTGCTCGCTATACGCGTCCAGCCGCGCGTCGAAATCGGCCAGCCACTGCGCATCGACAAAGGCCTTGAGGATACGGCGTACCTCGAATGATCGGATCTGCCCGGAGGTGTTCAGGCGCCGCAGAAAACCCAGTTCTACGAGCTTGTTGATATGCGCGTCGACACGATCCATCAGTTGCGCCTCGTTGCTGCTCTCGGGCAGGAACACGCGGAGCAGCTCGACAATCTCGTCCCGCGCGAGTACCAGCTTGTCACCACCATCGGAATTGCCACCGGCATCGAATTCGGCAAGTTTCTTGCGCAACAACGCCAGCAACAGACTCACCGGAAACGTCAGTGGCCGACGGACGATGAGGCGTGGCACCGTGGCGTTAGCCTCATCCGATTCGCGCGAGCGCAGGAAGGCATAGCCCTCAGCCTCATCCAGTACAAGATCCAGGCCCAGCACGGCGACATAGTCGCGTACGCGCGTCTGCAGGCCCAGCAAATCGTTCCACTGCCCGGCATTGGACTTGCTCGCCTCGCCCCGGTAGATCACGCCCTTGAGCAGGGGGATAATCAGCGCGGACAAATTGGAGCTTTCGGGGGCCGTCTCGGAGGGTTGATCGTTCATAACGCTATCTTAAATAAATGACACGCGGCAGACAGGCCTGTTTGGTACGCACCTGCCCCGCGGAATCTTCACCGTGCCATACAATGATATCTTGTGTTGTCTCGTCAATGGTGCTTTTGAATCGATCGTCCGCGAGTTCGAGATAGGCGACCAGCTCGGCCAGGCCGTGTTCCAGTGGTCGGCGTTGACACAGTTCGCGCAGTGTGACCTGCATGTTCCCCTGCAAGGCGTGACGTATATGCCGATCAAGCGCGGCTTTGTCGACCACTATCTGCGAAAACAGCGCTGTGGCATCGACCTCCACATCAGCGGATTCCAGCACCCGGTCAACAATACGTGATTTCAGGGCCGGTGCATGCAACGGCCGTTCCATGGGCAGTTTGAGCGACGCCCCGATGCTGGCGATGGAGACAAACTCCCCGGCTGGCGCCGACTCGCGCACACCCAGCGCCTTGCCTTCGATGCCGTGCAGGATATCCATGATGCGTCGGTTCTCCAGCCAGGCCTGATCATCCAGAAAACGCCGCAGTTGCTGCGACAGTTGCGCCACCGTGCGCTGCGTATGTTCACCGGCTTCGAGCCAATCATAATGCACCCGTCGGCTACGGGCGTCCGGCTTGAGTTCCGCCACCGCGGGCAAGGCCAGAACCTTGTCCAGCAGCTCGCTGAATTCATCTTGCCGCACGCTGGACATCAGAAAATCCCAGAAGGCGCGGAAGCTGCGCCCCTGGTCCGAATCGTCGATGACATCGCGCTCGCCCATGATCTCTTCAAGCAAGGCGCCCTTGCCACCTTCCCACAAGGCGATGCGCTCCCGCACTCGCCGGTCGAGCACTCGAAAGTTGTGTTCGACCTCGCGAAAATCAGACAACAACTCACGTGCCACCACGGTGAACTGCTGGAAGCGATCCCTGAGTGCGGTGTCGTCGAGCAATGCCAAATCACCCTCGTTTATGCGAGCAATCTCCGCATCGATTTCATCGCGGCGGTGTTGCAATTCGGCGATTCGCACCTCCGGATCGGTCTCACTGCCGGAACTGATCTGCTTGAGTAATTCGAACAGGGTCAGCAGGCGCGATTCGGTGCCGACGAAGGCACGCTCGGCGAGCGATCCAAGCCAGGCGACGGCCTTCTCGGTCGCCGGGGTCAGGTCGAACCACGGCTCATCGGAACCCTGTCGATAGAACTTGCGCAACCAGCCCTTGTCATTGCCGGCCCAATCGTTGAGATAGTCCAGTGCACACTTGGGAAACGCATCAGCGCCGAACTGTTCACGCAGCGCGAACAGTTCGTCTTCCAGTACTTCGACCAGATCGGCCTGTGCGATCACGCGTTCATTCGGCACGATAAAGACTCGCTGCAGAAAACTCGCAATCAATGGCGCATGGGGAGAATTCAACAGCCTCCAGGCCGGATGGTTCCGACGCAGAATGTCGAGGGTGTTGAAGTCAAGACTCATGGAGGCAAGATACCATTCAGCCTCGAGTTACTCCTGACTATTCTCGGCCGGACTTGTCTCAATGAGGTCGCGCCTTGGGATAATCTCCAGCAAGGCATTCCAAGGAGTGCCTCCTGAGGGGTGCCAACCTGGTAACGGTCTGCGGGCAGTCTTGCATTTATGACCAGGTTGCCGTTTTCATCGTAACGATAATTGGCTCCTGTTGGTCTGCGATATCTCTTTTCGCACGTCTTAGCGGGGCTGCATCCGTATCGCTCCGTCCAGGCGTATGGTCTCCCCATTGATCATCGTGTTGCCGTAAATGCAGGCGACTAAATCCGCAT
>Ga0209987_10000058_pt1 | contig 46216 bp, 40 predicted proteins | sample N074metaG_FD_182134 | JGI IMG/M metagenome (GOLD analysis project Ga0209987, IMG submission 182134) | Deep subsurface microbial communities from Kermadec Trench to uncover new lineages of life (NeLLi) - N074 metaG (SPAdes) (version 2) | ecosystem: Environmental > Aquatic > Marine > Ocean trench...
CGCCGATCTCTACGCGAGCGACATCGAGATCGACGGAACCATCGAGGCCATCGCCGATGAGAACGGCCTGTCGATGGACCAGCTCAGGCGCAGCGTCGTGACCCAGGACATGAGCTACGAAGACTATCGCCAACAGATCAAGCGCGAACTCGAGCGCCGCAAGGTCATCAACGTGATGGTGAGCAGCCGAGTCACCGTTGACGACGGCCAGGTCGAGGAACTTTTCGAGCAGCGCTTCGGCAACCAGCCCGACGGCGGCAACCAGGTTCACCTACGCCAGATCCTGGTCCCGGCCACCAAGGAACTCGACCGCACTCTCGCGCAATCGTGCGATCTGGTCGAGGAGATCCGCGGCAAGATCATCAAGGGCGAGAGTTTCGAAGCGCTGGCCAAGGAACACTCGGCGGCCGCGCCCCAGCACGGCGGTGACATCGGTTGGCTCCACGAGGACTCGCTCGCAGACTGGATGAACGGTGAGATCAGCAAGCTCGACGACGGCGGCGTGACCCCCGTTCTCTTCCTGCCGTTTGGCTGCACGCTTCTCAAGCTGGTCGAGCGACAGAGCTATCAGATCGTCACCTTCGAAGTGGCCAAGCCGGCGCTCAGCCAGGAGGTCTTTGAGGACGCGATGGCTCAGGAGTATCGGGTCTGGATGGAGGAGCTGCGCGAAGCCACCTTCATCGAACGACGCGGCTACTTCGCCGATGCAGCCCAGTTCGGCGGCGGGATCTTCGGCAATGGCAGGCCGAAACAAGAGGAAGTGCCGCCGGGCTTCGAGGACTATCACTTTACCGGCCGAGATCTCGACGGAAAGTCGGGCGACGGCGCGGAGGACGAAGCCTCCCCGTGACCCCGAGAGCGCCCGCGCCCAGCGAGATCGTCGTCCGCGGAGCGCGCGAGCACAACCTCGATGACCTCGAGGTCCGGATCCCGCGCGACAAGCTCGTGGTCGTGACGGGGCTCTCGGGCTCGGGGAAATCGTCCCTCGTCTTCGACACGATCTATGCCGAGGGCCAGCGACGCTATGTCGAGTCGCTCTCCGCCTACGCTCGCCAGTTCCTCGAGCAGATGTCGAAGCCAGACGTGGATTCGATCGACGGGCTCTCGCCCGCCATCGCCATCGAGCAGAAGAGTGTCAACAAGAACCCGCGCTCGACCGTGGGGACCGCGACCGAGATCGCAGACTACCTCCGCCTGTTCTTCGCCCGGGTGGGCCAGCCCCACTGCACGAGCTGCGGAAAGCCCATCCGGCACCAGACGGTGCAGCAGATGGCAGACCGGGTGCTGGCACTGGGCGAAGGCGCGAAGCTTCAGCTGCTGGCCCCGGTCGTGCGTGACCGTAAGGGCATCTATCAGAGGGAACTCGAGGACTTCCGCCGTCAGGGGTTCGTACGGGTGCGCATCGATGGCGAGATCCGGGACCTGGCCGAGGATATCAAGCTCTCGAAGACGGCGCGTCACAACATCGATGTGGTGGTGGACCGGCTGACGGTAAAGGAATCGATCCGTGGCCGGATCACAGAATCGATCGAAACGACGCTGCGGCTCTCGCGCGGTTTCGTGACCCTGGACATCGGCCCAGGACGCGAAGAACAGCTCCTGTCCGAACGCAGCGCCTGCGTCGACTGCGGCGTGTCGTACCCCGAGATCGCGCCGCGCATGTTCTCTTTCAACAGTCCCCACGGTGCGTGTCCCGCCTGCGAAGGACTGGGGACCCGCGACCAATTCGACCCGGCGCTGATCGTGCCCGACTCGAACCTCTCCCTGGCCGAAGGTGCCATCGCCCCGTGGAGCGCGCGGCGCTCCCCCCGCTACTACCGCCAGCTCCTCGATGCGCTTTGCACACACTATGGAATCGAACTGGACACCCCGTGGCGTGCGCTTCCGGCGAAGGCGCGCCGCGGCATTCTCCAGGGTGGCGACACCCTCAAGCTCGAGGTGGCGCGCGGCGGCAAGAAGGAATCGTTCCGGCGCCGCTGGGACGGTGTGCTCGGCGAGCTCAGCCGTCGCTTCGAAGCCGGCCGTGAGAGCGACCGCAAGGCGCTGGCCCGATACCGAAGTCCACGCCCTTGTGTCGAATGCGACGGCTCACGGCTGCGGGCCGAGGCCCGGGGCGTGAAGATCGGTGGCAGCTCGATCGCCGACGTGAATGCATTGTCGGTCACCCACGTGCGCGAATGGATCGACGGACTCGATCTCAGCAAGGGTCAGCGAACGATCGCCGATCGACTGCTTCGCGAGATTCGCGAGCGGATCGGCTTCTTGGCAGACGTGGGACTCGGCTACCTGACCCTGGACCGGCCCAGTGCCACTCTCTCGGGCGGCGAAGGCCAGCGTATCCGGCTCGCCACCCAGGTGGGCTCGAGCCTGATGGGCGTGCTCTACATCCTGGACGAACCCTCGATCGGCCTGCATCCCCGCGACAACGGGCGGCTGCTGCGCAGCCTCAAGCACTTGCGCGACGCGGGCAACAGCGTGCTGGTGGTCGAACACGACGAAGCCACGATTCGGGCCGCCGACTGGGTAATCGACATGGGGCCCGGCGCGGGAATCCACGGCGGTCGCATCGTGGCGGCGGGATCGCCGGAAGCGGTGGCGCGCGACGAGGAGTCACTGACCGGCGCCTATCTATCGGGCCGCCGCGCCATTCCGGTGCCCAAGCGTCGCCGTCCGCCGGGTCGTGAGGCACTCGTGCTCACAGGCTGCCGCCAGCACAACCTGCGCGACCTGACGCTGCGGCTGCCCCTCGGCGTGTTCACGGTGGTGACCGGTGTTTCGGGCTCGGGCAAATCGACGTTGATCAACGATACCCTGTGGCGCTGCCTGGCCGCGCGGCTCCACGGCGCGCTCGTGCCTCCGGGTCGGTTCGACCGGCTTGCCGGTCTCGATGCGATCGACAAGGTGATCGACGTCAATCAGGCGCCGATCGGCCGCACGCCACGCAGCAATCCTGCCACCTATGTCGGGATCTTCGACACCATCCGCAAGCTGTTCAGCCAGGTACCCGAGGCACGTGTACGCGGCTACGGGCCCGGGCGCTTCTCGTTCAACGTGAAGGGGGGCCGCTGTGAGTCTTGCCGGGGCGACGGATTGATCCGTATCGAGATGCACTTCCTGCCCGACCTCTTCGTGACTTGCGAAATCTGCCGTGGCCGGCGCTACAACCGCGAGACCCTCGAGATCCTCTACAAGGGCTGCAGCATCGCCGACCTGCTCGAAATGACCGTCGAAGAGGCCCTTGTCCTGATGGAGAACGTCCCGTCGGTGCGCCGCCCGCTGCAGACTCTTCACGACGTGGGCCTCGACTACATCCACCTGGGTCAGGCCGCCACCACCTTGTCGGGCGGCGAGGCCCAGCGCATCAAGCTCGCCAAGGAGCTCTCGAAGAAGAGCACGGGTCGCACACTCTTCCTGCTCGACGAGCCCACGACCGGTCTCCACTTCGCCGACGTCGAGAAGCTGCTGGAGGTGCTGAACCGGCTCGTCGATCTCGGCAACACCGTCGTCGTGATCGAGCACCACCCCGACGTCATCAAGACGGCCGACCACGTGATCGACCTCGGACCCGAAGGAGGCGAGAAGGGCGGCGAGATCGTGGTCGAAGGCACACCCGAAGAAGTCGCGCAACACCCCATGAGCCATACGGGCAAGGTACTGGCACCGCTGCTCTTCGATCAGGACCCCGTGCCGAGCGGAGACGGAGTTGGATTAGAGCGGTCCGCCGATACGGCGTGACACGGCGTCGCGCACTCGGGCGGCAACGGTGTCGCTGTCGTCGCGGGCGTCGATATGCTCGATGTAGGGCCGATCGATGGAGGCATAGATCGCGGCCACGCCGTCGAGAAAGCTCGCGTCTTCGAAGGCAGGCTCGGCGATCCCACCGCGCTGCTTCACGCGCAGGAGGCCATCGCTCGGGTCGATGTCCAGCAACAGCACCAGATCGGGAACCAGAAACTCGCGCTCGCTCGTTTCGAGGATTTCGCGCCAGTCGAGGCCCCGCGCGCCCTGGTACGCCACCGTCGACAGGTAGTAGCGGTCGGACAGCACGACACAGCCGGTCTCCATGGCGGGCACGATCAGATGATCGATGTGTTCGCGCCGGTCGGCCATGAACCAGCGCAGCTCCTTCTGCGGCGGAACCGGCTCGCCGCCGCGCGCCATCGTGCGGATGCGGTGGCCCCACTCGCCGCGGGTGGGCTCGGCGGTCTCGACGACTTCAAAGCCAACGACCCGCAGAGCCGTGGCCAGCAGCTCGACCTGGGTGCTCTTTCCGCTGCCGTCGAGGCCTTCGAAGACGATCAGGTGTCCAGTGGTCACGGGTCCTCCGAGGACTCGGGTTCACCCACGACAACCGCCGGCTGCGACGGGACGCCGAAAAGCCGAGGCTGCGTCGCAACTTGTGTGGAATCTCCGCGATCCCATCCCGCCGGCACGGCACTTGCTCTCATGACATCCCGTGCCTGCGGGCACACCCGTCACGCCCCTCTAACGGGACCGGGGGATGACGGGAGCCGGGCCGCCGGGCGGGAACAAGGTTCCGACCTGGAGATTACAACGGGGTGAGACTCCATGTCGGGTTCCCGCCCGGCGGCTCATTTTTTCGACGCAAGCTGCACGCGGGGCAACCGGCGCCCCGGGGACGCCCGGCATCGACGCGGTGCCTTCAGATCTTGTCCTGAAGCATGAAGGCGATCACGAGTCCGTAGATGGCAATCGACTCGATCAGCACCATGCCCAGAATGAAGTTCACGAACATCGCGCCGGCGGCGCCCGGATTGCGGGCGATGCCAGCGGTGGTGTTCCCGGCGGTCATTCCCTGGCCGATGCCGCAGCCGAGTCCGGCGAGGCCCACGGCCAGGCCAGCGCCGAGAGCGTAACCCCAGCTGCTACTGCCGTTTCCGTCCTCGGCGAGTGCGAGGCCGGGCAGCACGACGAAGATCGCGGTCCAGAGAAGAAGTCTTCCGAAGTTTCGCATGTTGAGTGGTCTCCTTGGTCAGTGGATGGTCTCGACGTCCCGCTAGTGGGGCTCTTCGAGGGCCAAGCCGATGTAGATCATGGTGAGAAGCGAAAAGACGAAGGCCTGAAGGAATGAAATGACGAGCCCCAGGCCCATGAAGATCGCGGGCACTCCGATCGGCACCAGCGTCAGCCACACTTTGATCACCATGTGGTCCGCGTACATGTTCGCCAGCAACCGGACGGCCAACGTCAGTATGCGCGCCAGGTCGAGCGGCAGCTCGAGGATCAGGAAGAACGGCGCCATTGCGCGCACGTGAATCTTCTTCCCACCGATGTTCATGTCGAAGAAGCTCGGACCCATGTACTTGATCAGGTATTTTCCTTTGTGCTTGCCGATACCGATCCCCGTGTAGAAGACCCAGGCTATGATGGCCCAGGCCCAGGTCGTGTTCGTGTCGCTGGTCGAACCATCCAAGCCCGGAATCAGCCCCATCAAGTTCGACACCAGGATGAAGAAGAACATGGTGCCGACCAGGGGGAAGTATCTGCGCCAATCGGGGCCCATCCGTTCGTGCGCCATGCCCGACAACCACTCGACGATGACCTCGATCAGATTTCGGATCGTGACGCCCTCGTCGGGAATGACGCCCCCCCCGGGCTCGGCGATGCGACGACGCACCGACAAGCCGGCCAGCACCAACAGCACTCCGGCGAGCAGCGCCGCCTGCATCACCCAGGGAAAGTGGATCAGGTGTTCGATCTCGTGGAAGATCATGCGTCCAGTTCCTTGTACTCGTCCTCGGCCTCGCTCGGCTCTTCCTCACGCGCGAGCCACGGGTTCCATCGCTCCCACGCTTCATCGTCGGGCGGGAGCGTCGGTGCGTTCGGGTCGACGGCAGGGCGTGCGCGCCAGGCTTCGACGACGGCGGCCGGCATGATGATCGAAAGTCCGATCAGCAGACCCGCCGGGTCTGCACCGAAATAGAGGGCCGAGCAGATTCCGATCAGCAGCAGCCCGAAGCGCAGGCCGTACACGCCGGTCCAGACGCCACCGCTCATGATCTGCCCCCAGAACAGGAACTGCGACTGGCGCCGCAAACCGCGGAAGTTGAAGGCCTCGAGCGCGGCGCCGATGGCGATGCTGAAGGCGAACAGCGGCGTCGCCAGCGCGGCAGACACCGCCACGGCTCCGGCGGAAAACGCCAGATTCATGCGCTCGATCGGATCGATCTGCATTGCTTCTCGGATTCCTGGGTCGTCAAAACCGGTACGACTTCAATCTGCGTCCCGGCGCCTCGATTTCAATCACTTCCGTCCTTTTCGGTCGCTTCCTCATCGGCCACCTCCTGCAGGAGACGACCGAGCCGAAGCAGGCGAAGAACGAAGGAGCCGAAGCCCACGGTCGCGCCAATCAGCAGGCCGAAGGGCGAGGTGTCGAAGCTTGTGTCGATCCAGTAGCCGATGCCAGTGGCGATCAGGATCGCGATCACGGCTTCGAAGGCACCTTGATAGGCCAAGCCCTGGCGCCGTGCCGCTCGCCGCTCCTGGATCTGCTCCCTGTCCTCGGACCGGTCCGTCACAATCCGGCCCCTACAGGGGCAAGTGCGCCGGGTTTCCGGACCCTTTCCACAGTGTTCATGAAAAACCGTTCAAAAACAAAGGGCCCGGGTCTATCGAGCCCGAGCCCTCGAAGGCGCCGGATCCTAGCCGAGGGCCCTCCCAACCTCAATCCGTGAAAGCCCGCCGACGGGCGGCCCGCTGGTCTAGCCGACCTCGGCCGCGCGGGCGAAAGCCGCCTCGGAGGCCGCCAGCGTGGCGTCGATTTCATCCTCTCCGTGGGCCAGCGAGACGAAGCCGGCTTCGAAGGCCGACGGCGCCAGGTAGACGCCGGCTGCCAGCATGGCGGCGAAGAACTCCCGAAAGCGGGGTTGGCTCGCCTGCTTCGCTGCTTCGAAGCAGTGGACCGGGCCGGGCTGGAAGAAGAAGCCGAACATGCCCCCCACGAAAACGGTCGAGAAGTCGACACCGGCCTTCCTGGCCCGCTCGGCCAGGCCCTGTGTCAAACGCTGCGCCTTGCTTGCCAGCGCGTCATAGACGCCGGGCTCCTCGAGCCGCCGCAGTGTCTCGAGGCCGGCTGCCACGGCCACCGGATTCCCAGAAAGGGTTCCCGCCTGATAGATGGGGCCCTCGGGAGCCATCTGATCCATCAACTCGGCGCGTCCTCCGTAGGCCGCAGCTGGAAAACCGCCACCGATCACCTTGCCCAGGCAGGTCAGGTCCGGCGCGACGTCGTACAGCCGCTGGGCTCCGCCCCAGGCGACCCGGAAGCCTGTCATGACCTCGTCGAAGATGAGAAGGGCCCCATACCGATCACAGAGTCCGCGCAGCTTCTCGAGAAATCCAGGTAGCGGCAGAATACAGCCCATGTTTCCGGCCACCGGCTCGACGATCACGCCGGCGATCTCATCACCCCAGCGCTCGAACGCAGTCTCCGCAGCGGCCGCGTCATTGAATGGCGCCTGGATCGTGAGCTTCGCAACGGCCTCGGGCACACCGGGCGAACCGGGTATCCCGAGCGTGGCGACGCCGCTACCCGCGCCGACCAGCAGCGAGTCGGCGTGACCGTGATAGCAGCCTTCGAATTTCAGGATCCTGGACCGCCCTGTGACACCGCGGGCCAGCCGCAGCGCACTCATGCTGGCCTCGGTGCCCGAACTCACCTGACGCACCTTTTCGAGGGCGGGCAGGGCATCACAAAGAAGTTCGGCCAGCTCCACCTCGGCCTCGGTGGGCGCGCCGAAGCTGGTGCCCCGCAGCATGGCAGCGCCTGCGGCGCGCAGGATCCCGGGATCGGCGTGACCCAGGATCAGGGGTCCCCAGGAACCCACGTAGTCGATGTAGGACTTGCCGTCGACATCGATCACGCGGCAGCCTTCGCCTCGCTCAATGAACGGGGGCGTTCCGCCCACGGCCTTGAAAGCGCGCACTGGGCTGTTCACGCCGCCCGGGATGACCCGCTTGGCGCGCTCAAAGAGCTCCGACGACCGCTTGCCGGCCATCCCTAGCTCCCGCCGTTGGTCTCGGCGACGTCGCTCTCGGCAAGTCGGGCCATGGCAACCAGCTTCTCGCCGGGGGCGAGTCCCATGACGCGCACGCCCTGGGTGGCGCGACCCATGGTCGAGATCCCCGAGACCTTGCAGCGCAGCACCTTGCCACCGTGCGTAATCAGCATGACCTCGTCGTCGTCCACCACCTGGGCGACCCGCACCACCTCGCCGTTCCGCTCGTTGGTTCGAATCGTGATGATGCCCTGGCCACCGCGCTTCTGGAGACGGTAGTCACCGAGCGGCGTCCGCTTGCCGTAGCCGCGCTCCGTCACGGTGAGGATCGTCGCGCCGGGCTCGAGTACCTCCATGCCCACCACCTCGTCCCCAGGGGCGAGTCCCATGCCACGCACACCGGCCGCCGTTCGACCCATCGGGCGGACGTCGGTCTCGCGGAAGCGGATCGACTTGCCCTTGCGGCTGGCAATGATGACCTCGTTGTCGCCCGTCGTCTGGGCCGCCGCAATCAGCTCATCGCTCTCATCGAGATTGATGGCGATGATGCCGCCGCGCCGGGGATTCGCGTACGCATCGAGCCTGGTCTTCTTGACCACACCCTTGCGGGTCCCCAGCAGGACGAAGGCGTTTTCGGCCTTTTCGAAGCTGCGCACCGGCAGCGTCGCCTGGACACGCTCCCCTTCCTGGAGTGCGAGTACGTTCGAGAGGGCGCGGCCCCGCGCGGCGCGGCCGAGCTGGGGCAGCTCGTGGACCTTCAGCCAATGGACGCGGCCCTTGGTGGTGAAGAACAGAATGTGGGCGTGGGTCGAGGCCACGAACAGACGCTCGACGAAGTCCGCCTCACGGGCGTCCATTCCCTTGACGCCCTTGCCGCCGCGGCGTTGGGCCCTGTACTGGGTCAGGGGATTCCGCTTGATGTAGCCGGCGTGGGACACGGTCACGACCATGTCTTCCTCGACGATCAGGTCCTCGGTGGAGAGGTCTACGACGGCACCAGCCAGCTCGGTGCGGCGCTCGTCGCCGTATTTCTCGCGGATCTCTGCCAGCTCTTCGAGCGCGACTTCGAGGATCCGCTCGTCGCGGGCCAGCAGATCGTCCAGATTGGCGATCTTGGCGCGGATCTCCTCGAGCTCATCCATGACGCGCTGACGCTCCATGGCCGTCAGTGCGCGCAGCCGCATCTCGAGAATGGCGTTGGCCTGGAGTTCCGAGAGCTCGAAGCGCTCCCTCACGGCGGTGCGGGCCTCGGCCGTGCTCTGGGAGGCGCGAATGATCGAGATCACCTCGTCCAGGTTGTCGAGGGCGATCGCAAAACCGTCGAGCAGGTGGGCGCGGGCCTGGGCCTGGGCCAAGTTGTAGGTCGCGCGCCGGACGATGACTTCGCCACGAAAGTCGATGAAGTGACGCAGCATCTGCTTCAGCGATAGGAGCTGGGGTCGGCCGTTTACCAGGGCCAGCAGGTTCACGCCGAACGTCGATTGGAGGGGCGTCTGCTTGTAGAGCTGGTTCAGCACCACTTCGCCAGGCGCGTCGTGCCGCAGTTCGATCACGATCCGCATGCCCAGGCGGTTCGATTCATCGCGCAGGTCGGTGACGCCGTCGATCTTGCCGTTGCGCACCAGATCGGCGATACGCTCGAGCAGCGACGACTTGTTCACCATGAATGGAATCTCGGTGACGATGATGCGCTGCTGGCCCTTCTTGGTCTCCTCGAAGTTGGCGCGAGCTCGAACCGTCAGCAAGCCCTTGCCGGTCGCATAGGCGGAGCGGATTCCCTCGGAACCGCAGATGATGGCACCGGTCGGGAAGTCGGGGCCGGGCAGCTTCTCGAGCAGATCGTCGAGCGTGCAATCTGGGTTGCGGGCTTCCAGCACCAGCGCGTCGATGAGCTCACGCAGGTTGTGGGGCGGAACGTTGGTGGCCATGCCGACCGCGATGCCCGAAGAGCCGTTGGCCAGCAGGTTCGGGAAGCGCGCCGGGAGAACGACCGGCTCCTCGGTCGTGCCGTCGAAGTTCGGCGTGAAGTCGACCGTCTCCCGGTCGATGTCGCGCAGCATCTCCTCAGCGATGCGCTGGAGCCGGGCCTCGGTGTAGCGGTAGGCGGCTGCCGAGTCGCCGTCGATCGACCCGAAGTTTCCCTGTCCGTCGATGAGCGGGTAACGGAGCGAAAAGTCCTGGGCCATGCGAACCATCGAGTCGTAGACGGCGCTGTCGCCGTGCGGGTGGTAGTGCTTGAGCACCTCGCCCACGACTCCGACGGACTTCGAGTAACCGCGATTGGGGAGGAGGCCCTCCTGCTGCATGGCATAGAGAATCCGGCGGTGAACGGGTTTCAGTCCATCGCGGACGTCGGGCAACGCGCGGCTGACGATGACCGACATCGAGTAATCGAGGAACGAACGCCGGACCTCCTCCTCGATGTTCACCGGCAGCGCCGAGCCGTATCCGTCGCCGCTCGGAGGCCCGCCCCCAGACGTCCCCCGATCGCCGCCGTTGTCGTCGGCAGGGGCTTCGGGCAGCTTTTCCGCGGGAGTCTCTTCGATCGGTTCGTCGGCCAAAAAACTCGGCTCCGAGGGGTTCGAGAAGGAGGCTAGATGTCCAAGTTCTGGACGTCGAGCGCGTACCGTTCGATGAATTCGCGGCGGGGCTCGACGTCGTCGCCCATCAACGTGGTGAAGGCATCATCGGCCTCGACGGCATCCTCGATCCGCACCTGGAGCAATGTACGTTTGTCGGCCGCCAGTGTGGTATCGGCGAGCTGGTCGGGATTCATCTCCCCCAGTCCCTTGTAGCGCTGGATCTTGAGGCCCTTCTCGCCCATTGCGAGCAGGCGCTCGAGCACAGCGACATGCGTCTGGACCTGCTCGGCTTCCTGCTGGTCGGCATGTCGTAACTCGAAGGGCGCGGTGCCGATGCTCGCCATCTCGTCTTGGAGCTCCACAAGACGTGCAAAGTCGGGAGAACGCAGGAAGTCGGTGTCCAATGGAGTGTGGAAGATGACACCCGCGCGCCGAGTCTCGGCCAGTAGTCGATAGCCACCGTGCTCGGGATCCTCGACCGTGCTCCAGCTGATGGCGACCTCTTCTCCTGCGATCACACGGAGCTGCGCTTCGATGGCGTCGGCCACGTTCCCCCGGAGTGCAGCTTCGTCGCCGAGCCCGTCGTCCCGGGGGACGCCGACGCAGACGGCCGCATCAACGATCTGGGCGTCGAGCCGCCGCAGACTCAGACGATCGAGAAGCTTCCGATAATAGCTGGAACACTCGAGCAAGCGGCGCAAGCGGTCGGGTTCGAGCGGCACACTTGCATTGGCGGCCTTCACCGTGACACTCGCCAGGGCCAGATCGAGCAGGTGCTCTTCGAGGGTTCGCTCGTCCTTGATGTAGCGCTCGCTGCGACCCTTCTTGACCTTGAACAACGGCGGCTGTGCGATGTAGAGGTAGCCGTTCTCGATCAGCGGTCGCATCTGGCGGTAGAAGAACGTCAGCAACAGGGTGCGGATGTGACTGCCGTCGACGTCGGCATCGGTCATGATGATGACCTTGTGATAGCGCGCCTTGGAGATGTCGAACTCGTCGCCGATCCCGCATCCGATCGCAGCCACCAGCGCCTGGATCTCCAGGCTCGCGAGCATCTTGTCAAGACGCGCGCGCTCGACGTTGAGGATCTTGCCTCGGATTGGCAGGATTGCCTGGGTTTCGCGAGAGCGGCCCTGCTTGGCGGTACCTCCGGCCGAGTCCCCCTCGACGATGAAGAGTTCGGCCTTGGAGGGATCGCGCTCCTGACAATCAGCGAGCTTGCCAGGAAGGCTGTGATCCGAGAGTGCGCCCTTGCGACGCGCCAGATCGCGCGCCTTGCGGGCTGCGACGCGAGCCTGTGCCGTATCCTGAACCTTTGCTATCAGCGTCTTGGCAGCAGCGGGATTCTCCTCCAGGTAGTCGGTGAGGCGCTCGTAGAGCAGGTTTTCGACCAGACCGCGGACTTCGCTGGTGCCGAGCTTGCTCTTGGTCTGTCCTTCGAACTCCGGTTGCGGAATCTTGACGGAGATGACGGCCGTCAAGCCCTCGCGGGTGTCTTCACCGGAGAGACTGGTAGATTCACCCTTGCCATTCTTGCTGTGGGTCGCGATGTAACGGTTGAGTGTGCGTGTGAGTGAGGTCCGGAAACCCACCAGGTGGCTGCCACCTTCGATCGTGTTGATGTTGTTCGCAAATGAGTAGACGGATTCGTTGTATGAATCGTTGTACTGGAGCGCGATCTCAATTTGGACCGGAACTTCGCCCCTCTTATCGGGGAAGCTGCGCTCGCCGGAGATGAAGACGGGAGGCTTGTGGAGTGGGGATCGCTTCCGGTTCAGGTGCTCGACGAAAGAGACGATCCCGCCCTCGTAACAGAAATGATGGCTCTTACCGCTGCGTTCGTCCTTGATTTCGATTTCTAGGCCTGCATTCAGGAACGAGAGTTCGCGAAGGCGTTGCGAAAGTACGTCGAACGAGTATTCGATGGTCTTGAAGATTTCGGGGTCAGCATGAAAGGTGACTCGTGTACCCGTTTTTTCGGTAGTTCCAATCGTCTCAAAATCTGATGTCGGCTCGCCACGTCGATACGTCTGGCGCCACACCTTGCCATCGCGTCGGATCTCGAGTTCAAGCTTTTCGGAAAGAGCATTGACTACCGAGACACCCACACCATGCAGCCCACCGGAGATTTTGTAGGAAGTGTCGTTGAACTTTCCGCCAGAATGGAGTGTCGTCAGAACGACCTCGGCCGCTGGACGTTTCTCAGTAGGGTGTTCGTCTACTGGAATTCCTCGACCATCATCGGTCACTGTGACACTGCTGTCCTGGTGAATGATGACGGAAATGACCTTGCAGTAGCCGGCTACGGCCTCGTCGACTGAATTGTCCACGACCTCGTAGACAAGGTGGTGGAGACCCTCGGGACCTGTGGTCCCGATGTACATCGCAGGTCGCTTTCGGACTGGATCGAGACCTTCGAGAACCTCGATCGAACTCGCATCGTAGCTCACGCTAGAGAGGTTCCTGAGGAGCTTTCCGCCTCGTTTCCACGGGGAAAGAGTGGAGTTCCACTGTAGAGGAGCCGGAAAGGTACAGGAAGGCTAAGTCCCCGTAAAGCTTTTGAGAACTACTGTTTTACAGAGTTCTATCAGGTCAGATCCGCATTGGCATGATGATCGCCAGGCTGTCTTCTTGATCATCAGCTGGCACGATCTGTGTTGGAGACAACTGATCCTGGAAGGAGAGGCGGACTTCCTTGGATCGAATCACCGAGAGACTGTCCATCAGATATCGAGCATTGAACGCGATGCTGAGTTCTTCACCTGCATAATCAACGTCGATCTCCTCCTGGGCTTCACCAAGATCAGGGTTTTTCGAGGACAGTTTGAGTAGCCCCGTTGTGAGTTCGAACTTGATGGCGCGACTCCGTTCAGAAGACAACAAAGCCACTCGTCGCAAGGCATGAATCAAGACATCGGTTGTAATCGTCAGGTGATATTTGATGTCACGAGGGATGACCTGACGATAGTTGGGGAATTCACCCTCGATCAATCGCATTACAAGAGTTACTCCCTCCTTACGAACAAGACCGTTATTACCCTCAAAACCAATCTCGATTTCATCGGCATCTTCCTCATCAACAAGTCTCTTGAGCTCTATAAGGCCCTTGCGAGGAATAATCACCCCATTTTCCAGTCCGGCAAGATCTTCACCAAATGCTCGATCAACATAAGCGAGACGATGTCCATCAGTCGCTACCATGCGAAGCTTTCCAGTTTCCTTGACCTTTTCGATGAATACCCCGTTCAGGTTGTATCGGGTCTCATCCGTAGATGCGGCATATATGGTTCGTTCTATCATCTGACTCAAAACGACAGCCTGTACACGTACCATCGAACCCGGTGCCGCCGTCGGTAACGTGGGATATTCTTCCGCTGAGTTACCTGCCAGCGTAAAGTGTGCGCGCGCACACTTGATGGATAGATAGGCATCAGACGAGACCTCGATCTTGACCAGTTCTTCGGGAAGCTCTCTTATAATCTCGTAGAGCTTCTTGGCCGAAGCAGTCACACTGCCTGGCTTCTTGACATCTGCAGGTTGTGAACTTCGAATACCGACTTCAAGGTCCGTGGCTGCAATCTCGAGTTGACCACCCTCCTTGCGTTTCAAGGCCTCGAGATGAACGTTGGCGAGGATGGGCATCGTATTTCGTTTTTCGACGATCGACTGGATGCGAGCCAGGCCACGCTGGAGTTCGTTCTTCGGGATTGAGAGCTTCATGTTCTTCTTCCTGACTTTTTTAAATCAAAGTAGAAATAGAAGAGAGGGTATCGAGTGATAAAAGTCCCCAAAACTATTGGTTTATTGGGCTTTACGGATTTATCAGATGTCATCCCAATGACCTTCAAAGTGAACAATCGGGTGTAAATCGTGTTCTTGCTGTATCAGATATTAACACGGAGCATTGGGTATCAACGTCGTCTCACACACGCTTTGTCGGTTGAGAGAAACACCGTTTCATGAGTTATTTCGCTGGTTTTGAGCCTGATGGAGAGAAGCATCAACCGTTGACCCTCGATGAAGCTGAGGCTAACCTGCTGCGCTCATTGGTTTCACGGATCTGCAGCCTGTATTGATGAAAAGGCGTTAATCATGAAGCGCACCTATCAGCCAAGTCGAATTCGTCGTAGGCGGGTGCATGGCTTTCGAGCTCGTATGAAGACCCGATCGGGTCGCGCCGTGCTGAAACGCCGTCGTGCGAAGGGTCGAAAGCAGCTGGCGGTGTCGACGCCGTCCAAGTAAGTCGTGACCGGCCATTCGGGTCTAAATGGACTGACGGGTGGATTCCGACCTTCTAATCGGCTGCTTCATCCTCAGGAGTTTCAGCAAACGACACAGAATGGCCATCGAGTCGTGGTTCGAGGCTTTGTGGTATTTCTGGCTGTTACTGGGTTGAAATCACATGATTGCGTCCGTCTGGGTGTGACCGTGAGTCGACAGGTGGGAAACGCAGTCGTCAGAAACCACGTAAAGCGGCGAATTCGCGAGTGGTTTCGAAACGATTGGGCAAAGTTCGAGAAGCCAGTGGACATTGTTGTGATTGGACGCCAGGCAGCTGCAAAGATGACAGGGCCCGAGATCTCAAGCGAGCTCAGCCAAGCAACTGACGAGCTGCTGAAGAGAGCGTCATGAATGCAGTCGATCGTATGGGTGGTATTCAATACATTGTAGTGACTCTGATCCGGATCTATCAGTGGATACTGTCTCCAATTCTTGGACCAACTTGTCGATTCGAGCCCACCTGCTCTAATTACGCGTCGCAAGCCATCGTTCAGCATGGACTGATCCGTGGGACATGGCTTGCCGTTCGGCGTATCGGACGCTGCCACCCCCTCGGGGAGTCTGGCTATGATCCGGTCCCGCGATGAGATCAGAGCAAGAGGTTCAGGAAAGCGAGGAATCCCAGAGTGGATAGGAATTTCATCCTCGCACTGGGACTGTCGTTTCTGATCTATACCGTCTGGTCGGTCCAGTTTGCGCCAAAGCCTCCATTGCCCGGGTCCGAAGAAATCGCCAGTGAAACGGCGGACCGTGCGGCTCGTGATGACTTTGCGCAGCAGCCACCGACCGGCAGTCAGCCGGAAAGCCGACCGGGAAGCGAACTGGAAAGCGTAACGGGTCTGCCAGCACTCCAGTCTCCACGGACCGCGGCTCCGATGATGGCATCGGATTTAAATCTGTCAGCAGCTTCTACTGCAGCGGATCAGAGTGAGAAGATCTCGTTTGAAACGCTGAATTTTCGGGCCGAGCTCACTACGCGCGGAGCCGGTATCACGCTCTGGGAACTGAAGCACTTCGATAGCGGACCCAACGCAGGTCACGAGCCAATCGTTCTCACGACGGGAAGCGGCAACCTCGGTACCACACTGCTGACGCCATTTCGTGAGCTGGGTCTCGGCGACCTCTCGCTGGAGAACTTCGAACTCGTGCGAGCAGAGGGACTCGAATTCGATTTCCGCTATACGCGAAATGGCGTAACCGTGCGCAAGGAATATCGCTTTCGCGAGGACAGCTACGCCTTCGAGCTTCACGTGGGTGTAGAGAACCAGTCACCGACGACGATCGTGCCCTTGTTCGCGGTCACCCTGCCTGCGGCCGTCGTCGAAGGGCAAGACTTCAAAGAGCAGGGTTTCGTGCTGATGGCCGATGGCTCGCGGGAAGTCGAACTCTTGAGCGGTCTCGGCACGGGAAGTTGGTGGGGCGGAGAGGCCAAGAGGGAGATCCGGTACCCGAGTCCGATCGACTGGATCGGTGTGGGCTTGACGTATTTCGTCTCCGCCGTGGTTCCTGAGGATCCGACCCAGGCCCATGCCCGCGTCGGTGCAAGCCAACCCGGCAAGTCCGGCGTGGTCCAGGTCTACTTCAACGGGACGGAGTTGCCGCCGGGCCAGAGCGCCTCGCGCGTGTTCCAAGCCTATATGGGTCCAAAGGAGCCGGAGCGTCTGCAGGCGGTCGACGCAACCTTGCTGGAGACGATTGATCTCGGCTGGTCGTGGGTGAAGCCGTTGACGCGCGCCTTCAACTGGCTGCTGAAAGCGCTGCACAGCTTCGTTCCGAACTATGGTCTGGCCATCATCATCCTCACGATCATGGTTCGGCTGGCGACGGCGCCGCTGACGAACAAGCAAATGCGCTCGATGGAACGCATGCGCGCACTCTCACCGAAGCTCAAGGAGCTGAAGGAGAAGTACGGAGACGACCGGCAGAAGCAGTCCGAGGAGATGATGAAGCTCTACCGTCAGGAAGGCGTGAACCCGCTTGGCGGATGCCTCCCGATGGTGCTCCAGCTACCGGTGTTCATCGGACTGTTCTACGCGCTGCGCAGCTCGATCCAGCTGCGCCAGGCGCCCTTCTTCGGTTGGATCAATGATCTGTCCGCGCCCGACGCGCTGTTCATCGTCCCGGGTCTGGACCTTCCCTTCCGCGTGTTGCCGCTGATCATGGGTGCCACCATGTTCCTCCAGCAGAAAATCACCCCCATGCAGCAGATGGATCCAGCGCAGCAGAAGATGATGGTCACGATGATGCCGATCATGATGACCTTCGTTTTTTATCAGTTTCCCTCCGGTCTCGTGCTGTATTGGATGGTGAGCAATGTGCTCGCTGTGAGCCACCAGCTCTGGATCGGCAAGGGTCTCCGGAAATGACCCAACAGCCATCCGGCTGACCCCCGAATCAAACGGCAGGAGTAGGACGTGTACGACGACAAGAACGAAGCAAAGGAATTCATCGCCGACGATCGCTCGAGCGCCATCGGAAAGGCGGTCGAATTCTTCGGCGTGGAAGAGGCGGCCCTGGCGATCCATGAGTACGAGGCGGGCGAGGCTTACGGTATGGCCGGGCGCAGCGTACTGGTGGCCGTGCTGCGAGATCGCAAGCCGCCGGTGCGGGAAGCACGGGACCGCAACGATCGCGGCGGGCGAGGCGATCGGGGCGACCGCGGTGGCCGGGGGCGCAGCCGCAACGATCGGGGCGATCGGGGCGATCGCGGCGGCCGTGCGGGTCGCGGGCGTGGGGGCCGGGACGACCGGGGAAACCGAGACGACCGGGGCAACCGGGACGACCGGGGCAACCGGGCCGAGAGCCGTGAACGCAATGAGCGGCCGGAGCCCCGGCAGACCACGGAGCCATCGGTAGGGACGGCGTCGGGCGAGCTGGGCGAGCTGGGCGAGTTCCTGTGCGGTGTGATCGAAAAGATGGATCTGGGCCCGTTCGAGATCTCCGAGAAGGAAGAGGACGGTCTGGTGGTCGTGCAGGTTCGAGGCAGCGCGGCGCCGCGCATGGCGGGGGATGACGGCCGGGCGGTGGATGCGCTCCAGCTGCTCGCGAACCAAGCCGCGGGCCAATTGAGCGACGATCCGGTGCGTGTCGTGATCGACGTCGAGGGCAATTCCGACGCCCGCGAAGATCGACTCGCCGGGCTGGCGGAGAAGGTGGCCCGGCGCGCACGGGAGAGCGGGCGCTCGGTTCGCCTGGATGCGATGAACGGCCGGGATCGGCGCATCATCCACCTGGCGCTGCGCGACGAGGCCGACATCGCGACCATGAGCACGGGCGAAGGACGGTACCGCCAAGTCGTTATCGTGCCGGAGGGAGCTCCCGAGTACGAGGCGGCGCGGCAAGAGTCGGATGCCGCTTCGAGGGCCAGCGACGACTAGGCCGTCCGCCGAGGTCGGACAGCGTCCATCCTGTTCCACGTGGAACATCCACAGCTGCTGATATTGAAGGGCCGGAGCCGCTGCTCCGGCCCGGTTCATTTGCAGCGTTCCACGTGGAACGGGAACGCTCTAGCTCAGGGAGCACTACGGTGGCCGAGGATCTGAAAGCCCGGCAGCGACTGAAGCGAGGTCTGGACGAGTTGGGGTGGGCGGCGGAGCGGGGTCAGATCGACCAGCTGTTGAGCTTGGCTGAGCTGCTCGAGTCGTGGGGTGAGCGGATCAACCTGACCGGCCATCAGAGCCAGGCTGAAATCGTGTCCCGTCTGTTGTTGGAGGCCGTGGCTCTCCTGACTGCGGCGCCCGCCTTCGAGAGTCTGGTCGACCTGGGCTCTGGAGCTGGCTTCCCAGGATTGCCGGTTGCGATCCTACTGCCGGATGTTCAGGTGACCCTGGTGGATTCGCGCCAGCGCCGGCACCACTTCCAGAGGGCGGCGATTCGCGAGCTGGGTTTGGAGAACGTCCGGACCGAGCTGGGGCGTGTCGAGGAACTCGCCGCGGTGGAGCACCACGCAGGGGTCGCACAGGCGATGGCAAAGCCGAACCAAGTCGTCGCTTGGATGCTGCCCTGGGTGCGACCCAGCGGCTGGCTGTTGGTTCCCGGTGCCGAGAACCCACCCCGAATCGAAGCGAAGCCTGGGATTCGATTCGAAACCATCAGACGCTATCGGCTACCCGGTAATGGAGCTGCCAGAACGCTCTGGATCGGCCAGAAACTCTAGCAAGAAGACGGATCCAGAGACTTCGTTCCACGTGGAACGCGGATTACAGCAATCCCACTCCAGCCCAGCTTGGAATGTCGACAGCCGAATGTCGACACCCTTTTGGAACTATGATATTCAAGTAAGGAAACCCCCATATCCCCCTGGGGAATACTTACAACCACCTCCCGCGGAGCCCTGGCCATGGCACCTACGTGTCGTGTATTTGCGGTCGTGAACCAAAAGGGCGGGGTCGGCAAGACCACCACTGCGGTGAACCTGGCGACGGCTTTCGCGGTCTCCGAGCGCCCGACGCTGCTACTGGATTTCGATCCCCAGGCCAACGCGTCCAGTGCCTTCGGCGGGGCGCACGACGGTCTTCAAGTCTACGACGCGCTGAGTGGCCGCAGCGTCATGAAGGACGTCGTGCAGCCCACGGAGCTGCGTTACCTGCATCTGGTTCCTTCCGGGCGCGACCTCTACGGCGCTGAGATCGAACTCGTGGCTGCGACGGATCGCGAGCGCTGCCTCGAGCGCGCGCTCGCCGATGTTCGGGATAGCTACGAGATCCTGCTGATCGACTGCCCGCCTTCGTTGGGACTGCTCACCGTCAACGCACTCGCTGCCGCCGACGCGGTGATCGTTCCGCTCCAATGCGAGTACTACGCACTCGAAGGTCTCGCAGGCCTGATGGAAACCATCGAGATCGTGCGCGGTCATCTCAATCCGAGGCTGGTGCTCGAGGGAATCGTGCTGACCATGGCCGATCTCCGGAACAATCTGGCGCGCCAGGTCGAGCAGGAAGTGCGACGCCATTTCAGCGAGCGCGTCTTCCGCACGGTGATTCCGCGCAATGTGCGTTTGAGTGAAGCGCCCTCCCACGGCAAACCGGCGATTCTCTATGACGCAGATTCGAAGGGCTCGCGCAGCTATCTCGAACTCGCCGAGGAAATTCTGCAACGCATTGAGCGGCCGGTTCCGCCGCTCGAACCCCCGGCGGTGAGCGTCGCCGCACTCACACCCGCCAGCAGGCAGGGAGAGACAGGAGAAGTCCGATGAGCACACGACCCCGCGCACTGGGACGAGGAATCGGGGCGCTGCTCCCGAGCGCGCCTGCGCCGACGAGAGAGGCACCGGCCGCGGCGGCGACGGAGATCTCCGTCGACGTGATCGACCCCAATCCGGACCAGCCGCGTCGCGTTTTCGACGCCGAGCAGCTGCAGCAGCTGGCGGATTCGATCCGTCAGCACGGCGTGCTCCAGCCCGTGGTCGTACAGCAGGTCGGCGATCGTTATCAGCTGGTCGTCGGTGAGCGGCGCTGGCGGGCCACCCAACTGGCAGGTCTCCCGACGATTCCCGTTGTCGTTGCCGACGTCGACCCCAGTGACCGGCTCGAGCTCGCGCTGATCGAGAACGTGCAGCGCCACGACCTCAATCCGATCGAGCTGGCCCATGCCTTCAGCACCCTGGCCAGCGGCGGCAAGACCCAGGAGGAGATCGGCAAGCGCGTCAGTCTGGACCGCTCGACCGTCGCAAATCACATTCGGTTGCTGGAGCTGCCGCGAGAGCTGCAGGACGACGTCGAGGTGGGGCGCCTCAGCGTGGGACACGCCAAGGCGCTGTTGCAGGTGAACAACACCGAACGTCGCCGACATCTGCGCGACCGCGTCGTGAAGGACGGACTCTCGGTCCGGGCTGCCGAGCAGCTGGCCCGCCCGCCCGCCGCCAATCGTCCGCAACGACAACAGAAGGCCCGCGTAGCGCATGATCCCAATCTCCAGCGCGTGGTCGACCTGCTCCGCCAGCGCTTTCAGACCCGGATTCGCATCCAGGGAAACGCATCCCGGGGCCGTATCGAGATCGAGTACTTCGGGGACGAGGATCTGGACAGGATCACCCGCATGCTGCTTGGCGATGAGTAGGGGCGGAAGGATGGGTGAGGGAGTGATGGGCCCGCCAGGCGCGTCCGATCCCGTGTCATCCGCAACCGATGGCCGACCCCCCCGGCCCCGAGCCGTGGTCCATTGCGGGGCGGAATTCGACGGGTTGCTGGTGATCCATGGCGAGGTACGGATAGACGGCCGCGTCCGCGGCGAGATTCTGGGCGCGGACGTCCTCGAGATCGGGGAGACCGGCGAAGTCGAGGCCTCGATCGAAGCCGACGAAGTCCTGGTGGCGGGCAGCTTTCGGGGTGAGATCCGGGCACACCGCCGGGTCGAGCTTCGCGCGACCGCCCGGGTGCAAGGTTCGATCGAGACACCACGGTTGGTGCTCGAAGAAGGCTCGCTGCTGGATGGACGCTGTCGCGCAGGCAGCGCTCCGAGTGTCGCCCTTGCGGCAGCCGGGAAACCCTCGCAAACCGGGGGTTCCTCGTCTTGAAACTCGCGGCCATTCTGTAAGAATCTCGCCCGTCCCGTGAGCCGACGGCCCGCCGGGTAAGTGCCCAGCGGGCCTAGTTGTTTCGGCGACCCGCCAGTCCAACGCATCGACTCACACACCGGACCATCGCGAAGCCACAGGGCCTGTCGGAAGGCACATGGAGAAAGCCTGCTGACCTGCCCCGGTGGTCCTGTGAAGCATCCAGCGCCCCTATTGCCACAACCGATCGCGGGCACAGGTTGCAAGAGAACCAGACGACGGAACGGACAGCGAGGAAACCCGTGAACCAGCTGAAGCGCCAACAACAGCGTCGCTCCGGCCTGCACCTCAGATGGATCACGCTGACGCTGCTCGCCGGCGATGCGATGGCATCCGAAGGCAGCATCGTCCTGCTTCCGACGAAGGAGAGCGCTCCGCTCCTGATCTCGCTGCTGGTGTTCTTTCTTCTGCTGATCTGGCCGGTCAACAAGCTCTTGATCAAGCCCCTGCTCGACGTGATCGACGCCCGCGAGGATCGTATCGTTGGAACGCGCGCCCGCGCCGAGAAGTTGGCCGCCGACGCCGACAAGGTCATCGAGCGCTACGAGTCGTCGATCCGCATAGCCCACGAGGAGGCCCAGCGTGATCGCAAGCAAGCGCTGACAGTGGCGCGCCGCGAGTCGGTCTCCCACACCGCGGAAGCTCGCGCCGGAGTGGAGCAGGAGATCGAAACCGCACTGGCGCAGATCACGGGCGAGCTGACCCAGGCGCGTTCGACCCTTCGAACCCAGGCGGAGCAGCTCGCCACCGAGGCGGCCTCGACGGTGTTGGGAAGGGATCTGTCATGAGCCACCCGGGCGCGGCGCCGATCGTTCGAGGCCTCGCTGCCGCGGGGCTGCTGATGCTGGCAGCTGGGACGGCACGGGCCGCGAGCGACGCTGGCTTGAGCGACCTCATCTACCCCGCGCTCAACCTTTCCCTGCTGCTGGGCGTGCTTTTCTACTACGCTCGCAAGCCCGTCCAGGCTTTCTTCCAGGACCGACGAGACCGCATTCGCGGTGAGCTCGAGACTGCCGCCGAGCTGCGAAAGCAAGCCGAGGTACGTCACGCTCACTGGCAGCGTCAGCTCATCGATCTCGAGGCCGAGACGGATCGAATCCGTGCCGCCGCGCTCGAGCGCGCCGAGAGCGAACGCGAGAGGATCCTTGACGATGCCCGCGTCGCGGCCGAGCGGATTCGCACCGACGCCCGGGCCGCCATCGAGCAGGAAGTGCGCCGCGCCCGCAATCAGCTGCGCGAAGAGGCCGCCGACCTTTCGTTGAAGCTCGCCTCGGAAATTCTGCGGAGCCAGGTGACCGACAGCGACAACGACCGCCTGGTGGACGAATTCATCCGGAAGATCGAAGAGCCCGCGTCGAACGGCGACGGAATAGGTAGGTAGAGAGCGATGAGATCTCCCGCGGCCGCCCGCCGTTACGCACGAGCCCTGTTCTCGATCGCCAGCGATGAGGGACAGGTCGACCCCATCCGCTCCGAGCTGCTCGCGCTGTCGGCTGCGTTCGCCGACCACGAGGAGCTCCGAGACGCGGTTTTCCGCCCACTCCATCCGGGCGCCGAACGGCGCGCGGTGCTGAAGCAGGTCTGTGAGCATATCGGCACGAGCCCGGTGGTCCAGAATTTCTGCTCGTTCCTGGTGGACCAGCGGCGTGTGGTCGACTTTGAGGCGATCCGTCTTGCCTACGAGGACCTGGCGGACCGGGAGGCTGGGCGCACTCGCGCCCGGGTGACTTCGGCCAGCGCGCTGACAGCCGATCAACGCGGGCGGCTGTGCCGTGCACTGGCGGCCCGAACGGGCAAGCAAGTCGAGCTGGAAGAGAGCGTGGATCCCGCATTGCTCGGAGGCGCCGTTGCCCAGGTGGGCGGCCTCGTCTTCGACGGAAGCTTGCGAACGCAGCTCGAGCAGCTGCGCACGACTTTGACGAGAGGACGATGACCGATGGACATCAAGCCCGGTGAAATCACCGACATCCTGAAGCGTGAGATCAAAGAATACGACCGTGAGATCGATGTCGCAGAGACGGGGACCGTTCTCTCCGTGGGTGACGGCATCGCGCGCGTCTTCGGACTCGAGCAGGCCATGGCTGGCGAGCTGGTGGAATTCCCCGGCGGTCTCAGCGGCATGATCCTCAACCTCGAAGAGGACAACGTGGGTATCGCCGTCATGGGCGAGACCACCCACGTGAAGGAAGGTGAATTGGTGCGCCGCACGGGCCGCATCATCGAGGTGCCGGTTGGCGAGTCGCTGCTGGGCCGCGTGGTGGATGGCCTCGGCAACCCGATCGACGGCAAGGGCCCGATCGAAACCGACGAGAGCCGCCGGGTTGAGATCAAGGCGCCCGGTATCGTGAAGCGCAAGTCGGTGCACCAGCCGCTCCACACCGGCATCAAGGCCATCGACGCCATGACGCCGATCGGCCGCGGTCAGCGGGAGCTCATCATCGGCGACCGCCAGACCGGCAAGACGGCCGTCGCCATCGACACCATCATCAACCAGAAGGACACCGACGTCTTCTGCATCTACGTGGCCACCGGCCAAAAGCAGTCGACGGTGGCGCAGGTGGTCGACAAGCTGAAGCGGTACGGGGCCATGGACTACACGATCGTGGTCACTGCCACGGCCAGTGACCCGGCGCCCCTTCAGTTCATCTCGCCCTACACGGGCTGCACCATGGGCGAGTGGTTCCGCGACAACGGAAAACACGCTCTCATCGTCTATGATGACCTCTCCAAGCAGGCCGTGGCCTACCGGCAGCTCTCGCTGCTGCTGCGCCGTCCGCCGGGACGGGAGGCCTACCCGGGTGATGTCTTCTACATCCACTCGCGGCTGCTCGAGCGCGCTGCCAAGATGAGCGACGAAGCGGGCGGCGGCAGCCTGACGGCGCTCCCCATCATCGAGACCCAGGCCGGCGACGTGTCGGCCTACATCCCCACCAACGTGATTTCGATTACCGACGGCCAGATCTTCCTGGAGACGGATCTCTTCAACGCCGGTATCCGCCCGGCCGTGAACGTCGGCATCTCGGTGTCGCGCGTGGGCGGCGCGGCTCAGACCAAGGCCACCAAGGCGGTGGCCGGGACGCTCAAGCTCAGCCTCGCCCAGTACCGCGAGATGGCCGCTTTCTCGCAATTCGGCAGTGATCTCGACAAGGCCACCCAGGAACAGCTCGCCAATGGCGAACGCCAGACCGAGATGCTCAAGCAGAACCAGTACTCGCCGATGTCCATGGAAGACCAGGTTCTCTCGATCTACTCGTGTACACCCCAGGCCGATCGGGATTCGTGGGTTCGCGGCTACGAGCTCGGCGACTTGCAGCGCTATGAGCGGGAGATGCTCGAGTTCATGCGCAGCAGCCACGGGCACGTGCTTCAAGCGATCCGCGAGAGCGGCAAGCTCGAGGAGGAGGTCGAGCAGAAGCTGATCGCCGGCCTCGACGAGTTCAAGACGGTCTTCCAGCCCGCCGCTGGCGGATCGAGCAGCGAAGCCGCCTGACGTGCCGAACCTCAAGGACATCCGCCGACGCATCGACAGCGTCCAGAAGACGCAGAAGATCACGCGCGCCATGCGCATGGTCGCCGGCGCAAAGCTGCGTCGCGCGCAGAGCGCCATCGAATCGGCCCGGCCCTATGCCGACCGGATGCGTGAGACCCTCGCGGAGGTGGCGCGGGCCGAGAAGGATTCAGAGCATCCGCTTCTGCAACTGCACGAATCCGTGCAGACCGTGGAGTTCGTCGTCATCACCTCCGACCGCGGCCTGTGTGGTGCCTTCAACAGCGGCGTGATGAAGCATGCGGCTGCGCTGATTGCGGCGCGCAAGGCCGAGGGCGTGAATGTGCGGATCACGACAGCGGGCAAGAAGGCGCGCGATTATTTCAAGCGCCACAGACCCGACGACCTGGGTGACGACTTTCCTCAGGCCGGCTGGGTCCAATACGGCCAGGCCACTGAGATCGCGCGCAGTCTGGCCCGGCGCTATGAGGACGCTGAAGTCGACGAGGTGGTGCTCGTCTTCAGCGAATTCGTGAGCGTCATGAACCAACTGCCGCGCGACGTTCGACTGTTGCCCTTTGCTTCGGCAGGCGATGCTGAAGGGGAAGCTGACGCGCTCTCCTATGAGATCGAGCCCGACCCCGAGGCCTTGCTCAAGACCCTGGTGCCCCGAGCTCTCGAGGTCGAGATCTACCGGGCACTGCTCGAGAACCAGGCGGGCGAGCACGCCGCCCGGATGGCGGCCATGGAATCCGCTACCCGCAATACGGAAGAACTCATCGAGAAGCTCACGCTTCAGTACAACCGCGCGCGCCAGGCCGCGATCACCCGGGAACTCGTAGAAATCGTCTCGGGAGCCGAGGCGCTCTAGGGAATGCAAGGAACCGCAAGCGCGGCCCCGCCGCGCGCGCAGCGAGCCGAAGGCGAGCGAAGTCAGAGAAGAAGGAAAAAAGAAATGGATGGAACCGGGAAAATTCTTCAGGTCCTGGGACCCGTGGTCGACGTCGAGTTCGAACCGGGGAACCTGCCCGAGATCCTGACCGCGCTCAGGGTCACGAATCCCGGCATCGACGAGCGCGAGGAGAATCTGGTTCTCGAGGTGGCTCAGCACCTCGGTGAGAATACGGTTCGCACCATCGCCATGGACACCACCGATGGTCTGGTCCGCGGGATGACGGTCAGGAACACGGGCGACGTCATCAAGGTTCCGGTGGGCCCGGCGACGCTGGGCCGCATCATGAACGTGATCGGCGAGCCCGTCGACGAGCGCGGCCCGATCGATTCCAACCTCCACTTCCCGATCCACCGCCCGCCTCCTGAGTTCGTCGACCAGTCGACGACTGTCGAGGTCCTTGAAACGGGCATCAAGGTCGTCGATCTGATCGCGCCCTATCCAAAGGGCGGCAAGGTTGGTCTGTTCGGCGGCGCTGGCGTCGGCAAGACCGTCATCATCATGGAGCTCATCAACAACATTGCCAAGCAACACTCGGGCTACTCGGTGTTCGGAGGGGTGGGTGAGCGCACCCGCGAGGGCAACGACCTCTGGAACGAGATGATGGAGGCCAAGCTCTCGGATGGCACCTCGGTGCTCGACAAGACGGCCCTGGTTTACGGCCAGATGAACGAGCCGCCGGGGGCCCGCGCCCGGGTCGGCCTCTCGGCGCTCACCTGTGCCGAATACTTCCGCGACGAAGAGGGCAAGGACGTGCTCCTCTTCATCGACAACATCTTCCGCTTCACCCAGGCGGGCTCGGAGGTGTCGGCACTGCTGGGGCGCATCCCCTCGGCCGTGGGCTACCAGCCGACGCTCTCGACGGAAATGGGCGAGCTCCAGGAGCGGATCACGTCGACCAAGAAGGGCTCGATTACCTCGGTGCAGGCCATCTACGTCCCCGCCGACGACATGACCGACCCGGCGCCGGCCACGGTCTTCACCCACCTGGACGCGACCTCGGTGCTCAGCCGCGACATCGCGTCCCGCGGTATCTACCCCGCCATCGACCCGCTCGACTCCACCAGCCGCATCCTCGATCCCGAGGTGCTCGGCGATGAGCATTACAACGTGGCCCGCGGTGTCCAGCAGGTGCTCCAGTCCTACAAGGAACTCCAGGACATCATCGCCATCCTGGGCATGGACGAGCTCTCGGAAGACGACAAGCTGACGGTGGCCCGGGCCCGGAAGCTCGAGCGCTTCATGTCCCAGCCCTTCCACGTCGCCGAGCAGTTCACGGGCACGCCCGGCGAGTACGTGAGCCTCGAGGAAACGGTGCGCGGTTTCAAGGAGATCTACGAGGGCAAGCACGATGACCTGCCCGAGCAGGCCTTCTACATGGTGGGCACCATCGAAGCGGTCATCGAGAAGGCCAAGGGCCTGGCCTAGGAACGGGCAACGTCCTTGTCCCCATTCGGAACTGTGAACTGTGAACCGGGAACTTGGAACTGAGAGTCGGGAATCGGAACCCAAGGCAGAGGAGATTGGATGCCGACCGAACTGATCATCGTGACGCCGCTGGGCGAGGCCTTTCGGGGCCCGGTCGACAGTGTGGTCCTGCCCGGCAGTGAAGGTGACTTCGGCGTGCTCGAGAAGCACGAGCGCTTCCTGTCACCGCTCAAGGTCGGCGAGGTCGAGATCAAGACCGCCGAGGGCAGCAGCTGGGCCGCGATCGCCACTGGCTTCGCCGACGTCTCGGGCGAGCGCGTGACGCTGCTGCTCGAGTCCTGGGAGATCGCCGCTGACATCGACGCGGCCCAGGCCGAGCTCGACCTGGAACGCGCGCGCCAAGGACTGGCAGCCGTGGATGCGGAGCAGGAGCGGGATCGCTACGAGCACTTCGAGGCCGCGATCGCGCTGGCAGAAACCCGGCTGGCTGTGAGCCGGAAGCGCTGAGAAGCAGTCCCAGGTCCCCGCGCCAGCCTTCTGTCAGGCCCTCAGGCGGCGCTGACCTTTCGCGCCTTCACCTTGGCCTTGCCGTCCTCGACCACGACGCGGAAGCTGAACTCTGAGTCGTCGCCGAAGCGCTTGGCGAGCTGGGCGCGCTGCTTGTCCAGCAGCTGCTTGAGCTTGGCGGGCGTCAGCCCGTCGACAGCCTGGCCGCAGGCCAGGCGCGCAGCCCGGTAGTCCGCGAACAGATCCGTCTGTCCAGCCGGCGCCTGATTCCCGCTGGAGCGGTCTTCGGAATCGAGCGCTCGCCGCGCATCATCGAGGCGCTGGCGCTCGTGGAGGTCGGCCTTGAACCGGTGACGGGCGTAGGTGCCGGCCTCGATCTTGCGCAGGGTCTCGTCCCACTGGCGCTTCAGCGCCTGATAGCGCGAGCAGATACTGCTGAATTTGAACCGCAGCGCCGTGTTCTGGATGGCGGTATTCGACAGGATCGCCATGGTCTTCTGGACCTCGCTGCGCAGCAGGAACGGCTCGCGCGGGCGGGTTCCGAGGAAGTAGCGCTCGTAGTCGAGCTTGAGCTGCTTGATCTTGCGGTCGAGATCTTGCAGCTCGTCTTCGGTTTCCGGTGTTTGCGTAGAAATGTGGGATCCTCCCCCCAGCACCCCTGAATCGGTGCATCTCCGCCGCCCCTTGAGCCGCCCCTCGGGCGCTGCCCGCTTGGGCCCGCCCGGCAAGCGCAAGCCTGGCAATGACGCGAATGGCCCGGCTTGGGCGATGTGCGTCAGAGACGCGTCATCGATCGGTTGACGCAGCCTGGCCGATTGCTGTTTCAGAGGTCGAGCGCCAACAGGGCTTCGAGATCGATCGCCTCCGGCGGGGCGGCCTCGCCGGGAGCGAGGGGCCGGATCTCGCCGATCAGGGCTCCTTCCAGAGCTCGCCGCAGTGCGTCGAGATTCGACTCCTCCGCCGGGCTGATCGGACCCGAAGCGTGGCAGATGACGACGCCGGCAACGTCGAGACCCCGAGACACGGCGGCCTCGAGCGTGAGGAAGGTGTGGTTGAGGGTCCCCAGTGCCGCCCGGGCCACGACGATCAGCGGCAGGTCCAGGTCGCGGGCCAGGTCCGCCATGCACAGCTTGTCCGCCAGCGGCACCAGCAGACCGCCGGCGCCCTCTGCAACGATGCAATCGTGCCGCGCTGCGAGTCGCTCGTAGGCGCGGTGAATGGCCCAGACTTCGACCTCGCGGCCCTCCGCCGCGGCGGCCACGGTCGGCGCCGCCGGCAGTGCGAAGCGCAACGGGCAGACGTCGGCCAGGTCGTCCGCGTCGCCTGCCGCGGCGCGCAGGGCCAACGCATCGAGCGGGCCCTCCGGGCCGACGCCGGTCTCGACCGGCTTCATGGCGCCGACGTCGAGGCCGTGCCGGCGCAGCCCGCGGATCAGTGCCAGGCTCACCACGGTCTTGCCCACGCCGGTGTCGGTGCCCGTGACGAAGAAGCCCCGCGTTCCACTCATGCCGACCTCTGGACTTCGTCGGCCACGGCCGCTGCCAGCGCATCGATTTCGTCGGTCTGGTGGCTGGCCATGGGCGTCAGCCGCAGCCGGGCAGTGCCTTCGGGAACCGACGGATGGCGGATGCCCTGGGCGTAGAAGCCGGCCTCGAGCAGTCGCTCGCAGATGGCCATGGTCCGCGCATTCTCCCCGACCACTACGGGCACGATCTGGGTCGTGCTGGGTGCCGTCTCGATGCCGCGCTCCGAGAGCTGGGCGCGCAAGCGCGCGGCGTTGGCTTGGAGCCTCTCTCGACGCCACGGCTCCGATCCGATCAGACGCAGCGCGGCGCGCGCGGCCTCGACCTGGGGAGGCGCCAGCGCACAGCTGAAGATGAAGCTTCGCGCCGTGTTGATCAGCAGTTCGCGTAGCCGCTGGCTTCCGGCAACGAAGGCGCCGAAAGATCCCAGGGCCTTGCCGAGGGTCCCCATCCAGATGTCGACTTCGGTCTCGACGCCTTCGATCTCGGCCGCCCCGAGACCTCGGCGTCCGAGGCTGCCGATGCCGTGGGCGTCGTCGAGCAGAACCATCGCACCCCAGCGCCGGGCCAGGGGAATCATCTCGCGCAGCGGAGCCACGTCGCCGTCCATGCTGTAGACACCGTCGATGGCCAGTAGCATCCGGCGGCGCTTCGGAGCCTCGCTCCGAAGCAGCGATTCGAGCGCGTCGACGTCGCCGTGGGGGAAGACCCGCACGTCCGCCCTCGACAGGCGACAACCGTCGATGATCGATGCGTGGGACAGCGCGTCGGAGATCACCAGGTCACCGTCACCGGTCAGCGCCGGGATGACACCGACGTTGGCCATGTAGCCGGTGTTGAACGCGAGACAGGCGGGCATGCCGAGGAACTCCGCCAGCTCGTGCTCGAGCGCCTCGTGCACCGCGAGGTTTCCGCTGATCAGCCGCGAACCGCCGGAGGCGCAGCCGAGCTCACGAGCCGCGCGGCACGAGGCTTCGATGACTTCGGGGTGGCTCGCGAGGTCGAGATAGTTGCTGCTGGCGAAGAGCAGGACGTCGCGGCCGTCGACCCGCATGCGCGCTGCCTGGAGTCCTTCGAGAATCCGCATGCTGCGGTAGGTCCCGCGTGCGCGCAGGTCATCCAGCTCTTGATCGGCGATAGCGTCGATCGGGCTCGCCAAGGCGCGGACCGCCGCCTCAGCCAATGCGGATCACCTCGGGCTTCAGCAGCTCGCCGTCGCGACCCGTCAGCCGGGACGGCAGTGCGAAGCCCTCGGCCTTGGCGGCTTCGCGCCCGTCGGCGTCCATCAGCGGATTGCCCTCGATCTCGAAGCCGGCTTCGCGAATCATCTGGTAGGTGTCGCGCACCGCATCGCCCTTCGTCGTCAGGTAACCCTCGACGAACAGCGAGTTGGCAGGCCAGAGCGCGAGCACCTCCATCGAGCGCAGGTGACCTTCGCGGCCACCGGCGACACGAATTTCGGCGCGTGGATTGACCAGCCGCATCATGGCCAGTGCACGCAGGCAGCGCTCGGGCGAGAGGCTTCCGTCGGAGAGCAGCGGGTTGCCCTCGATCGGGATCAGGAAGTTCACGGGGATCGAGGGCACCTCGAGCTTGCGAAGCTCGAAGGCGACCTCGATCGCGTCTTCGCTCGACTCGCCCACGCCGAGGATCACTCCGCTACAGATTTCGATGCCGTTCTTCTTGGCCGAGAGCAGGGTCTCGATCCGATCGCGGTAGGTGTGGGTCGAGCAGATGTGCGGGTAGTGGGACTCGCTCGTGTTGAGGTTGTGGTTGAGGCGGTCGAGTCCGGCCTCGGCCAGGATGGCGGCCTTTTCGTCGTCGATCAGGCCTACCGACAGGCACACTTCGATCGGATAGCGCTGCTTCACCCGGCGGATCATGTCGGCCAGCTGGCGGGTGCGCTCGAGGCTCGGGCCCCGACCCGAAAGCACCATGCAGTAGCGGCTGGCGCCGGCCCGCGCGGCCTTCTCCGCCTCGGCCAGGATCTCCTCGCTGCTCTTCATCGGGTACTTGCGGATGTTCGACTGAGAGTCGCGGGACTGGGAGCAGTAGCCGCAGTCTTCGGGACACAGACCGTTCTGCAGATTGTTCAGGACGTGGACCATGACGCGGCGGCCGAAGTGCTGCTGGCGCGGCACGAAGGCGGCGTGAAGCAACGGCAGCAGCTCGAAACCTTCCCCGTCCAGGATGCGTCGGGCGTCGTCGCGGCTCGGCGGCTCGTCTCGCAGGGCGGCCTCGGCCAGCTTCCCATAGCGCTCCAGCATGCTCCCTCCGGTCCTAAATTCTCTTTTGTTTCCAGTGCTTGAAGGATTTGGACGACCCAGAAGGTAGGCTCGTCGGATCGACTGTCAACCGTCCGGAGAATTCCGGTTTACGGTTGCTGGCGCGTTATAGTGGCGCCGTGGCGAGGGTGAGATCGGTCTTCGGCTGCACGGACTGCGGCGCGCAGCAGCCGCGTTGGCTGGGGCGCTGTCCCGATTGCGGCGCCTGGAACACGCTGGTCGAAGCTTCGGTCGGCGGGACGGGGTCGGGCGGACCCCGTCGCGATCTGCTCAGCGTCGACGCGGCCCCGGACATCCCCAAGGCCCGCCCGCTGCGCGAGATCGAGACTGCCGGCTTGCCCCGCATCGAGACCGGCATTGCGGAACTCGACCGGGTGCTCGGCGGCGGCCTGGTGCCGGGCTCCGTGGTGCTGTTGGCCGGTGAGCCCGGGATCGGGAAGAGCACGCTGGCTCTCCAGCTCGCGGCCGGCGTGAACACCTCGGCTCCCATTCTCTACGTCACCGGCGAGGAATCCGCGGAGCAGGTCCGGCTGCGCGCCGACCGCCTGCCCGAGCTTCCCGGAGACCTGCTGGTGATGGCGGAAACCCGGGTCGAAGCGCTCGCCGACCCGTGGCGCGAACGCGCTCCCGCCGTCGTTCTTGTCGACTCGATCCAGACCCTTCACACCCAACAGGTCGAGTCGGCGCCCGGCTCGGTGGCCCAGGTGCGCGAGTCGGCCGCCCTGCTCGCTGCCGTCGCCAAGCGACACGGCACGGTGCTGGTGCTGATCGGTCACGTCACCAAGGAAGGTGCGATTGCGGGCCCCCGCGTTCTCGAGCACCTCGTCGACGTCGTGTTGACCTTGGAGGGCGAACGCGGTCACGCGTTCCGATTGCTGCGCGCCAACAAGAACCGTTTCGGATCGACCCAGGAAGTCGGCGTCTTCCAGATGACCGAAGCTGGCCTTGAGGCTGTCGAGAACCCGAGCGAGCACTTCCTCGCCGAGCGGCGCGCCGGTGTTCCCGGTTCCTGCATCGTCCCGCTGGTCGAAGGCACGCGTCCAATGCTGGTCGAGATCCAATCCCTGGTTGTGCCCGCTGGCTACGGCATGGCGCGTCGCACGAGTGTTGGCATCGACGACGGTCGCCTGGCCCTGCTGCTCGCTGTGCTCGATCGACGCAGCAACGTCGACCTGCTGTCCTGTGACGTCTACCTCAACGTGGCGGGTGGCGTGCGCGTGAGCGAACCCGGCGCCGATCTCGGTGTCGCCCTCGCCCTGGCCTCGAGCCGGCTCGACCTGGCACTCCCGGCCGATGTCGCCGCTTGCGGCGAGATCGGTCTCGGCGGGGAGATCCGGCGGATCGGCCGAATGGATCTCCGGCTGCGCGAGGCCGCCCGCTTGGGCTTTCGCCGCCTGCTGCTCCCCAAGGGCGCGGACGGGCAGGAACTGGCGGGTGTCGAGCGCATCGCGTTTCGCGAGGTCGGTGAAGCCGTCGAATGGCTCCGCTCGCTGGCGTGAGATTCGATCCGGAGCCGAACCACACGCGTCACGTTCGCGCCGTGAACGACCGTTAACCTATTGATTTTGAACTGTTTTCTTTTGATTACGGTCTTTGACACCCCAAGCTCTGGTGCTAGGCTGGCTGCCGATGCTGCCTTCCTCCACGCATCCGTTCCTCAGCGTCGTCGAGGGCATCCGACCCGACCTCGACCTGGTCGAGCGTGCCATGTACGAGCAGCTGGACTCGCCCAGCGAGGTGGTTCACGCGCTCGGCCGACATGTGCTCGGCGCCGGCGGAAAACGCATCCGCCCGGCGCTGCTGCTGCTCGCGGCCGACCTCTGCGGGTACGTGGGACCGAGGCGCATCCAGGTCGCGGCCGCCGTCGAGCTGTTGCATACGGCGACGTTGCTGCACGACGACGTGGTCGACCTGTCGGATCTGCGCCGGGGTCAGCCTTCGGCCAACGCCATCTGGGGAAACCGTCGTGCAGTCCTGGCGGGTGACTTCTTGTACGCGCGCGCGTCTTCGATGATCGTCGAAGACGGCGACCTCGAGATTCTGTGGATCTTCGCCGACACGATTCGGCGCATGGCCGAGGGAGAGCTCCTCCAGCTCGAGCGGAGCTTCGACGCCGCCGTCACCGAGCAGCACTACTTCGCCGTGATCGAGCGAAAGAGTGCGGTGCTCCTGTCGGCGGCCTGCGAGACCGGATCCGTTCTCGGTGGCGTCACCCGTGGAGAGCGTCGGCGGCTGCGCGAGTTTGGACGCGAGCTCGGCTTGGCCTTCCAGCTTCGCGACGACGCCCTCGACTACGAGGCCGGCGAGGACGTGCTGGGCAAGCTGCCCCACACCGACCTCAGCGAGGGCAAGGTCACTCTGCCGTTGCTGCTGGCGCTCAAGCGCTGCACCCCGGCCGAGCACGACGCGGTGGTGGAAGTGCTCAAAATGGCGGCGCACCGTTCGGAGACGCATCCGGCCGGCGAAGCCGACGGCGCCGAGCTCGATCTCGCGCCGGTGATCGAAGTCGTCGATCGCTACCGTGGCGTTGCCGACACGGTCAAACGCGCCGAGCAGCACATGGCGCGGGCCGCTGAATCCATCGCTCCGTTCAGCGAAGGGACGCTGAAGCAACACCTGCTGGCCGCCGCCGACTACGCGGTGGGCCGCGACCGCTAGCCCTCTTTTCCGTTTCTCCCCCCGACTCGGTCCCCGGAGACAATGATCGATGTTTGATGCCAAGCGAACGGTGCGAGCGTTTGCGCTCGCGCTGCTTTCGGCCAGTCTGCTGGCCACGGTGGCCACGGCCGCCGGTGAGATTCATGGAGTGGTAAACGTCAACACGGCTACGCTGGAGGAGCTCCAGCTTCTGCCGGGCATCGGGGCCAGCCGCGCAGCGGCCATGATCGAGCTGCGCAAGCAGCGGGGTGGCTTCAAGTCCGTGGACGAGCTGAAGGACGTGAAGGGCATCGGCGATGCCGGCCTGGAGCGCCTCCGACCGCACGTGCGTCTCGACGGCAAGACGACGGTCAGCGCCCGTTGAGCTGCGACCCGGGCGGCGGGCCGCTGCCGCCCGGGTCCTTGCCTCGCGTTCACCGTCTCCAAGGCGGCAGCGGCTTGCAGTTTGCCGCAGCGGCAAACTGCTGGTGGCTCTTTGGTGGGTGGTGCCACGCTTGATGCGGGCCTCTACTAGTATCCGGGGCCATGCGACGTGGGATGCTGGCGGTCTTTTTGATCCTGGCGGTGGTGGCTTCGGCTGCGGCCGAAGAGCCGGAACGGCTGCGCATCGTCTCGCTGAATCCGTCTCTGACCGAGATCCTGCTGTCGCTCGACGCGGCAGACACCTTGGTTGGCGTGGACGACTACTCGGCGCGTCAGCAACCGTCCGTGGCCGAGCTGCCGCGCGTTGGCGGACTCTTCAGTCCGAACCTCGAAGCCATCGTGGCCCTCGAACCCGACGCCGTCGTCGTCGTTCCCGCTGCCCAGCAACGCGATCTCGGCGAGCGGCTCGAGCAACTCGGCATCCGCGTCGTGTCGTTGCCCAACCACCGGCTCGAAGAGGTGTTGACGTCGATCACCGAGCTGGGAGCCCTGGTGGATCGCGACCAGGCCGCGGCTGCGCGCGTCGCTGTGATTCGTCGAGCCGTGGCCGAGTCCCGGTCGGCGACCGCTGAGGCGCCCCATCCGCGCGTGGTCATGGTGATCCAGCGCGATCCGCTCTACGTGGTAGGCGGTGGCTCCTACCTCCACGAGCTGCTCGACGTGGCCGGTGCGCGCAACATCGCAGCGGGCTTCAGCGAGGCCTATCCCAGGGTGGGCCTCGAGTGGCTGCTCGCGGCGGCGCCGGATGTGATCCTCGATGCGAGTCCAGATGCCGCGCAGGCCGAAGCGTACTGGTCGCGTTGGCCATCGCTTCCCGCGGTTCGTGCGAACCGCATCGTGGTGTTGTCCGCTTCGGCGTGGCGCCCGGGGCCGTTCCTCGAGCAGAGTCTTCAGCTGCTGGCGGACGCGCTGCGTCCGACGGAGCTGCGAGTCGCGCCGTGAAGGTGTTGAGCCCGGCGCGAGTCGCCTTTTCGTTGGCGATGTTGGGATCGTTGCTGGCACTTGCACTGCTGCTTGCCGTGGTCTCGGGTGCGAGCGCGCTCCCACTGAGCGAGGTCTGGCGTGCTTTGATCGGGGACGATGCCACGCCGGCAGCGGCCGACATCGTGTTGCGGGTTCGGCTGCCGCGCGCGCTGCTGGGCATGGCCGTCGGAGCGAGCCTGGCCGTTGCCGGAGTGCTCTTCCAGGCGTTGCTGCGCAATCCCCTGGCCGACCCGTTCGTGCTCGGCGTCTCGGGCGGCGCTGCACTCGGCGGGATCTTGGTGCTCGCGTTGGGGAGTTCTTTCGGCCTCGGGTACGCGGCGGTTCCGCCCGCCGCCTTCGCGGGCGCCACCCTCACGACGCTGCTGCTCTACGCCGTCGCCGGTGTGCGTGGACACGTTTCGTCGACCCATCTACTGCTCACGGGCGTCGTCTTCAACGCGTTCGCGTCCGCCGCCATCGTGTTCCTGGCGTCGATTTCGGGACTCACCGAAAGCTCGAACATCTTCCTGTGGTTGATTGGAAGCCTCTCGGCGATCCGAGCTGAGGTCACGGGCTGGGTCGTCTTCTTCCTGGTGGCCGGTCTTGCTTGCGCCCTGCCGATGGCGCGCGGTCTGAATCTTCTCGCGCTCGGCGAGGAGTCGGCCCAGCAGCTCGGTATCGATGTCGAACGCCAGAAGCGACTGCTGCTGCTCGCGACATCGTTCATGGTCGGTGCCGCCGTCTCCGTGGCAGGCCTGATCGGGTTCGTGGGGTTGATCATTCCCCACCTGTTGAGGCTCGTGCTGGGCCCCGACCATCGCTTGCTGGTGCCCGCAGCCGCACTGGGCGGCGCCGTCTTTCTCGTGGTTTGTGACACTGCGGCGCGCACGCTGCCGGGGGGGCGCGAACTTCCCGTCGGAGCCATCACCGCGGTGGCTGGGGGCCCGCTCTTCTTGTGGCTGCTGCGACGCCAGCAGCGGCGGGTGTTCGCCCCGTGAGTGCGCAGGCGGCTCTTTGCTTCGACGCGGTCAGCGTCAAGCAGGGCGATCGCTGGATCGTGCGATCCGTGAGCTTTGAAATCGCCGCGGGCGAGATCGTTGCGCTGGCGGGCCCGAACGGTGCCGGCAAGACGACGCTGTTGCGCGTGGCCTCGCGGGTGCTGGCAGCCAGCGAGGGGAGCGTGCGCGTCCAGGGGCGGGCCCTCGACGCCTGGTCGCGCCGGGAGTTCGCCCAGCGGGTGGCCGTGGTGCCCCAGGATGCCAACATCGCCTTTCCCTTCAGCGCCGCCGAGGTCGTACTGATGGGGAGGACGCCCTATCTCGGCCCGATGGGCTTCGAGTCGGCTCTGGATCTCGAAAAAGCGCGTGAGGCGATGGCCCGGGTCGGGATCGAAGCGCTGGCCGACCGTTCGATGCTCGAGCTCTCGGGCGGCGAGCGCCAGCTGGTGCTGGTCGCCCGGGCATTGGTCCAGGAGCCCGACGTGCTGCTGCTCGACGAGCCCACGGCGCATCTGGACCTGGCCCATCGCATGGCCGTGCTGGAGCAGGTGACCGAGTTTGCCCGGCGCGGCGGGGCCGTCCTCATCATCTCGCACGATCTCGGACTGGCGGCGCGTAGCTGCCAGCGTCTTGCGCTGCTGGCCGGCGGCGAGCTCCGGGCCTGCGGGCCGCCGCGCGAATTGTTGAACCGCACGATCTTGCGGGACGTCTTCGGCGTCGATGCCGAGGTCTTCGAGACGCCCGATGGCTCGATCGCGGTGGTGGCCCGAGGGATCACCCGCCCCGCTGGGTCAGCCAAGACCTGACCCTTCTCACCCCGTCGTCCCTCCACCGCACCCCTCCCATCCACTCACCGCACCTGACTGAGCAGTGGGCAGTGCTAGCTTCCCGGCCTTTCGAGTTCAGAGGCGGAGGCACCCCCAATGGCAGACGTGAAGGTCGAGTCGGTGCACGCTCGCGAGATCCTGGATTCGCGCGGCAATCCGACGGTGGAGGTTGAACTGATCACCACCAGCGGTCACCGTGCGATGGCGTCGGTTCCGTCGGGCGCGTCGACCGGCTCGCGCGAGGCCCACGATCTGCGCGACGGCGACCAGCGCCGCTTCGGGGGCAAGGGTGTGCTGCGGGCCGTCGAGAACGTGAACGGCGAGCTGGCTTCGACGGTCCGCCGCCGTGGGCTGGGAACGCTGGAACAACAAGCCGAGATCGATCAGGCCATGATCGACGCGGATGGGACCGAGACCAAGGCCCGGCTCGGAGCCAACGCGATCCTGGGCGTGTCGCTCGCCGCCGCGCACGCCGCCGCCCACGAGGCCGGCGTTGCGCTGTATCGATTCCTCGGCGGAAACAAGGCCAACATCCTGCCCGCGCCCATGATGAACGTGATCAACGGCGGCGCTCACGCGGACAACAGCATCGACCTCCAGGAGTTCATGATCTTTCCCCTCGGCGCACCCAGCTTCTCCGAAGCGCTGCGTTGGGGCTCCGAGGTGTTCCACAAGCTTCGCTCGGTGCTGGCGGAGCGCGGCTACTCGACTGGAGTCGGCGACGAGGGCGGCTTCGCTCCCGATCTGAAGAGCAATCGCGAGGCGATCGAGCTGATCCTGATCGCCATCGAGAAGGCCGGCTATCGGCCCGGTGAGCACATCTCGATCGCGCTCGACCCGGCCATGAGCGAGATCTATCGCGACGGCCAGTACCTGCTCGAAGGCGAGGGTGTCAGCAAGAACGTCGACGAGATGATCGCCTTCTGGGAGGATTGGGTCGCCCGGTACCCGATCGTTTCCATCGAAGACGGTCTGGCCGAAGACGACTGGGAGGGTTGGACGAAGCTGACCGCTGCCCTCGGCTCCTCCACGCAGCTGGTTGGGGACGACCTCTTCGTCACCAACCCGTCCATCCTTCAGAAGGGGATCGACGCCGGCGCCGCCAACGCCATTCTGATCAAGCTGAACCAGATCGGCACCCTCACCGAGACCCTCGAGGCCATGCGGATCGCGAGCGCGGCCGGCTATGCGGCCGTCGTCTCCCACCGGTCCGGCGAGACCGAGGACACCTCGATCGCGGACCTGGCCGTGGGAGCCGGCTGCGGTCAGATCAAAACGGGATCGCTCTGCCGCACGGACCGCATCGGCAAGTACAATCGCCTGCTGCGGATCGAAGAAGAGCTGGGCTCCGAGGCCCAATACGCCGGGCCGTCGAAGCTCACGGGCCGGTGAAGGTCCGATGGATGAATCCCGAGCACATGGGTAGGGACGGTGGCCCGCACAGCAAGGATCTTTGCGATCGTGTTCGCTTTATGGGTCGGATCCGCCCCGGCCCGGGCTGTTGTTCCGAACGCCCAGAAGATCGCGGAGGCCGTGGCGACCACGAACCAGGCCGCCCGCCGCACCGTTCCGCTGCTGCTGGAGGTGAGCCTCAAGATCGGCGACCGGGCGCCGGTGGCAGCCGGGGTGCTGGCGACCCATCCCACCGGGCTCGCGCGCCTCGAGCTGCGCAGCAACTCCGGCTTCGTCGAGCGCCACCTGCTGCAGGGGAGCGACTACACGGCGAGCCGGGACGGTGAGCTGCTGCAGACGCCGCGCCCCTTTCTCCCGCCCATCTTCTTTCTCCAGACCGGCTCTGGCGCCGCCCTCCAGGCGGCTCTCACCAGCTTCGGCGTGCCTGCCAGTGAAGTCGTGCTGGGCATCGCCGACGACCGCGACTGCTATGTGCTGGGCGGTCGCCTTCCCCGAGGCCCCGACGGCAAGGAGCGACGGCTCCCCTCCCTCTGGGTCGACATGGACAGCTACGAGGTGGTCCGGATCGATCGCCGGGACGGCGTCCGCTTCCGATTCGGCCCATCCCGCATGTTCGATGGCATCCGGGCGCCGGCCTGGATCGCCATCGAGGCCCCGGACCAGGACCCCGTGCGCCTGGAGATCCTGCGGGTGGTCCCGGCCGATGCGCCCGCGTCGGCCTTCGGCAGTGACTGGCTGCTGTCTCGGGAGAATCCCTGAAGGTCCGAGAGAGTCCGAAGCGATTTTTTTTCATTCTTTGCAATTCAAGCCTCACGCAACTGAGGAGAAATACCGAAGAGTTCTGCTGCAAGGCGAATTGCCGCTGGAGACCGAATCCTCAGACATCCTGGGTGGTTCGGGTGGCGGCCTTCACATGGAAGCAAGGAGGTTTCCATGGCAGGCAAGCAGCGACTCAACGTTCTCGTCATCGATCAGGATGAGGCCAGCAACATCGACCTCAAGGACTTCCTGACGCAAGAGGGCTACCAGCCCCACGCACTCAACGATCCGGCTGCGTGCCTCGAAGAGATCAAACGCGGGCGCTTCCAGCTGGTGATTCTGGATGTCTCACCGCCGGTCGATCCGAAGATCGATCTGCTCGAGAAGATCCGTTCGGCCGACTCGGACATCTGCGTGGTCACCATGACCGCCATGCCGACGGTCGATGTGGCCGTGCGCGCCATGAAGCAGGCCGCGTTCGACTACGTCCAGAAGCCGCTGGCGATGGAAGAGGTTCGCGCCGTGATCCAGGCCGCGATCCGCGAGAAGGGACTGCTCGTCGACCTCGAGAGCCGTCTCAATCAGCAGGTCGGTCGGCGTCTGCGAGAGCGACGCACGGCGGACCAGCTGACGCTCAAGCAGCTCGCGAACCGAACGGGTCTTTCCGTGAGCCTGATCTCGCAGATCGAGCTCGGCAAGAGCGCAGCGTCCATGTCGACCCTGCACAAGCTCGCGACCGCTCTCCAGGTCCGGATGACCTACTTCTTCGAGACGATCTGAGGCACCATTCCGTGAAGCCAGCGTCGGAGCCTCCAGGCCCCAACGCCGGTCCAACGCACCGGCCCCGAGGCCGGTCAAGGCACTGGCGCCCCGCGTCGGTCAACGGAGTGGTTGCTCGTGAGATCGGTCGAGGAGTCCCGCCCCTGCCCGGGACTGTCGGTACCGGTGATTTCGGTGCTGGACGATGCGGGTCAGCTGATCGAAAGCGATCAGCGAGCGGTGGTGCGTCACGTGGTGCAGGACGGCTGGGGCGCCGATGTGGTCTTCGCCGTGGGGACCACGGGTGAGTGGCACCGCCTCGACAACCGGGTGCGCCAACAGGTCATCCAGGTGTGTAGCGAGGAGGTCGCCAAGGTCAACGCGCGGCTGGGTCCCGACCAGACCCGGGCCGTCGAAGCCTGGGCGGGCGTCACGGCTCACACGCCCGGAGAGACGCTCGAGAACCTCGAGTTTGCCATCAGCCACGGCGCCGATGCCGCGGTGTTGGCTCCCCTCTCGATTCGCGGCATCGACGACCCGGTCCGCTTCGTAGCACGCGACGTGGGTGACCTGCTGGACCTGCTGCCGCGCCGCATCCCCATCTATCTTTACGACAACGCCGACATCGCGGTCGATCCGAAGATTCCCCACATCCGCACCCGGCAGCTGAAGGCCATGTCGCGCCTCGACTTCATTCGGGGCATCAAGGTCTCGGCCCGCCGGCGTGTGCTTGGCAACTACACCCAGGCGGCCAAGCACTTCCGAGACCGGGGCGAGTTCGGGATCTACGTCGGCAACGCCATGCTGATCTTCGAGATCTTCCGGCCCCGCCCTGGTGGGTTCGGCGTAATTTCCGAGTACTGGAATCGCCATCGCCTGCGCGGGGGGCTTCCGATCGGCGTCGTGTCCGGCCCCGCCAACGCGCTGCCCCGCGAATGGGCCCGTGCCTGGCAGGTCTCGCGAGCCGGCGACGCTGAGCGCATGCAGCAGGTTCGCGAAGTCGTGGAGGCGTTTCGCAAGTGGAGTTGTGAAGCGGGCGCCAAGCACGGCGTCGCGTGCCTCAAGCGGGCGCTTCTGGGCATGGGCGTGATCTCGAGCGACCGGGTTGCCGAGGGAACCCCCGCGCTCGACGCCGCTGCGGCCGAGCGCTTCGATGCCGGCTTCGCGGCCGTCAGGGAAATGGCGCGCGAGCGGATCGGCGATCCCTGGGTGACCCAGCTGCCCGAGAATCCGTCGACGGAGACCCGCAGATGAGCCAAACCGGGAAGCACAGCCCGGAGCAGCGCGCCCTGGACGTGGTGGGCATCGGCAGCATGGTGGTGGACCGCGTCCACCGCACGCCGCGCATCCTCGGCCGCGACGCCAAGGTCGTCTTGAGAGACGTGGAGGCGGATGTACCCGTCGTGTCCCACGTCGGCGGCGTCGTGTTGAACCATCTCGGCTGGGCCGCGGTGCTGGGGCTGCGGACCGGAATCTTTGGCCGCCAGGGTGCGGATCCGAACGGTCGCATGCTGCGCGCCGCCATGGATCGTCTGGGCATCGAGCGCGACCTGTTGATCGAGGGATCGGGAACCAGCGTTGCCGAGATCTTCGTCGATGACGCCGGCGGCCGCGCGATCTACATGGCGCCCGGCGCCACGGCCAGGACGACGGCCGAGCAGGTTCGTGAGCATCACGCAGACTTCATCCGTCGAGCCTCGCGCCTGACGACCGAAGTCTCCCAGCTTCCCCTGGCCGCCGCGCTCGAAGCGCTCAGCATCGCGCGCGCGGCCGGCATCGCGACGGTGGTCGACCTGGATGTTCCGCCGAGCGATGCGCTGGCGGCGTTGGGCGACGAAGCAAGCCTCGACGCGGTGCTGGCTGCGGCCGACTTGTTGAAGCCGGCGAAGTCGGCGGCCCGTGAGCTCGTGCCCGACGCGGGCAGCGATCCGTTGGCCATGGCGCGCGCCATGCGCAAGCGCTGTGGCAACGCCGCCGTCGTCGTGACAGACGGCGAAGCCGGTTGTGCGATTGCGACCGACGGCTTCGAGGGTTTCGTTCGCGCGCCGGCCGTGAAGGCGGTCGATACCACGGGCGCCGGGGATGCCTTCCTGGGAGGCCTGCTGTGGGCGCTCCAGGCGGACCTCGACTGGGAGGCGGCCGGCCGCCTGGCCAACGCTTGCGGCGCGGCCTGTGTGGAAAAGCTCGGCGCTTTCCCCGACGATGCGGCCGCCGCGCGCGTCCGGGTGCTCGAACTCCACGGCGGCGACCTCGATCTCGCGCCGCTGGCCGTTGCCGACCCGGTCCGACCGACGGGTCCAGAAGAGGCGCTGGCCGCCCTCGACATTGGCATCGAAGAGCTGTTGGAGCTGCGCTCACGACTGGACGGTTCCATGTTCGAACGGGCCCTGGCGCTGATCCGCAGCGCGCGCGCAAGCGGGGGTCGCGTGCACGTCACCGGGATCGGCAAGCCCGAACACGTGGCGCACTACGTGGCCTCCCTGCTCTCGTCGACGGGCACACCGGCCACGTTCCTGCACGGCACCGAAGCCGTCCACGGCAGCGCGGGTCAGGTGGAGTCCGCGGACCTGGTGATCGCCATCAGCAACAGCGGCGGCACCCGCGAGCTCCTCGAAACCGTGAGCGCCGTCAAGGGACTGGGCGCCCGCGTGATCGGCGTGACGGGCAACCTCGACTCGCCGTTGGCGCGCGCATCCGATGCGGTCCTCGATGCCGGAGTGGCGCGCGAGGGCGGACCCCTGGGCCTTGCGCCGCGCGCCAGCATCGCCGCCGAGATCCTGGTGCTGGCCGCCCTGGCGGCGGCCCTCGAGCGCGAGACGGGCTTCACCCGCGCGCAGTACCAGCGCCGCCACCCGTCGGGGAAGCTGGGGGAGACCGCGGCCGCGCAAGGCGGGGCTGGCAGTTCACCGAAGCGGTGAACTGCTGGGCCGCGCACGGCGGGGGTGCCGCGCGAGGCGCGGCTAGCAGTTCGCCGGAGCGGCGAACTGGGAAAGTGTTCGCGCGAGCTGGTTTGTCGGAGCGGTGAGCTGCTAGAGGGGACGAGGGGTTTTCTAGCTGCCCTTGACGGTCAGCACCGGGCAGGGCGCCTTTTGCACCACGCGCTCGGCAATGCTGCCGAGCAACAGGTGCTTGAGACCGGTGTGGCCGTGGGTGCCGATCACGATCAGGTCGGCCCCGTGGCTCTCGGCCGCCTCGACGATCACGGTTGCCGGGTAGCCCTCGCGCACCAGCGCCTCCACCTCCACCTGGTGCGTACGGATCTCTTGGCTGTGGCTGGCCAGCTGCTGCTCCGCTTCCCGCTTCACGTTGGACCAGAAGTCGGGCGGCAGATAGGCGCCCTCGAGCTGCTGGAACTCGACTGGAAGGTGGTAGACGTGGAGCAGCTGGATCTTGCTGCTGTGCTGCTCGGCCATGTGGGTGGCCCAATCGATGACGGCAGCGGCCTGGTCGGAGAAATCGATCGGGACGAGGATCAGCTGGATGTCGATCTTCATGCGCACAGCCTGCCCCGGCGAAGGGGTGTTCGACAACCCCTTTCAACGCCCGGAGTCTCCGCCCGCAGGCTTGCCCGCCCCAATTGACGCCCAAAGAACGGAGACTTACCGTTCTGCGCTCCCGGGGCCGTAGCTCAACTGGGAGAGCGCTGCGTTCGCAACGCAGAGGTTGGCGGTTCGATCCCGCTCGGCTCCACCAGCTGTTTCCGGTCGGCGGGCGTTGCTGGCGCGCGACCGCGCCGGTTTGGCTCGCTTCGACGGGTTATTTTGCGAATGCATTCTCTAATCCGCAAAGTGCGCGCCTGACTGGCTCCCGGAGCTTGTGCAAGGCCCCGGGAAGGTTCACATTGGCACGAGCTATGGGGATTCCGGCGATCGTCACCGCCGGCGACCGCGGGGGCGCCAAGGCGGTAAATGGACAGAACAAGGTCTTCCTGGAAGTGGCCGGCGAGTCGCTGGTGGCCCGGGTGGTGGCGACCCTGCAGCGCGTTCCCGAGGTCTCTGAAATCTGGGTGGTGGGCGACGCGGCCCGGCTTCGGAGCGTGCTCGACGCATCGGCCCTGAGCGACGGCCTCAGCAAACCCCTGCGGCTGGTCGAGCAGTTTCGCGACCTCTACCAGAACGCCTGGCAGACCTACCGACGCTCGCTGCCCGGCGCCCCCGCCGACGGCCGCGACCCGGTTGGCGACGACCTCGATTTTGCGGTCCTGTACGTCTCGGCCGACCTGCCCTTCGCAACGCCCCACGAGATCTCCCAGTTCATCCAGCGCAGCCAGCAGCGCGGCTGCGACTACGCCGCCGGGCTCGTGACCGAGGCTTCGATGGCCGGCTTCGCGCCCGCCGTCGCTGGCGATCCCGGCATCGAGATGGCGTGCTTCAATCTCCGCGAAGGCCGCTTCCGCCAGAGCAACCTGCACTACGTGAAGCCGGGCCGGCTCGGCAATCGCCACTACATCGAGGACATGTACGAGCACCGGCACCAGCGGGAGCTCGGACAGATCCTGGGGCTGGCGTGGACGCTGCTCGTCAGCGAGACCGGGGGCCTTGGCGTTCTCTACTATTATGGGTTGATGCATGTGGCGGGACTCGCTGACCGACGAGGCTGGCGTCGACTGGCCGACTGGATCCGGCGCTTCATTCCCACGGCGCGGATCGAGAAGGGATGCAGCGGTCTGCTCGACACGGACTTCGCCTTCGTCGTCACCGACATTGGCGGCTGCGCCGTCGACATCGACAACGAGCACGACTACCAGATCGCCTGCCAACACTTCGAGCAGTGGTACGCCGACCAGCTTCGGCTGGGCGAGAGCCGGCATCCGAGCCTCGCCGCTGAAAGCCGCCGCCGGGCCGGAGCCGCCAAGGGCTCGGGCGGAAGCGAAGCCGCGTGAGCGACTTGATCGGCGCCATCCGTGCCGCCGCCGGCCTGTTCCGGCTGACCCGACGCGGGCTCATCTGCGTCGAAGGCGGCGACCGCGTGCGCTGGCTCGACGGAATGCTCTCGAACGACATCGCTTCTCTCGAGCCCGGGCCTCAGCGGTCGGGTTGCCCCGCGCTGCTCTTGACCCGAACCGGCCGGATCCAGGCCGATCCCCAGGTGCTGATCCTGGGCGACGACCTCTGGCTCGAGCTCGATGGCGATGCCGTCCGTGCGACGCTGGCGACGCTCGAAAAATTCATCATTGCCGACGACGTCCGCCTGCGAGACGGCAGCGCGGGCGTCGAACGGCTGGCGCTCGAAGGACCGCAGGCGGCCCGAATCGTGGACGAGCTGGCCGGGCGCGCGCTCGGTCTGGCTCGCGACGCTGCCATTCGTGTGGAACTCGCTGGTGTCGATTGCGTGGTCGGCGCATGGGGCGTCAGTGGCATGGAGGCGCGCCAGCTGTTCGTCCCCAGCGGCAGTGGCGAGCCCGTGATCCGCGCGCTGCTCGAAGTCGGCGCGCCCTGGGGACTGGTCGAAGCCGACCCGGACAGCCTCGAGATCCTGCGCATCGAAGCCGGCGTGCCAAGACTCGGAGCCGAGCTCGACGAAGAGGTGTTGCCGCCCGAAGCGCGCCTCGAGCGTGCGCTGTCGTTCGACAAGGGTTGCTACCGCGGTCAGGAGATCGTGGCGCGGCTGGCGTCGCACGGCGGCGTGAAGCACTTCCTGGTCGGCTTCGTGTGCGACGGCGACGAGCCGCCCGAAGTCGATACCCCGGTCTATTCCAGCGGTGAGAGCAGCGGTGAGAGCAAGGGCGAGAGCGACGGACGGGCTCCGCGCCGGATCGGCGAAGTCACCAGCAGCTGCCGATCGCCGAGCCTGGGTCCGA
>Ga0209987_10000059_pt1 | contig 46002 bp, 39 predicted proteins | sample N074metaG_FD_182134 | JGI IMG/M metagenome (GOLD analysis project Ga0209987, IMG submission 182134) | Deep subsurface microbial communities from Kermadec Trench to uncover new lineages of life (NeLLi) - N074 metaG (SPAdes) (version 2) | ecosystem: Environmental > Aquatic > Marine > Ocean trench...
CCCTTGGATTGAAAACTTCACCATAGTGTCTGATCTCGACAACGGGCGTGTTGTTAAGTCGTTTTAATATGCGTTGGGTACGTGGATGCTGGCGAATCTCGGTCTCGACATAAACACAACTGACCATAGCTACAAAGTCTGTGTTTGCTGGTGGCAAAGATTTTCGAGATGGGCGATGACCAATTCTGCCGACTGCAGTTTTGTTACTTCAGCGATCAAGGCCCCGGTTTGGCGCTGTTGGCTAAATAAAAAACGCAGAGATTTACTCACTCGCGATTGCTGGGTTCGAGTAAAATGGGCGCAACCGAGAATTTTCTCCCAGTCGGATTGATTGATCTCAAGTCGAGCAACCTGATCATTCAATGCTTCGAGCGATTGTGCGAAGCTAGCCAGTTCCACAATATGCTGGCCGATCAGTTCGCTGATACGAGCCTTATCCTGCCCAATTTTTTGCGCGGGCGTGTCGGAGATTATTTTTAAGCAATGAACCAGTTCTGCACTGCTGAATCGGGTAGCCGCGTCAAAAAATGCACTCGCTTCCATGTCATATATTTGATCCAAATGGTAATCAGTGCTGGGTTGGCTAAGTGTAAGGCAATGAGCCGGTTCCAGAGCGGAGTCAAATATTGGTACCGGGTAGAAGTTTCGATCTGATTCACTATCGGAAATTTTAAAAATCGATAATATGGTCCCCAGGTTGTGTGCCGACGAGCCCGCTGTACCGAGATTGATCCAGGCAATCGATCCCTGGTGACGGTTGAGGCCGGCGATCCAGGCGGTCGCCGCAGCCACTGCTGCTTTCCCTATACCACTGATAATACAGTGCATATTATCCTTCTGGTAAATATCGAAGGCGTGGTGCGATGCCGATTTCTTTAACCCGTAGTGATCGATGACCGGTTTAGCCTCGCAGTGGAGCGCGACAACCCAGACTAGCATTGGGTGGTTCCAGCAAGGCATATTCGATCCAGTATCGGTGCAAACTCATCGATGACTTTTTGATTACCATGCTTATGCGCGCCTTTTAGCAGGATTTCGAGTTTTCCAATTAGGGTTGAAACTGCTGCCTGGTGATAACGTTTACAGAGAACATTTCGTTGTAGCAGCCGATACAGGGAACGAATACGAAACCTATCCATGCCCCAGTATCGGGTCGACAATTGATCCCGGTGTCCACCGTATTTGGTGATCAGTGGTTTGTCGATATAACACACCGGGTACTGGTGGCAAATTTTTAGCCATAGGTCATAGTCCTCGCAGGCAGGCAGGCTCTCATCAAAGTAACCCGACGCGGCCAGAATCGAGCGATGAAATACCACGGCCGATGGTGAGATAACACAGAGCGGTAAGCAGTTTTCAAATATCCAGCCGCCCGATTTGACGTGTTTTTTCATCGCATTGACCCTGACGCCGCGTCGCATCCAGATTTCATCGGAATGGAATAACAGGTATTCGGGTTGGAAAGAATAGGCCTGTCTAATCGAGGAGATTTTTCCAGGTAACCAGGTGTCGTCTGAATCCAGCAGTGCTATCCAGTCAAAACTAGCCAGCTTGATGCCCGCGTTACGGGCGGCGCTAACACCGCGGTTGGGTTGTTGGATCAGCTTGATTTGCGGATAACGCCGGGAAATTTCAGCGGAAGTTGTATCGGTTGAGCCATCGTCTACTACAATGATTTCGTCAACTGCGCTGGTTTGACTAGTGACCGACTCGATTGCCGGTATCAGGGAATGCAGTCGATTATGGCTGGGTATGACAGCAGAAATCTGCATTACTGCATAACGTTCAATTCTTTTGCGGGATGATGCTCGACCCGGGGAATTGTGTGACCGTTGAACCCTCTTCGTCAAGAATTCTGTTTTTGCCGCTATGATCGACTTCGTCGATTCGAATAACCGAGTGATGTGGGATATAGATGTGTTTCACATTACCGAATTCATTTTTGAGTTTCTCTTCCGCTGGATCGATCAGCAATTTCGTATGCTCACCGAAAATAATCTCACCTACTTCGATAAATCCGGCCATCTGAGATTGGCTAACCTGATGCGCATAGAGTTCATAAATGCGATTATGATTATGGAACTGGATGCGAAAGGTATGTTTTTTAGATTTTGCCATCAGGTTTCACAATCCTGCTTCATCAGTTCATCGAGATCACCGTCCATATGCAATTCGGTTAACTCGGAGAAACCACCGATCAGTTTACCATCAATCAAAATTTGTGGCACAGTTCTAGCCCCTTGCGTGGCGCCACGAAATTCTTTTAACCCGCTGTCACCGGTATCGATAGCTACCTCGGAATAATCTATATCCCACTTATTGAGCAGGTTTTTGGCTTTCACGCAAATCGGGCAGCTTGCGGTACTGTATACGGTAACTCGGGGCATAGGGAGAAGACATCTACAAATGGGACTTTGATTTTACAACATAAGTTCGGTGCTGTACCAGAGTAGCATTATTCCAGGAGGCTGCTGGAAAAATCTGTGCTAGTGGTACAGTACCCTTGTCTACCAGGAGCTCATTTTGCCTGTTGTAACCTAGTTTATCTAAAGAACCCTTAATGGATAATTTCAACGCCATTTAAAGGGCAGGTTTGTATCGTGTCACGAATGGTTTCGATGGCTGCCTTGCGAGGGTAATGCTTACGCCAGGCAATAGCTACGATGCGGCTCGGAGCGGGTGGTTCGAACGGTTTAATATCGATCATGTTTTCGTTGATCTGGCCCGGCATGATACTGGTGCGAGGTAATACCGTAATTCCGGTTCCGGCAGCAACCATGTGCCGTATAGTCTCCAGCGATCCGCCTTCGAGGGTACGGGTTAATTCGCTATTTCCCGACATGCAGTTAGGGCAGGCTCTAATTACCTGGTCTCTGAAGCAATGGCCCGCGCCGAGTAACATCAAATCCTGCGATGCCAGTTCATCTTTCGGAATTGTATCCCGATCTTTCCAGGCGTGATTACCTGGCAGGGCAACGATAAAAGGCTCTTCGTAGAGTGGAGCTGTCTCGATTCCGGGTTCCTCGAATGGATAAGAAATAATAATAGCGTCAAGTGTCCCCTGTTTTAGCGACTGGAACAGGTTGGCGGTAAAATTTTCTTCGATAATAAGCTTTAAGTTTGGTACGCTTTTGGTCAGCACCGGAATCAAACTGGGTAATAGATAGGGTCCTATTGTATAAATAACGCCTAGCTTGAATGGGCCAGACAACGGGTCCTTGCCCTGTTGGGCGATCTCACCCAACAAACGTGCCTCCTGGAGGACGATATAGGCCTGGTTAATCACTTGCTGGCCGATTTCAGTAATTCGAATTTCGTTTTTGGAGCTGCGCTCAAATAGGCGGATTTCAAGTTCTGACTCGAGTTTCTTGATTGCAATACTGAGTGTGGGTTGACTAACAAAGCAGGCCTGTGCTGCCTTGCCAAAATGATTTTTTTGCGAAACTGCTACGATGTATCTTAGTTCAGTTAATGTCATGGCACTGAAAGTACTCGATATGACATCCAATTCTGCAGCGAATTTTAGATAAAAGCAATTAAAATCTATTTGTCTATCGATAAAACCTATGGAATAATTATCTATTTAGACGCTAACTGTCAGATACGAAAGTAACATAAAGAATTCCAGGAGTTATTAATGAAATCAATTCTGCACAAATTATTTCGAAGCAGTGAACCGCAATCATCGGTTTTGGATCAGGAACATGCATTGCACGTCGCGACTGCAACGCTGCTAGTCGAAGTTTGCCGGGCTGACTTCGTGGAGCAGCAATCTGAACTTGATCGAATGAGGCAATTGTTGGCGCAGCAGTTTTCGTTGAATGAGACCGATCTGGACGAACTGATGATTCAGGCGCGAGAAAGTTCGGATAAGCTGGTGTCGATACAGCATATCACGCGTCTGCTGAATGAGCAGTTTGATGCGTCGATGAAAGTGCGTGTGGTCGAAATGATGTGGCAGGTTGTCTACGCGGATGGCGTTAAGGACCACTATGAAGAACATTTGATTCGACAAGTCTCAGAACTGCTTTATGTATCCCATTCAAAGTTCATCCAGGCCCGACATAAGGCCGAGCAGTCAATCGATAGCTGAATCGCTCCGGTGCCAGGTAATCACTGATTGGCAAGGTTCATTAACGGCGAAATTATCAGCATCTTGGCTACCATGATCATCAGCATGGCGAATAATGGTGATAAATCAATTCCCCCAATAGGAGGGATCAGTTTTTGTATTGGGCGCAAAGCAGGTGTCGCCAGGGTATTGACAAGACCTATGACCGGGTTGTAAATGCCGGGGTTTATCCAACTCAGGATTACCTGGATTAAAATGGCAATCAGAAAAATATTGAGAAACAGCGATACCATGTCGGCGATAGAATAAATCAATAAACCCAGGTAACTAACACCACCAACATACGCAATCGTATTATTGATATGCACTACCTCGGTATCGAGCAGACGCAACAAGATGAATTTGGCGTAGGTAACGATCAGGCATAATACGATTGCTGAGGCATCCTGCCCGAACACGCTGGGAATGAACCGGCGCAGGTATCTCAGCGGCGGTGAGGTCGACTTGATGATGAACTGGGACACCGAATTGTGAGGGTCAGCGCGCATCAACTGCAGCATAAATCTTAGCAGAACGATCAGCACGTACAAATCAAACAATGTAGTGACGATCAGCGTTAACGGAGATGTAAAATAGCTTGAACCCATATCAGATCCGATGATTTAGTTATTGAATATTATAGAATCTCTGATCAGGTTTGGGTGAGTTAATTTTGAAGTCACCAGGATAAAAATCAGGGTGCAAAACCTGGCTAAGACCCAGTGCAATCGTTTCCCCATGGGGTCAGGATTAGCAATGCGGAAATTAATTATTCCAGCTTCAATCTGGCCGTTCATGACTTGTATACTGGTTCCATGGATTCAGATTGATCCGCCAGTTCGACAGAGCGGTCGCGAGCAGCCTGGGTCGCTTTTTCAAGCAACGTAGCTAAACCATTTTGCTCTAACGAGAGTATGGCCGCTTCCGTGGTACCGCCCTTGGAAGTTACCTGGGAGCGTAATTGCACGACATCCCCGTTCTGTGCCATCGAGGCTGCCCCCAGGGCGGTTTGCTTTGCCAGCAACAGGGCAGTTTCCTTTGGCAGACCGAGTTTTTCGCCGGACAGTTGCAATAGCTCGATAAAATAAAAAAAATAAGCGGGACCGCTACCAGAAATAGCAGTTACCGCGTCCAATGCCGATTCCTGCTCTACCCAGACCGTGATGCCAACGGCATCGAGTATCGCCTGGGCGGCACTTTTTTGTTCTGCGCTGACCCGTGGATTGGCGAACAAAGCGGTGGCGCCGAGTTGCACCAGTGCGGGGGTGTTAGGCATGCAGCGAACTACAGACCGTTCGCTCCCAAGCCAGCGGTTGATTGCCGATTCGCGGATACCGGCAGCAATACTGATAAACAAACAATCGGTTTTGATGTCGGCAGGAGCCAGCTGTTCGCAAGCCACCTGCATGACCTGGGGTTTAACTGCAAGTATGACTATATCGGCTGACCCAACCGATTTCAGGCTATCGGTTGATGTGTTAATGCCGTAATTCACTGATAACCCGGCAAGTTTTGCTTCGTCTATATCACAGGCAGTAATATTTGACGCCGAATAGCCGTTGGCAAGCATGCCGCCAATCAGGCTGGTTGCCATATTGCCGCCCCCGATAAAGACAAGTTTTTGATGATTCAAAGTCGTTCCCCGAAGATTGCGGTACCAATTCTAACCAGCGTTGAACCCACTGCAATCGCTGCTTGCATATCATTGACTTCCCCCGATAAAGCAAAGCTGTCGATGATTCAAAGTCGTTCCCCGAAGATTGCGGTACCAATTCTAACCAGCGTCGAACCTTCTGCAATCGCTGCCCGCATATCGTGGCTCATGCCCATGGAAAGCGTATCACAATCGAGACCGCGTTGTTGCAAGTCATGCAGGGCCTGTCTCAATTTCGCGAAGGGTTCACGCTGTAATTCAAACCTGGACTGTTGTGCCGGAATAGCCATTAAACCGCGGAGTCTTATCTTTGGTAAATTGCAAATAGCTTCGGCGATAGCAACGATACCGTCGGGTGCAACGCCAGACTTGCTTGTTTCAAGATCGATATTCACCTGGATGCATATATTTAGCGGGGGCATCGATTCGGGTCGTTGATCGCTCAGGCGTCGAGCGATCTTGAGACGGTCGACACAGTGCACCCAGTCAAATGACTCGGCAAGAGCCCGGGTCTTGTTCGACTGCACCGGACCGATAAAATGCCAGATAATATCCAGGTCGGGCAGATCTCGCATTTTAGCCTGCGCTTCCTGCAGGAAATTCTCACCAAAATCTCTTTGTCCGCAACTATAGGCGCTTCGCAGGTCAGCCGGGAGTTTTTTTTTGCTGACTGCCAGTAGTGAAATATTATGGGAGTCACGGTTATATTCGCTTGCCGCCTGCTCAATCTGGAGGCGAATCTGGGCCAGATTTTTTTCGATGCTGTGCATGGGATTAGCGATAGTTCAGATATAAGATTTGGGCAAATCAGCAATTAGCCAGAAGCACTATATGAGCCTAACGACACATGGATAACCCGATTATAAGCGCTTTGGCAACGCGCAGTAAAAATAATAAATTTTCTCCCTACAGGCAATTAACTGCTATATAAGGATTAGCAAATCTATGAACCCGGTAAGCCAGTAGGCTGGCCGGTTAATAGTTTGAAACGGGGATGCTCCAGGGCGGAGCCAAACTTCAGTGCGGGCCAGCGTTGTATTGGGCGCACCGGTTCCGTGCGGGAATGCCCGGGACTAGATTGTCAGATTAATAACGCATTACAGGACCATTCATGGATATAGCTCAATTGTTAGCCTTTGGTGTTAAACAGAACGCTTCTGATTTACACCTGTCTGCGGGTTTGCCACCGATGATTCGGGTGGACGGTGATATTCGCAGAATCAACGTGCCGGAAATGGATCATAAGCAGGTGCACGACATGGTTTATGACATCATGAGCGACAAACAACGCAAGGATTATGAAGAATACTGGGAAACTGACTTTTCCTTCGAGATCCCGGGACTCGCCAGATTTCGAGTCAATGCGTTTAACCATAATCGCGGATCAGGCGCGGTGTTCCGAACTATTCCTTCAAAGATATTGAGCCTCGAGGATTTGGATGCACCAAAAATTTTCAAGGATATTTCTGAATTTCCCCGCGGTATCGTACTGGTTACCGGCCCCACCGGTTCGGGTAAATCGACCACTCTGGCGGCGATGGTCGATTACAAAAATGAAACCGAGTATGGACATATACTGACCGTCGAAGATCCGATCGAATTTGTCCACGAAAGCAAAAAATGTCTGGTTAACCAGCGTGAAGTACATCGCGATACGCTGGGATTTAACGAAGCGTTACGTTCAGCCCTGCGCGAAGACCCGGATACTATACTGGTCGGCGAAATGCGCGATCTGGAAACCATTCGACTTGCATTATCTGCGGCAGAAACGGGGCACCTGGTATTTGGCACCCTGCACACCAGCTCCGCAGCGAAGACTATTGATCGAATAGTCGATGTGTTCCCCGGAGGCGAAAAATCGATGGTTAGATCGATGTTATCTGAGTCGCTAAAAGCCGTAATCGCACAAACCCTGCTGAAAAAAATTGGTGGCGGTCGAATCGCGGCCCACGAAATAATGATCGGTACGCCTGCGATTCGAAACCTGATTCGCGAAGATAAGGTAGCGCAGATGTATTCGGCGATTCAAACGGGTCAAAGCATTGGTATGAAAACACTCGATCAGGATCTCAAAGCCTTGCTGGCGAAGGGAGCCATTTCCAAGGAAGAAGCACGGAAGAAAGCCGCGCATCCCGATCAACTGTAAATACTGTGAAGTTAATTATGGGAATGGGTAATGGATCGAAATAAGGCGATAAGTTTCATGCACGACTTGATGCGCATGATTGTCAGTAACGACGGGTCGGATATATTCATCACCTCGGGTTCTCCACCAGCGATGAAAATCGACGGTAAGGTAAAGGTAGTTTCAAAGCAAAGCTTATCCTCTAGCCATACCCAGATGCTAGCCCGCTCAATTATGAACGATAAGCAGGTTTCCGAGTTCGAGGAAAATCAGGAGTGTAATTTTTCTATCGCGTTGACCGGGGTGGCACGTTTTCGTGTTAATGCCTTTGTGCAAAGGGGCTGTACCGGGCTGGTGTTGCGAATTATCAATTCCGAGATTCCCAGTTTTGCGGAGTTAAATCTACCGGATATCCTGCAGGACATCGCGATGACCAAACGTGGACTTGTAATATTTGTTGGTGGGACCGGCTCGGGTAAATCGACTTCAATGGCATCGATGGTCGATTACCGCAATAGGCATAGCCACGGGCATATTATTACCATAGAGGACCCGGTTGAATTCATCCATGAACACGGCAACTGCCTAGTGACCCAGCGCGAAGTCGGGGTAGATACTGAATCCTACGCGATCGCACTGAAAAATACCTTGCGTCAGGCGCCCGACGTAATTCTGATAGGCGAAGTTCGTGATCGCGAGACTATGGAGCATGCAATAACATTTGCCGAAACAGGGCACCTGTGCCTGACTACACTGCACGCCAACAATACCAATCAGGCGCTGGATCGGATTATCAACTTTTTCCCGGACGATCGACGATCACAGCTATTGATGGATTTGTCGTTAAATTTGAAAGGGCTGATCTCGCAGCGTTTAATTCCGAACCTAGGCAGGACCGGCCGCATTCCGGCCGTCGAAGTGATGATCAATTCTCCGTTGATGGCCGATTTAATTTTCAAGGGCGACGTGCATGAAATGAAAACCCTGATTTCGAAGTCCACCGAAGCAGGCATGCAAACCTTTGACCAGGCCCTGTACGATCTGTTTGAAGACCAAAAAATCACCTTTGAAGATGCGCTTCGCAACGCAGATTCAATTAATGATATCCGCCTGCGAATCAAACTACATAGCAAAACTGCTAAAGCATCCGGGGTGGCTGAGGATGAGCGTGATTTCGAAATGCAGGAGCCCGACGACAATAAGCGTAGTGGGATGATATGAGCAGTGAAAATACTACCAAGTTACTCGAGCCTTACCTGAAAATAATGGTCGATAAACAGGCGTCGGACCTGTACTTCGTGACTGCTGCGCCACCTAATATGAAAGTGCAGGGAAAAACCGCAGCGATTGCAAAAAATGATTTTCATGCCGGCCAGGTACAAGCTCTTGCCTATAGTTTACTGAATGACGAGCAGATCCGTGATTTCGAAATTAACCGCGAGATGAACCTCGGATTCACCCTCGCGGGCGTGGGCCGCTTCCGGGTTAATATTTTTATCCAGCGCTCCGAGGTATCGATGGTAATCAGGTATATCAAGTGGGAGATTCCGACTATCGAACAACTTGGGTTACCGAAAATTTTGAAAAAAATTGTGATGAATCATACCGGCCTGGTACTGGTGGTTGGATCTACCGGGTCTGGCAAGTCTACTACCCTGGCGTCGATGATCAACTATCGCAACAATCTCGAAGGCGGTCATATTCTTACCATTGAAGATCCTATCGAATTTGTTTTCAAGCATGACCGGGCAATTGTTTCGCAGCGCGAAGTTGGTATTGACACACTCAGCTACGAAAACGCTTTAAGAGAAGCGCTGCGTGAAGCGCCGGACGTGATTATGATTGGTGAAGCGCGGGATGCCGAAACCATGAAAGCGGCCATCAATTTCGCCGATACGGGCCACCTGTGCCTGACCACTTTACACGCGGTAAATTCAAATCAGGCGATGGATCGAATGTTGAATATGTTTCCTACCGATATGCACAGGCAACTGTTGATGGACCTGTCACTGAATCTGAAGGCAATTATCTCGCAACGCCTGGTGCCTGGCATGAAAGGCAAGCTCGCCTGTGCGGTCGAGGTGATGGTAAATACTCCCTACATCAAAGAGTTATTGCGCGAGGGTAATTTTAGCCAGATTAAGGAAATCATGGAAAAAGGCGATACTGCCGGTATGCAAACCTTTGACCAGTCGCTGTACGATCTGTACAAGGCCGACAAGATTTCGATCAAGAATGCGCTAGACTATGCTGATTCAAGTACCAACCTTGAGTGGAAAATCAATTTTGGTAGTGAACAAAACAAACAGGATACGCGCCCAAATCTGAGTCAGCTGGATGGTCTGGACGAACTGACCCTGCCTTCAGAAGAGGTTTAAACCTCGACAACCCAGGTTGTAATAAATCGACAAGCCAACTGATTGTCGGATTTATTAATTTAAATAATTTGAATTTTTCCAGGCCGCACTCAATAAACGATCTGTCCCGCTACCAATGTCTGCTTCACGCGACCATTAAAATCCCAGCCTTCAAAAGCAGTGTTTTTACCCCTGGAAGCAAAGTTTTTACCCTCGCAGTACCAGTGGGCGTCTGGATCGACAATGACTATATCCGCCAACTCTCCCGGCGCTATTTGACCGGCAGGAAGTCCAAGAATGCGAGCAGGGTTAATACTGAGTTTCGCGATCACCGCTGGCATTGACAGTATATTTTCTTCGACCAGACGAATTGCCAGCGGTAGTAGAGTATCAAATGCACTGATACCGGGTTCGGCCGAAGGGAAGGGGCGTAGTTTGGCATCGATTTCGTGCGGTTGATGGTCTGAGCAAATGCTGTCGATAGTGCCATCGGCAACTCCGTCACGAAGCGCCTGCTTGTCGTACTGACTGCGAAACGGCGGCATTGTCAGCTTGTTGGTATCGAATTCACCAATGTCATGATCGGTGAGAAAAAGCTGATGCATCGCACAATCTGCGGTTATCGGCAGTCCATTGGCCTTGGCCTGTCGAATCATGTCGACCGACCGTGCGCAGGATAACTGGCCAAAATGGGTTCTGGCTCCAGTCTGGGCGACAAGCTCGATATCCTTTGCCAACGCAGCAGTTTCTGCGACCTCGGGGATTGCCGGTAATCCGAGTCTGGTGGATACCGCACTTTCGTGTACACAGCCATCGGCATATAAATCACTGTCCCGGGGATGGATGATTACCAACATGTCCACCCCTGCGGCATATTCCATCGCCCGGCGCTGGACCAGATTATTGATAAAAGGACGCCCGGCGTTGCTGAATGCGATGGTGCCGTTCGCTTTCAGGCTCGCCATATTACAGAGATATTCGCCCTCTAATGCCTGTGACAGGGCACCGATGGTATAAATATGGCATTGATTGCCAGCTTTCGCATTTCGATGATGTATTAAATCAACGACGGCCGTGTTATCTATCACTGGTCGAGTATCCGGCGGGATACACAGGCTGGTTATTCCATTTTTCACCGCGGCACTGGATTCCGAAGCAATATTTGCCTTGTGAGTTTGACCCGGTTCCCTGAGTCTTGCCTGGCCGTCTACCAGCCCTGGGATTACCCAATATCCCTTCGCATCGATGGTTTGCTGCGGTTTAAATCCGGCGGGTGGCTTACCAATGCCAACCACCAGGTTACCATCGATAAAGACATCGCTTTTTGACTCAATTGCTCCAACAGGGTCAATCAAAAGGCCATTTTTAATAAGAATTGTCATTCGCTGACCTGTAATCCTGTCCGACCGACGATGATTGACATGACGGCCATTCGTACCGAAATTCCAAAACCCACCTGCTGCAAAATTACCGACTGGTTGCCATCCATGACACTGGATTCGATTTCAACACCGCGATTGGCGGGCCCGGGGTGCATCACGATGGCATCTGGTTTTGCCCGGTCGAGCCGCTCCTGGGTCAATCCAAACTGGTTGAAATACTCATTTTCGCTGGGTAGCAGCGCACTGCTCATGCGTTCTTTTTGCAGGCGTAACATGATCACAACGTCAACATCCCGAAGTCCCCGTTCCAGATCATCGTACAACTGCACTCCCAACGATTCTGTATCGACCGGCAATAGTGTCTTGGGCGCGATCACGCGCACCTCGGCAGTATTGAGTAGATTAAGTGCATGAATCTGCGAACGAGCGACGCGTGAATGCATGATATCGCCAACTATCGCTATCTTCAGACGGGTAAAATCCTGCTTATGGTGGCGGATCGTATACAGGTCGAGCATCGCCTGGGTCGGGTGTTCGTGTTGCCCGTCGCCGGCGTTCAATACGCTAACACCGGGTCGCACATGTTGGGCAAAGAAATGCGCGCTGCCACTGTCCTTATGACGGATTACAAACATATCAATTTGCATCGCCTCGAGATTATGGATGGTATCGAGCAGTGATTCTCCCTTGGTGGTTGCCGAGGTGTCGACGTTCAGGCTCAGAATATCTGCGGACAGTCGTTGTTCTGCGAGTTCAAATGTCGAACGGGTACGAGTGCTGGGCTCAAAGAACAGGTTGGCAACCGTCTTACCCCGTAAAATCGGTACTTTTTTGATCACCCGGTCAGCCACCGAGGTGAAGGACTCGGCGGTATCGAGAATTTCGGTAATTATCTGCTGATTTAATCCTTCGATACTAAGAAAATGTTTTAGTTTACCGTTTTCATCGAGCTGTAGGTTTTTAGCTGACATTGTCGAGATTGGATTTGATCGTCAGTTGAAGTGGGTTTGGGCCATCGAGTTTAATGTGATTACCCGGATCAAGCTGGATAGTTTCGGCGACTATATCAGCCTGGATCGGAATCTCGCGCTCACCCCGATCGATTAGAATGGCGAGGATTATTCGTTGTGGACGACCGTAATCAAAAATTTCGTTCATTGCCGCACGAATCGTCCGACCTGAATATAATACATCGTCTACCAGGATAACTGTTTTGCCGTCGATACCGGTGGGCAGGATCGAGGGCTTTACGGTTGGGTGTAACCCGATTTTGGTGAAGTCATCCCGGTAAAAAGTAATATTCAGTCGGCCCAGATCAGTTTCCGGAGCAATGGCCTGATGTATCGCGTTGGCTATCCAGTATCCGCCGGTTTCGATACCGATAATGACAGGTTGCTCAGCGGGGGGAAGATTCGATGGGAAATAGGGTTTCAGTGCCTGGGTCAGCTTATCAATCAGAGTTTCGACTGAGGGTAGTGCCACGTAATTTCCATGCATTGAACTCGGGGGGCTTTATAGCATAAATTTTATATTCATACAGTAGTTGGAGTGATTTTATTTATCCCAGGACTTGTGTCTGGGCTTAATTTGTTAGGCTATCCAGGGTAAATAAATTTTTCGCACACAAACTCCCTCTGTGCTTCGTAGCTTACACTGAGTAAGTGCGCGAGTCACTTTTCTTACCGGCGAGAAAAGTAACCAAAAGCGCCGCCACAGACAAGCCCTTGATCAGAAAAATAATGCCCATATCGAGGTCGGTTTACACGCGCTCCCTCGGCAATAGCTCCTGCATTGCTCTACTACCGTCCATCCCTGGACATAAGCACGGGTAAACCTAAAACAGCATCCCTGCTGTTTTACCCCGATCTGAACATCATTTTTCTGCGGGTTTGAAAGGGGGGTGATAAAAATTAACTGTCATTCCTGCGCAAGCAGGAATCTTACAGCGAATCACATTCAAGATATTCCGGCTCTCGGCCGGAATGACGAGGGTTTTTATCCGCCCTTTTCGTGTGCTGGAAATAGGCTGATTTCGGTGGCTCTACGGACAGGGATGTCCGTAGAGCAGCCCTGAGCAGGGAGCGAATGGCTGCGTGCCCGCCTAAATTGGTTCATTTCCAGGTAGCCGAAGGCCACACGATGGGGTTGCCCTTTCCTTGGTTACTTCCTTTGGGCAAGCTAAGGAAGTGACTTGCTCACTTACTCTATAAATACTACGAAGTAAGGGAAGACGAAGTGTGCGAAACCCTATAATTTAGTGCGGAATTAAACTTTGATATAAGCCGATTAGGCTTCGCCTAGTTGGCGCTGATACTCGCGTAGCCAGGTCTCTGTTATCAGTACAGCTGACAAACTATCGATTTCCGACTTGCTTTTGCGTTTTCCGCTGGCGATCGCGATGGTATATGCCTCGCGGGTGGTCAGTCTTTCATCGATCAGCTGGGTATCAATGTGGAATCTGCCATGTAACTGGCGACTGAAGCGACTGGCCTTGTCGGTCATGTATTTCGTTTCGGAATAGTCCGAAGTCGGCAACCCGACGATCAATTTCTGTGGTTTCCATTCACTAAGTAATAGTGATATTGCTTCCCAGTTGGGTGACCGCTTAAAGGAATTTATTGCGCTTAACGGCCTGGCCTGGGCAGTCAGGGTCTGGCCGACCGCGATACCAATCCAGCTGGTACCGTAATCAAATCCGATTACGGTTTCGATGGTGGCATCAGGCATTCCCGCTCACAGGCGATAGCATGCTGATATCGAATCCCAGTGTATCGAAGGCCATCTGCCACTTATCACCGGGCTGCTTATGAAACAATAATTCCGCGCCCGAAGCTGAAGTGAGCCACGAGTTTTGCTGTAGTTCCGATTCGAGTTGCCCGGCAGCCCAACCGGAAAAACCCAGAATTACCAGATAATCCTCGGGTCCCTTGTTATCGGCAATTGCCTGCAGGATATCCATCGAGCTGGTCAGGTGAATGCCGGGAGATATTTCGGCCGATTTTTGCCAGTTTTCGGTAGTGGTGTGTAACACGAAACCCTGTTCGAGCTGGACCGGTCCGCCGATAAAAACTGGCTGCTGCTTGATTGCCTCGTCGAGGCATTCAATATCAAGCTGGATAAATATATCTTCCAGCGTTTGGTTGGTTTGATGATTGATAACCAACCCCATGGTGCCATCCTTGCTGTGCTCGCAAATGTAAACCAGGCTGGAGGCAAACAGCGGATCCTTGATCGCGGGGGTTGCGATCAGGCACTTATCGACTAAATTTGCTTTATCCTCGGTCATAATACCACCTTGATGGAGAGTTATACCTTTCCCTTCGTGCTCAACCGGTTGCTCTTAAAATCCCATGTCCTGATGATGACTAGCTGGTCAGCACGTTGTCTCAATTCTTCAGAAAACGGTGCAAATGGTTCTGCCAGGCGAAGGATACGTTTTGCTGCTTCGTCTAGTACACTGCTACCCGATGAGCGCGTTATTTTAACATCCAGTACCTTACCTGCCGAATTAATTCTTACACTTAATCGTAGTTGACCATCTATTTTTTTGATCCTGGCTTCCTGTGGATAGTTCAAATTTCCGGTACGTTCAATTTTTTTTACCCAGCTCGCCAGGTAGCTCGCTTCCACCGCTTTTTTGGTCGATGCAGTGAGGGTGATCGACTTCGGTCGCTTGGCATAATTAATCGTCATCTGCCTGATTTCTGCCTGTAAACTTGCAATCAGGCTTTGTCGTTTTTCGACTTCGGCTGGTTGTTTTGAGCTGGTTTGTTTTTTACGAACCTGTTTCTGCTTGTCGACCGCGTATTGTGACTCGGCCTCGGTGATGAAATAAATCCTGTTGATAGCGAGCTGATTTCTATACCGCTCGGACTTTGCCTGGCTGGCGAAGCCCTGCTGATCCAGCGGAGAATTTGCCGAAGCTGGTGCGCTGGGGCGCGCTTTATCCTCGGCCTTTCCACCCCCGGACTGATCCACCTGCGCGAGAAAGTCTGGATTTTCCGCTTTTTCCAGGCTGCGCGAATTAGCCACGATGATCTCCAGGCTGGGTAGGGCGTCAGATTTCGGTTTTTTACTGGTGGTAAAACCAACACCCAACACCACAATTGCGTGGACCATCAGCGCAACGAACAGCGTGAATCCCAGCCGATCACTGGCGCCGATTCGGGGTGTTATGGTTTGTGAGCCATGTTGTGCCATTAACCCGTATTTTGCCAACTTTGGGCAGGTATAACCAGCGATTTACGACCTGACGGGCCCGGGTGCCTGGCTACTAGTACTCCTTCAATGAGATATCTTAGGATGCAGAGCGTCCAAAATTGGCCAAGGCACCAACAGTAGGCGCTTTAGGCGAGGCGCAGTCCGCAGGGAATGGCATGCCCTTTACAAGGGGACTGCACCAAAAGTAGGCGCGTTAGCGACGCGACATTGGCCGATTTTGGACGTTCCCTTCGGGCCAGCCAGGAAGCGGTCATCTGCGTTGTTGTGCTCCCTTGAATTAGGCTACGGCTAGTCCTGTGGTCGCACGCCTAGCAGCTAACCGCTTCCTGACTGGCTGCATCCTAAGATATCTCATTGAAGGAGTACTAGTCGACGATAGTAACCATCAGTCCTGCAGACAGCTCAATTTTTCCCGCCAGCGAACCTGAGATCGTAATCCTCTGCTGGTCGTCAATAATCATGTAATCCTCGATGCCCAGTGAACCCGCAAGGGAGCGATAATTATTTAGACCATCTATCATCAACGTTGTGGCGGCCACGTCGGCGAGTACCGGATCCGAGGTCAATACAGTGGCCGAACTGATGTGTTTTGATGGTTCGCCGCTGCGCGGATCGATAATATGGTGTACGGTTTTATCGTTGTTAAGATAAAAACGCTGGTAATTACCCGAAGTAAATAAAGCCTGCTTGCCGAGCAGATCGATACTGGCGATAGCCCCCGGCTCGAACGGATTTTTCACGCCGATACGCCAGGCTTTACCAAGCTTGTTTCCCGAAGTTATCAGATCGCCCCCGGCATTGATTAAATAGTGCTCAAACCCCAGCCGATCCAGGTGACTAGCAATCAGTCCTATAGCATAACCTTTCGCGATACCACCGAAATCCAGTTGTAAATGTGGGTTACGACTAATCGCCAGCCGACCCTGAATTTCCAGATCGGCCATCGTTGGAAGGTCTTGTTGAATTAGTTTGATCAGTTCTTCGTCGATGTCTGCTTGCCCATGGAACCCATAGGCAGCAATCAGTTTCCCCAGGGCCGGGTTGAATAACCGATTTGAGCTGAGATAATACCGCTGGCTTAAGGTGATCAATTCAAGCAGCGAAGCAGGAACCGTGACGGCCCCGGAACTACCCAGCAGGGCTAGATTGAAGCGGCTTAAATCGCTGTCTTCCCAGGCATGCCAGCTTTGACGATATGCTGATAACAACTGCTCGATTTCGATCAGGGTTTGTTCGGCTTTTGCCAGGTCGTGATGCACCAGGCTAACATCGATGACGGTGCCGAATTGGAGTATGCGTTGTTCGACCAGATGTGGTTGCTGCTCGCAGCCTGCCAGCAGAATAACCCCAATTAACAGGTGGGCAACTCTATTAATTGTCTTTTTTCGCGATTGCGGTGTCGTCTCCGTGCTCAAAGACCCACAACAGCTACGCCGGGGCCAGCCTTCCTCAGATATTTCATATACATTGCGGTTCTCCACGCGGTGGTTACTCGGGCTTCGCCCTCGCCCTGCGGACCAGCCTTCGGCTGTTGTCTCCGCTTCGCTCCGGCTCCTTACACTTATTGCCATGGATGGCATGTATGCAGGCTTTGCATCGTTACAGGGATGTAACTTAGTAGAACAATGCAGGAGCAATTGTCGAGGAGCGAAAGCCTGCCACAAAAAAAATCCAAATTAATAGAGATACTCAGAAGTTTAATCAGTCGGCAATTAATTGATCGATACAATTGAACAGATCTGCGCTGATGTTCAAACCGAATTCCTGGTCGAGCTCACGTATACAGGTGGGACTGGTGACGTTGATTTCGGTGATGTAATCACCGATCACGTCAATACCGACAAAAACCAGTCCCTTGTCGCGCAGCGCTGGACCAATTTGCTCGCACAACCAGTGATCGCGGGCATTCAATTTTTGACCCTTTGTACTGGCGCCCGCGGCTATATTTCCGCGATTTTCTCCAGCTGCAGGTAAGCGCGCGAGGGCATAGGGTACTGCCTCCCCATTGATTAACAGGATACGCTTGTCGCCCTTACTAATTTCGGGTATATAACGCTGCGCCATTGTCTGCGAGGTTCCGAACCGGGTGACTGTTTCGAGGATGACGTTGGTGTTCTTGTCGCCCGCCTGAACCCGAAAAATGGATTTCCCACCCATGCCATCCAGCGGTTTGATGATAACGTCTTGATGTTGATCAATAAATTCTATCAGGCGCTGCGGGTTTCTACTGACGCGGGATTCGACACAGCACTGTGGAAAATATCGGGTGTAGAGCTTTTCGTTACAGTCCCGAAGGCTTGCGGCTTTATTGATCACCAGCGTACCGCTTTCCTCGGCCTGTTCGAGCAAATAAGTACAGTAGATATATTCGAGATCAAACGGGGGGTCTTTACGCATCAAAATGACATCGAGCTCTTCGAGGCGGCATATCCCGGGATCATAGGTGCTAAACCAGTCCTGGTTGTCGTCTTTAAGCTGCAACAGCTGGTAATTCGCGTAGCTGAGATTATTATCCATGTACAGATCATCGATCGTCATGTAATAAATTTCCCAGCCGCGATGCTGCGCTTCCAGTAGCATCGCGAAACTCGAATCTTTCCAGGGTTTGATGGACCCGATCGGGTCCATCACGATACCTAGTTTTTGCCTGGCCGACATTGCCTGGACCTGCAATTAAATTTCGCGCGCATGATTTTTTTTGAGAGTCCTGAGAGCGGGCAATTTTACTGAATTTTGAAATATTCGCACTGCAAAATTGCGATTAATCCTGGGAATTCTCAAAGTCCGGCCGAGCCGAGTTTAATCACGACAAAAAAGCGGAGTCGAGACTCTCGTTTTTTATAAAAAGACGAGTGTCCGGGGTGGTATTTATTCGGCCAACGAGATGATAGAAATTACATCAAATAATCGGATTAAATCACTGGTTAAGCACCAAATAGACACTATACTCATTAGGCTAAATAATCGGTTTTGACCGATCAGAAACCTTCGGGGGAGTTGTGAACGACGAGTCTCAGCAATCAGATAGTGCACAGAATCAGGCAGCTTTGAATGTCAAAGTGATGGTGATCGATGATAGCAAAACCATTCGCAGAAGTGCAGAAACCTTACTCAAAAAAGCGGGTTGTGAGGTAATCACGGCGGTCGATGGTTTCGAAGCCCTGGCCAAGATTACCGTGCACAAGCCCGATATTATATTTGTCGATATTATGATGCCGCGCCTGGATGGTTATCAAACATGTGCCCTGATTAAAAACAATCAGAATTTTAAGGCAACACCGGTCATCATGTTATCCAGCAAAGACAGTATTTTTGACCGTGCGCGTGGCCGCATAGTCGGTTCCGAAAAATATTTAACCAAACCATTTTCCAGTGAAGATTTAATTAATGCAATTACGACCCATGTGGCTCACGCATAGTCGGTTTCGCAAACGACTGCTAATAAAGAGGTAATACAGGAATGACTCATATTTTGATAATTGACGACTCACCTACGGAACTTCATGTTTTCAGGACGATGCTGGAAAAAAACCAGTTTCAGGTGTCGGTTGCAAGCGATGGCGATACGGGTATCGAGAAGGCGCTAGAGTTAAAGCCGGACTGTATTTTAATGGATGTTGTGATGCCGGGTAAAAACGGTTTCCAGGCGACCCGTGACCTCAGTCGTAATCCAGAAACATCATCCATACCCATTATTATTGTTACCACAAAAAATCAGGAGACTGACAAAATTTGGGCGATGCGCCAGGGAGCCAGGGATTATATCGTAAAGCCACCTAACGAAAAGGATTTGATGGAAAGAATAAACAGTGTGTTGAACCAATAGTCATGGCAATTACCGCCCCTTTCGATTTGTTGCAGGCACTGGATGCGCGTTGCCGCAAAAATTCTAGCGGTATGCCAACCAGTAAGCCTATTGTCGACGACTGGGTTGGTATCGGATTTAAGATTAACAACATTCCGCTTCTGGCAAAAATGGACGAAATCAATGAAATTTCTCCCCTGCCCAAAACGATTCGAGTACCGGGAGTTAAATCCTGGGTAAAGGGTCTTGCGAATATTCGCGGCTCATTGATGCCGGTGCTCGATATGAAGGCATATCTGTTTGGTACCGCAACTGAAATGCACAAAAATAGCCGGGTATTGATTATTAATCAAATGGGCCTGAGCGCAGGTTTACTGGTTGAAGAAGTATTTGGTATGCGACGATTTAAACTGGATGAGCTCGGTGATGAAATTGCTGCAGGGCTCGGTTCGATCGAGGATTACCTGATAGGGAATTTTGTTGATCGAGTACAACGGTGGAATGTATTCAGTGTCGATAAACTGGTAAAAACCGACCAGTTTGTACGAGTGGTATGAATAGATGCTAATCAGTCACTTGAAATCGGAGTCCTAATGACTTTGCTGGATAAACTTAGACAAATCTCGTCCACGAAACAGGAGGGCGTGACGCCCGATTCCAATAAAAAGCTTAATACCAGGATCGCTATTACCGGTATCTGCGTGATCGTCTCACTCGTGGTTGTTGCGGTATTCGTAAATCAGGACAGAAAGCATCATATGCAGAGCATGGCCTATACCGGTCTTGCCACTGAACAGAAAGTAATATCACAGAAAATAGCGGTCAACGCACTGGCTGCTGCTTCCAGAAATATGACCGCATTCGATCAGTTGGCAAGCGACCAGAGTCAATACAGAAAAACCCTCATAGCACTGGAAAATGGAAATAAAATGATGGGGTTGCCGCCATTACCGGAAAAATATTCAGCCGGGCATTCAGCGATAAAAAAGATCTGGCAAGACTATGATAAAAATGTCAATACCATAGTCGCGGCAAAGCCCACGATCGAAGCGGTCAACCAATATGTAACGCAGATCAATGAATCGCTACCGGAGTTAATATCACTGTCCAACAAGGTAATAAAAGGTTTAATTAAGAACGGGGTACCGCGCCGAAACGTAGCATTGGCGTCAAGTCAGCTAACTCTGATTCATAGCATGGAAAATAACCTTAACCTGATCCTGAACGATGGTGAAGTTGTAATGGTGGCGGCTGATCGTTTTTCCAAGGATGTAACAAAAATCGAGAAACAGCTCTTAGGCATGTTGAAAGGCAGTAAGTCGCTCGGCATCACCAAGTTTAAAGATGCCGCGGTTGTTGCGAATCTGGTCAAATTTGCCGATCTCTTTTCAATAGTTGAAACGAATGCCGCGCAGATACAGAAACATGCGAGTGAGCTATTCAAGGTGCATCAAGCTGCATCGCAGATTCAGCAGCAAAGCCCAATGTTGTTTAAAGCTTCGAACATGCTGGCGATGAAAATTATGCCTTCGATGAACGCCAGAAGCCTGCCAACCTATATCGCTATAGGCTTCGTCGTATTGTCATTGTTTACGATGATGATCCTGTTTGTTGCGGTGATACGCAGTTCGCGAGCCCAGCTTGCTAAATCCCAGGATCAAAACGATAAAAATCAGCGCGCTATTCTACGCCTACTCGATGAAATGACCGGCCTGGCGGACGGTGACCTCACAAGTCATACCACGGTTTCCGAGGATATAACCGGCGCAATTGCGGACTCTGTTAACTATTCTATCGATGCCCTGCGTGACCTGGTGGCTACGATTAACAAGACTGCGGTGCAGGTAGGCAGCGCGGTAAGTAAGACCCAAAACACCACCGGTCAGCTGGAAGAGGCAAGTATCATTCAAGCCAAGGAGATAACTTCGGCTGGTGAGGCAATTACTGCAATTTCCCAGGAGATGTCAAAGATTTCAGATAAGGCGAGTGATTCAGCAGAGGTTGCACGAAAATCAGTAGGTATCGCCCATGATGGTAGCGAAACCGTACGTCAAACTATTGCTGGAATGGAAACCATTCGGGAGCAGATTCAGGAGACCTCTAAACGCATCAAAAGACTGGGTGAAAGCTCGCAGGAAATTGGTGATATCGTAAATTTAATTACCGAGATATCAGACCAAACTAACATTCTCGCGCTGAATGCGGCCATCCAGGCTTCCATGGCAGGGGAAGCTGGTCGCGGGTTTGCGGTTGTTGCGGATGAGGTGCAGCGTCTCGCCGAACGTACCGGTAATGCTACCAAGCAGATAGAGGCGCTGGTTAAAACCATCCAGACCGATACCAGCGAAGCGGCCGTGTCAATGGAACAAAGTACCGCTAACGTTGTTAAAGGCGCAAAGCTAACTGAAAATGCGGGTAGCGCTCTGGATCGAATAGAAAAGGTATCGATGAATTTAGCACAACGAATACTCGAAATTGCCGATTCCACCAAGGAGCAGGCGTCGCAGGGTGTCAAAATCACCGAATCTATGAATGTGATTCAGGAAATTACACTCAAAACATCCGAGGGTTCGGGCCAGGCTTCGGGTTCTGTCGGCGAGCTTTCAAGCATGGTTGATGCAATGCGAAAGTCGGTTGCGGGCTTCAAATTGCCGGGTATGGAAGACGACGGATTGGTAGCAGACAGTGTAGGCTCCAAGTCTCTATAGATGACTTTCCAGCAGACATCGATTAAGCATGGCGCTCTGGCTTGGGTTAAAAAATCCATAGACGATCATCTGTCTGAGATAAAAACCAACCTTAAATTATTTATTGAAGACGGCGATGCGGGATTGCTGGCGCCGGTCCAGCAGCGACTCGGGGAAGTTCAGGGCGTATTGGTGATGGTCGAGCAATATGGCGCGGCTATGTTGACCGAAGAAATGCTGTCGTTAACCGATTTTATTATTCAGCACAAAAAAGAGCGGGATGATCCGACGCTGGAAGTTTTATCGCGGGCTGTATTGCAGTTGCCCGACTACCTGGAGCACATACAGTCGGGTTACCGGGATATTCCGATCGCGATTTTACCGTTGCTGAATGATATTCGTTCGGTAAAAGATGAAGATTTATTTTCTGAAAAACTGCTCTTTTTGCCAGATCTTTCGATGCATTCGGATGGCGCTGTGGCCGAAGCAATTGATAAGCGCAGTAACCAGGCGTCGAAACTGCTGGCTAAAAAATTACGTCCTGTGTACCAGTATGCCCTGCTCAAGATTATCAAGGAAGAGTCGGTCGAAGATAATCTGAGACGGCTGGAAAAGGTTTGTGAAACCCTCGAAGAAAAGTCATATTCAGAACAGGTCGCGCGAATATGGTGGGTCATCGGTGCCCTGATCGAATCGGTATCTCGCCAGCAACTAGAGCTAGGAGTATCGGTCAAAAATTTGCTGGGCAAGGTGGACGCCCTGTTCCGTGTGATCCTGATCATCGGGGAACGTGGTCTATTGCAGCGACAACCCGTTGATCTGATCAAAAATTATCTTTATTACATAGCGCAGCCGGCATGTGACGGACCCAAAGCCCGGGCGATCAAGACTGCCTATCGGCTGGAGCAATTTTTGCCTGGCGAAGCGAGTCGCAGCGAGCTGCTCGATAATATCGCTGGACCTAACCAGGAGCTATTAAAGACGGTAGCCGAGGTGATGAAAACCGAAATCGAATCGGTCAAATCAACCCTCGAGATCTATGTCAACAGTGATCCGCCTAATGTCGAGTTGCTCAAGGATATTCCCCAGGAGCTGCATACCATATCAGATACGCTGGCGATGATTGGTCTCGGTCAGCAGCGCCAGTTGATCGAATCGCAAATTATCTCGGTGAATGAAATATTAGACGGAGATCAACAGGGCACCGAGGAGAGGTTGTTGTCGATGGCGGCCGAACTAATCCAGGTTGAACATGCGCTTGACCTGATGCAAAAGCGACAGTCGGTGGATGATGAGCAGACTGATTCGGAAGCGGATGTATCAAAAGACTTCGAACTGGATAGTATGCTTAGCGCGGTAATTACCGCGGCGCTCGATAATATTCAACAAACCAAGGACGCAATTCTTGATTTCTTGAACGACCCCACGCGAAGCGAAAATATAGATCTATGCATTACCTTGATGGAGGAAATGAGAGGAGGAATGATATTGCTCGACAAGCAGCGGGCAGTGGCGGTAGTTGATGGCCTGGTTCAATATTTGAAGGCGCATGATATTGTCGAGTTTATGGATACGGTTCGCCTCGACGCATTATCGCAAGTGGTCGTCAGCCTCGAATATTACCTGGAGGCGTTGGGGGAACGACGATTCGACGCCGACAGTATTCTGGATTTTGCCGATGCGCAACTTCAAAGTGTGCTTTCGAAAGCGACCCCACCCGGCGAAGCCGATGCACTGGTAATCCTGGACGATGATAATAACTCCGAAAATGATATCCCGGTGGGCGACGAAATATCGCAGAAGGCCGTTATAGATGAAAGTATCGAAATTGTCGATGTTGCCCAGTCTAGCGCATCTGACGAGTCTGCGGATTCGGTGACAGAATCATCCGGGCCGGTCAAAGCTGAGGACTACAGCCTGCTGATCAATGATACTAGTCAGGAACTGGCAAGTTTAGAGACCGCGATCATTGAATCGATTCAGCCTGCAGTTGAAATATCCGGGGTCGATGAGCGGAATACCTCAGCAGGTGAGACTATCCGGGGTGATGGACCATTAAAGGTGGTAACTGTTGGCGAGGATGACGAAGTTCTAGTTCCTGGAAGTGATCCCGATATACTGGAGATTTTTCTGGAAGAGGTCGAGGAAGAGGCAGTCAATGTCGATCGTTTGCATCAGGACTGGTTATTGCATGCAGAGGATGAAAATGCGATTAAGAATATCCGCCGCGCATTTCACACCATTAAGGGAAGTGGTCGGCTCGTGGGAGCAGTTAAGATAGCCGAGTTTGCAGCAGATTATGAGCAACTACTCAATCGTATCGTCGAAAAATCGATTTTACCCCGGGATGAAGTTATCGATGCTGTAGGACAGGCAGCATTCGCATTAAATGAATTGGTCGTCGAACTCAAGACCGACCAGAAACCGACGCTAAATATCCCCTATCTGCGGGGGTTGGCGAGGGCACTCGCGGAGTTCAATGCCGGGCAGATAATGATAGAGCGCACCGGTGAAATGGAGATAATCACCGGGTCTCCTGGTGATCGAATCATCGATGCCGAAGATGACGCTATCGAAATCGGAAAAAACGACGGTATCGAAGTCGAGATGCTTGCAGAAGACTCGCAACTGGAGTCGCTTGAGACCTCTATCAATATTGGCGCCTCGATCGATTTTGACACCTCTGTCGATCCTGAAACCGACACTGGTGACGGGATGGCCGATCAGGATGCTGACGATGCATCGCCATTGGACGAGGGTTCTTCTATCGATTTTGACACCTCTGTCGATCCTGAAGCCACTACTAGTGAGGGGATGGCCGATCAGGATGCTGACGATCCAACGCCATCGGAGGAGGACCCCCCTGACCCTTTAGCTCTGGCGACAGAGGACCCCATGCCTGGAATAGAGGCAGGGGAGGGTGTGCCCGGTAGTCCACAAGCGGACACGCCGACTGGCCTGTCGTTTGATTCGGAACTGCTGACGATCTACCAACAAGAGGTTGAAGCGCATTTGGGCACAATTAAATCAGCGCTTGATCTTTGTAAAAAATCAAAAGAACTGATTCCCAGCGAAGAATTATATCGCGCGCTGCACACCATTCATGGCGCATCGCGAACGGCCGATATAGGTAGCATTGCCGAGTTAGCCAGCCTGATGGAAAAACCGATGAAAGCCGCACTTTCGCAATCCACGACGCTTGATCAAGATGCCGTAAAACTTTTTCGCCGGGGCTATCAGGAGCTCAGGGCTATGACTAAAGAGCTGGTCGAAACCCGCCAACTGCCACTGGCACCAGAAGATTTGAAAACAGGACTGATCGCATTAGCCGAAGATCTGAAACATCATGCCCTGGAAATTCCTGCCGATGCTGACCAGCCCTCCGGTGAGTTTATCAGCACGGTGACGATGATGGATGATTCATCGGATATCGAGCAGGACAATGAGCTGTTGGCGATTTTCGTCGATGAAGCGAAAGAATTGCTTGAAATGAGCGACCGCGCCCTGCACGACTGGGCCGAGCAAAAACCAGACGATGATGGTCAGCATGATTATTCCGCAGTGATGGAATTACAGCGTTACCTGCATACTTTGAAGGGTGGCGCGAAAATGGCCGAGCTAAACCAGATTGGTGACTTAAGTCATGAACTTGAATCCGTGTTCATTCAGGTAGTCGATGGGCGCCTGGAGAAAAATGATAGCCTGGTCGAACTTTTGCGGGATAGTTTTGACCTGCTGCACAAACAGGTGGACCAGGCCAGTGAAAACCGGTCGTCGAGTGACTCGGCAGGCCAGATTCAGTTGCTCAAGGCAATGCGTCGTGGTGGCGGTGGGAGCCAGGCTGAGCAGACTGGTAATCAGGCTCGCATTCCAACCCGCCGAGAGGGCAAGCACGACAGGCGGGTGTCAAGGCGTAGAGAAGATATCGAAAGTGGTAGTGAAAATTTTACCGATGACGACAGTGCCGGACAGGAACGACAGGCCCAGGAAGTCATTAAAGTACGTGCTGAATTGCTCGACAATCTGGTCAATTCTGCCGGTGAGGTCAGTATTTATCGTGCTCGCATGGAGCAACAGGTGTCGGGTCTGGGGTCCTACCTTGGAGAACTGGGTCAAACTATCAATCGACTGAAAAATCAGTTGCGTAGCCTGGAAGCTGAAACCGATGCGCAAATCCATTTTAGCCATCGGGTCAATACCGAGACACCCAGCGACTTTGATCCACTGGAGATGGATCGCTATACGCTGATCCAGGAGCTTTCGAAATCTCTCAGTGAGAGTGTTAATGACCTATCCAGCTTGCAGGCGGTATTGGGCGATCAGGTGAAGGATTCTGAAACCCTGTTGCTGCAGCAGGCGCGTGTTAATACCGACTTACACGATGGATTGATCAAAAGTAGAATGGTCAGGTTCACGGGCCTGGCATCCAGGCTTCGTCGATTGGTTCGCCAGAGCAGCCAGGAATTAGGCAAGAAAGCCAAACTGGTAATTACCGGTGAAGAAAACGAGGTAGATAGCAAGGTGCTCGACCGTATGATCGCACCACTTGAGCATATAATTCGTAATGCGATATCTCATGGCATCGAGACGCCCGTCGATCGCGTCAAGAATGGTAAACCCAAAATCGGCGTAATAACCATCGATATTACCCGCGATGGATCCGATGTTGTGATCAAGGTTAGCGACGACGGTGCCGGTATAAATCTCGAAAAGGTTCGAAGCCGCGCTTTAAAACTGGGGCTGATGAAAGAGGGCCATAGTATTACCGACAGTGATCTCGTGCAGTTTATCCTGGAACCCGGGTTTAGTACGGCCGAGCATGTTACCCAATTGTATGGTCGTGGTGTCGGTATGGATGTAGTCGATATTGAAATCAAGCAACTGGGGGGGACATTACAGATTGAAACCAGTCCACAGGGAGCTTCATTTGTCGCCAGGCTTCCGTTCACCCTGTCGATCAACCAGGCCATCCTGGTTAGAACCGGTGGCGAGTCCTACGCGATTCCATTAATTAATATTGAGGGCATTAGCAGGATAGAAACCAATAAACTGGTCGAGCTTTACCAGGACGATGAACCCGAGCTCGAATATGGAGGGCAACATTTCGCCCTGCATTATTTAAGTAAACTGGTTGGTGCCGAGGATCACTTCAATGCCGACGACGAGCAATCCAAGCAGCCGGTGATTCTTGGCCGGTCCGGCGATGTTCGTGTGGCTTTGCATGTCGATGAAATACTCGGCAACCGAGAAATCGTGGTAAAAGCGCTAGGTAAGCAGTTGAGCCAGGTAAAGGGACTTTCGGGTGCCAGCATCCTGGCCGATGGCAGCGTCGTATTAATTCTCGATATCAATGGTGTTGTACGACACGGCGCGAGCAGTGTAGTCAATATTGTTAATAGCAGCGAGTCGGATGGCGACATTGTAAGCGAAGAAATAAAACGAATCGTAATGGTAGTAGACGATTCGATTACGATGCGCCGTGTAGCGAGTAAATTACTGGAAAGAAATAACTACAAGGTGGTGACCGCCAAGGACGGGGTTGATGCACTTTCGCAACTCGAAGAGGTTAAACCCGATGTTATGTTACTCGATATAGAAATGCCACGAATGGACGGATTTGAGTTAGCTACCCATATGCAAAATGAAATTTTGTACTCGGGGATCCCGATAATCATGATTACCTCGCGCACTGGCGATAAACATCGCGACAGGGCAATGCAGATTGGTGTAACAAATTACATGGGCAAACCGTATCAGGAAGAAGAGTTAATCGAAAATATCCAGAGCGCAATAGCGGGGTAGGGCGAGAAATTAAAATGAGTGTTAACTCCGAGTCAATCCGTTGCATGCTGTTGCCCCTGTCCTCGATCAACTTGCTGATCCCTAATTCAGCGGTCGCCGAAGTAATTGGTTATTTCACACCTACAGCCCTCACCGGCTCCAGTCGGTGGTTTCCTGGCGTGGTCATGTGGCGCGGTGTCCATGTGCCAGTGATATCGATAGAAGAAATGTGCTCAATAGATGCCCCGATTGTCGGTGCGAGGTCCCGAATAGCGATAATATACAATCCAGAAAAAGACGCTGAGCTGCCTTATCTGGGGATACATATTCAGGATATACCCCGGGCCTACCTTGCCGAGCCTGACAATATGGAATCGGGTTCCGACGATGGATTGAGTCAGTATTTACTGTCAAATGTCGATGATGATCACCTGGCGCGTTTTATTCCAAACCTGGATAACATCATAGCTGAGCTGAAAGTCGAATATACCCAGGAAAAGATAGATCAGCTGACGATCTAGCCGGAGCGGGGTCCCCTTGATACTCTTGATACTTAAATTTCGCCGCAGCTAAATTGCAAGATCGCCAGGGCGGTGGCGGCAGCAGTCTCGGTGCGCAGAACCCGGGGACCAATACGGGTGGCGACGAATCCAGCATTTTTTGCCGATTTGGTTTCCATATCCGACTACCCGCCTTCGGGTCCCACGAGTATTGCAATACTTTCATCTGTGTCTCTAGATACGGACCCGGATCGCAGTCGATCACCCTCAAAATCGAGCAAGATCTTCATATCTCGCGGAACAGGTTCAGCGAGCGCCGCAACAATACCTTGCTGAAAGTTGACCAGTGGCGGAACCTGTCGTCCGCACTGCTCGCAGGCCTTAATGGTGATATTACGCCAGTGCCCTAGTCGTTTTTCTCGCTGCGCGGGCTTCAATGATATTTGCGTATGATTCGCGTTGAATACTGATATGCGGGTTACACCGAGTTCGGTACATTTTTGAATCATCCAGTCCATGTGATCGCTGCGGCTTAAACCCTGGATGATCTCGGTCGACAAGGTTGATTCGGTATTAGCAGCTACGGCATTCTGAATCGTAGCTATTGCCTGCTTCCCCTCATACGATAACAGCGACTCGTAATCGTAAAGGTCCTGGCCATTAAACAATACGATGGCCGCGCCGCTTTTCAAACGCAATACCTTTTTCAGGTAATGGCAGGTGTCCGCATCGAGATAAATCTGTTCACCATGATCCAGCCCCTGGTCGACAAAAATACGTGATAGTCGCATGCGAAGAGGGCTAGTATCGATAATGTTCCGGTTTGTAGGGGCCGTCCTGATCCACACCGATATAATTGGCCTGTTCTTCGCTGAGGCGGGTTAGTTTAACGCCGACCTTGTCCAGATGCAGGCGGGCGACCTCTTCATCCAGGCGCTTGGGCAGCGTGTAAACTTCATTATCGTATTTTCCGGGGTTACAGAAAATCTCCATTTGCGCCAGGATCTGGTTGGTAAATGAATTAGACATGACAAAACTGGGGTGTCCTGTAGCGCAACCGAGATTCACTAGGCGACCCTCGGCGAGCAGTATGATTCGCTTACCATTGGGGAAAATAACATGATCAACCTGCGGTTTGATATTTTCCCATTGGTATTGCCGCAGTGCAGATATTTCGATTTCATTGTCAAAGTGGCCGATGTTGCAAACGATAGCCTGGTCTTTCATTTGGGTCATGTGATCGTGGCGGATGACATTGAAATTACCGGTGGTAGTGACAAATATGTCGGCCTCTTTGCAGGCATCGTCCATTCGTACGACACGAAAACCTTCCATAGCAGCCTGTAGCGCACAAATAGGATCGATTTCGGTGATCCATACAGTAGCTCCCAAACCCTTCAGAGATTGAGCACAACCCTTACCGACGTCTCCGTAGCCCAGTACCAGGGCAATCTTACCGGCGATCATGACGTCGGTAGCCCGTTTGATTCCATCGACCAGCGACTCGCGACAACCGTAAAGGTTATCGAATTTTGACTTGGTGACCGAATCGTTGACGTTGAAGGCGGGACACGGCAATTCACCCCGCTCCTGCATCTGGTACAGGCGATGTACACCGGTGGTGGTCTCCTCTGTCACCCCCTTAATGTTTTTTAATACATTTGAGTACCAGCCGGGTGATTCGGCTAGTTTTTCCCTGATCGCGGAATACATCACGATCTCTTCTTCACTGCCGGGATTGTCCAGCACCGAAATATCCTGTTCGGCTTTGCTGCCTAGCGTGATCAGCATCGTCGCATCACCACCGTCGTCGAGAATCATGTTAGGTGTACCGTCATCATGCCACTCCATCAGGCGATGGGTGAACTGCCAGTATTCGGCCAGTGATTCACCCTTGAATGCAAATACCGGTACCCCGGATTCGGCGATAGCTGCCGCCGCGTGATCCTGTGTTGAAAATATATTACAGGATACCCAGCGCAGCTCGGCGCCGAGTACGACCAGAGTTTCGATTAAGACAGCGGTTTGAATGGTCATATGCAAGGAGCCCGCGATTCGGGCACCCTTGAGCGGTTGTTGCTTGCCATACTTGCTGCGCAATGATACCAATCCAGGCATTTCGGTTTCGGCAATCGAAATTTCCTTGCGCCCCCAGGACGCAAGGGAGATGTCAGCAATCGTGTAGTCCTCGGAATTTTCTACCTGTGCAGTCATAAATAAACCTTCCTTCGATGTATTTATGAGCGCCGTTAATCACCACGATGATACGAGCCTGGCAGATATTCTGTCGCAGCGCCCCTCGCATCATAGCGCCTGTAGGTACAGGCTGTCTGTGCACCCGTCAGTCAATTAATAGACTGCCAGGCGATTTAAGAAACTATAAACCAGCGTCGGATTTTAGCACCTCGGCTTTGTCTGTTTTCTCCCAACTGAGGTCGATGTCTTCACGACCCAGATGTCCATAGGCCGCGGTTTGCAGGTAAATAGGCCGTAGCAGGTCGAGCATCTCAATTAAACCCTTGGGACGCAGATCGAAATGCTGACGGATCAAGGCAATGATCTTGTCTTCGTCGATATGACCAGTACCAAAGGTTTCGACGCTGATCGAAGTTGGTTCAGCGACGCCTATCGCATAGGAAACCTGAATTTCGCAGCGGTCTGCAATACCTGCGGCAACTATATTCTTAGCCACGTAGCGAGCAGCGTAAGTGGCCGAGCGATCAACCTTCGAAGGATCCTTACCTGAAAATGCACCCCCACCATGGCGCGCCATGCCTCCGTAGGTATCAACAATAATCTTGCGTCCGGTTAACCCGGCATCACCTACCGGCCCACCGATGACAAAACGCCCGGTGGGATTGATGTGGATATTCTCGTTTTTACACTGCGAGAACCACTCCTCTGGTAGTACCGGTTTCAATATGGTTTCGATCACCGCTTCGCGTAGCGTGTCGAGGTCTACGTCTTCCGAATGTTGCGTGGACAACACTACCGCTTCGATACCGACCGGCTTGTAATCATCGTAGCGGAAAGTGATCTGGCTTTTTGCATCCGGTTGTAACCAGCTTAATTCACCTGACTTTCTCACTTCGGACTGGCGTCGTACCAGTCGATGGGCATAGGTTATCGGTGCCGGCATCAGCACCTCGGTCTCGTTGCTGGCATAGCCAAACATCATACCCTGGTCTCCAGCGCCCTGTTGATGATCGGACGATTCGTCCACACCCATAGCGATGTCGACCGATTGTTTGCCTAAACCGGTAAGTACCGCACAGGTGTTGCCGTCGAATCCGCACTCAGGATTGTCATATCCAATATCGTTCACTGTTTTACGCACCAGGGCTTCCATATCGACCCAGGCACTGGTGGTGATTTCTCCGGCCAGCATGACCATGCCGGTTTTGACCAGGGTTTCACAGGCGACACGCGATTCTTTGTCCTGCTCGAGCAGCGCATCCAGTACCGCATCGGAAATCTGGTCGGCGACCTTATCCGGATGCCCCTCGGAGACAGATTCCGAGGTAAAAATGAATGATTTTGCCATTATCACCGCTGAGTTAATCAAAGAGCGTCTTTATAGGCGCTTCCCGAGTAAAACGCAATAGACAGCAAGGCTTCAACGGTATCGGTCTTAAACTATTTTAATCAGTGCAAATATTATTTTGAGTTGCCGTAGATTTACATTTGCGAGAGAATGTCGCGCCTCATTGGACAGGGCGCTTTTTGCATGCGCAGACCATCCGTGAGATAGACCAGTTTTCCCAAGATCCATAGTCGGTGCAGGGAAATTACAATAACCAGGTTTTCGGGAGTTTAGATATGCCATCACATAGAGCGCTTGCCAATGCCATTCGAGCGTTAAGCATGGATGCTGTACAAAAGGCAAATTCAGGTCACCCAGGCGCGCCGATGGGCATGGCCGATATCGCCGAGGTGTTGTATAACAATTTTATGCGGCACAATCCTCAGAATCCTGACTGGGTTGATCGCGATCGTTTTATCATGTCCAACGGACACGCTTCGATGCTGCCCTATTCGGTACTGCATTTAACCGGTTACGAAGTATCGATTGACGACTTGAAAAATTTTCGCCAGCTACATTCCAAGACACCTGGACACCCTGAACACGGTTATACGCCAGGTATAGAAACCACCACCGGCCCGCTTGGGCAGGGAATAGCCAACGCGGTCGGCATGGCGATAGCGGAACGCACGCTGGCAAACGAATTTAACCGTGAAAATCACTCGATTGTCGATCATTTTACCTACGTCTTTACCAGTGATGGTTGCCTGATGGAGGGAATTTCACATGAAGCCTGTTCATTAGCAGGTACCCTGGGCCTGGGCAAGTTAATTGTTTTCTGGGATGACAACGGGATTTCTATCGATGGCAAGGTCGAGGACTGGTTTAAAGATGATACGCCAAAGCGCTTCGAGGCTTATGGTTGGCATGTCGTTGAAGTGGATGGCCACGATGCGGATGCAGTCAAGATTGCGATCGAAGCGGCCCGTGCGATCAATGCCAAGCCGTCAATAATTTGTTGTAAAACCACCATCGGTTTCGGTGCTCCGAATAAAGCAGGCACGCACGGATGTCATGGGGCCCCGCTTGGAGAGGAAGAGATTGCGCTGGCCCGGGTCGAACTCGACTGGGAGCACGAGCCATTCGAGATACCTGAAGATATCTATCAAGGCTGGAACCATCATCAGGCTGGACAAACCAGGGAGGATGCCTGGAACGCCCGGTTCGATGCCTACCGCCTGGAGTTCCCCGAGCTCGCTGCCGAGTTCGAGCGTCGCACAAACAGGGAATTGCCTGACAACTGGACCGGGGCTTCCGAAGCGTTTATCGCCGAAGTCGATGCCGCCGCCGAAGGTAAATCGACCCGTAAAGCGTCGCTGGCAGCGATAGAAGCTTACTCCGCCATATTGCCCGAGTTATTTGGTGGCTCGGCGGATCTCGGTTGCTCGAATTTGACCGAATGGTCCGGCTTCAAGCCGATGCGCGCCGAATCGGCGGAAGATACGAGCAACTACGTGAATTACGGGGTTCGTGAATTTGGCATGTCGGCGATGATTAACGGTATCGTCTTGCACCGTGGTTTCATACCTTTTGCCGCCACTTTCCTGATGTTCTCCGAATATGCCCGTAACGCCTTGCGCATGGCAGCGTTGATGAAGGTTCAGAGTATTTTCGTTTACACCCACGACTCAATTGGACTCGGCGAGGACGGGCCGACCCACCAGGCCGTGGAGCAACTGCCGAGCTTGCGAATGATTCCGGGTATGCAAGTCTGGCGCCCCTGTGACGCGGTCGAATCCGCGGTGTGTTGGAAGGCTGCGATCGAGCATCAGGAGGGCCCTAGTTGCCTGGTATTTTCCCGCCAGGACCTGGTCCACCAAACCCGCAGCAGCAAGCAGATCAGGGCAATTACCAAAGGTGGTTATATTTTAAAGGACTGCGATAATACTCCCGACGTTATCATTATCGCTACCGGTTCCGAGGTTGAGCTGGCGATGGGTGCGGCGGCATCGGAAGCGCTGGCGAAGAAAAATATTCGCGTGGTATCGATGCCGAGTACCACAGTTTTTGACCAGCAGTCGCCGGAATATCGTGAATCGGTATTGCCCGCCGCTGTGACCGCCCGGGTCGCGGTCGAAGCCGCGGTAGTGGACGGCTGGTATAAATATGTAGGAATAAACGGTGCGATAGTCGGTATGAATACCTTTGGTGAATCGGCCCCGGCGAAGGAATTATTTGCCTATTTTGGATTCACTGTCGACAAGGTGGTAGAGGCGGTTAATAGCCTTATCGGTACTAATACCGATTAAGTAAGAAATCACGACAACAATCATCATTTTAATTTAGGAGATATACTGTATGACAATTCGAGTTGGTATCAACGGTTTTGGTCGCATTGGACGCATGGTTTTCCGTGCTGCACAAAATTTTGACGACATAGAGGTCGTTGGCATTAATGATTTACTCGACCCGGACTACCTCGCCTATCTGTTGATCCACGACTCGGTTCATGGTCGCTTTAAGGGTGAGGTAGCAATTGAGGGGAATACCCTGGTGGTTGATGGCAGGAGTATTCGGCTGACTGCCGAACGTGATCCATCGCAACTCAAATGGAACGAGGTCAATGCCGATGTTGTGATCGAATCAACCGGATTATTCCTCACCAAGGAAACCGCGCAAAAACATATCGACGCCGGCGCTAAAAAAGTCATTATGACAGCACCATCCAAGGACGATACGCCGATGTTCGTCTATGGTGTCAACGACGATAGTTATGCCGGGGAGGCAATTATTTCGAATGCATCCTGTACCACCAATTGCCTGGCGCCAGTTGCCAAGGTAATCCATGATAATTTCGGCCTGAAGCGTGGCCTGATGACCACTGTCCACGCCGTTACCGCCTCACAAAAAGTAGTCGACGGGCCCTCGACGAAAGACTGGCGCGGTGGACGCGGTATTCTCGAAAATATTATCCCGTCGTCAACCGGTGCTGCTAAGGCAGTCGGCGTAGTATTGCCCGAGCTGAATGGTAAATTGACCGGCATGGCGTTCAGGGTGCCTACCTCGAACGTGTCGGTTATTGACCTGACTGTAGAGCTGGAAAAAGAGGCCAGTTACGAGGATATTTGTGCGGCGATGAAAAAGGCCTCGGAAGGCCCGATGAAAGGCGTGCTCGCCTATACCGAAGACAAGGTGGTATCGACAGATTTTCGTGGCGAATCCTGTACCTCGAACTTCGATGCCGGGGCAGGTATTGCCCTGGACAGGAGTTTCGTCAAGTTAATCTCCTGGTACGATAACGAGTGGGGATACTCCTGTAAAGTGGTTGAAATGGCCCGGGTTATCTCTCGATAAGTAAGTGTTCAATCACCAACGCCAGTAAACTATAAGGTTGCGACAGCAGGGGGAGGATGATTTCCGCTATCGCAACCTTGTTTCGTTTCAGTGAACCCCAGGCCCTGGATATCCACTGAGGAACTATCGATGCCTGTAATCAGTATGGCCGATCTCGATCTTGCCGGAAAACGCGTCCTGATTCGACAGGACTTGAATGTGCCGGTGCAAAACGGCGAAGTTAGCAGCGACCAGCGCATCAGGGCATCGATGCCGACCATCCGACGCTGTATCGAATCCGGTGTACGATTGATGATAATGTCGCACCTGGGTCGACCGACCGAGGGGGTCGCTGAAGATCGATACTCACTTAAGCCCGTGGCCGATTACCTTTCAGCAGCCCTTGGTAAAAATGTCCGGTTGATTTCAGATTACCTGCAGGAACCGCCCGTGGTCTCCGACGGCGAGGTGGTATTGCTTGAAAATGTACGATTCAACCCGGGGGAGAAAGCCGATGATGAGGCGTTATCCAGGCAATATGCCAGGCTTTGCGATATCTACGTGATGGATGCTTTCGGCACCGCCCATCGCGCCCAAGCCTCTACCCATGGTGTTGGACTGTTTGCCCCGGTGGCCTGCGCGGGCCCATTGCTGATCGCCGAACTCGAAGCACTGGAGCAAGCGCTTGATAATCCACAAAGACCGTTTGTCGCGATCGTCGGGGGCTCCAAGGTGTCTTCCAAGTTAACCGTGCTCGATACGCTATTGCAGACTGTCGACCTGTTGATACCCGGTGGCGGAATCGCAAACACCTTTATCGCCGCATGCGGGTATAATGTCGGTAATTCACTGGTGGAAGAAGATTTAATTCCTCAAGCCAGGCGATTAATCGAGGTTGCCGGGTCGGCGGGTAAAGAGATACCGATACCGGTCGATGTAGTTTGCGGTAAAGAATTTTCTCCCGAAACGCAGGCTGTTGTGAAAGCAGTCGATGCGGTAGCCGATGACGATATGATATTTGACATTGGCCCGCAAACCGTTGCCCGATATGCCAAAATGATGCAAAGCGCGGCGACCATCGTCTGGAATGGACCAGTGGGCGTGTTCGAATTCGATCAGTTTGGTGAAGGTACCAGGATCCTGGCGCAGGCAATTGCATCGTCGAATGCGTTTTCTATCGCCGGAGGTGGCGACACACTGGCGGCTGTCGACAAGTACGGTATTTCAGACCAGATATCATATATATCGACCGGTGGTGGCGCGTTCCTACAATTTTTGGAAGGCAAACATTTACCCGCCGTGACGATGCTGGAAGCGAGGAACACAACATGATAGCAGCAATGCGCAGAACCAAGATTGTCGCTACATTGGGCCCGGCAACCGAATCAGATGCCGCGCTCGATTCGATCATCAAGGCTGGCGTCGATGTGCTACGACTCAACTTCTCCCACGGTAGCCCGCAGGAGCATAAAATTCGTGCCGAAAGAGTGCGGGCCATCGGTAAGAAAAATCATCGCCATCTAGCCATATTGGCGGATCTGCAGGGTCCCAAAATTCGTACAGAGCGATTCCGGGATGGCGCCATAAATCTCACAAATGGTGCCGATTTTTGTCTAAACGCTGACTGTGGGGTCAACGACGGTGATGTGAGTCAGGTAGGAATTACCTACGAAAAGCTACCCGATGACGTCAAGGCGAAAGATGTACTGGTGCTCGACGATGGCCGGATCGTGCTGCAGGTCAAATCCGTGGACGGCCCTAAAATTAATTGCAGCGTGCTGGTGGGTGGCGAACTATCAGATAACAAGGGCATCAATCTCAAGGGTGGCGGATTAACCGCCGAGGCTCTAACTGAAAAAGACAAGGCTGATATCGTGACAGCGGCAGACATTGAAGCAGACTTTGTTGCGGTTTCCTTTCCGCGCAATGCCGACGATATCAACCTGGCGCGGCAGTTATTGCGTGATGCTGGGGGTGAGGGTGGAATCATTGCCAAGATCGAACGGGCGGAGGCGCTAGAAAATCTTGAAGCCATTATCAAAGCCTCTGACGCGGTGATGGTCGCCCGTGGTGATCTCGGCGTCGAAATCGGCGATGCCAACCTGCCCGCCGTACAAAAGAAAATCATTAACCTGGCGCGAAGCCTGAACTGCGTGATCATCACCGCGACGCAAATGATGGAATCGATGCGCGACAATCCTATACCGACTCGCGCCGAGGTGTTTGATGTTGCCAATGCGGTACTCGATGGTACCGATGCGGTGATGCTTTCAGCCGAAACCGCTACCGGTAAATACCCGAGTGAGACCATTCGCTCGATGTCCGATATATGTATCAACGCGGAAAAGGAAAGCCGTGCCAGCCGTTCATCGCATCGACTGAACACCATCTTTAATCGAGTGGACGAAGCCATCGCGATGGCTTCGATGTATACCGCAAATCACCTGGGTGTGCGCGCAATTGCATCACTCACAGAAACCGGGTCCACCGCTCTGTGGATGTCGCGTATTAGTTCCGGGATTCCGATTTATGCACTGTCACGTCACGAGTCCACCAATCGTAAGGTCAATTTGTACCGGGGTGTATTTCCGATTTATTTTCCCACCATCCATACCAATCATGCTGAAGCCAACCAGGAAGCGATAGAATTGATGAAAAAGCAAAAAGCGGTGGAAGACGGCGACCTGGTGATCATCACCAAGGGTGATTTGATGGGTACCGATGGGGGTACCAACGCGATGAAAATTGTCGAGGTGGGCAATATGGCGAAGTTCGTCGGTTAGGGTACCAATGGCAGTCATCTAGAGCTCCGTCATTCCTGATCCCCTCTCCCAATTTTGGGAGAGGGTCGGGTGAGGGTTAATAAGCTAGTGAAAAATGGGTATTAAGGTAACTTCGTCATATACCCCTCATCCTAACCTTCTCTCTAGGGGGAGAAGGGATAAAAGTGTAATCGCAACAATAGCGAACCATAGTTTTTTGAATAATTATTAAAGAGCAACAGTCATGGCAATAATCCAATGCATATCACCGATCGACGGTAGTGTTTTTGTCGAGCGAGAAACCGCAAGCGCCGAGCAAATCAGGCAAACCCTGGGTGCCGCGGTAGAGGCGCAGAAAAAATGGAAAAACACGCCGGTTACGGAGCGTCAGGCCCTGTGTAGCAAGGCCGTCGATGCATTTGTCACGCGCAAGGCTGAAATCGCCGAAGAGCTCACCTGGCAAATGGGTCGCCCAATTTCCCAGGCTCCCGGTGAAATAGCCGGATTCGAAGAACGCGCCCGCCACATGATTGAAATTGCCAATTCCGCGCTGGCCGATTTGAAACCGGAAGAAAAAGATGGATTCACACGATTTATCAGGCGAGAGCCGCTTGGAGTCGTATTTGTCGTGGCGCCATGGAACTTTCCCTATCTGACTTCGGTTAACGCGATTATGCCGGCGTTACTGGCCGGTAATGCCGTTGTACTCAAGCACTCCGCTCAAACACCGCTGTGCGCGGAACGACTGCAACAGGCATTTTCGGAAGCGGGTTTACCCGAGGCAGTGTTCCAGTATCTACATTTGAGCCACGCCGATACCGAGGCGGTGATTCAGTCGAAGGAGATAAACTTCGTTGCATTTACCGGTTCGGTACCGGGTGGCGAAATGGTCGAGCGCGCTGCCGTGGGTCGCTTTATCGGCGTCGGTCTCGAACTCGGTGGCAAGGACCCGGCCTACGTGCGTGAAGATGCCAATCTGCAACATGCGATTGAGACCGTTACCGACGGTGCTATGTTTAACACCGGACAGTCCTGTTGTGGTATCGAAAGGGTTTATGTCGATAAAGCGGTCTATCAGGAATTTGTCGATGGCGTGGTCGCTCTTGTGCGTGGTTATAATCTCGGTCGTCCCGACGATGCCGATACCAATCTCGGCCCGCTGGTTAAATCCAGTGCGGCAGATTTTGTACGTGGGCAAATCGACGAAGCGATAGCTGCTGGTGCTAAAGCATTGGTTGATGCGGAGAGCTTTTCCGCTAATCAGGCGGGTACCCCGTATCTCGCACCACAGGTACTGATCGACGTCGATCACTCGATGCGTGTCATGACCGAAGAAACCTTCGGCCCGGTGATCGGTATCATGCCGGTCAGTGGTGACGAGGAAGCCATTAAATTGATGAACGACAGCGAATTTGGTCTCACCGCGGCGGTGTTTACCCAGGATGAAAACGCGGCAATCGAAATCGGCAATCAAATCGAAACCGGTACCTGGTTCATGAATCGCTGCGATTACCTCGACCCCGCTCTGGCCTGGACCGGGGTCAAGAAATCAGGGCGTGGCTGTACGCTCTCGTCGGTCGGATTTGAGCAGATGACACGGCCCAAGTCGTATCACTTGAAGCTAGTTTAATAAATTCAGGTTTAATAACATCAGGTTTAACAACATGAACGCAAACTGGAACTACCCCACCGCGATGCGCACTGGCGCCGGCCGCGTTAGCGAGATTGTCGATGTCTGCCGAGACCTGAAATTGAATGCGCCGCTACTGGTGACAGACCCGGGCCTTGCAGGTTTACCGATGGTGGCCGACCTGGTCGCTAATTGTGAGGCGGCAGGATTATCAATCGCGGTATTCAGTGGGATTAAATCCAATCCCACCGGTAGCAACGTCGACGATGGCATCGCCGCCTATCGCGCCGGTAACCATGATGGAGTCATCGCTTTCGGTGGTGGCAGCGGGCTTGACGCCGGCAAGGCAATTGCGGTTGCCGCCAAGCAGAGTTGTTCGCTGTGGGATCTGGAAGACATCGGTGATAACTGGCGCAATGCCGATCCGGATAAAATCCCACCCATTATCGGTGTACCGACCACGGCTGGAACCGGGTCGGAAGTAGGGCGAGCCTCGGTTATTGTCAATCAGGCCGAACACAAAAAAACCATTATCTTTCATCCGAAGATGTTACCCGCCAGCGTTATTCTCGACCCCGAACTGACTGTCGGATTGCCTGCCGGGTTAACCGCTGCTACCGGCATGGACGCGTTGTCGCATAACCTCGAAGCTTATTGTTCACCGCTGTATCACCCGATGGCCGAGGGTATTGCCATCGAGGGTATCCGTCTGATCAAGGAACACCTGCCAACCGCGGTGGCCGATGGTGCCAATATCGAAGCGCGCACACAAATGCTGGTCGCATCGACGATGGGTGCGACAGCTTTCCAACGCGGCCTGGGCGCAATGCACGCGCTCGCGCACCCACTTGGGGCAATTTACGATGCGCATCACGGAATGCTCAATGCGATCCTGATGCCCTACGTTTTAAAGGCAAATTACAGTGAAATTAATGACCGCATCGCACGGCTCGCGCGCTACCTTGACCTTGAAGCAGATTTCGATGCTTTTCTGAACTGGGTACTGTCGATGCGTAAAGATATCGGCATCCATCACCAGCTATCGGCGATTATTCCGGAAGATACGCGCTTATCTGAAATCGGTGAGATGGCGGTGCTTGACCCGTCGGCTGCAACTAATCCGATATTACACGATGCAGTAACCTATACCGGCATTGTGCAGAATGCCTACGACGGTAATTTGTAGAAAAGGGGACAGATTATCGTGAGAAAACGCAGGTTTATTCAATGCGATGTATTTAGCCTTGTGCCGACCCAGGGTAATGGTCTGGCGGTTATAGTCGATGCTGAAGGCCTGTCGGATGCACAGCTACAGACCTTTGCTGCCTGGACTAATCTCGCGGAAACGACGTTTTTATTGCCACCCTCCGATTCTAGCGCTGATTATAAGCTGCGAATTTTTACACCGACCCGGGAGATGTTATTTGCGGGTCACCCAACCCTCGGTAGTTGCGCTGCCTGGTTGCATGTGGGGGGTGTCCCAAAGCAAAAAGGACTGGTCAGGCAGGAGTGTGGAATTGGTATTGTCGACATCGATGTAAGCGGTTCGCGGTTTGCATTCGTAGCACCTCCTACAAAAATTGAGCCTTTACCCGAAGAAATCTTGCTTGCGATTACTGGGGCATTAAATATTTCATCTGAATCTATTTTGTACACAGCATTACTTGATAATGGGCCGGTCTGGTCGGTGTTTCAATTGGAAAGTGCTGACCAGGTGCTGTCGGTCGATTCGTCACTAGTGCGATGGCCTGAATTTAAAGCGATTGGCTTAATCGGTGCTCACAAAGACGGTGACGAGTGCGATTACGAGGTGCGTATGCTCGCGCCATCGAGCGGCATGAGTGAAGACCCGATCACCGGTTCGTTAAATGCGGCACTCGCGCAATGGATGGCTGCAGAAGGCAGGCTCAATCGTTCCATCACTATCGCCCAGGGTACCAAAATTAATCGGTATGGCCGGGTGTCTGTGCGTACCGACGGTAGCGACGGTAAAATTCTGATTGGTGGCGATACCCATATTCTGATCGATGGGCATGTGAGTTTGTAACCGGGGATTAAGGGAAATTACCCAGTGCCCGTTCAAGAGATGTTACCGGGTTAAACAGCGCGGCGTTATCGGGTTCGAACTCACGATGGCGATAGCCGTTTGAGCCTTCGGGTTCGTAAATAGCCAGAATTTCATCCTTGCGCGCAACCAGGTCGGCAACCGCCTCGACCAGCGCGAGTACATCGGCCTCGGTGGTATAGATACCAAAGCTGGCCCTGGTCATGCCGCGTTTTCTTTCGACCTCGGCTTCGGAGTTTGGGGCATCGGGATCGATATCCAGTGCCCACAGCTCGGGCTTTAATATCTCGCGCACATAAGGGTGGGCACAGAAACAGCCGTTGCGTACCTCGATATTGTAATAATCATTCAACGCGGCTGCCGTCAGGCCATGGTCGAATCCCTGGATGTTAAACGCGATAGTGCCAGTGCGGGGAACAACCGATGGTGCCGGGCCGTACAGGTTCACGCCTTCGATGGCAGATAATTTTTCCCAGACCAGGTCGATCAACTTTATTTCTTTAAGGCGAATATTGTCCATGCCGATCCTCATCAGGACTTCGAGGGCCGCGCCTAAAGTGATGGCACCGACAATATTGGGAGTGCCGGCCTCTTCGCGATCAGGCAGAATTACCGAGGGAATAAATTTATCCAGGTATACATCGTCCACCATGCCGCCACCAACCTCGGCGGGAGCCATCTCTGCCAGCAGTTCGCGCTTCGCAATTACCACCCCGGGTGAACCGGGAGCGTATATTTTATGACCCGAGAATACCAGCACATCGATATCGGCATCGCCCTGTGCCGGGTCTTTCATTACTACCGGCGCATGGGCGATCATTTGCGAAGCATCGATCACCAGGTAGGCCCCCACCGAGTGGGCAAGCCGTGCCAGTTGGTGAATTGGGGTCAATGACCCGGTGACGTTACTGGCGCCGGTCAGGGCGAGATAATTGATCCGCTGACCATACTTCTCCACTATTTCACCTACCACATCGATATCGAGGCCACCATAGGCCGGCGCCTCACCCATCAGTGGAATATGCACAACCTCGGCCGAATGTTTGCGGTGTGGCAAGTCGTTAGAATGATGCTCCATTTCCGAAACGATGACGACATTGCGCTCGGGTCGTTTGGCTGCAAACTCGGCAGCTATGCGATTAAACCCGGCGGTTGCACCACAGCCGGTAAAATAGGCGCAGTATTCATCCCCTGGAGCACCGACAAATTCGAGCACACGCTCGTGTGCCCATTCATAGGCATGACCTGCGCCACGCGCAGCGTAATGCAATTCACTGTGAGTGCTTGCGTAATGGGCGAGGAAATCCTGTGCGACCCTGAATGCGGGTTGCATCATCAAGGTCGTAGCGGCAGAGTCCAGATATCGACGTGGGCTACTACCGCCGCCGGCCAGCGGATAGACAGTGTCCCGCCCGATGAAACTGTCTTGAATGTTTTGCAGCAGTTTGGAATTGTCCATAGCGCTTACCATCAGCCTGAAAAGCCGACTCATTGTCGCACAAGCGCAAGCTGAAACAAGTATTTGTAAGACCTGTATAATATTGACGAATTTCGGCTCAGATCGTTCCTGATAGAGCAGGGCAGAATAATTTTTTTAGGAGGGGTAACAAAATAATGTCAATCAAAACAATGTTGTCAGTCGTGATAGCGGCAGTTTATATGTTTCCCGCATCAACTTTACTGGCCCAGAGCGACGTCAAGATAATCCCGATACCGGTTAGCGATAACATATATATGCTCAGTGGGCAGGGCGGTAATATCGGTTTGTTCCTGGGTGAGGACGGTACTTTTATTATCGACGATCAGTTTGCTCCTTTAACCGAGAAGATACTCGCCGCGATCAAATCGGTGGGTGGCGATACCCCGCGTTTTTTAATCAATACCCACTTTCACGGCGATCACACCGGCGGCAACGAAAATCTCGGCAATGCCGGCACACTGATTGTTTCGCACGACAAGGTTCGCGAGCGGTTGGTGGCCGGGTCATATATCAAGGAATTCGGCATGAATTCACCACCCGCGAACAAGGCAGCGCTGCCAGTTTTGACCTTTTCTGAAGATATGCATTTTTATATTAACAATGATTCGGTGAATGCAGTCCATGTGCCCAGTGCACATACCGATGGTGACAGTATTATTTACTTCAAAAAGGCTAACGTGGTGCACGCGGGAGATATATTTTTCAACGGGTTTTACCCGTTTATCGACGCCGCCAACGGCGGGTCGCTGCGGGGTACCATCGCCGCGGTGGATGCCATACTCGCGGCCACCGACTCGAAAAGCAAGATCATCCCGGGCCATGGCCCGTTGGCCGATAAAGCCCAGCTCCAGGCATACCGGGACATGCTGGCGATTGCCTACGCGCGCTTACTGAAGCTAAAAAACGATGGTGTATCGGTCGAGGATGCGATCATCCACGACCCGCTCTCCGATCTCGAAGCCGAATGGGGCAATGGCATATTTAGTGGCGAAAAATGGATTAGAATTACCTATCCGGCAGTTTTCTGAAATTAGTACGGGCCTGTCCCTGACCTTTACTTGTGGATGGGATATCCACGACCCGGTCAAACGGGTTTCCCCGCTGCATAGCTCTTTTATATGGAAAACCAGCAAGCCAGTATTGATATCATGCGATTATCGGCGTTCGCCGGCGCCTGGCGGCAGTTGCTACAGTCAGAATGTCCACAGGACTGGTGCCGGATGTTGCCAGACATCGATATCAGTTCTCCCGATCGCATACTCGAACCCAAAACTCTGCCGGTACTGAAATTTCTACCTCGCCTTGCTAGCGAAGCCCCCTTGCCTTATCGGGGGGTTATCGATCGATTGATTGATGCGCGAGATACTTTGCATTTCGGTCAGAGCTACTCGGAAGAGGATTTTGGCGAGGATTTTTTATCTCAGTATGGCTGGATCAAGCTACTGGGGCCCGATGCCTACTGGCATAGCGACAGCTTATCGAGTGGATTTTTGATTCTCGGCGACAGTAATACCTATCCTCAACATCGACACCAGGCGGAAGAAATATATCTGCCGATTAGTGGCAATGCACAGTGGTATCGAGAACACGATGGCTGGCAACAACAACCTGCAGGTACACTGATACATCACCCGGGCGGCATCGAGCACGCGATGCGTACCGAGGGTGAACCATTGATTGCCCTGTACCTCTGGCGCGGGGGCAACCTGATGCAGAAATCGGAAATTTGTTGAGTACCAGTCCTGTCAATTTTGTCGATAGCCTCGATCACCGAAAACCGCTCATTCTGGATGGTGGTCTTGGCAGTGAGCTGGCTCGGCGAGGCCAGGATATTTCATCACCACTCTGGTCGGCTGAACTGTTGATCAATAATCCGCTCGCTATTGCCGAGGTTCACCGGGCCTACCTCGATGCCGGGGCGCAATGTATCACCAGTGTCAGTTACCAGGCCAGTGTACCCGGATTTGCCTCGATCGGGGTGACGCCGCAACGCGCCAGGGACCTATTTCACCTCTCGGTAGAGATCGCCAGAAAAGCCAGCCGCGAGTTTCTTAGCCGAAACCCCGGTTGCAATTATCAACCCATGGTCGCAGCAAGTGTGGGACCCTACGGTGCTTTCCTGGCTGATGGATCTGAATATAGCGGAAACTACGGGGTCGAGGACCGAACCCTGGTTGATTTTCACCGCCAGCGACTCGAGTGGCTGGACCAGTCTGGCGCCGATGTGCTTGCCTGCGAAACCATTCCGAGCCTGCAGGAAGCCTCGGTATTGGGTGAATTGCTGAACAGCGTAAATACTCCCGCCTGGCTTAGTTTTTCCTGCCAGAACGATCGTTTGCTAAACGATGGGAGTTCTATTGAAGAGGCGACCGCCTTGTTTAGACGCCACCCGAAGGTAGTAGCGGTGGGTGTCAATTGCAGCGCGCCACAAACGATAACGGCGTTAATCGGTAGAATTAAATCGGCATTGCCGGGTAAAGCGATTGTGGTTTACCCTAATTCGGGCGAACATTACGATGCGGTTACTAAAACCTGGCATGGCGTCGAGAGTCCATTAGAATGCGCTGCTGCTGCGCGAACCTGGCT
>Ga0209987_10000060_pt1 | contig 45857 bp, 41 predicted proteins | sample N074metaG_FD_182134 | JGI IMG/M metagenome (GOLD analysis project Ga0209987, IMG submission 182134) | Deep subsurface microbial communities from Kermadec Trench to uncover new lineages of life (NeLLi) - N074 metaG (SPAdes) (version 2) | ecosystem: Environmental > Aquatic > Marine > Ocean trench...
GGCCCCAGAAGGAGTTTCAGGGGCTTCGGGAGCCGCTGGGGCAGCAGAAGGAGCCTCAGGGGCTGCTGGAGCCACTGGGCCCCCAGAAGGAGTCTCAGGGGCTGCTGGAGCAGCTGGAGCAGCAGAAGGAGCCTCGGAGACTGGAGGGGCCGCCTTCGGTTCTTCCTCCTTAAACTTCATTGCCACTGGGGCCCCAGAAGGAGTCTCAGGAGCTTCGGGAGCAGCCGGGAGGACCTCCGGGACCTGCACCGCAGGAGGAGGTTCAGGAGCTCCAGGAGTCTCCGTCGGGGCCGCCTTCGGCTCCTCGTCCTTGGGCTTCCTGGCCACGGGAGCCGCCTTGGACTCTTTCTGCTCACCCTTAGGGGGCGCTGGGGCTGCTGGAGCAGCTTTAGGAGCCCCTACGGGAGCAGCCTTCGGCTCTTCCGGCTGGCTGGGCAGGTCTTTAGAATCCGCTTTCCCACTTTCTTCCGCATCAATCAAAAACTGAAGAAGCTTGATCTGATCGTCCAGTTGTATCTCCACAAACTGGGTACCCACCAGGGTGACCGCTTCCCCACTCCGTTTGACCTTCTTGGTCCCCATCACCTTCGCATTCACGGTGATTTCCTGTTCCGGGGACAACAAAAGCTTCAGCTCCAGTTCGTCTCCCTTTTTCAAGGGCAAGGTTGTGTCAAATCTCAATCCGGCCGTGCTGATATCATGGGTCTTGGAATCAAACGGCGCAGCTGAGACTAGCTGATCTTCTGTAGCACTGACGACGGAAATGGAGACCGGAACCTTCGATTGAATCCGGGGTATGGCCCTCTTTTTAAAGGCCTGTGATTTCTCGGGTATGGAGATCGCCACATATTGAGTCTCCGTAGGAGAACACTTGACGATTTCTGTTTCAGAGAAGAAAACGGCTTCCCCATCCCCAAATTGAATCTTGACCTTTTCTCCCGGCTTGAAGTGGGCAGAGGGAGGTTCTGCAAGCTTTAACCAGACTTCCTCGCTGAAGATCTTGGTCACAGCAGCCGCAAGTTGGCCGTCAGATTCTCCTGTCATGGACCGGATGGAGAGGGCGCAACCGGTCTTCAGGCAATCGTCAGGGCCCGCTGCCGATTGCTCACCGGCCTGTTGAATAGCGGTTGTCTCGTCCACGAAACCCAGGGAGTTCTTAAACGGATCTTCGGCGAGAAACGAACGCTCACCCCACGGCTGGCTGAGAATCTGCTCGTCCACTGAGGCACAGCCGCCACTTTGAGCTCGTTCGAACACCGCTTCGATATCCTCTACAACAAAATAGAGTCGGTGGGGACTGGAGGAGGTTTGGGAAGCAACTCCCTCCGCAGACGAGTCATTGCAATTGAGGATCACTCCTCCACATTCAAAGTGATGCTGGCCGGGAGAAACTCTTCGACCGGGTGTTCCAAGCAAGTGACTGTAGAACTTCTCGGCTTGATCGATGTCCGACACAGGAAGGACAACCTGGTAAAAACTCAGGACCATGTCATCCTCCACAGATCTTCTTCCTGAGTCTCCGGACGGGTACACGGAATCCCCGTTAAAATACTGACATCAACCATATTTGTTCCCAGAATTATCATACTAATTCATTCGCGATGACTACAAATCAAGAGGTCCTGATTGGCGGGATCTAGGCCGAAAAGGGAAGCGGAGATCAGTCGTGCTGGTCGAGGGTTTCCGAGAGAGCTTTCAACTTGTCATTCACCTGCTTTTGGCTTCGCATCAGAAAAACCAGGTAAAAGAAGAGAATCGTCCAGATCACAACATAACCGAAAAAAAGGTAGATCATACTCCCTCACGAGTGTGTCAACTCTTCTGCCATGCTGGAATTCAGACGCATGGCCATTCTCAACATCACCAAGGTCACGCAGAGAACGGTCATAGCGATGACAGAAACGAATAAAGCGTGAATCATCTCCGGCTCCAATTCGGCACCGCTGCTGGTGATGACAACAGGATGAATGGTTCTCCACCATCGAATGGAAAACCAGACAATGGGAACATCAAGAAAACCGATAATCCCAAAGACGGCGCAATACTTATACTTGGTTTCCCCTTCCGGCAAGCTGGATCGCAGCATCAAATAGGCCACATAGATAAGCCACAGAACCATGGTCGTCATAATTCTGGGGTCACCCCACGGCCACCAGGTGTTCCAAATGGGCCTGGCCCAAATAGGTCCTGTAGTTAGAACCATGGTGGTAAAGACCACCCCAACCTCCACGCAGGAAGCCGCCAGATGATCCCAACTCCGCTTGCGGGTGATCAGATAGGCCACACCACCCAGGAACACACCGAAGAAAGCGAGGAAGCAGTTCCAGGCAACACCCACGTGAAAATAGAATATGCGCTGCACATCGCCCATTTCCCTCTCGGTGGGAGCGTAAAGAAAAGCTCCATACAGGGCCACCACCATCAGGAAATAAAGTGGAATCAACGACCAGTCCGCGATTCTCAGATACAGTCTGGCCAATCGCCAGGAAGTATTAATCGGCGACAACATAATCAAAAAGTACAAATCCGGCGGCCAGGTAAATGACATCAAAGGCAAGCAAAAACTCAACCGACCGGTTCAACGACTGTATTTCCTGTGCCAGCAGGATTTCCTGCGTTCCGCTTACAGCCGGTAGGATTATAGGGAGGATAATGGGAAAGAGCAAAACGGGCAACAGGACTTCCCGAGTACGAATCGTACTGACCATGGCACCCAGTAATGTCCCCACTGCCGAAAAGCCGAGAGCCGAGAGCACAATGAGTAAGACGATCCAGAGAAGCTGGGTGGAAAAGCTGAAATTATAGACAATCACAAAAGCCAGAAACACCATCAGATCCACCACCATCAGGAAGAGCCAGTTGGCCAGAAGTTTCCCCAGGAAAAGGACCCCTCGATCGGCCGGAGAAAGAATCAAGCCATACAACGTTCCTTCTTCCATCTCCACCTGAAAAGAGCGATTCAGCCGAATAATTCCGGGGAAAAGCAGAGCGACCCAGAGAATCCCGGATGCCGCCTCCCGGGTGGCTGGACTCCCCGGATCGAAAGCAAAATTGAAAATGACCAGGATGAGAAGGGCAAAGAACACGGTGGTCAAATAAGCCTGCCATGAGCGGTATTCGATCTTGAGATCTTTGCCCACAAGTATCCAGGTCAGTGCAATCGGATTCATGTTCGGAGCACCCTTCTGGCGGGTTCCAGGTTCCCAGTTCCAGGTTCCAGGTCAGGTTTGGAATTTGGAATTTGAGATTTGGAATTTGTTTGAGATTTAGAATTTAAGATTTGGGATTTTCCTTGGCCAGTCCTCATCACTCAGTCCTCTCTCCCTCGACTGCCTTAAAATAGAGCTTTTCAAATCCGGATTTATCCAGATGTTCACCCAGGGCCTGAAAAACCAGCTCCCCCCGGTTCTGAATGATCACACGATCGCACAACTCAAGCCCTTCGCCCAGATTATGGGTCACTAACAAGATGGTTCTACCCTCCTGCTTTAATCCTCTCAGGACTTCCGTGAAAAGACGACTGCCGTGTTGATCCAGTCCGGTGTAGGGCTCATCCAGGAGGAGTAATTGGGGTTCGTGTAAGAGTGCCCGAGCCAGGGTCAACCGCTGCTTCATACCCCGGGAATATTCCCCAGTGCGCTGATTGCGCGCCTGCTCGAGTCCCATCTTGGCCAACATCTCATCGGCCCGATCGTGAGCCTCCTTGATACCATATAGGCGCGCATAAAACAGCAGGTTTTCGAATCCGGTCAGTTCGTTGTAGAGAAGGCTGAGGTGAGAGACATATCCCACCCTGTTCCGGGACTGGTTGTCACCTTTGAAGGCGAATTCAATCTCGCCACTGGTGGGCTGTGTCAAAGAGGCGATGACTCGAAGCAAGGTTGATTTACCTGCCCCGTTGGGACCGAATATTGCCAGAGAATCGCCCTGGCTAACCTCCAGATCCACATTCCAGACCGCCCGAATCGCGCCGAAGCGCTTTGTAACTTTAGAAAGTCGTAAAAGAGGGACGGATGGCTCGGGCATCGTCAGGATCTTTTTTTCTTCCCGATCTTGCCACTCTCCGCCTGAAGGGATTGGATTCGCTGGAAGCTTTCCACGGCCCGCTGTTCAAAATCTCGCTTGAGGTCATGATAGTCCTGGGTCGATAACTTGCCCATGCGGAAGTCCATATCAATGTCCTTCAGGCTCTCTATGATGTCTTCCTTCTCCCGTAGAGCCTGCTCCTGGTCAGTGAATTCATCCTCAGGCGCGGGCTCTTTCTTCTCTTTTTGAAGAAGGGGATAGGCAATATAGAGGACGGCGCCGATGAACAAGATCGGCGCAATAAGTAAGGCCATTTACCGCTCCAATTCCCGATCGATGAGCTTGCGATATCTTTCATCGATTTCGAGGTGAACCCTTTCAGTTTCCTGGTTCAAGTCGTCGGGTTTGAGACGGTTGATGACGAAAAAGATGACCACGACTCCCACCAACAATCCCACGAAGGGCATCACCCAAACCAGCAGATTGAACCCTTCGGCCTTGGGCACTGCCCGTACCCTGAGCCCGTATTTCTCTTCGAAGATTTTGTAGACTTCCTCCTCTGTGTTGCCTGCGGTCACCAGCTGTGAAATTTCATGAACCAGTTGGGGGGCCACGGAGCATTCATCGCCGCAGTGACCGATAATATGAGGACATCCGCACGTGCACATCAGGTTGTCGGCAATTCGGGAAACGGCTTCATCCGGGGAATAGATCTGTCCAAAGGTGAACGAACTCAAAAACAGGAGCAAAAGAACTGAATTAGGCAGCCTTATCTCGCACCTCCTCCAAAGGGGACTTCTTCAGAGCCACCGCCACTCCGGACTTCTTGTTGGGAATGAGAACAAACATTCCCCCCAGGACCATGACTCCGATTCCAATCCAAATGAGTTGAACCAGAGGATTGATAAAAACATGAAAGGTAGCCTCTCCTCCCTCTTCCCACCCGGACAGAACCAGGTACAGGTCTTCTTTGAGCGTGGAACGAATCTTCACCTCGGTCATGGGTTGCTCGCTCTTGTAATGGTAGTCCTTTTGAGGATAAAGATCGTCGATCTTCTTTCCACCTTTAAAAACAGCTATATGAGCGAATACCACCTCTTTTTCCGGATCCTTTCTGGAGGTCAGTTGCTCGTATTTCAAGGTATAGTCCCCTATGCTGAACTCCTCGCCTTCTGCCACAGTGAAGAGCTGCTCACTTTTGAAGAAGGAACTGCCGATGATCCCGGCGAAGACCAAAACCACACCCAAATGGATGATAAATCCACCATAACGACGCTTGTTCATCAAAGTGAGATCCATTAGGGCAACCAGGAACCCTGAAGGCCGGATGGTTTGACGAGCACGAGCTCCTTTATAAAACTCGTAGATCATCGTCATTGCCACGAACCCACAGGCCGAAAAAAAGACCAGAGGAATGAGATCACGAACACCTAAAGCGACCGCCACCACACCGCTGAGAAAGCCCGCCCCAAGAGGTGTTAAAAAGTTTCTTTTGAAGTTCTTTGCCGAGGACTTGCGCCAGGCGATCAGAGGGCACACACCGGTCAGAATCAACAGAGCCAAACCCAAGGGCAGGTTCACCGCATTAAAGAAGGGCATGGAAACTGTAATCTTTTCGCCCGTTACCCATTCGGAAAGAATGGGGAATACCGTGCCCCAGAAAATAGCAAAGCAGATGGCCAGAAACAGCAGGTTGTTGAGCAAAAAGGAGGCTTCACGGGACAAGAAAGAACTCATCCTCTTCTCGCTGTGCAATTCCTTGGACCGATAAACAATCCAAAACAGTCCCAGGGCCGTGCTGAGGGCTAAATAAGTCACGAAAAAGGGTCCTACACTGGACAGCGCAAAGGAGTGAACCGATGAGACGACTCCACTTCGGGTGATGAAAGTCCCAAAGATGGATAGCTCAAATGCCAGCAAAATCAGCACAAAGTTCCAGATCTTGAGCATTCCTTTCTTTTCCGTGATCATCACCGAGTGCAGGAAGGCCGTGGCGATGAGCCAGGGCATTAATGAAGCATTTTCCACGGGATCCCAAGCCCAGTAGCCTCCCCAACCCAGTTCTTCGTAAGCCCACATCCCTCCGAGCGTTAAGCCAAAGAGGAGAAAAATCCAGGCCACCAGGGTCCAGCGGCGAACGGTGGGAAGCCAGGAGGTGTCGAGTCGTCCACTGATTAAGGCCCCCATGGCCAGGGCAAAAGGGATGGCCAAGCCGACGTAGCCCAGAAAGAGCACGGGCGGGTGGATGATCATATAGTAATTCTGCAGCAGCGGATTCAATCCCTGTCCATCCTCCGGTATGAAATTCAAGGTCTCGAAAGGATTGGTGGCGAAATTCAACAGGACCATGAAAAAGCCAATGGTCCCCAGAAGCACAGCAGCGGTGTAGGGCATCAAATCGCGATTCCGGTGACGATTCTGAACCGTTACCAGAAAAGAAAAAAAGGAAAGCACCAGAGCCCACAGCAAAAGACTGCCCTTTTGTCCACCCCAAAAGGCCGTGAACTTAAAACGGGCCGGGATATCCGTGGCGCTGTAGCTCGCTACATACTCCACCAGAAACTCATCGGTCAACAGCAGGTACCAGAGACAGAGAGAAGCCACTCCCAGGAAGACGAAGTTGGTGATCAGGCAGTTTTCGGCACTGCGCACGAGGGGAAGGTTCTTCTGAACCCCTCCCACGATAGCTGCCACCATTCCGAAGGCGCAGACCACCAGAGAGGCAATGAGGCAGTAATGGCCCAGCTCGATCATCGCTCTTAGTGGCTCACTGCAAACGTTGTCATGGTTGTGAGACGAGGCGGCTAATCACTGTCCCCTCCAATGGGGATATCTTGGGGATGCTCCGGACCGAGGGCTTCATATTTGGAAGGACATTTGGCCAGAAGAACGTTGGCATGGAACCTTCCCTCCTCAGAGCGATACATTCCTTCCACCAGTACCTCGGCGTTGTCCTTGAAGGTGTCGGGGATGATTCCCTGATAGATCACGGGGAGGGTTCGATCACTTTCTTTTTCAAAAACCAGAAACTCGACTTGAGATCGACTATTGTCCTTTTGAATACTTCCAGCCTGGACATAACCACTGACGCGAATCCCTCGATTGGAAAGCTCCTGCTCCATCTCGAGAGCCTCAGAAACAGTGTAATAGTAGACCATGGAATCGTTGATTCCACTGAACATCAAATAAGAGATGGCTCCCAGAATAAGCGTTCCCACTACGACAAACTTCAGACGAGGCATGTGATCGTTCCCTTCTTCCCCAGCAAAATGAGGACCTCGCAATCTTAGCAGCTATCCATGGGTTAGAGAAGGGCAAAACCGCCGAATTAGGGGCTAAGCCCGGATCATGCATAGGTTTTCGTGACGACAACCCATGCATGATCCGGGCTATAAGGACTCGACCTGCTTCAGGGACTCTTCAATCAGGGACTGATTATCTTCTTTCGAGAGATTCCTTTTGATCAACTTGGATGCCACCAACAGGGACAGATCGACAACCTCATTCTTAATGACAGCGATGGCCTTTTTCGTCTCCACCTGGATCTGCTTCTCGGCATCACGAAGAATCGAATCTGCCTGAACCTTCGCTTCTTGTCTGAGCTCTCCCTTCAGCTGCTCCGCTTGGGAACGACTTTTCGCCAGAATGGACTGAGCTTCCACTCTGGCCTTGGAAAGGATCTCTTTCGATTCCTGCTGAAGCCGTTGCAGCTCCTGTTTTGCCTCCTCCGCATCATCCAAAGACTGCCGGATCATTTCCTCACGCCTGTCCAACAGAGCTAGAAGCGGCTTCCAGGCGAACTTGGCCAACAGGACCAAAAGGACCAGAAAAGTGAGAATCGTCCACAGAAACAATCCCGGATCTGGCTGGACTAAAGGGTTATCCATAACGAACTCCGCTCACAAGTTTCACCATAGGGAATCAACGATCATTTCGTCAAAACAATCAGGAGCACGAACACCTCGGCCAGAATCGCCACACCTTCAAGCAGGAAAAGGGGCAAATTGACGGCAGCGATAATCTTATCAGCCGCAGCAGGCTGGCGAGCAATGCTTTCAGCGGCAGCAGCAGTAAATCGACCAATTCCCAATCCAGCTCCAATGACAATCAACCCCAGACCGATTGCCGCACCAAAGTAGTGCAGGTTTTCCATGAAAGTTACCTCCGTTTCGTACGATTAATGATGAACATTTATTGCCATGCCAATAAACACGGCCGTCAGCAGGGAAAAGACATACGCCTGGACCAGCACAATGATGATTTCTAACGCGGAGACGCCCACCACCAATGGAAGGGACACCACCAGACCCACACCAACACCCGCCAAAACACTCTGAAACATTTCACTGAAAATGAACACAAAGGAGAGGATCGCGAGGATGGCAATGTGTCCCCCCATCATGTTCGCTGCCAAACGCATGGTCAGAGCGAAGGGCTTGACCAGCATCCCCATAAGTTCGATGGGAATCAACATGATATACACAGGCCACGCCAGCCCTGAAGGCACCACGTTCTTCCAATGCTGGATGAAACCGTGGGCCTTGGTTCCAGCCACAATGATGGCCAGGAAGGTGATCAAGGCCAGAGCCGCGGTCACATTGTAATTTCCCGTGGCCGTAGCTCCACCGTGAAGCATCCTATTGAGGATCGACTCGGGGTCGGTATGAAGAATAAAACGATCAACCACGCCCAAAACTTCAAACATCGGAATCAACCCAAAGGCGTTTGCCGTCACGATGAAAAAGAAGAAGGTCAGGATCAGGGGCGTCCAGGTATTCACAAATTTCTTTCCCACATTGGGGAGAACAATCGAGTCCCGAATGAACTGAACCACTGCCTCCAGGCCATTCATGAATCCAGTCGGAATGGGACGGTCCTGCTTCAAATACTTTCGGGTCGACCAGGTAATGAGAACAAAGAGAAGGACCGCCACAATCCAAAGCATCAAGACATGCTTGGTCACCGAGAAGTTGATGCCCAATACCGTCGGCAGTTCGAAAATGGGATGATCAATACTGCTGTTTGAAACGTGCTCAATGATCACCTCTCCTGGATTGAAGCCTACGGATTCGCTCCCTTCATCCGGCATCATCATCTCTTTTCTACCACCCGTTCTCTACCACCCGGGGCCTTCTCTCTGCTCGAAACAGGGCTTGAAAGTATAGTGCTTCGGTTAGATGGAGTCCTATGAAATAAACAGTGAAACTGACCGCAAAGGGCAAGGCCTGAAACGAATAGAAGCCCACAATGACACCGACGTAAACCCCATAAAACAACATCTTACCCAAAAAAGCCTGGGTCATCAGTGAGGTCAGCTTTTGGGGAGCCTTTCGGTAGGTTCTTTCCACCAGTGTGAGGGTGCCTATCGCCAACAGCAGCGGACTCAACATTCCCAGGAGAATCTCCACTGCCACATGAGGAAACATCCACGAGACAAGTGCCCAGGAGCCGATACACGAAAGAATGATGCACGCCTGGATTTTCAACGCTTCCAGACCGCCTTGGCTATCTCGTAAAAACCGACGACCATGCCCAATAATAATCCACCCAGCAAGAACCAGGGCGAGGTCATGAGCCACTGGTCCAACAGATAACCGATACCACCCAAGAGCAGTACGGCTCCCACCAAGGTATAACTGGCTGTTGCAGCCGGTCCTGATCGGCGGATATTTTCCTGCAAGGACTCAAGAGATTTTGCCAGAAAATGATCACGCTGACCGGACATGCTGCCCCCCAGCTCAAAAAAAAATGGATCATAGCAGAGAAGATGGGCTAGATCAATGAAGGGGAAGGAGACAGCTGACAACAGACCACAGGCCACGGACAGTGGGCAGGAGACAGAAGGCAGGAGGCACGCGCACATCGCGCGCAGAAAATAGAAAAGAAGAATTCGTTTAGAATTTGGAATTTGAGATTTCCGCTGATTTAAGAGTTTGGGGACAGTCCCCAAACTCTTAAATCAGCGGCAGGTTGACGGCTTGAGCGAGTCGGATAAAGGGCTCGGGGTAGACCCCGATCAGAAGGGTGAAGACTCCCGTCACCACCAGCACCACCACCAATCCCTTCGAAAAGCTCAGGGGAACAGGCAGATACTCCGTCTTCATGAACATCGAGACCACAATCCGGAGATAATAGAATATCGAGACCACCACGTTCAGAGCACCCACCACTGCCAGCCAGACCATCAAGGACGAGTAGGGTTCACCCTGGGTGAAGGCGACCTCCAGCACGGCAGAAAAAACGTAGTACTTGGCGATAAATCCTGCCAAAGGAGGAATGCCTGCCAGGGACAGGAAGAAAACCAACATCAAAACCGCCACTGCCGGGTGTCTGAAGAAGAGGCCGTCGAAATCCTCCACTCTCTCCCCAGGGATATCCTTGCGCCGCAACAGGATCACCCCTGCCCAGATCCCCAGGTTCATAAAGGTATAGGCCAGTAAATACATTGCCGAGGCGGTGATTCCCCGCTCAGTGCCCGCTACCACTCCCATGAGGACGAAACCGGCATGAGAAATGCTGGAGTAGGCCAACAATCTCTTGACATTATTCTGGGTGAGCGCAGCCACGTTTCCCAGGGTAATGGTCACCATTGAAATGAGTGCTAACGGGAACACATAGAGTTCCCACAAACCTTCAAAGGCGACGAAAAGGATTCGAAAGAAGATGGCAAAAGCTGCCGCTTTTACCGCCACCGACATGAAAGCCGTGATGGGAGTGGGTGCTCCCTCATAGACATCGGGAACCCACATGTGAAACGGTACCGCGGCGATCTTAAAGCATAAGCCCGCCATCATCATCAGGAGGGACAGCGTCAGAAGGCTGTTGTCCTCCAGCTGGGCGATCTGCCGTCCGATTTCATTCAGGTTTGTACTGCCACCCAGCCCGTAGACCAGTGACATGCCATAGAGAATAATACCCGTAGAAAAAGCCCCCAGCAGGAAGTACTTGAGTGATGCTTCATTGGATCGCTTTTTGCCTCGCAGAAAACCAACCAGGACATAGGTGGCAATGGACATCAGCTCAAGACTGACGAAAAGACTGACCAGATCGATGGCTCCGGCCATAAACATCATCCCGGCGGTGGCGAAAAGAATCAGTGCGTAGTACTCCGTGTGCTGTTCCTCTTCAATGTCCAGGTATTTATAGGACATGATCACGACCAGAAGAGCGGCCACCAGAAACAGCATATCGAAGTACATGGCAAAGGAATCGAGCGTGATCATGTTGTAAAAGGCGGGACCCGAATTCACTCCCCAAAGCCGGTAAAGCTGAAGGGAAGCCATGGTCAACCCGCCAACGGCCAGGACAGCAGGGTGTTGAAACAGGCGCAGAAATCGATAGAGGAGGCCATGACCCCCATTGCGAGGCAGGGTCCAAAAGCCCCAGCATAAGATCACCAGTCCCCAGAGGATCAAATGGAGTGGAGGTCCTATGGATGCAGCGTTCTGCAGGAAGAATTCGAGAGGATTCTGTGGAACTTCAGGCATCGATTACTCCCTCACCACCGCCTGAGCTGGAAGAGGACTGAACTCGCCCGGGCGGACTCTTTCCACGATCTTATTGACCGGCTCATGGAGATAATCCAGGAATGTATTCGGGTAAAGACCGATCCAGAAGGCCAGAATAATCAAGGGCACAAAGGTTGCCACTTCCCGCAAGTTCAAGTCCGAAAGATTCTGGTTTTCCGGATTGTCCAGGGGACCGAACATCACACGCTGGTAAAACCACAACATGTAGGCCGCTCCCAGAACGATGCCCACAGCTCCAAAAACGGCCCAGAGCCTGTATACCGGATCTGCAAACACCCCTTGAAGGACCATATACTCGCCAATGAATCCGTTGAGAGCAGGCATACCGATGGAGGAGAGGGTCATGATCAGAAAGACAACGGCGAAAACCGGCATATTCTGGGAGAGACCCCCGAAATCGGCGATCATCCGGGTGTGACGCCTCTCATAGATGATACCCACGATCAAAAAGAGAGCTCCCGTGGAAATTCCGTGGTTAATCATCTGCAGAATTCCACCCTCCAGAGCCACCGGAGTGGCAATGAAAACACCTAACATACAAAAGCCCAGATGGCTGACCGAAGAGTAGGCCACCAGCTTCTTCATATCCTGCTGCATCATGGCCACCAGGGCACCGTAGATAATGCCAATCACACAGAGCACCAACAAAAAATTTAAGAAGATCATGCTGGCCTGGGGAAGAATCGGTAAGCTGAGGCGCACAAACCCGTAGGTACCCATCTTCAGGAGTATGGCGGCCAGAATGACGGACCCGGCGGTAGGAGCTTCGACGTGAGCATCAGGAAGCCAGGTATGGAAGGGAAACATGGGGACCTTAATGGCAAAACCAAGGAAAAGAGCCAGGAAGATCCACCACTGTAGATCGGCAGGAATTTCCAGCTGCTGCATGGCCAGAATGTCGAAAGACCAAACGTCCGTCACGCTGTGGTGATAGAAGTAGAGGGCCAGGATACCCAAAAGCAAAAGGACCGAACCGGCCAATGTGTAAAGGAAGAACTTTATGGCCGCATACAGCTTCCGAGGTCCTCCCCACACCCCAATGATGAAATACATGGGCACCAGCATGACTTCCCAAAAGACATAGAAAAGGAAGAAATCCAGCGTCATGAACACCCCTAACATCCCCACTTGAAGCAGTAGAAAATAGCAATAATATTCTCTAACCCGCTCCTTGATCGCTGACCAGGAGGAGAGAATCGCAATAAATCCCATGAGTGTCGTCAGCAGGATCAGCAGCATGCTGATTCCATCAATACCCAAGGAGTACTGGGCACCAATGGCATCAATCCAGTTGGCCCGGATCACAAATCTCATGCCGCTATCGGCATCAATGTACTGGGCATCGTTAAAAAGGGTGATGAGCGGCAAAGAGATGAGAAAACCGATGAAGGCCACGATATTGGCAATCCACTTCGCCGCATCCTCCTGTCCCTCTCTTCTTGGCCACAAGACAATAAGCACCACTCCAAGGAGAGGGAAAAAACACACGATTGTGAGAATATTCTCCATAAAAAAACTCATCGACTAGACTCCCATGTAGAGGTAAAAGCTGATCACCAGGATAATCCCGATCACAAAGAATAGGGCATATCGCTGCACCAGCCCGGTTTGAATCTTCCGTAGCACGGTACTGAAGAACTCAAAAGTTTCGGCTACAAGATTGACCATACGATCCACGAAGTGGATGTCCACCAGTCCTGAGACCCAAGCTACAAATTTGGTCATTGAGGCACTGTTATTGACGGCCCCGTCCACCACGTTGTTGTCGAAGGCCGACAGGAACCGCCCCCAATTCTTCGCTCCAAAGAATCGGCCCCAACCCGTGCCCCCACTGACGAACAGGAAATCATAGGCCTCGTCCACGTAGTACTTGTTGTAAATGATGCTGTGAAGGCCACTGAATCTTTCGCGCAACCGGGCCGCTTTTTCTTTGTGTTTCAGGAAGAACTGATAGGCCAGATAGATTCCCAGTCCGGCCACGGCAACGGAAACCAGGGTCAGGAGAATCTCGGTGGAGTGTGCCGCGTGAACCGATTCGCCTGCCCCATGATAACTGGTTTCAAAGGCAGGCTCGAGAAACTGCTCAAACACATTGGGACCCAGCCCCAGCCAGGCGGGTAGACCCAAATATCCCACAAAAACAGAACCCACGGCCAGAATGACCAAAGGTACGGTCATCACGCTGGGAGATTCATGGACGTGACTTGCCACCTCCGGCGAGAGCCTCTCCTCCCCGTGAAAGGTGAGAAACATCATTCGCATCATGTAAAAGGCCGTCATCCCCGCCACCAGGACTCCTACCAACCAAAAGACCAGGTGGCCTTCCGGGTTGCTGAAGGATCGCCACAGGATTTCATCTTTGGAAAAGAAACCGGCCAGGCCGGGGACACCCGCAATAGCCAGAGTGGCTATCCCCATCGTCCACCACGTTCTGGGGAGGTACTTTTTCAGACCTCCCATTTTTCTCATATCCTGCTCGTGATGCAGAGCCGCAATGACGCTTCCCGATCCCAAAAAGAGCAGGGCTTTGAAAAAAGCATGGGTCATCAGGTGAAAGATACCCGCCGCTGCGGCTCCCACACCCAGGGCGGCGAACATATAGCCCAGCTGACTCACGGTCGAATAGGCAAGCACCCTTTTGATGTCGTTCTGGAACATGGCGATGGAGGCTGCCAATAAGGCCGTACAAATCCCCACCACCGCCACAATGAAGAGCACATCAGGCGCGCGACTGTAGATGGCACTGGAACGGGCCACCATGTAGACTCCCGCGGTCACCATGGTCGCTGCATGGATGAGAGCACTCACCGGTGTGGGTCCCTCCATGGCGTCGGGCAACCACACGAAAAGGGGAATCTGGGCACTCTTTCCGGCGGCACCAATAAACAACAGCAAGGCAATCCAGCACAGAGGGCCCCACAGGGTTTCCGGCGTGGGAAACATTTCCTCCACCCCCTCAAACACCTCGGTGAAATCCAGGGAACCGAAATAGGTGAAGATCATGAGCATGCCGATGATGAAGGCAAAATCGCCGATCCGGTTGACCACAAAGGCTTTTTTGGCCGCGTCCCCGGCACTCTTTTTGTCAATGTAGTAGCCAATCAACAGATACGAACAGAGGCCAACCCCTTCCCACCCCACAAACATCAACAAGTAGTTGTTGGCGAGAACCAGGGTCAGCATCATGAACATAAAAAGGTTCATGTAGGCAAAGAAGCGATAAAAACCCTCTTCCTCATCCGCCATGTAGCCAATGGAATACACGTGGATGAGAAAACCCACGCCCGTAACCACAAGTATCATCACCACCGAGAGCGGATCCAGCTGGAATCCCCAGGAGACATGAAAGTTGGCCAGATCACCGGTGACCGTTTGGAGGGCTGGCCCATGGATCCAGCGGAAGAGTTCAAACTCCCAAACACGATCGTGAGGGTCGAGCTGCAGAAGGGCAATAAAACAACTCAGCGAAAGAAGCAGAGAAAGCAGGATACTTCCACAGGCCACACAGTAAACAAAGGGTTTGGCGGGACGGTTTCCGGTTCGGGCCACCTGCCAGAGACCGAAACCGCCATTGAGAATAAACCCGAGGAGCGGAAAGAGAGGAATGAGCCAGAAGTAGTTGCGCATCAGCTATCCTCTCATCAGGTCGATCTCGTCCACATTCACCGTTGCTTTGTTGCGGAACAGAGCAATGATAATGCCCAGACCAACAGCCGCCTCTGCTGCGGCCACGGTGATGACAAAAACAGCGAAAACCTGGCCCGAGGGATCCTGAAGCCGGTCGGAAAAAGCAACCAGATTCAAGTTGACCGAGTTGAGCATCAGTTCAATCGACATCAAAATGATGATGACATTTCTGCGGGTGAGAACCCCCACCACTCCAATCGAAAAAACGATGGTACTGAGAACCAGATAATGGGTTATATCCACCATATCAAAGCCGCTTCTGCGTCAATACGACTGCCGCGATCATGGCCACCAGCAACAATACGGAAGCGATTTCAAAAGGAAGAAGATAGGTGCTGTACAGCAGGCCACCCACCGTCTCCGTATTTCCAGTCTGAGAATCCAGATTCAAAAATTGCTGATCGATGATGTCGGCACTAAAGACCTCGGCGCCCTGCACCACAAAAAACACCAGTTCAAAGGAAAGCACGATGCCCAGGACCAGCGCCGTTTTCCACTGACGATTTGCCCTCCTTTGACCCTCCACCTCCCGAACACTGACCAGCATAATGACAAAAAGAAACAACACCATGATTCCACCCACATACACCAGAATCTGAACCGCTCCAACGAACTCGGCTTCAAGGAGAAAGAAAAACCCAGCCATGCACAACAGAGCGGAGATCAGAAAAACGGCACTGCGAACGGGATTGGCCGCCGTCACCGTCAGGATGGCAAAGACCACCAGCATGGTGGCCAGTATGTAGAAAAGAGTAGCTTCCATGGATTAGGTTCCAGGTTCCAAGTTCCAGGTTCCAGGTTTCGGGCTCCAGGTTTCAACTTTCAGGCTCCAAGCTCCAAGAATCCTTTTAATTCTGGCTTCTGACCTCTGTAACTTGGAACTTAAAACCTGGAACTTGGAACCACTCACTTGTGGTAATCCTTCCCGAAATGGATCCGATCCCATCCTTTTTCCAGCTGCTTTCGATCCCAGACCATGGATCTTCGATCATAGGCAGCCAGTTCGAAATCCTGGGTCAATTCGATGGCGTTGGTCGGACACACCTCCTGACACAGCCCACAAAAAAGGCAACGCGACGTATCAAACGTGTAATGGGTGAGGACTTTTTTTCGACTTTCTGGATCGCGCTGTGAACCCACGACGATGAGATCTTCGGGACAGATTTCGGCACAAAGATCGCAGGCGATACAAAGGGTCTCTCCGGTCACGGGATCATTGTTGAGACGGGGTGCTCCCCTATACCTTCCCGCCAGCTTCGGCTTTTCAAGCGGGTACTGTTCCGTGTAGACCTTCCGGTAGGTGTACCGGAAAGTCAACGCCAAACCTTTCAAGATATCGACGAAAAAGATGCGCTTCAAGAAATCTATCATTCTTCAGTCTCACAAAAATGCAAGAAGAACTCCCGCTGTGACAACAACATTGCCCAGTGCCACAGGTAAGAAGATCTTCCAGCCATATTGCATCAGTTGATCAAACCGGAAGCGGGGCAAGGTTCCCCGCAACCAGATGAAAACATAAAGGAACATGAATACTTTGCCCAGGAACCATAACACGCCTGGGATAAAATCGAGGAAACTCAACCAGTCAGAGTTCGGAAAGGGCCGCAGCCATCCCCCCCAAAACAGGATCACGCCTATGGCGGAAACGGCAATCATATTGGCGTACTCTGCCAGGAAAAACAGTGAAAATCGAAATCCACTGTACTCGGTATGAAAACCTCCGACCAGCTCGGTTTCGGCCTCAGGGAGATCAAAGGGAAGGCGATTGGTTTCCGCCAGCCCACAGATGAAAAAGAGGACAAAGGCCACGGGTTGTACAAAGACATACCAGATCTGCTCTTGCTGCTGATTCTGAACAATCTCCACCAGGCTCAGAGAACCCGCCACCAAAAGGACTCCGATGATGGCGAATCCCAGGGCCACTTCATAGCTGACCATCTGAGCGGAGGATCTCAGTGCCCCCAGCAGGGGAAACTTGCTGTTGGAAGCCCATCCTCCCAGAATGATCCCCAGAATACCGACCGAGGAGACCGACAAAACAAAGAGGACAGCGATGTTGATGTCGGTCACGTATCCCCCGGAAGCAATGGGATTTTCGGCGATCCTTGCAATCGTCTCCGGGTCAAGGTTAAGGAACGGGAACCAGCCCAGGATCCAGCTCAAAAAGTCCTTCAACATATCAGGGGGCCCGAAAGGCACCACTGCAAAGACCAGGAAGGCGGGAAGCAAAGAAATCGCCGGTGCAATGGTGAAAATAAAAGCGTCGGCTTTGGCTGGCACAATGTCTTCTTTGAGCAGAAACTTCAGACCATCGGCGATGGGCTGAAGAAGACCGTGCCATCCCACCCTCATGGGACCGAGGCGAACCTGGATGTGGGCAATCAACTTGCGTTCCAGCAGCGTCAAGTAGGCGATCGCCCCGGAAAGGAACAACACGATCACGGCAATCTTGATCAAGGGAATAATGGCGTAAATGAGCAAGATCTCGATCATCGGTCGACCTCACCCAATACGATGTCCAGGGTGCCGATAATGGCAACCACATCTGCCATCAAATGCCCCCTCACTAACCGGCGCAAGACCTGCAAGCTGATAAACGTCGGGGGTCGGATTCTCACCCGAAAGGGCTGTGCCGAGCCGTCACTGACAATATAGTAACCCAGCTCTCCCCGAGGGCCGTCAATACCCGAGTAGTACTCGCCCACGGGCGGTTTGACAATCTTGGGTGCCTTCCCGCGAACGGGTCCATCCGGCAGCCGATCCAAGACCTGCTGGATGATTCTCCGGCTCTGGTGCATCTCCTCCAGGCGAACCAGGTAGCGATCGTAGGTATCTCCGTTTTCACCCACCGGAACATCGAAATCGAACTCTTCGTATCCTCCATAAGGACGATCCTTCCGGACGTCATGCTTCATCCCGGAACCGCGCAACACGGGACCGGTCAATCCCCATTCGATGGCTTCTTTTCCGGAAATCACCCCGATTCCCTGGGTCCGAGCCATCCAGATTCGGTTCTTGGTGAGCAACTGCTCATATTCGTCCACTCTTTCGGGGAACTCATCGAGGAATTTGCGCGCTGCCTCTTCAAAGCCTGCGGGCAGGTCCTTCCAAAGGCCGCCCACTCGGAAAGCGTGGGTGGTCAACCGGGCACCGAAGAGGGCCTCGAACAGTTTGAGAATTTCCTCCCGCTCCCGGAAGCAATACAAGAACACGGTCATGGCCCCGATATCAAGGGCATGAGTGGCCAACCAGAGCAGATGGCTCGATATACGGCTAAACTCCGTCATCATGATGCGGATATACTGGGCACGTTTCGGCACCTCGATCTGCATCATCGCTTCCACGCCCAGGAGATAGCCATAGACGTTGGAAACTGCGGCAATGTAGTCCGTTCTGTCGTAGTAGGGAACACACTTGATGTAGGACCGATTCTCGCTGATCTTCTCCACACCCCGGTGCAAATAACCGATGATGCACTCCGCATCCAGCACCCGTTCACCATCCAGTTTCAATTTCACTCGAAGCACACCGTGAGTAGACGGGTGCTGGGGGCCCATGTTCAGCTCCAGGACCTTGGCATCGAGAACGGTCGATTCTTCCACAGTTGTCTTCATGCGGGAGTTTTGATGATGTTTAGGTGCTTCTTGATCCAGGCCTGGTCCTGTAATTTAATATCGTAATCCTTGCGCAAAGGATGCCCGTGCCAATCATCGGGAAGGAGAATCCGCTTCAGATCATCATGTCCGGAAAAATCGATGCCAAACATGTCGTAGACTTCCCTCTCCATCCAATTAGCGGTTTTCCAGATAGAAGTCACTGAAGGTACGGCCTCCTCTTCCGATATGCGGGCTTTGATTCGAATCAGCCTATCGTGCTTGTAGGAATAGAGATGATAGACCATACAAAACCGCTGTTCGTCTCCCAGGTAATCCAAAGCGGTCAGATCGATGAGAAAGTCGAAGTCCCAATCCGGACTGTCCCTGAGCTCCATCATGACGTCGTACAGACAGTCCACAGAAACCGTGTAGGTGGGTTGTTTGAGAAAAGACTGTCCCGAAACAATCCCTTCGGAAAACTTCTCTTTCAGCTTCTGCAGGAGAGTATCCTCTTCCAGATCTTCGTAAGAGAGGACTTTTTTCTTAGCTGCCTTGGGGGGAGCAGGTTTAGCAGCTTTCTTGGGTGCAGCCGATTCCGGGCTCGGTTCTGAAGGCGCCGCAGTCTCCTTCTCCTCGGCTTCGGGAGCTGGAGCCTTCGGGCTTTCTGGCTTTTGCGGTTGCTTCGGTTCGTCCTCTTCGCTCATCTCACACCAAGAAACTCAATCGGCTCATTCTCGCTCATCTAGTGTCTCGTCCGAGGAATACCATAACATTTGTGGCGAGCGCGACGGCTTCGAGTTCGCGAAACGACGACGACGCGATGTCTATGTGCATCGCGGAGGAGGAGAGACAAAGAAATCGATGCCGTCCCGCCACCACCCTTCGGGCTGATGGGGATTGCGGGCGACCTCGGGGCACCCGCTTGCGGGTCACTCGTCGTCGCCGATGTCCCTGCATCGCCTTCTCCTCGCTCCTTGATCTCGCCTCGCAAGCCCCATCAGCAAATGTCAAGGTATTCCTCGGAAGAGACACTAGCCAACCGGAAGCTGCTTTTCCTCTTTGGCAATGGTCATCTGATCGATCTTATCCTGCAGTCGCATCAATCCATAGAGCAGCGCTTCAGGCCGGGGTGGACATCCAGGAATGTAAACATCCACCGGAATCACCTTATCCACTCCTTGCAGAGTTGAATAGGTATCAAAGGGCCCACCTACGCTGGAACAGGCCCCCATGGAGATGACCCACTTCGGTTCCGGCATTTGGTCGTACAGTCGCTGAACCACCTCCGCCATCTTCAGAGTCACCGTGCCTGCAACGATAATGAGATCCGATTGGCGGGGTGAAGGCCGAAAGATTCCGGCCCCGAATCGGTCCATGTCAAACCGAGAGGCGCCTGTGGCCATCATTTCAATGGCGCAACAGGCCAGCCCGAACGTCATAGGCCAAAGAGAGGACTTCCTGGCCCAGTTGAAGACCGAATCCACCGTCGTGGTCACGATGTTCTTCTCCATCCGATTTTCAATTATACCCACTCTAAGGCTCCTTTTTTCCACACGTAAAAATAGCCCACAACCAGAATTCCCAAGAAGATGAGCATTTCGATAAATCCAAAGAGAGCCAGGTCATCATAAATGATGGCCCATGGAAATAAAAAGACGGTTTCGACGTCGAAGACCACGAACAAAATGGCAATGATATAAAAGCGATTCGAAAATCGATCCCGCGCATCACCCTCCGGATCCACCCCACACTCGTAGGGCATGAGCTTTGTGGCATGAGGTCTGTAGGGACGAATCAATTTCCCCACAACCAGCCCTACCACCGGAAGAGACAGCGCAACCAGGATGAAAATGAGAATTGGGACGTAATTAGCCAGCACTTCAACACTCCTTCTTAGGAACCTCACCTATTACTCGGACAGGCTCCTTTAGCCTACAAGAACCGGGCCGATTCTGGCAGAGTATCTTACAGAACTCACTTGTGGAGCAAGTCGTCGAAATAATCCACCGTGAGTCTCAATCCTTCTTCCAGGTCCACCTCCGGTTCCCAGTCTAGCAGTTTGCGGGCTTGAGCAATGTCCGGTCTTCGCCTCACCGGATCATCCGAGGGTAAAGGCTCAAAGCAGATCTGCGAGACTGTTCCCGTCTGTTCACGAACCCGTTCGGCGAAGGAAAGAATAGAGACTTCCACCGGATTGCCAAGGTTGACCGGACGGTGGACATCTTCCTGGTCCATCAGCTTCCTTAATCCCCGTACCAGATCAGAGACATAGCAGAAGGATCGAGTCTGGGATCCATCTCCATAAACGGTCATCGGCTCACCCCGAAGGGCCTGCACAATCAGATTACTCACGACACGACCGTCGTCTATGGACATTCGAGGACCGTAAGTATTGAAGATCCGTGCAATTCGGATATCCACTGCGTTTTGGGAATGGTAGTCCATCATCAGTGTCTCAGCCACCCTCTTCCCCTCATCGTAACAACTGCGCGATCCGACGGGATTGACATTACCCCAGTACTCTTCCGGCTGTGGGTGCACCTGCGGATCTCCATACACTTCTGATGTGCTGGCCTGCAGGATGCGAGCCTTCACCCGCTTGGCCATACCAAGCATGTTGATGGTTCCCATCACATTGGTTTTAACAGTCTTGACCGGATTGTACTGGTAGTGAACCGGCGATGCCGGACAAGCCAGGTTGTAGATTTGGTCCACTTCCAAGAGTATCGGTTCAACCACGTCGTGCCGAATGAATTCGAAAGATGGGTTGGTTCGAAAAGGTTGGATATTACGCCTGAATCCAGAAAAGAGGTTATCCAGACAGATCACCTCGTGCCCTTCATCGAGCAGAGCCTCGCACAAGAAACTGCCTATAAAACCCGCTCCACCCGTGACCAGAATACGCATCAGTCTGTGAAGTTAAAGGGTTTACGTGTCAGATGCAAGTCCACCCGCAGCCTGAGGAGTGGAACTTTGAACGGGGATCTGGAATCCCCGACATCTCTCCTAAAACCCAAGGAGACCCGGGGCGACAGAGCGGAAATAAAACTTATACACGTAACCCCCGGGAAATTCCTCGGTTCTACTATAGTTCACAACAATAACCACCTCCGGTCGGCCACGGATATGCTGGACCTGGATGTCCTTTGGTTCGACCGCGAAGTTGCTGTCCACGCCCAGCTGCAACACCCGGTTGATGATTCTGCGATTTCCCCATCCTTGAAGGGTGGCTCTTCCGGCAATGGTGAGCAAGTCATCATGAAATCCATCCCGCTCCAAGTACACAGGGATGACCCGATAGCACAAGTAACCCAGCATGGCTACCAGCACCACCAGCACCAGGCAGCCCAGCTTGGTTTCCCCGCGTTCCTTCGACACGACAGCGCACCCTTCCCTCACCGTTCGGCGAGAAATATTTGACTGAGCTTCGACTTCCGAATCCACTTTGAGTTTAACATTTGAAGAGAACAAGAAGCCGAGTCTCGATTCTAGCCAGCGCCCCTGTCAGAAAGTTTAGGAGATTAGGATTAGGGACAGGCTTAAGCCTAATCTCCTAATCTGCTAATCTCCGATTGAATTATAATGATCGGTTGTGTCGGATTCAAAGCAACTCTCCTACTCAGGAATCTCTTACGGGCAGGCCTGGGCCGAATCGGCTGAATTCAAGCTGGAAAGTCCCTTTCGTCCCAGCAGAGACCAGGAGAGAGCCGTCCGTGAACTTGTGGGAAAGATCGAAGAAGGTCGACAGGATCAAGTCTTGCTGGGGGTCACCGGATCAGGAAAGACCTTCACCATGGCCAAGGTCATCGAAGAGGTCAATCGACCCACCCTGATCTTGAGCCACAACAAAACCCTGGCTGCCCAGCTTTATCAGGAATTCAAAAGATTTTTCCCGCACAACGCCGTCGAATACTTCGTCAGTTACTACGACTACTACCAGCCCGAAGCCTACATCCCTTCAAGCGATACTTACATCGAAAAGGAAGTACTGATCAACGACGAAATCGATCGACTGCGTCATTCGGCAACCCGATCGCTGTTCGAACGGCGCGACTGCATTATCGTGGCAAGCGTCAGCTGTATTTATGGTTTGGGATCACCCGAGGCCTACTACGGGATGGTCGCCATGTTGAGCAAGGGCCAGCAGATCAGTCGTCGGGAGATCCTGCACAAATTGGTCGAGATCCAGTATGAACGCAACGATCTAGAGCTGAAGAGAGGTGCCTTTCGAGTTCGCGGCGACGTGATTGAAATCATTCCTGCCTACGGTGATTATGGAGTCCGGATCGAACTTTTTGGAGATGAAATTGACGCCATCTACCGATTTGATCCCCTCACGGGAGAGATCATCAAGGAACATCAACGGGTTCCCATCTATCCCAAATCTCACTACGTCATGCCTCGAAGTCAGTGGGAGACTGCAGTGGAGAGTATCCGAATGGAGTTGGAGGAGCATCGTACTCGGTTAGAAAAGGAAGGCCTGCTGGTCGAGGCTCAACGGGTTCATCAGCGCACCATGTTTGATCTGGAGATCATCAAGACGGTGGGATACTGTCGGGGAATCGAGAACTATTCTCGTCACTTGACGGGTCGGCTGCCCGGAGAGCCACCTCCGACTCTCATGGACTACTTTCCCTCGGATGCCATTGTCTTTATTGATGAAAGCCACGTCACGGTCCCACAGCTACGGGGTATGTACGAGGGTGACCGTTCACGAAAGCTCAATTTGGTGAAGTACGGCTTCCGTTTGCCCTCCGCCTTGGACAACCGACCTCTCAACTTTACTGAGATACAATCCCGATTGCCTCAATCGGTTTACGTATCGGCCACCCCGGGACCGTACGAACTGCAGCGATGCGGTGGAGAAATCGTCGAGCAGATTATCCGGCCCACGGGCCTCATGGACCCGCCCATAGATGTGCGGCCAGTCAAAGGCCAGATCGAGGACTTGCTGGAGGAAATTCGTCAACGAGCGGAACAAAAAGAACGGGTCTTGGTGACCACCCTAACCAAACGAATGGCTGAGGAACTATCCGAATACTACACTGAACTCGGTGTTGCCGTGTGCTATCTTCACTCGGAGATCAACACCCTGGATCGGGTGAAGATTCTGAGGGACCTTCGGCTGGGCAAGTTTGATGTCTTGATCGGAGTCAACCTCCTTCGAGAGGGTCTGGATCTGCCCGAAGTGTCCCTGGTGGCTATTTTGGATGCGGATAAGGAAGGATTCTTGCGCAGTTGCACCTCTCTGATTCAGACCTCAGGCCGTGCCGCCCGCAACGTTCATGGAAAGGTCATCATGTACGCCGATGTCGTCACCCATTCGATGTCCAAAGCCATTGAAGAAACTCAACGGCGTCGGAAAATCCAACAAGAATACAATCAGCGAAATGGCATCACCCCTCAAACCATTCTCAAACCCGTGGACGACACCTTTCTGCAGATGACACAGCTGGATTACTCTCAGATCTCCGTCGTGGCAGAAGAAATCGAGGAGTACTCATCGGCAGAAGAGATCAGGGCAGAGATGACAAAACTAGAGACCCAAATGAAGGCTGCCGCCGAGCGCTTTGAGTTTGAAAAGGCAGCTGAATACAGAGACAAGATCAAGCGCTTGAAAGAAATCGATCTACAACTGGGATTTCTAGGTCAGCGGTCGGACAAACAGAAGAAATGATTATTCAACCCGTCTCCTGTTTGCGGGGAGAGCTTACCCTACCCGGGGACAAATCGATTTCCCACCGCTATGCGATTCTAGGAGCCATGGCCACCGGGACTACCCGCATCTCCCAGTTTTCACAGAGCGAGGACTGTCAATCGACACTTCGCTGTCTCAAAAAACTCGGCTTGGGGATCCGGCAATCCAAAAATGAGGTCGAAATCCAAAGTGCAGGATGGCAGCGGTTTCAGAAGCCCAGGGAGCTTCTCGACGCCGGAAACAGTGGAACCACCGTTCGCCTTCTTTCCGCCCTGCTTTCTGCTTCCCCATTCACTTCCACGATCCAGGGAGATGACTCTTTGAATCGTCGGCCCATGGAGCGGATCATCCGCCCCCTCACCCAAATGGGCGCAAGGATTGAGGCGGTCCAGGATGAATACCCACCCTTGCGCATTACCGGTTCACAACTGCGGGGAATTCATTACCGTTTGCCGATGGCCAGTGCTCAGGTAAAATCGTGTGTTCTTCTGGCCGGACTGATGGCCCAAGGGGAGACCACAGTAGTGGAAGACGTTCCCTCGCGTGATCACACGGAGCGTGCACTACCATTCTTCGACGTCGTCTTGACGGAAGCGGAACAGCAATTAAAAGTGAAAGGACCAGCATCCTTAAAGGCGGTTCAAATGGAAATCCCCGGCGATTTTTCAGCGGCTGTCTTTTTCATCGTGGCCGCCCTTCTCGTTCCCGATGCTGAGATCTACCTGAGAAGGGTCGGAGTCAATCCTTCTCGCACAGGTCTGCTCACTCTGCTGGAAGATTCGGGAGCCCGGGTTGAAAGAACAAATCCTCGGGAGTTCAACGCTGAACCTGTTTGTGATCTGAAGATTTGTTTCAGCCATGAGCTACTCAGGAGATTTCCCGCCGAGATCAGCGGTAAATGGCTCCCCAACATGATCGACGAAATCCCTGCTCTAGCTGTCCTGGCCACGCGCCTGGAACGGGGACTCCGGGTCCGGGGAGGCGAAGAACTGCGCAAGAAGGAGTCCGACCGAATAAAATCTGTGGTTGTAAATCTGAGAAATCTGGGTGTGCAGGTTGAAGAGTACCCGGACGGTTTCTTTGTTCCACCCAACCAGCAAATTCAGGGCGGAAGGGTCCAGACCTTTGGAGATCATCGCATAGCCATGGCATTTTCCGTGGCCGGACTCATCGCGACACAACCGGTCGAACTCGATCACCCCTCCTGTGTATCCGTATCCTTCCCGGAATTTTTCGAGAGACTGCAATCTCTGAGTTAGTGTCTCGTCCCATGAATACGATAACGTTTGCTGATGGGGGTTGCGGGTGCCCCGAGATCACCCGCAACCCCCATCAGCCCGAAGGGTGGCGGCGGGACGGCATCGATTTCTTTGTCGCTCCTCCTCCACGATGTCACTGACATCGCGTCGTCGTTGCTTCGCGAACTTGATGCCGTCGCGCTCGCCACAAACGTCATGGTATTCATGGGACGAGACACCATAGCCCGGACTATGCATAAATTCTCTACTGCAGAGACAAAATCATCCGGCGTGCGTTGCGCACCGCCTGCGTTCTACGACCCGCAAGCGGGTACCCCCGGCCTCCTCACTGGACAGTATGTGCGGGGGCCTTGGGGCACCCGCTTGCGGGTCACGCGCCTTGCCAGGTCGGCGCTTTCGTCGCTTCGTGACGAGAACTTATGCATAATACGGGCTAATGGACAAACACATTTATATCGTTGGATTCATGGGAAGTGGAAAGTCGACCATTGGTCCGGTCCTGGCAGGAAGGATGGATCGTCCCTTTTATGATCTGGATAACCTGATCGAAGAGGAGCAGGAGAGGACGATTTCCGAAATCTTCGAGTCTCAGGGAGAGGAGTATTTCCGGAAATTGGAGTCGGATACCTTGGTCCAAAACCCACCTTCAGAGCCCTGTGTGATGGCTCTTGGAGGAGGAACCTTCGTGAACAAGATCAATCGTGATTTTATCTCCAAACACGGAATCTCGGTGTGGCTCAAGATCCCCCTTAACCTGGCAAAAAGACGATGCAGGAACTCTCAACATCGCCCCTTGGCGAGAAACCCTGAGCAATGGGAATCCCTGTTTCGCCGTCGCGAGAAAATCTATCAACGAACAGACATCCCGGTGGAAGTTGAAGGCAAGTCACCCCCACAAATCTGCGCGGAGATAGAGGGCCATCTGAGTGAGATCAGATAATCCTTTCCCAGGTCGCACGGCTTTGCTAACATAGCAAAACAACAATGGTGCAACGGTTTTTTCTCTTCCTGCTTTTTTCATCAAGCCTCCTGGGTGCCGGTTCGTTCTCCCTGGATCAGATCTCCAGCTCTTTCCCTTCCAAGGGCTTTGCAGACGAAATCGAGTTCTGGAAGGCAATCTTTACCGAGTACGGGGACCGAGAAGTCCTGATCCATGACAAAAACGATGTTCGCTTGATTTACGAGGTGGTCCGGTTTGCCAGGGGAGTTCGTGACGACGGCGTCGAGTACGAACGCCAGCGAAAAAAATTGGGGGAAAAGGAGAAAGAATTCCAGCGGCTCTTTGGGGAGATACGACGATACGGTTTCGACTCGGAGAAGCTCACAAAAACGCACAAGAAAATCATCCGCCTTCTTGAATCTAACGGCTACTCTCCTTCTTCCCAGCTCTTGAGAGAGTTGGGTAGGAACATCCGCTCCCAAAGGGGCATCAAGGAAAAATTCAGGGAAGGATTGATCCGTTCCGGGCAGTATCTCAGCAAGATTGAAACCATCTTTCAGGAGCACGGTCTCCCCACCGAGCTCGCGCTTTTGCCCCATGTCGAGTCCTCCTTTGACTATAGCGCTTATTCCAAACGAGGCGCGGCAGGTATTTGGCAGTTTATACGCGGAACGGGACGCCGTTACATGAAAATCAACCGTTCTGTGGATGAACGACTCGATCCTTTGAAATCGAGTGAAGCGGCGGCCCGCCTGTTTCGAGAGAACTACGACACCCTGGAGAGTTGGCCCCTGGCCGTGACCGCCTTCAATCATGGCACAAACGGGATGGCGCGGGCCAAAAGACGTTTTGGCACCGATCTGGGTAAGATTATCCAGCAATACCAATCGCGGACCTTCGGGTTCGCCAGCAAGAACTTTTATGTCGAGTTTTTGGCAGCCGTTTCAGTGGCCCGCAACTATCCGGACTACTTCGGCCCCCTGGAGTTTGCCTCTCCCAGACTATATGACACCATCTCTTTGAAAAGGTCCCACCGGCTAAGCCATTTCACTCAGATCCAGGGACTCACGGAAGAAATTCTCCGGGACTATAATCCGCACATCAGGGCAGATGTCTGGCAAAGATCGAAGATTCTGCCGGCCGGACTCGAGATCCATCTTCCTCATGGTCAGGGAGAAACGATTGCGGCAGCTCTTGAAACTGTTCCTGCCGCCTCCGGCCCGATTCTGGTGGCCGACAACGGCGCGATGGGTTACCGGGTGCAGGATGGCGACACGCTCCTTGTCATAGCGAACCGAGTGGGCAGTTCCGTCTCCACGCTTCAGCTTGCCAACAACCTCTCGAATCCAGACCGAATCTATCCGGGACAGTTTCTTCTCGTCTCTGAGGCGTCTGAGCGACCCACACAGTACCGGGTCCGTCCAGGCGATACTCTGATTGAGATTGCCATCAAATTCGGCACCTCTCTTAGGCAGCTGCAAAGCATGAATCTGATCGACGACCCTCATCTGATCTTCCTGGGACAAGTCTTGCTGATTCCCTAAGGGAATCAGCAAGACCAAATTCCAAATCCCAAACCACAGCCGGCAGACCGGCTGAAATCCTAAATCCCAAACGATGGACTGGGTTTGAAATTTAGAATTTGGTATTTGTTTGGGATTTGGAATTTGCGATTTGGAATTTCTTTCAAGCTTACACTCCGACCGCAGCCTCAACCTCTCTTTCAGCTTTCACCTCCTGGGGCGTAAAGGTTAAGCCTTTTTTGGAGGCATCAAAATCGACCAGCACTCCACCCCCATCTTCGACTGTCCCTTGAAGGATCAAGCGGCCGAGAGGGTTCTCCAGCTCCTTCTGAATGCTCCGCTTTAACGGACGAGCACCGTAGTTCGGATCATAGCCGACTCGAACCAAAAATTCGCGCCCTTCCGGGGTCACCTCAATCTGGATATTGCGGTCGGCGAGCCGATGGCGCAAAAGCTGGAGCTGGATTTCCACAATCTCTTTCAAGTGCTCCTCGGACAAAGCATGAAAGACAATCATTTCATCCACCCGGTTGAGGAATTCCGGTCTGAAGTGACGACTCAATTCCTCCAATACAGCTCCTTTCATCTCTTCATATTCAAGCCCTTCAAAGGCGTGGGAATATTCAAGAATGCGATGGCTCCCAATATTGGAGGTCATGATCACAATAGTGTTTTTGAAATCAACAGTCCTACCCTGCCCATCGGTGAGTCTACCGTCCTCCAGGATTTGCAGCAGAGTATTAAAGACGTCGCAGTGAGCCTTCTCAATTTCGTCCAGAAGAATCACCGAGTAGGGTCGACGCCGTACCGCTTCCGTGAGCTGGCCACCCTCCTCGTATCCCACATACCCCGGCGGTGCTCCGATCAGTCGGGCCACTGAATGCTTCTCCTGATACTCGGACATGTCGATTCGAATCATGGCGCCCTCGTCATCGAACATGAACTCGGCCAAAGCGCGGGCCAGCTCTGTCTTCCCCACCCCGGTCGGACCCGAGAAAATGAAGCTCCCCACAGGACGGTTCGGATCTTTCAGACCCGAACGGGCTCGAATGACCGCTTCAGCCACCGCCGCCGTTCCATCTTCCTGGCCCACAACACGCAAATGGAGAGCATCTTCCAGATGAAGTAGTTTTTGTACTTCTCCTTCAAGCAGTCTCGAAATGGGGATGCCGGTCCAACGGCTCACCACTTCGGCAATGTCCTCATCATCAACTTCCTCCTTCAAAGAGTGGTCAGCATCAGGCTCCTTTGCCAAGCTTTCTTCTTCCTCCTCCAGTTGGCGCTCCAACCCTGCCAACGTGCCGTACTTCAGCTCCGCCGCCCGGTTGAGATCATATTCTCGTTCAGCTTGCTCGATTTCAATCTTGGTCCGTTCAATCTGTTCACGAAGGGTTCTCGAGCGCTGCAGCCGTTCCGTTTCTATCTGCCATTGGGCATGGAGCGCGTCGGCTTGGACCTTCAAATCCGCGAGTCCCTTCTCCAGTTTAGCCAGGCGTTCCTTTGAGGCTTTATCGGTTTCCTTTTTCAATGCTTCTCGCTCGATCTCGAGCTGCATGACCCGGCGTCGCAACTCATCGAGCTCAAAAGGCATAGAATCCATTTCGAGGCGCAACTTTGCGCCCGCCTCATCGACCAGATCAATGGCCTTGTCGGGCAAAAACCGATCTGAAATGTACCGGTTGGAGAGCACCGCTGCAGCCACCAAAGCCGAGTCCTTGATTCTGACACCATGGTGTACTTCGTATCTCTCGCTCAATCCGCGCAAGATCGAAACCGTGTCCTCCACAGAAGGTTGACTGACCAGAACAACTTGAAACCGCCGCTCCAGTGCAGCATCTTTTTCGACATGCTTGCGATATTCGTCCAGCGTAGTGGCACCAATGCAGTGCAGTTCCCCACGAGCCAGCATTGGCTTCAGGAGGTTTCCCGCATCCATAGCGCCTTCCACCCGACCGGCACCAACCACGGTGTGCAGTTCGTCAATGAAAAGAATAATCTCGCCCTGGGAATCCTGGACTTCCTTAAGAACAGCCTTAAGCCTCTCCTCAAACTCTCCCCGGTATTTTGCCCCCGCGATCAGAGCGCCCATGTCCAGAGATACAATCCTCTTGTTCTTTAAGCCCTCCGGAACGTCACCTCGAACGATTCGCTGAGCCAGTCCTTCCACAATCGCGGTCTTGCCAACCCCTGGCTCCCCAATGAGAACGGGATTGTTCTTGGTACGACGGGACAAGACCTGCATGATGCGGCGGATTTCCTCATCGCGCCCGATGACCGGATCCAGTTTGCCCTGGGTTGCCTGTAACGTCAGATCGCGGCCATATCTCTCAAGCGCCTCATAGGTCACTTCAGGGTTGGGTGTGGTAACCCTTTGGCTGCCTCGAATATGGTACAGGGTCTGCATCAGTCTCTCTCGAGTCACCCCCAGCTCACTGAAAATTCTTCCTGCAGCACCTTTGTCCGCGGTCAAAGCCAGCAGCAGATGCTCCACCGAGACATATTCGTCCCCAAGCGTCTTGGCTTCCTCCTGGGCCTGTTCCAGCAGCAAACTGAGGCGTCCCGCAACATATACTTGATCGGGAGTACCCGAGGGACTAGAAATTCTTGGAAGGGCATCGAGTTCCTCTTGAAGACTTTTCCTGAGATCTTCTCCACTGATTTCCGCTCGATGAAACATCGAAGTGGCGAGCCCCTGTTCCTGTTCCAGGAGGGCCAGTAAAAGATGCTCCACTTCAACATGCTGGTGACCGAGTTGCAGAGCCTTAACTTGAGCCTCTCTCAGGGCTTCCTGAACTTTTTCCGTTAAACGACTGATATCCATAAATCTCCTTTCCCCTTAATCTTTTTCCGTGCTTCTTGCTCCTTATATAGGATCGAAACAGTGGTTTGACAAGTTTGTAAGTGAGGAGAGGATCCGACTTTGACGGTGGTTGATGGAGATCTTATGATAGTCACGGGTGAACAAAATTGACTCCAACCGGTGACCACGAGAAGAAAAGAATGGTGAAAGACAAGAAAAAATCGAAAATCCAAGTGAACGACCGGAGATTCTGGGCCCAGGATGAATCAGCCGAGGAAAAGGCTTCGATACCAACCAAAAAGTATCCGAGTCTGATCGAAGAGTTAAAGACAAGGACAGAACTGGCTGAGCAAAAGCTCAAGGAAAAAGTCGAAACACTGCACCAGGAGAATGAAGCTTTCCGCCTCCGCCTGTCCAAAGATATGGACCGGCGGATGGAACAAGAAAAGCTTGAGCTCTTCGGCAACTTCCTGGAATTGATCGACAACTTGGAGCGGGCCCTCAAGGCGACCCAGGAAACCCTCAGTTTTGAGGCTCTGAAAGAGGGTGTTCAGCTGAATCTGGAACTCTTCCTGAGTAAGCTCAAGTCGCTGGGTATTGAACCCATGGATCTCCTCCACAAGCCCTTCGATCCACATGAGGCGGAGGCGGTAGGCGTGGTTGAGGTGGATAATCCCGACCTGGACCAACACGTCATCGAAGTTGTACAACGTGGCTTTCGCCGGGGTGAGCAGGTGTTGCGTCCGGCCCGGGTGCGGACGGGGCAGTATCAAGCTGAGCAGAAGTCCCAGAGTGACGAAAATGAGCCCACGCCTCTCTCTTCGGATTAGGAGAGTTTCTTCCAGCGCCGCTGGGAATGGCGGGATTGTGATCCATTGAAAGCATGACACAATGCTATGGCGAGCGCATCAGCAGCATCGTGGGGTTGAGGTTCTTCCTTGAGATTCAGCAAGGTCCGAACCATGACCTGGATCTGTGCCTTATCGGCCCTGCCGTAACCCACGACCGCCTTTTTGATTTCCAAAGGTGAATACTCGACAAGAGGAATCTTAAACTGGCCTGCGGCTAACAAAACCACGCCCCGAGCCTGCCCGAGTTTGAGTGCGCTCTTTGCGTTGACGGCATAGAAGACATCCTCGACCGCAACCACGTCCGGTGCATGGCGCTCCAACAAAGCATACAGCTTCGTGTGAATACGCCTTAATCGATCCGGGAAAAGGTTCGATTCACCCTTGGCGAGGCCCGAAACTCCCCCGTATTCCAGGCAATACGGATGATTCCCTTCGATGTTGATAACCCCATATCCCGTCATTCGACTCCCGGGGTCAACGCCTAGTATTACCACGGAATCATGATACTACCGGGGTCTGCGGTGCGCTTGATTTTGGGACAGGCCCAAGATTCTGGTGGAAGCCCCTGAAGACAAAGGAGAATTTTCGGGGCTGACACCAAACTCTACCTTGAATTCGGAATTTCTTTGGGATTTGGAATTTGGAATTTCAGCCGGTCTGCCGGCTGTGGTCTGCGGTTAGTGGACTAGGGACTCCATCTGCGCATCATCGATGTCGAAGTTGGCCCAGACATTTCCCACATCCTCAAGATCCTCCAATGCGTCCATTAATCTGAGCATCTGTTCTGCTTGCTTGTTCTCGAGACGCACGTCGGTCTGCGTGATCATGGTCACTTCGGCAGACGCCATTTTGACTCCGGCTGATTGCAGGGCCTGTTTGACCGCCTCTAAATTTTCAATAGAGGTGTAAACTTTAAAGAGTGCCTCCTGGCTCTCAAGATCTTCAGCTCCCGCCTCCAAAACGATTTCCAGGAGTTTCTCTTCAGAAACCTCGTTCTGGTTAATGTCAATCGACCCCTTCCTCTCAAACATCCACTGCACACTGCCTGTCTCAGCCAAATTCCCCCCCTGTTTGGAAAAGATACGGCGAAGCTCCGCTACCGTTCGATTCTTGTTGTCGGTCAGGACCTCGATCAGCACCGCCACTCCTCCCGGCCCATAGCCTTCATAGGAAAAGGACTCGTAAATCTGGCCGGGAAGCTCTCCCGTTCCCTTCATGATGGCACGCTTGATGTTGTCCTGGGGCATGTTGGCACCCTTAGCGGTCTGCACGGCCCCTCGCAAACGAGGATTGGCCTCAACATCACCCCCGCCAAGCCGAGCAGCCACACTAATTTCCTTGATCAGTCGAGTAAAGAGCTTTCCCCTCTTGGCATCAGCACTCGCCTTCTTGTGCTTGATGGAATTCCATTTTGAATGTCCTGACATGCTTGTAAATCCCCTGTTTGAATCGATTGTATGATTTGAGGATCAGTCGTATTGTAGCATGGACATGGGGAAGCTGACAGCTGACAACTGACAGCAGACCCCAACCGGCAGATCGGCTGGAACAGAGGGCTGAGTGATGAGGACAGAGAACTGAGTGCTAACAACTGACATTAGGATAAGCAAAGAATGACAAAGTACAAAGTCGTTCTCCAATACGTGGGAACCCGATACTCCGGTTGGCAAATCCAGAAAAATCAGCACACCATCCAGGGCAACTTAAAAAGCGCACTCCACCAGTTAACCGGCGAAGAGATCAGTGTGGTGGGGGCGGGTCGAACCGATTCAGGCGTCCACGCGATGGAACAGGTGGCCCACCTCCGACTCTCTGAAGAAATGGCGACAGAGAAACTTCTTCGGGGACTCAATGGAATTTTACCCTGGGACATTCGAGTCATGAGTATTGATCCGGCTCCTCAGGACTTTCACGCTCAGAAGGACGCCTTAAGGAAACGTTACGAATATCGCATTTACACTGGGCCTGTTCTTCCTCCTTTTCTCCATGGCCACGTCCATCACATGACCCGCCCATTGAATGCCTCAGACATGCAGAGGGCAGCGGAACAATTGTGCCGTTCTCACGACTTCAGAGGCTTCGCGGCCGCTTCGACAAGGGTAAAAAGCACCGTTCGTACCGTTTTTCTCTCCCAAATCCAAGAGCAGGGATGTCACCTCACCTATCAGATCGAAGGCGACGGGTTTTTACATCACATGGTGCGCAATATCGTGGGTACTCTCCTGGAAGTCGGAATGGGAAAGAGAGCTCCTGATAACATCTGTAGAATCCTGGATTCCAAAGATCGCCGGCTGGCCGGACCTACAGCACCCGCTCACGGCCTTTATTTGATGCAGGTCTCTTATTAGCCCGCGTTTCTCACACCCAATCTACTACGTCGGCGGATCTGTCCGCGTCTACGGCGTTGCACGACCCGCAAGCGGGTGCCCCCGGCCTCCTCAACGTACTGCAGAGAGTACGTTTGCGGGGGCCTCTCCTCGTGCGCCTTGTACCCACAGCCACCTCCACCGCCTCGTTACGATCAGGCGTGAGAAGCGCGGGCTTACCCGTCGCGGTTTTCGTGAGCCTATCAGTATGTTAGAGTACGAGGCGATTTTATGAACGGCCTGGTCAAAAAATTTAAATCTATTTTTGACCCTTCTAGCCCTGAAGCGGAACTCCTTGAGCGAATTGATCCGAAGAAGCTCCCTCGCCATATCGCTGTGATTATGGATGGCAATGGTCGATGGGCCAAACAGCGGAAATTACCACGCGTTGCGGGTCATCGGGCGGGAATCAAGGCCGTCAGGGCGGTGGTAGAGGCAGCTGCGCGGTTGCCCATTTCGGTGCTCACGCTTTACGCCTTCTCAGCCGAGAACTGGAAGCGTCCTCGCAGCGAAGTCAGCACGCTGATGAATCTTCTCAAGAACTATATCCGTAAAGAACTCTCGACCATTCAAAAAAACGGCATCCGCTTTCTGACCATCGGGCGCATCGATGAATTGCCTCAGTCGGTTCAAAAAGAGTTGCGATTTGCAGAGGAAGAAACCCGAGGCAACAAAGGCACCAAAATGGTCGTCGCCCTCAATTATAGTGGTCGTCTCGAGCTGGTCGATGCCTTCAATCAACTCCTGAAGGAGGGAGTACCCTATCCGATCAGCGAAGACAACATCGAGAAGAGCCTCTATACGGTGGGGCTGCCGGATCCTGACCTGATGATCCGAACCAGTGGAGAGATGCGCGTGAGCAACTTCCTTCTGTGGCAAATCGCCTATGCTGAGATTTATGTCACCGAGGTGCTGTGGCCGGATTTTCGCGAGATTCACTTGCTCAAGGCAATTCTTGAATTCCAGCAACGTGAGCGGCGCTACGGAGGCCTTCGCTTCACCTCGTTTGACAATGTCCAATGATGCGACGCGTGGTCACGGCAGTCTTTCTCCTTTCCCTGGTCCTCCTGTCCATTCGCTTTCTTCCACCCAGCCTGTTTCTCCTGGTGATTGACCTGATCCTGGGTCTGGGTGTCTTCGAATTATTTCGGCTTCTAGCCCGGTATGGAGTCGAGGCTTATTGGTTCACCTACCCTCTGACCCTGCTCCTGCCATGGGTATGGACTTATTCTCCTGAATGGGTACTGAACTATCTTGTGGTCAGCGGTCTGATCTGCATGGGCTACAGTGTATTCCAGACGCGAGAGATGAAAAAGGGATTCTTGTCCATGTCAGGCAATTTGATGGCTATTTTTTACCTCGGCGTCCCTCTATCCATTGCAGGAAGTTTTCAAAGCTCTCTGGTTCTGCGCCTGCACCTGTTGATGGTCCTCTCGGTTGTCTGTGCAGGGGACATCTTTGCCTATGGGGTCGGAAAAAAGTGGGGGAAGCATAAGGTGGCATCCCGCGTGAGTCCCCACAAATCTCTGGAAGGATATGTGGCCGGACTCCTCTTTTCGGTGTTGGCCGCAATGGTGTTCGGGCACTTCTTTATCCCTGCCTGGTCCACCGCTTATCTCCTTCTCATCCTCATCGGCGCCTTCTTAGGATTGGTGAGTATGGTGGGAGACCTGTTCGAGTCCATGCTCAAACGCGGAGCCGACATCAAGGATAGCTCCAATTTACTTCCGGGACACGGAGGAGTCCTGGATCGTATCGACAGCTTGCTTTTTGCCCTTCCCGCCTATTACACCCTCCTGGTTCTGATAAAATGAGCCGATCTGAGAGAGAAGCTGTGAAAAGACTGGCTATTTTAGGATCGACCGGGTCAATCGGAAAAAGCGCTTTGGATCTGGTTGATCTCTATCCGGAACGTTTTCAAATTGTCACGCTGGCCGCACAAAAAAGCGTGGAGCTTCTCCATCAGCAATGCCTGAAGTATCGGCCCGAATTAGTCGCTCTGTATGATCGCAAAGCGGCGCAAGATCTGCAGCAGCGCCTTCCCGAGATGAAGGTCCTCTCGGGTGTCGAAGGCGTGATCGAAGCCGCCACCCATCCCCATGTGGATGTTGTGCTGGCAGGCATCGCAGGCGCGGCAGGACTGATTCCAACTTACGAAGCACTGCTCAAGAAAAAGGACGTGGCCCTGGCCAACAAGGAAATCCTGGTGATGGCGGGTGAGTTGATCATGCCCATCGTCAAAAGCACACAGGTGAACCTGCTCCCTGTGGACAGCGAGCACTGTGCTCTCCATCAGTGCTTGAGAGGCTCAGAAAAGCGAGAAATTCATCGATTGGTTCTAACGGCCTCAGGTGGGCCTTTTCTTCACAAAAACAAACAGCAACTGGAACAGGTCACGGTCGAAGAAGCTTTGAATCACCCCACCTGGAGTATGGGGCCCAAGATCACCGTAGACTCCGCAACCTTGATGAACAAGGGGTTAGAAGTCATTGAAGCCCATCACCTTTTTGGCGTAGAACCCCATCGAATCTCCATCGTGATCCATCCTCAGTCGATCATCCATTCTATGGTTGAGTTCATCGATGGCACCATTCTGGCCCAGATGAGCATTACCGACATGCGGGCGGCCATTCTGTACGCCCTGGCCTACCCGGATCGTTGGAACTCGAATTTACCTCGATTGGACCTGCTTTCCCTTGCCGCACTCGAGTTCCATGCTCCAGACACGGATAAGTTTCCCTGTATCCGTCTGGCCTACCAGGCACTCGATGAGGGACAAACCTACCCCACCGCCCTTAATGCCTCCAACGAAGTCGCCGTTCGCTGCTTTTTGGATCAGTCGCTGCCTTTCTCGTCCATCCCCGAAGTGATCGACGAAGTGCTCAACCGGCACGTCCCTCGTGCCGTTGAGGATCTGGAGACCGTACTGGAGGCGGATCGTGAGGCTCGCCAAATGGCACAGGAGACTATAGACTCGGTTTATTCATAGGTTCTCGGCTCCCCCCTTCGCCGCTTCGTGACGAGAATCCGAATCAAACCAAGAGCCTCATTTGACAAGCGTCCAGACCGCGACGGACAATTAGAGATTAAGTGCACTAAGGAGATCAGAAACTTTTGGCTATTTTAACTTCTATCGGCTTTAGCCTCATCGCCTTCCTCTTCGTGCTGGGAGTAATGATTCTCATTCATGAGCTGGGACACCACATCGCGGCAAAACTACTGGGGATCCGGGTGGATGTCTTTTCCCTCGGGTTTGGCCGCAGACTGTTCGGCTTTAAACGAGGAGACACCGATTATCGAGTGAGCCTCCTGCCCCTGGGAGGCTACGTGAAAATGGCCGGAGAGAACTACGACGAGGAATCCACCGGTGATCCTGGGGAGTTCATGGCCCATCCCAAAACGCATCGTTTCCTGGTAGCTATAGCAGGACCGGCTATGAATATCATTCTGGCTCTTGTCCTGGTCACCACCACTCTCCTGTTTGGGATTCCCGTTGCAAGCTACCTGCGGCAACCGGCCGTGATTGGCAGCGTCCAGGAGGGATCGGCGGCCGAGCAGGCTGGCCTGCAACCTCTGGACATCATCGTGGCCATTGACGGTGACCCGATCCCCACTTGGCAAGAATTGGAAATAGGCATCAGCCTCAGTCCCAATCAGGACCTGGTCCTGGAAGTTGAGCGTCAAGGGCGGGTTCTGACCAAAAACATCACCCCTACCTTAAGCGAAGGATTCGAAATCGGAACCATTGGAGTGGGCCCCTTCATTTCCTACATCATCAGCGATGTTGAACCCGGGAGTCCTGCGGAAGAGGCCGGACTCCGGCCCGGAGATGAGATCGTCAAACTCACAATGGGAAACAAGACCACAGTGGGATTTGACGAAAGCGCCCAAATGATCAACGCCTCCAAGGGAAGCCCTCTAAGGTTTGAAGTCCTCAGAGACAACCGAGTCTTTGAGACGACCTTTGCTGCCGTTCAGATGGAGGACCGCTGGCGAATTGGCACGGCAGTGAGGATCATGCAGTTGGAACAGTACGGATTCCTGCAAGCAGTGGAACATTCCTTCCAGCGGAATCTCCGATTGACCTTGTTGACCTTCGAGGTGGTGGGAAGGATCTTTACGGGGCGGACGTCTTTGCGAGCCATGTCCGGGCCCATCGAGATTGCTCGCTTTTCCGGAATGGCTGCAGCCATGGGTATCATCCAACTCCTCAACTTTATGGCTCTGGTCTCACTGCAATTGGGAATTTTCAATCTGATGCCGATTCCCATATTGGACGGTGGTGTCATCGCACTGCTTGGCATAGAAGGGCTCATGCGGCGTGACCTCAGCATGCGTGTCAAGGAACGCATCTTTCAGGTGGGCTTTGTCTTTCTACTCTGTCTCATGGGGATTGTGATCTTCAACGATCTTGCCAAGAACCTGCCCATCCTGGATTGAGGATTTAGGTTCGACCGCTCCCTAGCCCGCATTTCTCACACCTGATCGTCACGAAGCGCGACGGAATTCGGGGACTGTCCCCGAATTCCGTCGTCGGTGCAGTAGAGAACCCATGCATAATCCGGGCTTAGTTCCAACCGGTGCAAACATCTCCGGGTGCACCTTTTTTGTTAAAATTTAATCTAGACAGTTGATGAGTTGCGGGAGTTCGCGAGCCGGGATTATTCATAGGTTTTCGTGACGAGCGAGGTAGGGGTTAGCCACTTCTGGGTAGTCTGATGCGGCGATATTACAAGACAGGGTTACTCTTGCTCCTCTTCCTCCTGGTGGCGACAGCAACGGCTATCGTGGTGAATGTCCGCAGCGATGCTTTTGAAGAGTGGATGAAAAGCCAGATCATCGACACTCTCCAGGAGCGATTCCAGGTTCGCGTTGAAATTGGAAGCGTTGAGGTTTGGCCATTCGGGGCCCAGGTAGAAATTCTTAATTTCCAACTGTTTAACCGAACCTACCCCGGTCGAGAACCGGCCATCGACGTTGACCGTATCCTGCTGGACTTCTCTATCACCAGCTTTTTTTCTCCTTCTATTGCCCTGGACAATCTGATTCTCGATTATCCTCACATCCACTTGTCTGAGGACCCCAACCAGCGGTTCAATTTTTCCAACATCTTCTTGTCCCCGGACCTGCAGAAACAGCAGGACGAGTTCTCTCTCCCAAGATTGGATATCAAGCAAATGGCATTGAATCGGGGATTGATCTTCTACAAGAACCACCCTTTTTTCCTGGATTCTGCAGAAGGCGGACTGGCCGCCACCCTGCGCTATGTTCCCGATCAACAGAAATATATCGGTCACACCAGCTTTGAAAACTTGGATCTAACGCTCGAAGGACTCAGTGTCACCGACTTAACCCTGTCCCTGGACTTCGAACTCCTGGAAAACCAACTTCGAGTCCTTTCGCTGTTGTTGGATTCTGACGAGCTGGAAGTCCGTGCTGAAGGCAACATCAGTGATATCCAAAATGGGGTTTATCGTTTTGAGACCGATTTTTCTGTTGATCTCGCCCAACTGGGAAAGTCCCTCTTCAGCTCTCATTTCCAAGAAGGTCGTCTCTCTCTGAGGGGGACACTCTCAGCCAGGGAAGGAGACTTTTTATTCCAGGGGGAAGCACGCTCTGATCTGGTTCAATGGGACAATCTTTCTTTTCGGAAACTTAAAGCCGGTATCTTGGTGGATTCTGAAGCGGTAACCGTCGAGGGGCTGGATGCTCAATTCTATGGCGGCAGCGTGCGAGGAGAGGGAAAGCTGAATTGGAAGGGTGACGGCACCTCTGCTGTGCAGGTTGACGCATCTCGAGTCAGGATGGCTCCTCTCCTTTCCGATTTGGGTCAGGAGAAGGTCCAGGTCAACGGCTTCGCAGGTTTCACCGGCCAAATCAGTTGGCCCGGACTTCAGTGGGGAGAAGCGAGTGGACAGGGTCACCTTTCCTACCAGGGAGAATTCCCTCCTCAAGGTTCGAAGGACCATCCGATGGTCCCCGCTCTTTCCTTCCAGGGAGATTCCTCGATTTCCTTTGAACAACAGGAACTGCACCTCAAGAATGGTGTCCTGCGTACTCCCGCCAGCGTAATCACCTATAGCGGTTCTGTGAGCTTCTCGGGAGCTTATCGATTGGAGCTCGATCTCCTGTCCCAGGAGAGTGGTGAACTCTTCAGACTGGCAGGGTACACAGAAATCCCAAAGCAATTCCTCGCCCAGGATTCCATCGAACTGAGGGGGCCCACCCGTATCTCGGGAACACTCGAGGGCGGGGAGAATCCGTTTGGGTTGAGAGGAACCGTCCGGAGTGAGCGGATCTTTTTCAGAGACGAACTGCTGGGTGACTTCGAATCCCAGGTGCGTTTATCCAAGGATACCTTACAGCTTGAGGATGCTCGGCTCCTGGGTCCCGGATTTGATCTTCGTGCTTCATTACTTCTGGTCCTCGACCCCACTGAAGTTCGGCCCTTGAAGGCTCTCGAACTTGAATTGAATGAAGTCCCGATCGAGCGTTTCCTCGCCGCCGCCGATCAAGCGGTCCCTATTGAGGGAGCCATCAGCGGTCAACTTCACTTGGAACAAATCGACTTGAGTGATTACAGAGGCAGCGGAAGGATTACCGTCACACAGCCAAGAATCTACGGCGAGCGACTCGACCGTTTCAGTGCACAGGTCGAAGTTGAGGGCAGGAAGATTTCTTTGCAACGATTTCAAGGCTCCATCCGGCAGGGCACGGTCTCCGGTCAGATGGCTGTGAATTTGGACGAAGAAACCTATTGGGTCGATATCGAAGGCAGCCAATTCCCACTCGATGACATGGTTTGGCTGCAAAAAAGGATTGCGGCGAAGGGATCCATCAACTTCAACCTGAAAGGAAAGGGAACCTTCAGTGAGCCCAACCTGGAACTTCTCTTGGAGGGACCTCGAATTGTCGTCAAAGAGCACGTTCTGGAGAACGTCTCCCTGCAGGCAGAAAGCCAGGGAGAGGCTCTCAAGTTCCGTGTCCAGCATCTTTACCTGGGAAATCCCTTCCTGTTTGAGGGAGATCTCGGACTGTCTGATCCCTATAGGGTCCAGGCCACCTCGGAGTTGAGACAACTCCCTCTGGGTCCTTATCTGCAACTCCTTCCTGTCCAGGGGCTACCTGATGTCGAGGGTGTGATCAGCGGCCGCCTCACCCTGGCTGGCCCCTTATTGGATCCCGCACAGCTCAAGGTGGAGGTGGCATTCCCACAATTCAACCTTTCGATGGCGGGTTACGAGTTGCACAACGTCGGTCCCTTGCAATTTTCCTATGATGCCGGACTGGTCACCATCGATCAACTCAGCTTGAGGGGCACGGATACCGAGCTTGAGATTGAAGGAACGGTTGACCTGAGAGGAAACCAAAACATCAATCTCAAAATGGAAGGGGCAATGAATCTGCTGGTGATGAACAGTTTCTTGCCTACCGGGGCAATAGCCGGACAGCTCCAGTTGGAAACCGTCATCGGGGGCTCTTTGAGCCAACCCCGCATCGTGGGTGTTGCCGATCTGAAAGAGGGTTTTCTGGTTCATCCCCAATTGCCGACCACCCTCTTTGATGCGGAAGGCCGCCTTAGGTTCACTGCCAATCAGGTTGCTTTGGACAGCTTTTCGGCCCGAACCATCTACGGCACCGTGAACGCGGAAGGGGGAATCTTCCTGGAGGGGCTTCAGCCTACACGTTGGCAAATCAACGTCTCTGGAAACGGCCTCCGCCTGGAATACCCACGCAACCTTATTTCAACCCTGGATGTGGATTTGGACCTCCTGAAAAGCGACACCTCCCAATTGATCTCGGGTGCGGTCTATGTGCGGGCTGCAGAGTACTTCGAAGATATCTCTATTCCCGAACTCATGGTCGAATATGCTCGAAGCGACATCGATTCCCTTCCCACCTCAGGGGCTCCGGAAGTGGCCCTGGATATCACGGTCGAGGCTTACCAGAGTATACGTGCCACCAACAACCTGGCCGACGTGGTGGCCAGTGCGAACTTAAACGCGCGGGGAACTTTGCAAAATCCGGTCATTCTGGGCACGGTGACCATCGACAGTGGCCTCGTTTTCCTAGAGAACAATGAGTACGAGATCTCTCGAGGGATTGTCAATTTCAACAATCCGAGACGGACCCGACCCTTTGTCAATTTGGAAGCTCAGACCGAGATCAGGGAGTTCACCATCTCAGTCGTTATCCTGGGCCCCGTCGATCAGCTGGAGTTCACCTTTCGCTCAGATCCTCCCTTGCCCACGCCGAGCATCCTTTCCCTTCTCGCCATTGGCCAGACCCAGGAAGAAATCCTGGGGTTTGAAGGAGAAAGCCAGAGCCAAATGGGGACTCTTGCTGTCTACGGAGCAGGAGCTATTCTCAGTAGAAGTTTCGGAGAAAAACTGGAGACTCGGACCAGTCGGCTCTTCGGCATCGAAAAATTTTCCATAGATCCATTTCTTTTCGGAAGCGAGCGCTCTCCGGGAGCTCGGATTACCCTGGGCAAGCAGTTAACAAAGGATCTCTCCGTCAACTACAGCACCGATTTGAGCAGCAATCAACAGGGTCAAATCGTGGTCTTCGAATACAAGGTAACCGATTGGTTGACCACGGTTGGAACCCGGGACCAGGACGGATCCATCGCCGTCGACTTCAAGCTGAAGAAACGATTTTGAGAGGATTTGTGTCTAGAGTTCACAGAACAATACCAGCTCTCTTTCTGAGTCTGATCTTCTATTCTCTTTTCTCAGGTTCTCTTCGAGCCGATTCCCCATTCGACGGCAAGATCATTCAAAGCATCGAGATTCAATCGGACGGCCCTCTGAATGACATCTCTTACACCGACCTTTTCAACTTGATGGAACTGCGCGAAGGGGAATCCTACAGCGCCTCTCAAGCCGAACGCTCGATCCAACGCCTCTTCTCCACCGAAATGTTTCACGATGTGCAGGTCAGCGTCGAACCCGCTGGTGATCGAGTAGGGGTCAAGATCCTCCTTATCCGGAGATATCTGATCCAGGAAATCAAGCTCGAGGGAGACGTGAAACTGGACAGGCAGCGGCTGCGTCGGGAGCTTGCCATCCGATCCGGTGAAGCCTATTCCGCAGAAGCGGTAGAAAAGACCCTTGCCCGTCTGGGGGAGCTCTACCGAAGACACGGCTACTACCGCACCCGAATCCAGCCCCGGTTTGAACTCCATCACCCAACAGCGCGCCTGAGTCTGACGTTCCAGATCGAGGCTGGTGATCAGGAACTTGTCAATCAACTTGATCTTCATGTTGAGGGAGATCTGGCTGAAGAACAGATCCTCTCTTTGATCAAGACCCGTGAAGGAAAACCCTTTTCCCGGGTTCAGCTGGAGGAAGACCTGAAAGCAATCGAGGACCATCTCATCTTACGAGGCTACCTGCGATGTTACGTGAGCGAAACCGTTGGCTACCCGGATGATGGAAATGGGGTATCTCTGGCTGTCTTCATTGCCACTCGAGAACAAACTCAGATTGAATTTCAAGGCATCGAGGTCGAGCGGGAAGAACTGGCCTTTCTGCCCATCTTCAGCCCAACAGGAACAGCACCGTTCTTCCTGGAGGCAACTCGAAAGGAACTTCGTCAGAAATATCAAGAAGAAGGATACTTCCTGGCCCAGGTGGAGTACGAAACCTCTGGGACCGGACGGGAGCCCAGCCAGGTCGTGATCAAGGTCGATAGAGGCCAGAGATTCAATCTCAAGAAGATCCGATTCGAAGGAAATCAGTTCGCCGCAGCGGGATCTCTCAAAAAACTCCTCACCGTGGAGAAGAAAGGAGTCTTTAGTCGAGGGAAGTTCTCGACCGAGATGGCAGAAGAAGATGCGAGCAGCATTCAAAGATACCATCAGCGACGCGGCTATAAGGATGTGCAGGTTGTTCATGCCCTGGTTCTGGAGGGTTCTGACTCTCGTGATCTCACCTTGGTCTATAAGATTCAGGAAGGTCCACTTTATCTCATTGAAACGGTTCATTTTATCGGCAACGAGTACCTCAGCACCAAGACTCTTTTCGAGGAAATTCAAGGCCATCCCGGGACGTCCTTCTCCCCTTTCTTAGTCGCCCAGGATCGTGCCAACATCATGGCAGCCTACGCCAATCGGGGATACCGGCAAGTGGGTTTCCGTTCCGAGATCCTCTTCCCCGAACCGGGGCGAGTGAACATTACTTACTTTCTCCGGGAGAGTCCTCGTTCCTTTACCGAGCAAGTCATTTTGACCGGCAACCACAGCACCCGTGAGGCTTTGATTCAAAGAGAAGTGGAAATAGCTTCTGGGGACCCCCTGTCCCTGGATCGCATCCTGGCGACCGAGAGCAATTTATATAATCTAGCAATCTTCAGCAAGGTACAGGTCCGAGAGGTTCCTTCCTACCAAGATCCCCTCCACAAGAATGTGATGGTCCATGTTGAGGAAGCAAAAAGATATACCCTTTTGTATGGTATCGGTTACAGCTCATACGAAGGAGTACGGGGTACTTTGGGCCTCGCCAACAGTAATTTTCTTGGCCGAGCCAGCACCCTCTCTCTGGGTCTTCGTGTGGGGGCCCAGCGTCAACGTGCCAACATCTCCTATAACCTATCCCAGCTTTTCGAGCGGAGGTTCCCATCCGTTATTTCCTTAACCGCAACCAACTCCAAAGCCCTCACGGAAAGCATCGAAGGGGGACAGAAAGCCTTCCGCGGAAAACCCTTTGATGAGTTCCGCTTAATTGCCTCCACCCAAACTCAGCGCCGTTTGAGCCACCGAGACGCTCTATTCTTTCGCTACAATCTTGAGAAGGTCCAGATCACCCTGCCCCGTAGCCTCCCCGGTCCCCTGCAATTCTTTCGACAAGAAGAAGAACTCCTGCTCTCCAGTGTTTCCCTATCCTATCTCAACGAGTCGCGGGATAATCCGACCGACCCGCGCACCGGATTTCTTCTGAGCGGGGATTCACGACTCTCAGCTCGGCTGATCGGCTCCGACGAGGACTTTTTGCGCCTCTTTGCCCGGGGGCAATACTATCGGAAACTTTTTCCCGATCTCATCCTGGCCACCTCCCTGAGACTAGGTGTAATCCTTCCCTTCGGTGGAACATCCGCCCAATTCATCGAGAACCCGATTCCCATTAGTGAGCGCTTCTTCTCGGGGGGGTCGACAACGCTACGAGGACTCCCCCAGGATCTAGCTGGACCTCTTTTGACGAACCCGGCCACAGGAGAGATCATACTCGTCAACTCTCGCGGAGAACCTGATCCCAATGGACGCCCCGTCCCCTTAGGAGGGAATGCCCTTTTGATCACCAATCTGGAGCTAAGATTTCCTCTCGTGGCTCTCTTTTCGGGAAATCTTTTCTACGACTTCGGTAACGTTTTCCGCAGTCCTGGCCATCCGGGTTCCGGATTCAATCACGCGGTTGGGACTGGGGTTCAAGTCAACACCCCGGTAGGAGCCATCCGATTCGACCTCGGGTATTCGCTCAATCCTCCTGACGTCACGGGATTCCACCACTGGAACTTCTATATCACCTTGGGGCAACCTTTTTGATGAGCAGAGCAACTGCCATTTTTCTTTTTCTATTTTTCCC
>Ga0209987_10000061_pt1 | contig 45678 bp, 45 predicted proteins | sample N074metaG_FD_182134 | JGI IMG/M metagenome (GOLD analysis project Ga0209987, IMG submission 182134) | Deep subsurface microbial communities from Kermadec Trench to uncover new lineages of life (NeLLi) - N074 metaG (SPAdes) (version 2) | ecosystem: Environmental > Aquatic > Marine > Ocean trench...
GAATAGTTGGCCCAATTCGGCTGCAAACTTGCGCTCACCACCTGACGCGTTCCGCGACCCTCGACATCCAACGGCTGAGCGAATGGCTGGTATCGGGGATGCTCGATCAGAAGCTGATGTGGCCCGGCGGGGATCTCGACGTCGATCAACGGCGTCTGGCCCAGCCGGGTGGTGTCGATTACCACAGCGGCTGCGTCCGGCACGGAGGTAAATGAGACCAGGCCAGGCAGGCGGGTGAGTTCGAAGCGATATTCCTGGTTACGCTCCGCGCCAACGGTCAACGGGACATCGAGATCGAAGTAACCGTCCGCGACCGCGCTGAGCGCATAGTTCCCTTCGCGCAGAATGTGAACCCCGCCCAACTCCATATTGAACCCGCCGTCGATATCCAACTCCGCCGAGTTCGGGTCCGTAACGATGCGCACCGATTTAGCCGTGAAGATGCACCAGATGAACCACAGCAAGACCAGTGCGACGCCACCCCAGAACAGTTGATTGCGATGCCGTTCAATCCAGCGGCGCTCGTCAACCGCATCCTGAGTCGGTTTGAAGGTGGTCGCCCGTACGATCGGACCGTCGTCTGGCGGCGCGTCAGGCTCGGTCACAGACGCTCCCGACAGCGCACGTCCACTGGAGCCATGTCCGGCTCGACGTCGATTTCCAGACGCAGGTCGCGATACCCGTTACGACTGCCCTTGATGACATATCGGCCCGGTCGGAGACTAAGCTGTCGGCGTTCGAGCGTGCCCAGAAAACCCACCTGGAAAACCGTAATCTCGGTGGCATTATCGGACACCAGCGTGACGGGTACGTGCTCCGCGGCGTACCCCAGGATCGCCTCGAGTTGATCCAGCTGTTCCGTCAGCCGTGGCCCGGGCGCGGGCACCTGGGTCGCTCGCTGGTACAGGGTAACCGCGGTGTTGAACCGCTCATCTGAGGACAGCAGCTGCGGTTCGCGGATGGTCGTGGCGAGTTGCTCGTCGAGCCGGGCCCTCGTTGCCGCCCGGGCGCGACCGTCGCGGGCGAACTTCAACGACCCTGCAATGGCAAGGACCTGTTCGTAGCTTGCCTTGGCATCCACCCACTGTTCCGCGGTTTCGTGGCGTTGTGCCTTGCCACGCAGGGCGTCAATACGGCTGAGGGTGCTGGCCTGATCGACCTGTGCGAGGCCCGCCAGCGCCGGCTGGTTGCCCGGGCGCATGCCAAGTGCGGCGTTGAACGCTTTGCGCGCGGCGCTGAAGCGTCGCTCGTTGAGCGCCGCGTAGCCTTCGGACAAGAAGCGCTGAAACTTCAGCTCCTCGACCAGCGCATCCAATTCGGAGAGTGCCTCATCGATACCGGGCGTGGCCGGGTCCAGGCTGCGGATCGCACGATACGTCGCGCGCGCTCCTTCGATGTCGCCTTGCGTGCGCAGTTCCACCGCCAGGTCCAGTTTATCCAGCACCTCCGGGAGACTCGCGGCCCGGGCGAGCCCGTTCAGCACGTCCGGGTGATCCGGGTAGATCAGCGCCGCCTCGTCGAAGGCGACCCGCGCAGCACCTGCATCCAGCGCCGCGAGCGCGGCAATTCCCTCGGCCAGTGCCGCGGCAAACTTCGCTTCGCCATCGTTTACGAGGCCCTCCAGCGCAACAATGCCGTCGTTGTAACGGGTGATCGCGGCGTCGAATTGTCCTCGAGTGAACAGCTCGTCGCCTTCGTTGGCGAGTTCCTGGGCCGCCGTGAACCGCTCCGCACTCCATTGCTCGACGTGCATTTCGTCGTCGAGTTTGATCTGCAGCGTTACGAACGACGACAAGGTGTCCTGGGCCCGCTCGCGCTCGCGATCCGTCTGTAGCTGTTGAAAGGGTGGTGGTGCCGCGCCGCCAGCGGGTTGGCGGTCAGTTGCCGGCATCGGGTCTGCCAAATCGGTCGCGTCGGGCAACGCCGTCCGCGAGGGGGTCCGTGACACCATGGACACCTGATCGGGCAGGAATACGAAAACCCACAAGCCCAGGGCCAAGAGAATGCCCAGGCCGAGGTAGATGAAGCGCTGGTTGGAGTGCTGGCTCCGTGGTTCGGCGGGCGGCGCCTCTGATTCCTCACGATGGCTGAGAACGACCTGTCGCGGCCGGATAGTGACGAAGTCATCCTGCTCTGACATGGGAGAAATCAGGTTTCAGAAGTATCGTTGCTGTCGCTGGCGCTGTCGTTGGCGGCCGAGTCGCCCGGCAACGGCTGGGCGTCCTCCGGAAGGGCGAGACCGATTTCCTCGTAATACAGCACCCGGAGAATGCGCCGCAGTTCTTCATACTGAGCATCGACTGTGCCCGTCAACCGCACGGTCTGGTTCTCGAGTTCCATGGTGTGCGGCGTAATTTCAGCTTCGGCCGACGTGCCCAGTTCCTGCAACACCTCCGCATGAATCTTGGCTTCAGCCCTTTTGGCGAGGCCGCTCTTCAAGATCATCGCACCGCCGATGATGCCGATCGTACCGGCCGTCTGGATCGCCGAGTTGTCGCTGGTCTGGGCCGCGATGCCGGCGGCAATGCCGACGATGCCGGCAAAGGTGCGTGCCCGCGCCTGTGCCAGTAGCTGCTGTCGAGCAATGGCCTCATCGAAAGTCGCCTGACGCCAGTCCTGGTAGGGGGACTGCATCGAGGCGTGAAACTCGGCGAAGTACTCGTCCAGCGTATCGATGAACACGTACTCGCGCTCCCGGACTTTGCGCACGCGCCCCAGCATAGGGTCGTTCTCCGCGGGCAGTCGCAGCAGGACCGTTTCTCCGGAGCGCGTCTCAGCGACATGTTCAGCGAAGGCATCCGGGGAAAAGTCCCGGGCGAACTTCATCTCCGCAATGCGACGAATTTCGATGATCTGGTCGGGGTCTAGGTTATGCAGATGTTTGGCCATGTCGTCCGCGACGCGACGATAGAGGGACTGGAACGGATCTATGTTGGCGGGTACGGAAGGATCGTAAGCGTATTTGCTGGCCAGCGCCTTGTAGGATTTCGAAAACCAGACCCGGCCACCTGCGTCGGTCACTGCGACCGCCAGTTCGAGACGCTCGCCGTCCGAGTGCAGGATGCTACCACTGACGATCAGATCGACCGCATTGGTCGCGCGGGGGACCACCCGCACGGCTCCCCAGTTGCCTGTACTCTGCAGCAGATTCTTCAGGTAGTACGCGATGTAATTGCTCTCAGCCCGGCGCACTTCGGGGGCAATGTTCTCTTCGATCTGTTTGTCGTAGTCTTCCGGAACGTTGGGGTCGAACACGGCCACCCCGACGTCCAGCAGCATGTTTTCCGGTACCGTGGACTCCGCCTGCTGCGGGGGTGTCATATCTACGCTGCGCACGGTCTGACTGACGCAACCGCCGAGCAACAGACCGGCAACCATTCCCACCACCACCGTCGGCACGAACGCGCTACTGCGAAATGTGTACAAACACTTCAACGGCCAACTCCGGGGTCAACTGCCTGACTTGTAGATTCGATATTCCTCCCAGAACTTTTCGCGAAGCACCGGGTCGGGTTCGTTCATTGCCATTTCGCGCAGCTGCCGCGCGACGATGTCGTCGTCAGTGGCGTCTGGCAGGTCCTCCGGGAGATCGACCGCTGCCGTTGCCTCGCTGGGCGGCACAGGTGCACCCACCGACCGGGGTCCTGGCAACGTGCCGGGTTCAGGCATCCCGCCAACCGCGGTGTTGCTGAATGGAGGCTCCCCCGGTTCGCTGCGCTGCGTTGGGCTGCCACCCATTCCTCCCATTTCATCGGAGGGGCGTTCACGGGTGCCAGCCGTTTCGTTGGAGCGCGCGAGAATGATCTGGCGCTCCGCGAGAATTGCGCCGTCAAAGCCTTCGAGGGCCCGGTCCAATTCTTCATCGCCCGAAACACCGGCACCGCCCGCCTCACCGTCGGTCGCCTCAGCAGTCTGCTGGTCGGAACCGCCGCCTGGAATTTCGTTGCTCTGTTCCCAATCGCCTTCTTCACCAGCTGCCGGATCGCCGTCTGCATCACCATTCTCACCGCGCTCGCGCCGGGCCCGCTCGAAGATGTCCTTGGCGCTCGCCACGCCACCGCCCGTTTCCGGATCGAAACTCGGCTGACCGGGGGTTGATGACTCCGAACCCTGCGGCGAACCCGACGAGGAAGGCTGTCCCTGTGACTGGCTGGTCTGGGGCGGCGATGGCGATCCGGGCGGACTGGGGCTGCCGGGTGAACTCGGTGAGCTTGGGCTGCTGGGCGTGCTTGGACTGCTGGACGCGCTTGGGCTGCTCGGTGAACTCGAACTGCTCGGTGGGCTGGGACTGCTGGGTGAGCTCGGGCTGGGTATGGACGGCGTCGAGGGTGGGGATTGTTGTTGTGACTGGCACCCGGCCAGTACCAGTAGAGTGACCCCCGCCATGGCAACACAGCTGGCTCGAATCGACTTATTCATGGCCCATCCTCGATACCCAGGCAGTACCCGGGGAGGCGCGAACAATATGGGTTTGATGGTCGATGCTGCGCCCCTCCAAGTCAACGCATGAATCCTCCTGCGGTTGACGCTCAACTGGCCTCCGGCGCCGCATTCTCTTCACCTTGGGCGGATTGCTTGGCGGACGAATCGACGGTCTCTGGCAGGGAGAAGTACTCGAAGCGGTGCCGGTAGATCAGGTTCGCGGTGGAGACGGCAACGCCCGCCTCGATCCGTGGGCGGAATCGGGCGGTGCGCATGGCCTTGCGCACCTTGAAATCCATAAGATCCGGTGGCTCGGAAGCGACCGTCGTCAACTTCCGGATCTGGCCTCGCTCCGTCACGGTATAGGCCATCTCTACGAACCCCTGCGTCGGCACCGCCAGGATGCTTGCGGGAGACGCGGTTGGGCCGCCAGGCAGTGGGAGATACAGCGGGCGTGGCTCCCCGAAATAAGAGGCGAGCTGCTCCTGTGTCGCTTGGCCTTCCTCCGCCATGATCTTGTAGCTGAACTCATAGAGCGTGAAGGCGCGCGACCACCGTTCGAACATCAGGTTCCAATCCGCGAGTTCGAGCATCGCCACGGCGAGATCGCGAACCGTTGCTTCCGGGTTCGCCTCCTGAATCTTCACGACCTGCTGCAGTGCACGTTCTCCGTCAGTGAACTTGTTGACATCGCCGCCGTGCCCGCGCATGACCTTCGAAGACGGACCGGTCGAAAAAGCGACCACGGCCTGCTGAGAGGCATCCCGGTAGGGAGGAAAACGTTCCAATCGATATGTTTTGGCGATCCCCTGTAGCGCCGGAATGAGCCGCGTATCCTCCATGCCATAGGCCAGGCTCAGCGCATGCGCTGCATACTGGTACAACCCACGAGCCGAGAAAATGTTGTTCTGCTGGCTGTACCAGTGCGCCAGTTTGTACATGCCCGGGACCATCTCCACATTCTCCGGACCATAGGCGCGGAGCAACGTCTGGTAGGCGTACACGTGGCGGTCATTGGCCCGTTCCAGGTCGCCGGCCGCCACCCAGCTATCGGCCTCCTGGTAGATGATCGGCACCTGGTCGGTACTGTGTAGACCGCCGTTGATCCGGGTGACATGCACCGCGCGTTCATACGCGTCGATGGCGGTCGGATAGTCGCCCTGACCGTGCAGCGCGCGCCCGAGAATCGTCAGCGGCTCGATCAGCATCGGATCGTAGCGGCCGACGTGCGCTTCAAGCATGGCCACGCTGGCGTTGACGGTTCGCGCCGCGTCGCGATATTCGCTGGACTCGAGCTGCAGCGCAGCGAATTTGACGAGTTCCTGGGCCTGTTCCACCGATCCCGGATCGAGAATAATTTGCGCATCGTCGTATGCCGCGATTTCCTCCTCGGCGAACTGATCGTCCACCAACCAGGTTTCATCGCGCTCCTGCTCGCCCGGTCCCAACGGTCCCAAGGGTCCCGACAGTTCGGAAAGTTCCGAAGGTCCGGAAGGATCGAGAGGTTCCGACGGCCCCAACGCCTCAACCTGTTGTTGACGGGTGGCGCGTCGCGGCGGGGGCGTACCGAGCGGGTCGATCGGTTCCGCGTTGTTGCCAACGCCGTCGGCCATCGACAGTGAGGGTTCCGGTGGCTGAGCGGGCGGTTCCGCTCCGACCGGGGTATTCTGGCCGTGCACCGCGGCGCCCAGCAAGGCCAGAACGAGGAAAATTAGACGCCGCATCAAGACTCCTGGTTTCGTGTTTAGACTAGCCGAAACCGCGAGTGTTCCAACCCCTTGAGTCTCCGTAGCGCCTTGATTCAAGTCAAGGGATTGCTAGTATCCGCGCGAACCTGAAATCCAGCGGATAACCATGCATGAATCAGAGTGTGAATCCGATCACGAAATCGACACCACCGGTCTGATCTGTCCGGAGCCGCTGATGCTGGTTCGCAATCGTATTCGCGGTATGCGCCCGGGAGAAGTGTTGCACGTACGTGCGACGGACCCCTCCACGGAGCGGGATCTGTCGAATTTCTGTCGCTTCATGAACCACGAAATGCTCGACCTGGGCCGGCGCGATCACGAATACTATTTCGTCATTCGCAAAGGCGGCTGAAGAGCCGTGTACTACTTCGCATACGGCAGCAACATGAACCCGGACCGTGTCGCGGAACGCGGGCTGGCAGTGGTTTCCGTAGAGGGGGCGGTTCTCGAGGGAGTGTCCCTTGCCTTCAACAAGCGCTCTGGCGACCACATCGGTGGCCATGCGAACATCGTTTGCGCACCTTCTGCCTGCGTCGAAGGCGTGCTCTATGGTCTGCGCGACGCCGATCAGATTCAACGCATGGACCGATTCGAAAAGACGCCGGTCAACTACAGGCGCGAACGCGTGGTCGTGCAGACAGCTGCCGGCGCGCAAGCCGCCTGGACTTATGTTGCGAACCGTGCGGTGATCGTTGAGGGTTTGAAACCCACCCGCGCGTATCTGAATCACCTGCTCGCTGGACGGTCCTATCTGAGCCCCCAGTACTATGGTTGGCTCGCCGGTCTGGCGTGTGTTGACGACTGAACCGGTGGCCGCAGACGACATCGCAGGCCGCATCAGCCACGTGTTCAACGGCTTGTTCAGGATATCAGCCCAGACCGTGATGGTGGGCGGTGGCGCTGAACCCCTGTATCTGCCCGCAACCTGCGATCAACGCGCCCGCCTGGTGCACACGCGCGACTACGCATCGAGCGCCCTGCATGAAGCAGCCCATTGGTGCATCGTCGGCGCGGCGCGGCGGCGCCGGATTGACTACGGGTACCCCTACTACGCGCCGCCCCGGAGCGCGGCACAATGCCAACGGTTCTTCAGTCTGGAGTTGCGCTGCCGGGGCCTGCCGCGCCGTGCAGCGCGCTTGCGTGACGCCCTGGCCGCAGAGTTCTCGGCCGCGGTGGTTCCGCTTGGTTGAGCAGGTCGATACGGTCGTCATCGGCGCGGGCGTGATCGGACTCGCCTGCGCGCGCGCCTTGGCGCACGCCGGTCGCGAAGTCGTGATCCTGGAACGACATACGCACATCGGCGAGGAGATCAGCAGTCGGAACTCCGAGGTTATTCATGCGGGCATCTACTACCCGGAGCACAGCGCCAAGGCGCAGTTGTGCGTGCGCGGCAAGGAACTCCTGTACCGCTACTGTGCCGACCATCAGATTCCACACCAACGCTGCGGAAAACTGATCGTCGCGACCAGCGATTCGCAGTTGGACGTGTTGCGCGACTATCAGCGGCGCGCCCGCTTGAACGGCGCCGGCGAGTTGCCCTGGCTGGAGCAGGAGGCGGTCAGGCGCCTGGAGCCTGCGGTCCGCGGTGTCGCGGGCGTGTACTCGGAAACCACAGGCATCATCGACAGTCACGCGCTCATGGAAAGTCTGCTCGGTGCGGTGGAGGAGCGCTCCGGGGCCCTGGCGCTGGGCACGAACGCATTGCATGTTGCAAGCGCTGGCACAGGATTTCGCATCGAGACTGCGGATCTGGAGCTCGAGGCGAATCTCCTGGTCAATGCCACGGGGCTGTCGGCGCCGACCTTCGCCGCGCAGATGGACGTTGAACATCGCGATGGGCTGCCGCAGGCGTATTACGCCAAGGGTCACTACTACCAGCTCAGTGGCCCCTCACCGTTTTCCCACCTGGTGTATCCGATCGCCGAAGCCGGCGGCTTGGGGGTGCACGTCACCCTCGACCTCGGGGGCGCGGCGCGCTTCGGACCGGACGTGAGGTGGTGCGACGAACCCGACTATCAGTTTGACGAAAGCACCCGGGAAGACTTCGTTTCAGCCATTCGCAGTTACTACCCTGATCTCGATGAATCGCGCTTGCAGCCGGGCTATACAGGCGTTCGGCCGAAGATATCGCCCCCCGGCAGCACCGCTGCGGACTTTTCAATTCGAGGTCCGGCGGAACACGGCGTTCCCGGGCTGGTGCATCTGTTCGGCATCGAATCACCCGGACTGACCGCTTGCCTGGCGATAGCCGAGCGGGTCAAGGCGCAGTTGCTCGGGCCCGACCCCCCCGGTGCGTTCGTGACAGAAGTGCAGCCGTGAAGCTCGGCATATTGATCAACCCGATCGCCGGTCTCGGCGGACCTGCGGCCTTGAAAGGCAGTGACGGCGTCGACGTCCAGGTTCAAGCGCGTGCCCGCGGCGCAACTGAACGTGCCGGACAACGAATGGGCGATGCACTGACCGCATGTACCGGGGTTCGCTCGCGTCTGGAATTCGTGACCTGGGGTGGGCGGATGGGCGGCGCCCTGCTGCAGCAACTGGGTTTGCCTCATGCGGTACTGGGGCAACCCGAGGTACCCAGCGGCGCGGCTGACACGGTCGAGGCCGCTCGCCAGATGGTTGCCGCCCGCGCCGAGCTGATTCTGTTCGCCGGGGGTGACGGGACCGCCCGGGACCTGCTTGACGGCATCGCGGATTCCATCCCGGTCCTGGGGGTTCCAGCGGGGGTCAAGATGCACTCCGGTGTGTTCGCGGTAACCCCCGCCGACGCCGGCGCAGTCGTGACGCGCCTGGCAAACGGCGACTTGGTGGGCATCGGTCAGGGCGAGGTGCGCGACGTTGACGAAGCCGCGCTGCGCACCGGCATCGTCGGTTCACGATACTACGGTGAACTTCGAGTACCCGTGCTCGGCGGTTTTCTTCAGCACACCAAGGCCGGCGGTCGAGAAGTCGAGTCCCTGGCGCTCGTTGAAATCGTCGAGGAGGTCGTTGCACGTCTCGAACGCGCGTCTGCGCAGCGCACTACGACAATCGTGTTCGGTCCCGGTAGCAGCGTGCAGGCGATCGGCGTCCGACTCGGCTACTCGCTGTCGCTGCTTGGATTCGATGTGTACCGTGCCGGAACGTGCATCGCCGCGGACGCCGATGCGAAGGCGCTGAGCCAGCTCATCGATTCCGATACGATCCTGATCATGAGTTTTGCCCGGGACCAGGGAATTCTGTTCGGGCGTGGCAACCAGCAATTGAACCCCGCGGCACTGCAACGGGTGCCGCGCACGCACCTATGGGTGGTTGCGACGCGCAGCAAGCTTGCGTCCCTGGAAGGACGCCCATTGCGGATGGATACCGGCGATCCCGAATGCGATGCGTCGTGGGCCGGACTGATCGAAATCATCACGGGATTCGACGATGCCTGTCTGCACCGGGTCGAAGGACCGTGAATCTCGACGCTGCTCAAACGACGGTGGTCGACACCGCGGCCGCACACCTGAAAGCCCCGGGCGGCGATGCCCAACGACTGTTCCATGGACGCGGCCACTGTTACGAAGGGATCGAACATCTGACGGTGGACTGGTATCCGCCATTCCTGCTGATTTCGGTGTTCAGGCGCGACGTCGATCAAACCTGGCTTGACACCCTGGCCAAAGCGCTTGCGGAAGTCGTACCCGCGGTTACCGGAATTGCCCTCCAGCGGCGCGACGGGAGAAACACGCGTGCCGAAATCCTAAGAGGGGAGGTGCCAGAAGAATGGGTGATTCACGAGGCGGGAATGCACTACCTCGTGCATCCTCTGACCCATCAGAACATCGGGTTTTTCCTGGACATGGAACCCGCCCGACGGTGGGTCAGCGCACGTGCTGCGGATTGCAAGGTGCTCAATCTGTTTGCCTTCACCTGTGCTTTTTCGGTCGTGGCGATCGCGGGGGGTGCCCGCCAGGTTGTGAACAACGACATGAACCGCAGCGTCTTGAACCGCGGCAAAGAGAATCACCGGTTGAACGGCCACGATGAGCGGGCCGTCCGCTATGTTCCGCACAACCTCTTCAAATCCTGGCGGAAGCTGAAGCAGCTGGGTCGTTACGATCTGATCGTCGTTGATCCGCCCACCAACCAACGGGGTAGCTTCGTCGCCGAGAAGGACTACCCTGGCGTAATGAAGCGTTTGCCCGATCTTGCAGCACCGGGCGCGAACGTGCTGCTGTGCCTGAACTCACCCTTTCTTCCGTTTCACTTTCTGGAAGATCAGATGGCGCGGCGCTGCCCCGGCTACCGGTTCATCGAGCGCATTCAGCCATCTCCGGATTTCCCGGACCAACACCCGGATCGAGGACTCAAGCTCGCCGTCTTTCGCGCGCCCAACTAACTCGAAGATGCGCTGCACAGCGTCGCGCCGAACCCCGGCGCGCGCCGTCAGCTTTTCAGGATGACCAGCAACTCGACCATCGCCGTGCGGATGGCAATTGAGCTGCGGCTCTTCAACGCTTCGCGTATGCGATGGATCTGAGTGCCCTGTTCGAGCTGGATGTAGGTGGGCAGGTCGGCGTCGTGATCGACGATCGCGCCGACTGCCGGGCTGACCAACGCAGTGAAGCACCGCCCGGTGAGGGTTGCCTGATCCAGTGCATCCTGTCGAAGCGTGTCGACATAGCGGATGAAATTTTCGTCGCCCAGCCAGAGCAGTGTGCTGAAACACGCCATGTGGCGGGCGTTCGGCAAGCCGAACTCGTCGATCTCCTGAGGGCCGGTGAGATCCTCGACAAACAGCTGCACCGGACGTGGAAACTGCAGATAGAGTTGGGTCAGGGCCCCGGCCGCGTCCTTGAAAAAATCATCGATGTGGATGTCCGCCACGGTCCGGCCCCGGCGGTTATTGACGATAGGTCGACAGAAACTCGGCAATCCGCGCGATCGCGTCCGTCAGCTCCTCAACACGTGGCAGGAACACGATGCGGAAATGGTCGGTGTCCGGGCAGTTGAAGCCGCTGCCTTGCACGACCAGGATCTTCTCCTGCCGCAATAGATCCAAGGCAAAGCGCTCGTCGTCGGTAATGTTGAAGCGCGCCCGATCGAGCTTCGGGAACAGGTACAACGCCCCCTTCGGTTTGACGCAGCTGACGCCTTCGATCTGATTGAGCATGCTGTGGGCGAGGTCGCGTTGCTTGCACAGGCGCCCTCCAGGGCCGATGAAGTCCTGAATGCTCTGATAGCCACCCAGCGCAGTCTGGATCGCGTGCTGGGCGGGTACGTTGGCGCACAGTCGCATCGACGCCAGGATATCGAGCCCTTCGACATAGTCAGCGGCCCGATGTTTGGCACCGCTGATCACCATCCAACCCGTGCGAAAGCCGGCCACACGATAGGTTTTCGACAAACCATTGAAGGTCGCCACCAGGAGGTCCGGGGCCAGGCTCGCCAGCGGCGTGTGTTCGATGCCGTCGTAAAGGATCTTGTCGTAGATCTCATCGGCGTACAGCACCAGGTCATGCTGCCGGGCAACCTCGACGAGTTCTTCCAGCAGCTCCCGGGGATAAACCGCACCGGTGGGATTGTTCGGGTTGATCACCACCAGCGCCCGCGTGCGCGGCGTGATGACCCGCTTGATGGCGTCGATGTCCGGCAACCAGCCGGCCTGTTCATCGCAGGGGTAGTGAACCGGCCGGCCGCCGCTGAGCGATACCGCGGCAGTCCACAGGGGATAGTCGGGCGCCGGTATCAGCACCTCGTCGCCGTCGTTCAGCAACCCCTGCATTGCCATGACGATCAGCTCGCTGACCCCGTTGCCGATGTAGACGTCTTCGACGTCGACGTGGCCGATACCGATCTGCTGGCAGTACTGCATGACGGCTTTGCGTGCCGAATACAGTCCTTTCGACTCGCAGTACCCCTGGGAGTCCGGCAGGTTGTGGATCACGTCGACAAGAATCTCCTCGGGCGCTTCAAACCCGAACGGCGCCGGATTGCCGATGTTGAGCTTGACGATCCGATGGCCTTCGTCCTCCAGACGGTGGGCTTCGCGCAGCACCGGACCGCGGATTTCGTAACACACGTCGTCCAGCTTGCTGGACTTTTTGATCGGCGAGCGCCCGGCCGGGGTCAACCGGGTAATTCTGTCCGCTGTCTCAGAGATGTCGTCGGCACCTTGCATTAGCCACAGCCCATCGTGGAAACTTGTTCCATGGTAAACCGGTCAATGGTAGCAGGAGAGCCGACAATGGGTAAGGTGAGCAAAAGCGACGACGAATGGCGCAAATCACTGAGTGATGACGAGTATCAGGTCGCGCGCGGGGGCGGTACCGAGCAGGCTTTCACAGGTCGTTACTGGGACACCAAGACGCCCGGAACCTACCACTGTATCTGCTGCGGCGAAGCGCTGTTCGACTCCGAAACCAAATACGATTCAGGCTCGGGTTGGCCGAGTTTCTACCAGCCCATCGACCCGGAGGCGGTCGCGACTCGCGAGGACCGCTCCGCCATGATGGTTCGAACCGAAGTGCTGTGCGGACGCTGCGATGCACATCTGGGCCACGTATTTCCGGACGGACCCGCGCCCACCGGGCAGCGGTTCTGCCTCAATTCGCTGTCACTGAAACTCGACGAACGCGACGCTTAATAACGTTGCCAATTACCAGAGAGGCCAGCATGCCGAATCTCACTCGCATAAAGCTGACGCTGTCCCAGGATGCGGAACAGGTCAAGCTGAAGACCGTAGGCATCAGCTACGGGTATACGCTGTCATTCAGTGCCCAGGAGACCGACGAAGCCAAGGAGGCGGACGAACCCACGAGCTACCGGATCAGCGTCGACGTGCTGGGCGCTGATTTGCTCAAGGACGATGATTTGGCCCTGGACGTGGATTCACATTCCGTGGTGGTGGAGGAACACGGGGAGCGGCCCATCGAAATGGAGCGCGCCTTCGTGGTAGGTCAGGCGCTGCTGGACGAAGATCTCGGTGATGATGAGATCAAGCTGCGCATCGTGGTTCGTGACGACGCGGGCGAACTGACGTCGGCGATGACCGACGTGATCCGAGGCAGGTTTTAGACCTGGGGTGATTCCGCAGTAGCGCCGACGGTCTGGCGCTAGAAGCCGATCGCAAGACCCTCTTTGCGATGGTCCGACGCCGCGCAGTAGCCGTCGTCCAGGCGGTAGATGAGTTGGGCACCGCCGAAAACATGCTCGAACTTCTCGAAGCGCACGTTGTGCCCGCGTCGTGCAAGCTCTTTCGCAACTGCCGGCGCAATGCCGTTTTCGAGGCCCACCGTGAAATCGGGATGTATGTGCCAGCGCGGCGCGTCGCTGGCGGCCTGGGGATTCTGACGATGATCGAAGATCCGGTGCATCATCTGCACGTGCCCCTGGTGCTGCATATGCCCACCCATCACGCCAAAGCTCATGCGCGCCTGACCGGATTGCGTCACGAAGCCAGGAATGATGGTGTGAAAGGGCCGCTTGCGGGGCCCAACCTCGTTCACGTGGCCAGGTTCCAGCGTGAATCCCGAACCGCGATTCTGCAGCGCGATGCCAGTCTGCGGAATCACAATCCCGGAGCCGAAGCCCTGGAAGTTCGACTGGATCATGGAGACCATCATGCCGTCGGCATCCGCGGCGGTCAGATACACGGTGTCATGGCCCACCGGTAACCGGGCCGGTTCCAACGCCGCGGCACGGCGATCGATGCTCGCTGCCATCGCATCCAATACGCTGGAGGCCAACAGTTCCTCCGGCCCGACCCGCATCGCCTGCGGATCGGCAAAATGTTCGAAGGACGCGCGAATCGCGATCTTCATGGCCTCCAATTGCAGATGGACGCTTTCCGCGCTGTCCAACGCCAACCCTGGCAGGTCGAATCGGGCCAGAATACCCAGGGCGATCTGCGCGGCCAGACCCTGGCCGTTGGGGGGGATTTCATGCAGCTCAACGTCCCGATAGGGTTGCGCGACCGGATCGGTCCATTCGGGTTCGTGGTCCGCGAGGTCCGCCAGGCTCATCAGCCCACCATGGGCTTCCGAATGAGCCACCATCCGTTCGGCCAGTTCGCCACGATAGAACGCCTCGCCACGACTTGCGGCGATGCGCTCGAGCGTGTCGCCAAGATCGGGGCGGCGAAACACCTCGCCCGCGGCGGGCGCACGACCCCCGGAGAGAAAATGCCGCGCGAAATCCGGAAAGTCCGCAAACCGCTGGACCGCGCGGCCCCAGAAAAAGGCGGTCTTCGGACCCACGAGAAATCCGTCACGCGCGTATTCAATGGCCCGCTCGAACAGCCGCGTAAATGGCAGTCGGCCACATCGCTCCGACAACGCGACCCAGGCGCTGACCGCGCCCGGGACGGTCACGCTGCCCCATCCCAGATCCGGCATCTGCTTCAGCCCTTGAAAGATTGAAGGGTTCCAGGCCGCTGGCGATCGTCCCGAGGCATTCAGACCAATGAGTCCTTCGCCGTCCCAGACGATTGCAAACGCATCGCTGCCGACGCCGTTGCTGCACGGTTCGGTGACCGTTAGCGTGATTGCCATGGCCAGCGCGGCATCCACGGCGTTGCCGCCCTGCCGGAGCGCATCGATTCCTGCCTGGGCCGCCAGTGGTTGAGACGTTGCCACCACGTTGCGGGCGGCAACCGGCATGCGCTGCGAGGGGTAGGGGAACTCCCAGTCGATCATATAGCTGCAGCCGTTAGATGCAGCCGCTTGATGCGGCTGTGAAATCAGCCACGTACTCTAGCAGCTGGGGGAGCAGGCCAGCCGCTCAGACGGCTTGTTTCAGCTGGTGCCTGATATGGGTATCGATGTGCCGTAAGCAGTGCAGCGTGTTGGGGCGATCGCGCCGGTCATGGTCGTATTCTATTTCGTAGTAGTGCTGTCCGTCGGAGACGCTCACGCTGCGCACCACGCCTGGCAGTTCCTCGACGCGCAGATCGTGCAGCTTCAGGTCAATGACCAGTTTCTCGCCGACCTTGAATTCGACATCGGACTCAATCTGAATACCCGTCAACGAGAACTGCAGGCAGTCCGCAATGATGGGACGACGGAACATTCCGAGCAGCCCGGGCCGATGGATATCGACCTCTAGGTTGCCGCTGCAGGAGACGCTGAAGTGACCGGTACTGGGCATGGGCGATTACGATCGATCGGTTCGTTCGACGGCAGGTACCTTCAAATTGAGGTGTATGGCACGTTAGTGAGCTAACCTGTTGAGCGCAAGGCGAAAAGTGTTTCCGATTGTTTCCAGGAGCGCCGTCGATCACTTGCATCGTTCGTCAATCGGCTCTAAGTTCGCGCGTTCGTTCGCCGGATGAGCCCCGGCCTGTTAGGAGCTGCGAATGCACATCGGAATGATTGCCGCCGAAACGCCCGACAAAATCGCGTATCAGATGGCGGATTCAGGGCAGGTGTTCACCTATCGCGACCTGAACGACGCGTCAAACCAGGCCGCGCATCTGTTCGTTTCACTGGGTCTCGCCCCGGGCGATCACATCGCGATCCTGCTGGAGAACCACCCGCGATTCCTTCAGATATGCTGGGCCGCGCAGCGGGCCGGGCTCTACTACACGCCGATCAGCTGGCGGCTGCAGCAGGAGGAAATCGAATACATCGTCAACAACTGCGAGGCCCGGGTGTTCATCAGTTCCCATGATCGGCGTGAGGTGGTCGCACCGCTGGTCGACGCCGCCCCGGACGTGATTGCGTGGTACATGATCGGGGGCACGGTTGATCACTTCGACGCCTGGGAGGATGCCGTCGCGGCGATGCCGGTCACCCCGATCGATGAAGAGCTGGAAGGCCAGTCCATGCTGTATTCGTCCGGCACCACGGGCTATCCGAAGGGGATCAAGAAGGCGCTGGCGCGCGTGCCCTTTGGGACGGTCGATGCGATGCCGATCATGGCCGCACTGTATGGCGCGACGCCGGACTCCATCTACCTTTCACCCGCGCCGCTGTACCACGCCGCACCGCTCGGATTCACCATGACCTGCATCCGCAACGGCATCCAGGTGGTCGTCATGGAACACTTCGATGCCGAGCGCTCGCTGAGCTACATCCAGGATTACCGCATCACCCATAGCCAATGGGTACCCACCATGTTCGTGCGCATGCTCAAGCTGCCCGAAGAGGCGCGCCTGCGCTATGACGTCTCGAGCCTCGAGTGTGCGATCCATGCGGCCGCGCCGTGCCCCGTACCTGTCAAAGAGCAGATGATCGACTGGTGGGGCCCGGTCCTGCACGAATATTACGCCGGCACCGAGGGCAACGGTTTCGTGCAGCTCAATTCCACGGAGTGGCTCGAACACAAGGGATCCGTGGGCCGCCCGCTGAACTGCGAACTGCACATCTGTAACGATGAAGGCGACGAGGTCCCCATTGGCGAGCCCGGGACCATCTACTTTGGTGGTGGGGGCGAGTTCGAGTACTACAAGGATCCAGAGAAAACTGCGGATTCGAGACATCCGAACGGCTGGTCCACCCTCGGGGACGTCGGCTATCTCGATGACGACGGGTATCTGTATCTGACCGATCGGAAGGACTTCATGATCATTACCGGCGGCGTGAACGTCTATCCGCAGGAGACGGAGAACATCCTCATCACGCATCCGAAGGTGATGGACGTAGCCGTCATCGGCGTGCCCAACGAAGACTTTGGCGAAGAGGTCAAAGCCGTGGTGCAACCGATGGACATGGCGGACGCGGGTGCCGATCTCGCCGACGAATTGATGTCGTTCTGCCGCGAACATCTGTCCCACATCAAATGCCCCCGATCGGTCGACTTCGAAGAACAGTTACCTCGACACCCGACGGGAAAACTCTACAAGCGCCTGTTGAAGGATCGCTACTGGGGCGAGCATGAGACGAAACCCGGCTAGCAGCGCGTTGCGGTAGCTGCCGCTACGGTGCGCCCGCCAGAGGCAGAATCTGGCGCAGCACGCTGTGGCCAGCGCCGTTGATCAACTCCACGCTGACTTCACGCGTCTGCCAGTCGATGCCCAGCATTCCGAAATGGCGTTCCGTCACGACCTCACCGATCCGTCCAGCGTTGGGTTCGCCGGGAAAGTCCGTCCACGGGTGCGTCAGCCCGCTCGAGGTGATGTCGTAGAGCACCGGCTCTGCACCTGCGGTGCGCGTCAGCTCACCGATATGCCGGTCGCCGCTGATGAACAGGGCGCGGGGGGCGCGACCCCGTACCAGGCTCAGCAGGCGCCGCTTGGCTTTTGGGTAGTCCGCCCACTTGTCCCAGCGATGCTCGCTGGCCAGTACCTGTGTCCCGGAGACAATCACGGTCAGCGCCGCCGGTTTGCCGGCCAGCTCTGCTTCGAGCCAATGCCACTGGGCCGGGCCCAGAATGTCGGCGTCCGGCCCGGGGCGTTCACGATTGAAACGCACGTCCAAGAGAATCAGGTGAACCCGGCGATCGCCCGAACCCAACGTGTAACTGGTGTAAATGCCTGGCCGTGTCCAGCGCGGGCTGTCGGTGGGTTCTTCGAGAAATTCCAACAAGGCGCGACGGCTTGTTTCCTTACCGGGGAAGTCGATGCCGCCCTGGCCGGTCCCATAGTCGTGATCGTCCCACACGCCAATCACCGGCACCGCCGACCTCAGAGCCTGATAGCCAGGCTGTTCAAGGAGCAATGCATACTTGGATCTCAGCACGGTGTAGTCGGCGCTATCGCCGTAGATGATGTCCCCGGTCCAGATCCACAGGTCCGGCCGTCGATCCCGAATCACGGACCAGAGCGGCTGGGGCAGGCGCTGATGGTTGCACGAACCGAACGCAATCCGTATGGGCGACGCCGCCGGTTCGGCGGCGAGCGTGTACCTCGGTAGAAGGACCAGGGCGGGGATCAGCAAAGCGGTCCCAAGCAGGACCCACCAGCGCGCCCTCAAGAGCGCGCTCCGCGCAGCAGGTTGGCCGGGGAATACTGATCCGTGAGGATTCTGGCTGATGCATCCCAGTCGCGCTTGCGCGACATCCGCTGGGGATAACGATGAATCGGTACGCCATAGGGCCTCAGGGCGCTCTTCAGCTGCGTTGCGCGCGCTTCGAGTTCGACTTCACTGGGCAGGGTGGCTTTCGCCGCAACGATGATCCGGTTGGAACTGTTCCAACTCTTGAGGTTTAGAAACGGCCCGAAGATACTTTCGTAAGTATTTGATTCATAGTCATAAAGATCGCTGATGCCAAAGGTGTTCGCGACGATCACTCCCTCATCGGTGAGCAAGGACCGGGTCTCGGCCAGATACTCCGCGGTCATGAGATGTTCTGGAATGTAGTCCGCGGTGAACGCATCGAGCAGGATCAGATCGTAGCGCTCGCCGCGTAACGCGGCACGTTTGCCGTACACCCGTGCGTCCTGCACCACGACCCGGAGCCGCGGGCCGCTGACAAAGCCAAAATATTCCTGCGCCAGGCGAACCACCGCGGAATCGATCTCGACGATATCGATGTGGCTGTCCGGCAGCAGCTCGGCAAGCGCCATCGGCAACGTCCCGCCACCCATTCCCACCACTAGAATCCGGTTGGGCTGCGGGTTCAGGAGCAGTCCGGACATCATCATGCGCGTATAGCCGAACACCATCTTGCGCGGGTCACTGCGGTCGATACAGGACTGGTTGCGCTGATTCTCGCGCAGGCTGAACTTCATGCAGAGCCGGTTTCCGCTTTCGGTCATGAGAATGTTCTGATACAGGGAGTGCTCGGTGTGGATGACCCGGCCCGCTGCGATCTGGGTGACGCTTGCCACCAGCAGGCACAGCACGATCTTCCGAGCCGCCACCGGGGGGCTCATCGATCCGCGAACCAGGCCAAGGCGCCCATCGCAACCAAGGTCAGGGTGAGCAACGAGATGATCGTGTTGATCTCGAACCAGAGCACGAAGTAAAACGACGTGGCGAGCGTGCCGAGAGCGCTGCCGAGTGTGGAAACAAAGTACAGGCGCCCTGCAACGCTACCGGATTGATCCACGTGTTCCACCCGCAGGCGCACCGCGTACGGGCTGATCACACCGAGAATTACCGTCGGCAGAGCGAAAAGAAGCGCCGCCGCCAGCAGCGAGCCATAGCGCGGGTCCTCGACATAGGTGAACACCAGTTGCATTAACGGGTCGGCGTAGATTGCCAGCGGGTAGAGCAGCACCGCTGCGATCAGAAACACCAGACCGAAGCGACGCAGGCTTGGGCGCTGCAGCGACAATCGTCCGCCCAGCAGATATCCAAATGCAAGTGCCAGCATGAATACGCTGATGATGCTGCCCCAGACGTAGATGCTGGCGCCGAAGTAGGGCGCCAGGATTCGCCCTCCAAGCAACTCCATCGCCATGATGACGAAGCCGCCCGTGAAGGCGAGGACATTGATGATCATTGGCCGCATAATTCGCCTCGCCACCGCCGCGCGCGTCGGCCGGTGCAAAGACTCGTGGACATGAGGGAGGCCAGATTGTGCAGTTGGGGGTAACGTTGCGCAACATGGGCGATCAGTCGACTCCGGCGCTGATGGTCGAGTGCGCCCAGGCCGCGGAATCAGCCGGGCTGGAATCGATCTGGATCACCGACCATATTGCGATTCCGCCCGATGATGCGGAAGGGTCCGGCGGGCGCTATCTGGATCCGTTGATCAGCTTGAGTTGGCTCGCCGGTCAAACACAGCAGATCGGCCTCGGTACGGGTGTCATCAACCTGCCGTATCGACCGCCGCTGCCGACCGCCAAGCAGATCGCATCGTTGCAGGAATTGTCCGGGGAACGCCTGCTGTTGGGTGTGGGTATCGGTTGGATGAAACCTGAGTTTCGGGCGCTGGGCGTGAATCGGCGTAACCGTGGCAAGATCAGCGACGAAACCCTGGCGTTCATCCGAGCCTGTTTCGACAACGACCTGGTCGAGGCGAATGGGCAGACCTTCCTGTTCAAACCGCGACCGCAAGCTCCACCAATTTACGTGGGCGGCAGCGCGCCGCACGCACTGCAGCGGGCCGCGCGCTATGGTGACGGTTGGATGCCCATGGGGCTCGACCCCGAGACGCTTGCACCTCACATCCGCGACTATCGAGCACTGACCGACGCGGCTGCTCGACCCCCGGGTCATGTGACGGTGCTGACCGGGCTGCCACTGGACGATCAGATACGCGCCCGGGAAACCCTCGGTCGGTACGCCGACGTTGGCGTGGAGAGGGTGGTGTGCGCAGTGCGCTACCAGGACGGCAGCGAGTACCGGTCGGCGCTGGATAAGCTCGCGGCGCTGGTCTAACCGCGCAGCGCCCGAAACGATCGCCGTTTTCAACGCCGACTTTTCGTTCGCTTAGAACGAAGTCCCCCAAGGAACTTCGGCTTGGCCATGCTCCTCCGGGGTCGGGGTTCCGGAACATAGTAGTTGACCACCGCGCCACCGACGATCAGAAAAATCATCGAGGTGGCGAACACCGCGGGGTAGCCCAAGGTCGCGGCCAGGGCTCCGCCGAGCAGCGGTCCGAGGGTTCCGGCGACCTCCGAGACGGTATTGGCCACCGCGATTCGCACCGGCAGATCCTCGCGCTGACCAAACTCCAGCGTCAGATTCATCGAAGCGTTCTGAAAGCCCTGGACGGCCGCCCCGATTCCGGCAAAGACCAGGATCGTAGCGGTCATTCCACCGCTGTACATCAACAGCAGGGTGGCGAGGATCCACAACCCGATGGCACATAGAAACGCCAACCGGAAGCCCCGCCAATCGGCCAGCGCGCCCCAGACCAGATTGGACACCGTGCCGCTGAGCGTGAAGGCGAAGGTCATGATGCCCAGTGTGGCGCCGCTGAGCCCGATATCATTGCTGGCGTGCAGGATGTAGAACGGCAACGCCATACGTCCCATGGTGGCCAGCGCGCGTGCCATTACGTAACGGGAGAACGCGGGATCCTCCTCCATCATCGCCGGCAGCTGACGCAGTCGATCGCGCAGCGAGATGTCTGGTTTCACCGCGGGCGTTTCCGGTTCGCGCATGAACAGCAACGCCAGCAACCCCAAACTGGTGAGCACGAACGCGAGCAGAAACGTATACGAATACCCGGTCGCCGTGGGCACGTCTCCGATGAGGTACTTACCCCCCAGCCAGGCAACCCCGGCGGAGGTGATGCCGGCAAGGAAGTTGCGCAATCCCGTGAGCCTGCCACGTTTGGAAACCGGGATGACCTTGGACATCAGAAAATTGAAAATCACGCCCTGCATGCCTTGAAACAATCCCAACAGCGCCATGAACGTCAGCAGCGCAATCAGTGCCATGGGCGCCGGCAGCACCAGGCCGGACACCGCCATGCACAGGACCATCAACCGCATCGCCCCACCCGTGAGAAAGCCGACCGGCAGGACCTGGCGGCGGTGCTCGATGAGGTTGGCGCCGAGTAGCGGCGTGAGGGTCATGCCGAAGGCCTGCAGGGACAATGCGAGTCCGACCGCCAACTCGGAACCCCCCGACAACAGCATGATGTAGGCGGGTAGAAACGTGGGGGCATTGATCAGCCGGAATCCGGTCTGGCCCAGCATGCCGTGCGCCAGATGGGCGAGATAGTTGCGCGTCAGGTTGCGCTGTACCTGCACGTGAAACACGCGCTCGGCTCGACGCCGGGCGTGTGAACTGGACCACGGCGTCGCGTCGCCTTGCCCCCTGGCGTCACTCATTGCGGCCTGGCGTCAGCACGCGGGACCTCGATGTTTCCAGTCGGATTAGATTAAATCCTTAGTTTTCAATCGGATATGACTATTCATACACCGGTGGCACGAAACCTGAATGATTATTCGCCGGACCAGCAGTAACAGAGTCCCCCATGAGAGACACCGTCAGCCCGTATCCGGGCCAGTTCGATCAATCCCCCGACCCATTGTTCGTGGCCATTCCACGCGAAGAAATCGCCCTGGAAATGACACGCCGCGGCGAGGAAGCCGCGTTGAGCGACGTCTGTATGGCGGTTGCCGTGGTCGCGGAGGCCCTGCATTCCGTCTGGATGGTGCGCAATCGTTGACGAGTGTCCTGACCCTTAGCGCCCGGTCCAGTTCGGCGGGCGTTTCTCGGCAAACGCCTTGGGACCTTCGATGTAGTCCTGGCCCTTGACCATGGCCCGCACACTGTCGTAACTGTTCCCCATGGCGACTTCGAGATCCGCTTCGTCCAATCCCCGATAAACGACGTCCTTGCTGGCTCTGATCGACAAGGGCGCGCACTCGCATATCAGGGCCGCCCACCGCTTCGCGGCATCCAGCAACTCGGCTTGCGGAACCACCTCGTTGACGAATCCGAGCTGCTGGCCCTCAGCCGCCGGCACGCGGCGGCCGGTCAGGATCATTCCCAAGGCCTGTTTGGCGCCAATCTGGCGGGGCAGGCGATGCAGCCCACCCGCCAGCGCGGCCAGGCCCACCCGGGGTTCGGGTAGCGCGAACAGCGCGTTGTCCGATGCAATGATGAGGTCGCAGGCCAGCGCAATCTCGAAACCACCGCCCATGGCGACGCCATTGACCGCGGCGATCACCGGCTTGCTGAGATCAAACCGGGAGGTCAGTCCGCCGAATCCCCTGGGCATGGGCACCCGCTCACCCCCTTCCGCCTGATAACGCAGGTCGTTGCCGGCGCTGAACGCGCGATCACCACGGCCGGTGATGATGGCGACCCACGCATCCGGGTCCGCGGCAAAGTCGTCGAATACCTCGCCGAGTTCCGCATTGCCCGGCGGATGCAATGCATTCATTCGCTCCGGGCGGTCGATGGTGACGAGGGTGACGTGGTCAGCTGTTTCAACGCTGCAGAACTCGGTCATGTGCTTGCTCCTGACACCTGATATTACAAATGGGAGGTCTGATTGAACTCGCCCAGCTCCGCATGAGGAGCGAGCCGTAACTCGGTGATGCTGCAATTATCAACGTGATAATCTCGCCACGCCATCGGATTCTCGTCAAGCAGGGTTGCCAGGGCGATGGCCAGCGCCGCCCCGTGGCTGACCACGGCCACGAGACCGGAGCCCTCGTGCTCGTGAATGCGCCGTAACGCGGGTACGATCCGGGCTGCCACCGCGTTGATCGAGTCACCGCCCACCGGGGCGTAGTCTGCATCGCTGAAGATGCGCCGAAAGAAATCATGTTCGTCGTGAAGCCGCGCCACCGGCAGATTCTCTAGCTGTCCGATCCCGTACTCGCGCAGATCATCATCGACTCGTACGTCCTGACCGAACGGCTGGGCCAACTGAAGCGCGGTGTCATGGCATCGCGAAAGGGGGCTGGAGTACACGGCATCGAGGCTTCCCTGGGCCTTGTAACGCCGACCGAGATGATCGGCCAGGCGTCCTGCCTGACGCCGACCGCGCCCAGTCAAAGGGCTGTCCGTCGCGCCGTGCCAGCGCCCCGTCTTGTTGGCCCGGATCTGGCCATGTCGGATGAGAAGGAGTGTGCGAGTCATTGCGTCATTCCGGAGGGCGTCATTCCGGAGGGCCTCACTCCGGTGGTGCCACGCGACGCGTCACCCGCGGCGCTCTCCGCGGCGAACGGCTTGGCCACCAGACAACCGATCAGGTCGCCCTCCACGTTGACGGCGGTCCGAATCGTGTCCAGGGGGCGTTCGATCAGCAGCAGGATCCTCGATCGCCAAGACTTAAAATACCGGTAATCAGCGAGAAGAAGATCAGCGGCCCGATGATCAACCGCAACGCGTTGAGAAACGTGACTTTCAACAGCATCATCAGCTCTGCCAGCCAACTGACGTCGCCGAACAGCATCGCCAGCAACCAGCCGAGCAGAGCGCTGATCGCCACAATGAGCGTTAGATGCCGGGTGAACATGAGGCTAGTGCAACGATCGCGGGGCCGAGCGGATCAGTCGAAGCACTCGCGCAGAAAACTGAGGGTCGATTCCCAGGCACGTCGATCCGCGTCCGCGTTGTATACGGTACCAAAATCGACATCGTTTGCCTCGGGATTGGTGAAAGCATGGTAGGTGTTGCCGTACGCATGCACCTGCCAGTCCGCACCGGCTTCGGTCATTTCGTCTTCGAAGGCCTGCACCTGTTCGGGCGGCACCATGGGGTCGATTTGACCGTGCAGCACCAGCACCTTCGCCTCGATGGGTGCGCTGGCAATGCCATCGGCCGGAATCAGCAGACCATGGTTGCTTATGACCCCACGCAGCGGTGCACCTGCGCGCGCCATATCGAGAACGCAAAGGCCGCCAAAGCAGTAACCCATGGCTGCGATCCGCTGTGAGTCCACGACGTCCATCCCTTGCGCCGCCGTCAGCGCGGCCTGCAGTCGATTGCGCAGCGCCGCTCGATCTTCCATCAGCGGTTGCATCATGGCGGTGTTTTCCTCGGGACTAGAACCCAGCCGCGCACCCCCATAAATGTCCATCGCAAATCCCACGTAACCGAGTTCCGCCAGGACCCGCGCCTTGTTGCACACGAACTCGTTGCGGCCCGACCAGTCGTGGGCCAGCAGCACCGCCGGGGCGTCGCTGGCGTCGTCACTGAACGCGACATAGCCGATACATTCCACCGAACCGTCGCGATACGTGATTTCTTGTGTCTGCATCTGGGGGCCTCCACACCGCCGCGAACAACCGCGGCGCAGGTTAGGGAGCCCGGGCCGGACCGTCAAGGCAGCGCAGCATCGCGAGCGTACCCCGGGCACGCTACCATCCATCGAATGTATTCCTCACCCGGCAAAAGAAGTGGGCGAACCTTCATGTTCATCGCCCTGGCAGTTACAGCTGCTACGGGTTGCGACGACCCGGGTCGCGGCAACCCACCGCTGGGTGGTCAGACGATGGGAACTCAGTATCAGGTGCAAACGGCCTGTCTACCGCGGCCGCCAGACCTGGCGGCCGCGATGACTGCGCTGCTCGAAGGCATCGAGGCGCAGATGTCGACCTATCGGGAGGACTCTCTGCTGTCGCGTCTGAATCGGGCGCCAACCGGCGAATGGCTCGACGCATCGACCGAATTGCTGGATGTCCTCGAACCTGCGCAAACATTGAGCGCGATGTCGGACGGTGCATTCGACGTTACCGTGGGCCCGCTGGTGAATCTGTGGGGCTTTGGCCCGATGGATGCGCCCGATTCGATTCCCGCGCCGGGCGATATCGCGGCCGCGCGTGAACGGGTCGGTTACCAGCATCTGGAGCTGCGTCGTCCGGCCGGGGTGCGCAAGCATCGTGAGCTGTATATCGACCTGTCCGCGATTGCCAAGGGATACGCGGTGGACCGAATGGCGCAGCTGCTGCTGGGCGAGGGATGCGCAAGCTTTCTCGTCGAGATCGGCGGCGAGATTCGGGTCCACGGACGCAAATTCGGAGGTGCCGCATGGCGAATCGGAGTCGAAAGTCCTGACCCGGAGGCGCTGGGCGACGTGCTACGGGTCGTTCAAACGGATCGGATCGAGGGCATAGCCATGGCGACGTCGGGGGACTACCGCAACTTCCTGGAGTTTGGCGGCCGACGATTTTCGCACACCATCGATCCGCGCACCGGCGCACCCGTCGTGCACCGGCTTGCATCGGTCACGGTGCTGCACAGCTCTACCCTATGGGCCGACGGATTTGCTACCCTGCTCAACGTTATGGGGCCGACGGAAGGCTTCGATCTGGCAGAGCGCGAACATCTTGCCGCGTTGTTTGTCGAACGAACGGACACGGGCTTCTCGCAACGCGCCACGTCCGAGTTTGCCCGCTATGTCAGTCCCGCAATCAATGGATACTGATTCATGAGCTTCGTGTTGGTCTTCATCGCCATGCTGGCCATTGTGGCCGCGATGTCCGTGGGCGTGATGTTCGGACGGCGACCCATCCAGGGGAGCTGCGGCGGTCTGGGGCAACTGGGTATCGATGCCGAGTGCGACATGTGCGGCGGCAGCCCGACGCGCTGCGCCGATTCGCGATCCGAGGCGCGACCTGGTTCCGGAGCGCGAAATCTGAAGCGCTGACGAACGCTTAGAAGTGTTCAAACCGCTGGCCATCAATCTGGGGCTCCGCTACGCCGGCTCACGGCTCAGCTTCATCTCGTTCATCAGCATCGTCGCGGTGCTCGGGCTGGCGCTGAGCGTCGCCGTGCTGCTGCTGGTGACTTCGGTCATCAACGGATTCGAACGTGAGTTGAAGGAACGCGTGCTCGGCATCATGCCCCACGTAGCGGTCCGGGGTCGTGAACCGGTGGCTGAGCCGGACCGCGTCGCCGCCATATTGCGTACCGGCAAGGGGGTCACGGGCGTCGCTGCATTCGTCCAGGGTGCCGCCTTGTTGGTCGCCAACGAGCGCAGCGCGGGGGTCATGTTGACGGGCATAGAACCGTCCGAGTACGCCGCAGTATCCGATCTGGCGAACTATCTCAGCGCGGGTAGCGTCGACGGTCTGCGCGCCGGTGGCTTCGGCGTGGTGGTGGGTGCCAGGGTGGCGCAGCAACTCGACATCACCCTTGGCGACAGCGTGTTCGCCGTCATGCCTGAGGCGAACGTGACTCTGGTGGGCATCGTGCCGCGCCGCAAACGCCTGGAGGTGCTCGGCATCATCGACACCGGCTCGGAACTCGATGCACGCGCCGCGTATCTGCACATTGACGACGCCGCGCGTCTGTTTCGCCTCGGCGGACGCGTTGAAGGCTTGCATATCCGGATCGACGACGTGTTCGCCGCGGACACGATCGCCCGTTGGGCACAGGACCGTCTCGGTCGCGATCGATACTTCGCCACCACCTGGAAGCGCGCCCACGGAAACCTGTATCGCGCCATCGGATTCGTGCGCGCGACCATGTTCCTGCTGGTGTCACTGCTGGTTGGCGTGGCTGCATTCAATCTGGTTTCGGCGCTGATGATGGTGGTCAATCAGCGACGCGCCGACATCGCAGTGCTGCGGACCATGGGCAGCAACACGAGCACCATCATGGTGGCCTTCGTCGTGCTTGGCAGCATGATCGGGCTGGTGGGGGTTGGCCTTGGCGTCGCACTGGGGGTGGCGGGAAGCCTGCTGATACAGGACGGCTATCGCTGGTTCGAGCAGGTCACCTCGATGAACCTCATGAATCAGTACTTCGTCAACTATCTGCCGTCGGAGTTGCGTCTGGCGGATGTGCTGCTGGTCTCCGGTACCGCGTTGCTGTTGTGCCTGCTGAGCACCCTGTATCCCGCATGGCGAGCCGCCAGCACCGATCCGGCAGAGGTACTCAAGCATGAGTAACGAGTTTGCGCTGGAAGGACGCAATATCAGCAAATCATTCCGCGAGGGCGAGCACAGTGTTCGGGTACTGCAAGGCGTGGACCTGCAGGTGGCTGCGGGCGAGCGGGTGGCGATTCTCGGACGCTCCGGATCGGGCAAGAGCACGTTGCTGCACGTGCTGGGCGGACTCACCGATCCGGATGAAGGAGAGGTGATCATCGCTGGAACGCCAATTCGTGACGTAGGGCCTGCCGGGCGGGCACGCATTCGCAACGCACAGCTGGGCTTTGTGTATCAGTTCCATCATCTGCTGCCAGAGTTCACCGCCTTGGAGAACGTGGCGTTGCCGCTGCTGCTGGGTAACGCGAGCGTCCGCGAGGCACGCGCCGCAGCCACCCACATGCTGGACGCGGTCGGCCTGGCCGAACGCCTGGATCATCGGCCGAGTCAACTGTCGGGTGGTGAGCGGCAGCGGGTCGCGATTGCCCGCGCACTGGTGGCCAATCCGGCGGTGGTGCTGGCCGATGAGCCCACTGGAAACCTCGATCGACAGAGCGCCGAGCAGGTCTTTGACGTGATGCTCGAACTGGCCCGTCAATCGGGCACCGCGTTCGTGATCGTGACCCATGACGAATCCCTGGCGGCTGGGCTGCAACGCTGTCTGTATCTCGACGACGGGCGCTTGAGCGAGGTGGGCTTATGAGCCTCCCGGCGAGCCTCCCGGCGAGCCTCGCGCTGGCGCACTTTACATCGGTGTGGATGGGTTGGCGGTATCTGCTCAGCCAACGGGGTGAATATGCCGCGTTCATCTCCTGGGTCTCGGTGATCGGGTTGGCGCTTGGCGTCGCTGTGCTGATCGTCGTCATCAGCGTCATGAATGGTTTCGATCAGGAACTACGCTCCCGGATTCTGGGTACGGTGCCACATATCGTCATCCTTGCACCGGATCAGAACGCTGCGCTGCCAGAGCTCGATGCCGATGTCGGCGTGCGCGCGGTGTTCCCCTTCTTCGAAGCAGACGGGATGGTGGCCCGCAATGGCGGGGTCAACGCCGTGGCCGTCTACGGGCTCGATGCCCGCGGCATTGCAGCGCTCGACGTGCTGCGCGATAACATGCGTCAAGGCTCGTTGCAGGCCCTGGTCGATACACCCGGCAGCCTGATCATGGGCGCGCCGCTGGCTCGCTACCTGGGTCTGTTCCAGGGCGATTCGGTCAACCTGGTGCTGACCGCGCCGGCCGGCAATACGATCAAACCGCGCATCGAGCGGTTCCAACTGGCTGGGACCTTCGAGATTGGCGCGGAACTCGACTACGGACTGGCCCTGATCGGCTACGCGGACGCGAGGCAGCGTGGTCTGGCGGCAACCGGGCGCTTCGGCACCCGATTGTTGCTGGTCGATCCGCTGGTGATCGATCCCACCGTGGCCGCGTTGCGCGCGCAGCTGCCGGCGGAATGGCAAATCGTCGATTGGCGGGCGGATTTCGGCGAGCTGTTTCGGGCCGTTCGCCTGGAAAAGGCGATGATGTTCCTGCTGTTGTTGCTGATCGTCGCTGTTGCTGCATTCAACATCGTATCCGCACAGACCATGCTGGTTCATGAACGCCGTGCCGATATCGCCATCCTGCGCACGATGGGTGCTTCTGGTGGGTTGATTCTGAGGATGGTGCTGGTCCAGGGCCTGAGCGTCGCCACCCTGGGGATCGGTTTGGGGGTCGCCCTCGGCGTGGCACTTGCCTACCGGGTCACCGAGACGGTCGCTGCGCTCGAGCAGTTGTTCGGTGCCCGGTTACTCGACGCGTTTTACCTGGATGAGCTGCCCGCGCTCATTATGGTCAGCGACATTGTGACGATCAGCGCGATGTCCCTGGCACTGTGCTTTGTTTCGGCACTGTTGCCGGCGCGTCGAGCGGCAGCACTGCATCCGGCGGACGCACTTCACGGGGGCTGATCGGTGCCGTCACAGCCGTGGAAGGTGTCCGGGCAGCCCTGTGATCGCGGCGCGTGCGCCAGCGACGAACCACGTGCATGCGCCAGGCCAAGCGGGTCAGTACGAACCCACTGACCCCGGCTACCCAGCCACACAGCAGGGAACCGAGCAGCAGCGGTTGCCAGATCTGGCCGACCTGCTGGGCGAGCCATGCAAAGGTGGGCACAAACTCGTGAACGATGATTTCCCAGTCAAGCAACCAGGCCCCGAGCTTGTACGTGAAGAAAAAGATCGGTGGAATGGTGATCGGGTTGGTAATCCAGACCAACGCGACGGACAGCGGCAGGTTGCATCGCGCAACGATGGCAATGCCACCGGCAATCAGCATCTGACCCGGAATCGGCAGGAACGCGCAAAACAGTCCCGTGAACACCGCCCCGGCAACCGAACGGCGGTGCAGATGCCAGATCTCGGGGTTCTGTAAGCGTCTGCCCAGCGGCCGGAGCGTGCGGTTCGCACGCATGCTACTGGGACTTGGAAGATACTTCCGTATGAAGCGACGTGGCATAACGCTGCGCTGAGGTTCCCTGTGCCCCGGGGCACACCGACGCTGAGCAAAAGATTATGCACGGTTCGCGGATGAACACCATCGACGCGTGCTTGCTCGCCTGGTGCTGCGGGATAATGAGCCCGCTGATGCTGACGAATCTACCCGGCGGCGGGGTGCTCTGGGTGCTGGGCGCCGGCGGGCTGGTTCTCGTGATCGGCGGCCGCGCAGTCGCCCCGATCGCCTGCGGGTGGCTACTGCTTGGCCTATGCTACGGAGGCTTGAGCGGCCACCAGGCGCTGCAGCACCGGCTGCCCGAATGTGCCGATGGGACCGACGTCCAGTTGGTCGGGAAGATTCAGACGCTGTCGCGAGCCGCTGATCTGATGCGGTTCGAGGTTGCCATCGACGACGCATCCATGCCCTCACGGGGTGCCTGCGCACTGGACATCCAACGGGTACGTCTGAGCTGGCGTGCGACGTCAGTACTCGCGCCTCCTGCACCCGGAGAACGCTGGCGTTTCCATGCGCGGTTGCGCCGCCCGCGCGGTCTGCAGAATCCGTCGGGTTTCGACTACGAAGGCTGGTTGCTGGCCCGCGGTATTGATGCGACCGGCTACGTGCACGACGGCACGCGGTTGACGTCTGCGCTCCAGCCGATCGAGCACTGGCGCGAGGCGCTGCGTCGGCGACTGGAGGACACCGGCCTGCCAACGACCGACGTCATGATTGCGCTCATTCTTGGCGACACCGGATCGATCGACCCGGACCGCTGGCAACTCCTCAGACGTACCGGCACCGTGCATCTGCTGATTGTGTCCGGGCTGCACGTTGGTTTCGTGGCCGGGCTGGGGATGATCCTCGGCCGTTGGCTGTTCAGCTGGCCGGCGCTGCTGCGATATCGCCCCGCGCGCAACTACGGCAGCCTGCTGGGCATCCTCTGCGCAACGGGCTACGCCAGCCTGGCAGGTTGGTCGTTGCCCGTGCAGCGCGCCTGGCTGATGACCCTGTTGATGGCCGGCTGGCTGCAAATCGGACGGAGGGTTTCCCTGGGGCGTTGGTTCCTGTTGGCACTCAGCGCAGTGCTTAGCCTGCACCCGCTGGCGGGGATCCTCGCCGGTTTCTGGCTATCCTTTGGCGCGGTGGCACTGCTGGTGGCCTTTTTCGCGCCCCGGCCCTCGCGTGGTTGGCCTGGGCGGCTGCTTGCGGTGCAGTTGTTGCTGCTGCTCGGAATCAGTCCGATTCTTGCGGCAAGCAGCGGCCAGCTCAGCGTCGTAGCGCCGCTTGCGAATCTGATCGCGGTGCCGCTGGTGTCGCTGCTGGTGGTCCCCCTGGCATTGCTGGGCGCGATGCTGTCCACGGTCCTGACGTCCATCGGAGCCGAAGTACTGAGTTGGGTTGATGCCCTGATCCGGTTCCTGTTCGTGATCCTCGAGAGTGTGGCACGCCTGGCTCGGCCGGTGAGCGTATCCCTGGGTGGTGCGAATCGGTTCCAGTCCTTGATCAACGCGGGTCTGGCATTGGGCGTCGTCGCCGCATTCTGCCTGCCGCAACCACGGCTCAGCCGGATGCTGCTGGTCGGTGCGCTGGCTCTTGCGCTGACAAGCACGCCATCACGGCCGGAGTGGGGCGATTTCCACCTGACGATGTTCGACGTGGGCCAAGGCCTGTCGATTCATTTGCGTACCGCGAGCCACGATCTGCTCTACGACGCGGGCGCACGCTATCCCAGTGGTTTCGATCTGGGCAAGGCCGTGGTGGTCCCCGCGGTGCGAGGTATGGGTACCGAGCGGCTCGACGGGTTCGTCATCAGCCATTCCGACAACGACCATCGTGGCGGCGCCGCATCCGTGATCGCGGCGTTGGCACCGCGCTGGACCCTGGCCAGCGGGCCGGGCGACGCCCCTTGCGTTCAGGGTCAACGCTGGCAATGGGACGGGGTGCGCATGGAGATCGTGCATCCGACGCTGGAGCCCGCATACGGAGATGGCAACGACCAATCGTGCGTACTTCTGATCAGTGGCAGCGAGGTCCAAGCATTGCTGCCTGGTGATATCGAACGACGCGGCGAAGCGAGTCTGATCGGCCAGACACTCGGCGCGATCGATCTGCTGGCCGCGCCGCATCACGGCAGCCGCACATCGTCGAGCCGGCCATTCCTGAAGCACCTCAGCACCCCTCTGGTCCTGGTGAGCAGCGGATACCGCAACCCCTTCGGGCATCCTCATCCCGAGGTACTGTCACGTTACGCCCGCTACGGGATCAGGTGGCTGTCGACCGCACAGGGCGGCGCGCTGAGTTGGCGCAGCGCCGTGCCTGGCCGCGTGGACCGGCACCGCGCCGTCAGCCTTACCTACTGGCGCACCGGGGAGGACGCTAGCGTTGCTAGCGTCTTTGTCCCCCCCTAGTGTCTGGGGGCGTAACTTTTCAGCGCTTGGCGGGCAGTCGCTGACCGGGGCTCGGCGCCTCGTATTCCGTCTCGGCGCGCTCCAGCGCACGTTGGGCGATGGTCCGCAGCAAGGGGTGCGAAAAGGTCAGTTCGTCGATGCCCATGGTCCGACCAATCCATTTCGCCTTGGAGTAACGGCCTCCCGGGGCCAACCTGGCGCGTGTCGCATCACTGCTGTAGCGATGAAACAGGCTCAACATCGCCCGCTCCGGGGCGACCACGTCTGCTCCACTGTCTACCTCGAGCGTCTCCCGGAATCGGACGTCCGCGATGTCGAGGTCGCCCTCGAGAAACGTTTCCAATGCGTCCTGCCACCCATCACCGACCCTGAGATAGGCCCCTGGAAAGAGCCATTTACCGTGTTGCTGGACCACCAGCAACCTACGTTGCGGATTGACGATAACCGCCGCCTGAAAGACCTGGAAATAGTCCTCTCCGATGACGAGTTCGTCACGCTCCCGAACGACGCTCGCCCAGAGATGGCGGCTGGTACTGTTGCTGAATTTCAGTCCGAATCCGTCGTCGTCGAGCCGGGCAACCTCCATGCCAATCGTGGGTGTCGGGCTGCCTTCGGCGAGCGCGCTCGCCAGGATCGTGACCTTGACCTTGGAACCCACCCGCACGCCCGTGCCGCTGGCCACCACGAACAGTCCGCTTTCGGAAACGTCACGGGCGATGCTGCGAATGGTTCCCAGCGACGGATGCTCGACCTCCACTTCGAAGGGCAAATGAATCCTGGGATGTTCGCGACTGTCCATAGGGTCTGATGGAGGCCAATTAGGTTTGATTCGGCTCGCACCGACGATTTGCGCTGCCGCAATCTACGCCGTCAGATCGTTCGTTGCCAGCGGGCCGATTCTACATAAGCGCTTGAAATGCGTCACATCAGGACACATCTAAGGGAGAGACCACTATTGGACGAGACCACCGAGATGCGCATGGATCGCCTGACCAGCCGTCTGCAGAATGCTCTGGCCGACGCTCAGTCACTGGCGCTGGGCAAGGACCACAATCTGATTCAGCCCGCACACCTGTTGAGTGTGCTGGTGCAGGACAGGAGCAGTTCGGCACGCGATCTGTTGGCACAGGCCGGGGCGCGTCTGGAGGCCGTGGAACCGGCGTTGCTCGACGAAGTCGAGCGCCAGGCAACGCTATCGACACCGACCGGTGAGGTAAATCTGGCGCCGGAATTAGGGCGCCTGTTCGGCCTGGCCGATCGCGCAGCTCAGCAACGCGGTGATCAGTTCATTTCCACGGAACTGGTGCTGCTGGCTGCCTGCGACGACCCCGGACCGGTCGGGAAACTGCTGCGTGAACACGGCGTCGATCGCGGCCGACTCGAACAACTCATCGATGAACTAAGGCAGGGCGAGACCGTGGACGAAGCAAACGCGGAAGACAGCAGGGAAGCATTGGAGCGTTACACCGTGGACCTCACGGAACTGGCTGAACAAGGAAAGCTGGACCCGGTGATTGGTCGGGACGACGAGATCCGTCGCACCATCCAGGTATTGCAGCGCCGCACCAAGAACAACCCGGTACTGATCGGCGAACCCGGCGTGGGCAAGACCGCCATCGTCGAAGGGCTGGCGCAGCGCATCCTCAATGGGGAAGTTCCGGAAGGGCTGAAAAGCAAACGCATCCTGGCGCTGGACATGGGTGCGCTTATTGCGGGTGCCAAGTTCCGTGGTGAGTTCGAGGAACGGCTCAAGGCCGTTCTGAATGAGCTGGCCAAGCAGGAAGGCAACATCATTCTGTTTATCGACGAACTGCACACCATGGTAGGCGCGGGCAAAGCCGAGGGGGCAATGGATGCCGGCAACATGCTCAAGCCGGCATTGGCGCGCGGAGAGTTGCACTGCGTGGGTGCCACCACGCTGGACGAATACCGCCAGTACGTCGAAAAGGACGCGGCCCTGGAACGCCGGTTCCAGAAGATCCAGGTCGACGAACCCAGCGTTGAGGACACGATCGCAATTCTGCGCGGTCTCAAGGAACGCTACGAATTGCATCACGCGGTCGACATCACCGATCCGGCAATTGTCGCCGCTGCGAAATTGTCGCATCGCTACATTTCTGGTCGTCAGCTTCCCGACAAAGCCATCGATCTGGTCGACGAGGCCGCGAGCCTTATCCGCATGGAGATGGACTCGAAGCCCGAATCGATGGACAAACTGGAGCGACGACTGATTCAACTCAAGATGGAACTGGAGGCGTTGAAGAAGGAAACCGACGATGCCTCCAGGAAGCGTACCGAAGCCCTGCAGGAGACCGTGCTGGAACTGGAGCGCGAATACGCCGATCTCGATGAGGTATGGAGCGCTGAAAAGGCTGCACTCAAAGGCGAGCAGAACATCAAGGAAGAACTGGACGCTGCCCGTCTGGACTTCGACTCGGCGCGCCGCGCGGGCGACCTGCAACGCATGTCGGAACTTCAATATGGCGCGATACCTGAACTCGAGAAGCGCCTCGGCAACGCCGTTGCTGCGGAAACATCGGACGGTGCGCAGGAACAACGCTTGCTGCGCAACAAGGTCGGTGAAGAGGAGATTGCGGAGGTGGTCGCCAAGTGGACCGGCATCCCGGTGGCCAAGCTGCTCGAAGGCGACCGCGACAAACTTCTGCATCTGGAGGCGCAATTGCACGAGCGCGTCATCGGGCAGGATGAAGCGGTAACCGCCGTTGCCGACGCGGTGCGTCGTTCGCGTGCGGGTCTCGCCGACCCGAACCGGCCGAACGGCTCATTCATGTTCCTCGGTCCCACCGGCGTGGGTAAAACCGAACTCTGCAAGTCGCTTGCCGCGGTGCTGTTCGATAGCGAGGACGCGCTACTGCGTATCGACATGTCGGAATTCATGGAGAAGCACTCCGTTGCACGGCTGATCGGGGCACCTCCCGGATACGTCGGCTACGAAGAAGGGGGTCAATTGACGGAAGCGGTACGACGGCGTCCTTACTCGCTGATCCTGCTGGACGAGATCGAGAAGGCCCATCCCGACGTTTTCAACGTGCTGCTCCAGGTACTGGATGATGGCCGACTCACCGATGGGCATGGCCGAACCGTTGACTTTCGCAACACCGTGCTGGTGATGACGTCCAACCTGGGTTCGGAAGAAATCAAAGCGCTCACCGAAGCAGGTAATCGTGACGGCATCAAAGACCTGGTAATGGGCATCGTGGCACAACACTTCCGCCCGGAGTTCATCAATCGGGTCGACGACGTGGTGGTGTTCCACCCACTCGACAAATCGCATGTGCACAGCATTGCCGAGATTCAGCTGGAACTTCTGCGCACGCGGCTCGCTGAGCAGGAGTTGCACCTCGAGATGAGCGACGCCGCGCTCGACCTGCTGGTTGAGGAGGGTTACGACCCGGTGTACGGGGCACGCCCGTTGAAGCGCGCAATTCAGCGCCAGCTGGAAAACCCCTTGGCCCAGGCATTACTTGCCGGGCAGTACCCGCCCGGCAGCACGATCCGGATCGATGCCCGGGACGAGCGCTTCGAGTTCTCCGCCGAAGCTGCGTAAAACTATTGTATAAACATACAGTAGCGGTACAATTCCAGACAGGTACGTAGTGGGATGCCCGTGATGACCACAGAAACACTTTCATTGTTCGACCCGGTTCCCGGCGTGCGCCCGGAGGCGGAGCGGCCGGCAGCGAGCGCCCCCCACATCGACCCGCATCTTCGTGCGGCCCGCAGATGGTCGAGACAGATCCGGAGCACCGTGGACGGATCACCCCAACAGACACGGGCAGCGCACCTGATCTGCCAGCATCTGTTGGCCATGCTGCATGCGGACCGCATCGAACCACGCGGACAGGACCGCTCGCAACGGCCCCGACGGCCCCAACTGTCCCACCAGTCCCACCAGGAGCTACCGCATTGATCCATAGGACCCCATAACACCAGAGCGGCGTGACGTAGGTCGATCGTGGGCACCGCGCCCAGCGCGCGGTTGCTGCGTTGCGCATGGCTGGCTACCATCCGCAGCAAGTGTGCCAGGGGCGATCGGCCCATGATCAAGAAATGCCTCTTTCCGGTGGCGGGCTACGGCACGCGGTTTCTCCCGGCAACCAAGGCCATGCCGAAGGAGATCCTGCCGATTCTCGATAAACCATTGGTCCAGTACGGTGTGGAAGAAGCCCTCGAGGCGGGTTTGACCGACATCGGATTCGTGACGGGCCGCGGCAAACGCGCCATCGAAGATCATTTCGATGTCAGCTACGAACTCGAGCATCAGATTCGGGGGACCGGCAAAGAAAAGCGGCTGGATGGGATTCGCCAACTGATCGAGCAATGCACGTTCTCTTACACGCGACAAAGCAGCATGAAGGGGCTGGGTCACGCCGTTCTCACCGGGCGCAACCTCATTGGCGACGAGCCCTTTGGCGTGGTCCTTGCCGATGACCTGTGCTTTGGTGATGCTGGAAGCGGGGGGACAGCCGACGGTGAAGGTGTGCTCGCCCAGATGATCCGCCTGTACCACCAGTTTCGTTGCAGTATCGTCGCGATCGAAGAAATTCCCGCCGATCAAACCCACCACTACGGTGTCATCGCCGGCGAAGCGCTCAGCGACTCGCTGTTCCGCGTGTCTACTATGGTGGAGAAACCGGCGCCCGAAGCAGCGCCGAGCAATCTGGCCATCATCGGCCGGTACGTGCTGACCCCCGACATCTTCACGCTCCTGGAGCAGACCGAACCCGGCAAGAACGGCGAGATTCAGCTCACCGATGCCCTGTTGAAGCAAGCCGTTGACGGCGGTGTCATTGCATACAAATTTGCCGGGCGGCGCTTCGACTGCGGCAGCCTGCACGGGTTTGTCGAGGCGACCAATTACTGCTACCAACGTTTCTACGGCGAAACCGACCCACCGACGGTGGCTCGTTTCGATCGTTCCAGGTAGGCGCGCGGGTCCATGAGCATTGCAACTGTAGCTGCCCTGCTACGCGAGCGGCACTACGATTGCCTCACCCTGGATGAGCCGGTTCCGCTGTCGCAGGTGCCGACGCCCGCGCTGCTGCTCGACCGCAACGCCTTCGAGCGCAACCTGCGCAAGATGGGCGACCACCTCGAGTCCAAGGGGAAAGGCGTTCGGCCCCACAGCAAGACCCACAAGTGCCCGCTGATTGCACGTGCCCAGTTGGACCACGGCGCGATCGGCGTATGCGCTGCCAAGGTTTCCGAAGCACTGGTTCTTTGTCAGGCGGGGATCGATCGGGTGCTGATCACCTCGCCGGTGACCACGACTGAAAAGGCGAATCTGGTGGCCGAACTCGCTGATGCCGCACCGGATCTGATGATCGTCCTCGACAGTGAGCTTGGCGTTGTGCAACTGGAAGCGGCGTTGGCCGGCCATGAACGGGCACTGAAGGTACTGATCGACCTGGACCCGCGCATGGGGCGGACTGGCGTGCGCGAGCAGGAAGACGTCGTTCATCTGGCCGACCGGATTGCTGAGAGCGACCGGCTTCGGCTGATGGGCGTACAGCACTACGCGGGTCACGTAATGCATATTGAAGGCCACGCCGCGAGACGCGAAGCGTCCCTGAAACATTGGCAGCGCGCGTCGGAGATCATCACCTTGCTGCAGCAACGCGGCTTCGAGATCGAGGTTGTCACGGGCGGAGGTACCGGCACCTACGACATCGATTGCGACGTAGGATGCGTCACTGACATGCAGGTCGGCAGCTACGTATTCATGGATCAGGAATATCTGAACATCGGTAGCGCTACCGGCCCGGTATACAACGACTTCGAAACCTCACTGACCGTGCTGACGACGGCGATCAGTCAACCCGCCAGCGGCGCGATCACCGTCGATGCCGGCACCAAGGGGTTTGCCTCCGAAACGGTCGCCCCCACCTGCATCGACGTGGCAGGGTCAAAATTCGTGTTTGCCGGCGACGAACACGGCATCGTGGTACTTCGCGACGGCAGTCAGCAACCACTGCTTGGCGAAAAACTCCAGTTCGTCACGCCTCATTGCGATCCCACGGTAAACCTCTACGATCACTACTGGGTGCACCAGGAAGGTGTGGTGACCGAGTTATGGCCCGTGACGGCGCGCGGATGCTCCTGGTGAGTCATCGAAGGCCAAGCCCTACTTTTCTAAAATAGTCTGCAGGTAAGGAACGGGAGGTCTACGCGGTGTTGGAGATGGTTCAAGCGGGCGGATGGTTGATGGTGCCGATACTGTTGTGTTCGGTCATTGCAGCGGCGATCTGCGTGGAACGGATCTGGACCCTGCAGATTACGCGGGTTGCGCCCCGGAACCTGCTCGCTCAGGTGTGGGCGCAGGTCAAGAAGAGTGAAATCGATCCTCAGAAACTCCGGGACATACGCAGCGCCAGCCCGCTCGGCCAGATCTTCGCCGCGGGTATCGGCAACGCGCGGCACGGACGCGAAATCATGAAGGAGTCGATGGAGGAAGCGGCGGATGCGGTCATGCACGAGCTGGAGCGCTACCTGACACCGTTGGGTACCATTGCTTCGATCAGCCCGTTGCTGGGATTGCTGGGTACCGTGGTCGGCATGATCAAGGTTTTCACGGTGCTGATGCTGGAAGGCGCTGGTAACGCCAACGTGTTGGCCGGGGGTATTTCTCAAGCCCTCATAACCACCGCCGCGGGTCTCGGCATTGCCATCCCGGCACTGATGTTTCATCGCTACTTTGTACGCCGCGTCGACGACCTCGTGGTCACCATGGAGCAGGAGAGCAGCAAGTTCGTCGAAATAATGCACGGAGAGCGTGAGCTCGAACCACGCCAATGAAGTTTCGTCGCAGACGGCGCAACGAAGTCAGCATTGAATTGACGCCGTTGATCGACGTGGTGTTCCTGCTGCTCATCTTTTTCATGGTATCGACCACCTTCATTCGAGAAACGCAGCTGGAATTGGAACTACCTGAAGCCTCGGGCGAGTTGCAGCAGCCGGAGGAGCAAAGCATCGTCATAACCATCGCTCAGGATGGAACCTACGCGGTCAACGATCAGGCATTGGTCAACAATCAATTGGCGACCTTGATGCGAGCGCTTCGGCAGCAGATCGGCGAGGGTGATGCTTCCCCACAACTGATCATCACCGCCGATGCGAATGCGACCCACCAGGCCGTGGTACGTGCCATGGATGCCGCCGGACAGCTCGGACTGACACGACTGTCACTTACCACCCAGTCGCCCGAGGAAGAGCCGTGACGGGCAACGAGGTAACGCCCGAAGATCCTGAAGCTCCCAACGGTCCCAACGGTCCCGGCGGCAGCGTCTCCAAGGCCCAGGCGGCCAGTGACTGGGCCATCTACAAACGGTTGCTGCGCTACGTACTGCCCATGTGGCCACTGTTTCTGATCGCGTTGGTCGGCTTCGCCATCGGCAGCGCGACCGAGGCCTACTTCGCACGAATGTTCGGCGACGTCGTTGACGAACTCAGCAACCCGGTCCGCAACAACTGGCTGTACTATCCGATCGCGGTCGCGATCGTGGCCGTCATCCGGGCACTCGGCGAATTCTCGGGCGAGTACTTTCTAGCCCGCGTGTCGTTCCGCGTTGTCCACACGCTGCGTACCGAGTTGTTCGATCAGTTGCTGGTAATGCCCAGCGCCGTTTTCGATCACAGCGCCAGGGGTCACCTCGTGTCACGCATTACCTTCAATGTCGCGCAGGTTCGTGACACGGCAACCGACGCGTTGAAAATCGTCATCCAGGACGGTTCGAAAGTGCTCATCATGGTGGGTGCCATGCTGTTGGCGAGCTGGCAGCTCACGCTGATTTTCCTGTCCATCGCGCCGTTGGTCGGCGTGGTGGTGGCATACGCGAGCCGCCGCTTTCGGCGCATCAGCCGTAGAATTCAAAACTCCATGGGGGACGTAACCCATGTCGCATCCGAAATGGTCAACGGCTACCGTGTGGTCCGTACCTTCGGTGGCGAGGAGTACGAGCGTGGCCGATTCTTCGAGTCGAGCAACTACAACCGCCGCCAACAGCTGAAGATGACCACCACCAAGGCCTGGAGCACTCAATTGATTCAGGTCATTGTCGCCCTGTCTCTGGCGGTGTTGATCGGAATGCTGTTCCGGCCCGAGCTTGCGGGTTCAATGGGTCCCGGAGACGTGGTCTATTTCGTCGGCTTGGCAGGGTTGTTGGCACGGCCCATACGCCGGCTTTCGGAAGTCAACGCGCGTCTGCAGCGGGGTCTGGCGGCGGCGGAGGATATATTCGGTCAACTCGATCAGGAACCGGAAGCCGATGCGGGTGCACAACCGATCGAGCGGGCGCAGGGCCGAATCGAATTTCAAAACGTCTCGTTCGGCTACGTCGGCGGGGACGGCCCCGTGTTGCACGAGATCAACCTGTCCATTGCGCCTGGCCAGACGATCGCACTGGTGGGTCGATCCGGCAGCGGGAAATCAACGCTGGCGAGCCTCCTGCCGCGCTTCTACGACGTCAGCGCCGGGCAGATTCTGATGGATGGCCGGCCGCTGAACGACTACAAGATGACCGACCTGCGGCGTCAGATCGCGTTGGTTACTCAGGATGTGGTGCTGTTCAACGATACCCTGGAACGCAACATCGCCTACGGCGCGCTCGTCGACCGCTCGCCGGAGGAAGTCCGCAACGCCATCGTTCGTGCGCATGCTGACGTGTTCATCGACCAACTTCCGGACGGCCTCGACACGATCGTCGGCGACAACGGGCTGTTGCTGTCGGGGGGCCAACGCCAGCGGGTCGCGATCGCCCGCGCGCTGCTCAAAGACGCGCCCGTGCTGATTCTCGACGAGGCGACATCGGCCCTGGATACGACCTCGGAGAGGTACATTCAGGCCGCCCTGGAAGAAGTGATGCGGGGACGTACCACGCTGGTGATCGCGCACCGCTTGTCGACCATCGAGAAAGCCGACCTGATCGTGGTGCTCGACGGCGGTCGCATCGTAGAACAGGGCACCCATGCGCAGCTCCTGAGCCTTGGTGGCATGTACTCCTCGCTCTACCAGTCCCAGTTCACGGAGCCGGACGCCAGCGTCGGTGACGCCACCCCGACGAGCGACGGTATCCGCCCGAAATCACGTGTTACCCGGCACTACGTCGAGGCCACCTTCAACCCGCTGCTCAACGCCTGGTACAGCAACCGATTCTGGCCGCGCCTGCTGTTGCCGCTGGCGAAGTTATTCGAAGCGATCAACCGGCGCCGGCGCTACCGCTATCTCACCGGCACCCTCAGCCGTTGGCGCGCCCCGGTGCCAGTGATTATCGTCGGCAACATCAACGTCGACGGCACCGGCAAGTCGCCACTGGTGATCTGGTTGGCGGCCTGGCTGCGCGCGCGTGGTTGGCATCCCGGAATCATCAGCCAGGTAGCGGGTGCCAAGGCGTCGCAGCATCCGCTGACGGTCACCGACCAAACCAGCCCGCAGCAGGCGGGCGACACAGCACCCATGCTGGCCGCCCGGACCGGTTGTCCGGTCGTGGTGGGCCCGGATCGCATTGCGGCCAGCCAGGCGCTTTTGACTGATCACGACGTAGATTTGTTGATCCACGCGGACGGGCTGCAGGACCATGCGCTGGCCCGGGATGTCGAGATTGCCGTGGTCGACGGCCGGCGTGGCATCGGCAACGGGTTATGCCTGCCGGCCGGGCCGTTGCGTGAACCGTACGCTCGCCTCAATGATTTCGATCTGGTGGTCGGCGCTGGCGCGCTGACCGGACTGGTCGAGGGCGAAAGCCTGATGACCATCAAGGGCACCGCCCTGGTCCATCTACAGAACAGCAATCGCCTGGACGCTGCCGACCTCGGGCCGCGCGTTCACGCCGTCACGGCAATCGAAAATCCGCGCCGGTTCAGCCGAACCCTGGAGGAATTCGGCGTCGAGCCAACCCTGCATACGTTCCCGCGAAACTATGTGATTCGCGCCGATGACCTTCTGTTCGATGACGATTTGCCCGTGGTCATCACCGAAAGGGACGCAATAAGGGTGCGCGCGCTCGACCCGGACACGCTGCCGCGGCAGTGTTACTACCTGGAAATCGAGGCGCAGCTCGACGAACCAGGACGGACCGCCCTGAGCGCTTGCCTGCACGATCACGGACTTGCGGTGCCGGTTGCGCCGGTTGCAGCGGCGGCGCCTCCGGGATGAGCGCCGATTTTCGAGTCGTCATCCCCGCACGTTTTGCGTCCACCCGCCTACCCGGCAAACCGCTGGCCGAGATCAACGGAGTGCCGATGGTGGCGCGCGTGGCCGCCCAGGCCGCGCTGAGCGGCGCAATCGACGTGGTGGTTGCCACCGATGATGAACGCGTGGTTGCCGCCGCCGAAACTCACGGCCACCGTGCTGTCATGACCCGCGTGGATCACGAATCGGGGTCGGACCGCGTCATGGAGGTGGTGGAACGGGCCGGATGGCCCGACGATGCGTTGATCGTCAATGTCCAGGGAGACGAGCCACTGATACCGCCCCAGGTCATCAAACAGGTAGCCGATCTACTCGACGACCATGCGGAATGCGACATCGCGACGCTGTGCGAGCCCATCACGCAACCGGCGGCGCTGCTGGATCCCAACGTCGTCAAGGTGGTCATCGGGGCCGCCCGGCGCGCACTGTATTTCTCGCGTGCGCCGATACCCTGGGACCGCGCGACCTTCCCGACGGCCGGCGCCACACCACTGCCGGGTCAACTGTCGGCGGGGCACTGGTGGCGGCACATTGGTATCTATGCCTTCCGGGCGTCGGCATTGCGTGAATTCTGCGGTCTGCCCACCAGTGAGTTGGAGGCGCTCGAGTCGCTGGAACAATTGCGCGCACTGCAGTACGGCATGAAAATCGCCGTTGCCGAAGCGGGCACCCGGGTGCCCGGGGGGGTTGATACGCCGGACGATCTGCAGCGCGCAATCGAGGCGTGCTCCGGACCGTCCTCATGAGGCGGGCGAAGTTACTTCGGCTGCATCCGGATGCCGCCATCGAGACGGATCGTTTCACCGTTGAGGTAGGGATTCTCAATGATCTGCCGAGCGAGCAGGGCGTATTCGGACGCATCGCCCAGCCGCTTGGGGAACTGCACCATTTCGATCAGCGGTGCCCGCACCTGATCCGGCGCACCTGCCATCATCGGCGTTTCGAATATCCCTGGCGCGATGGTGCAGACCCGCACGCCGATACGCGATAGATCGCGCGCGATCGGCAGTGTCATTCCGACAACGCCGGCCTTGCTCGCGCTGTAGGCCGCCTGTCCGATCTGGCCATCGAACGCCGCCACGGACGCCGTGTTGATGATCACGCCACGCTCGCCGTCCTCGTTCTCCGGCTCGTTCTTCTGCATCTGTTCGGCGCACAACCGCAACGTGTTGAAGGTGCCTATCAGATTCACCTGAATGACGAAATTAAACGTCTTCAATGGCATCGCCCCGTCCCGGCCGACGGTCCGCGATGCCGCGCCGATTCCCGCGCAGTTGACGTTGATGTGAATCGCGCCAAAGTCCTTCATGATGTCTTCGATCGCCTTCTGAACCGACGCTTCCTCGGTCACGTTGACGGCATAGGCGGCTGCCGCATCGCCAAGTTCTTCGGCCGTTTTGCGGGCCAGTTCTTCGTTGAGATCCAACAGCGCCACCCGGCCACCGGCCGCGGCAATGGTTTCGGCGGTCGCCCGACCAAGGCCAGAGGCGCCGCCGGTGATCACGGCCACCTTGTCGCTGAGATTCATGCAGCCCCCTGTTGGGCACTGTCACTGGGCATTCGGCGGCGCTAGTATACCGACCGCATTTGACCGGAACTAGCTCAGGTGCCATTCCAACTACCGTCACCGCTCGGCGCACGGGCACGTGTCGTTTCAGACGATTCCGCGTTGCAGATGTGTTACATCCCGAACTTTCTTGCGCCACCGATGGCCGATGCATTGCTGGGATGTCTGCGCGACGAGACACGCTGGAACATCGAACGGGTGCAACGGTTCGGACGTTGGCATGCGGTGCCCCGACTGGTCGCCTGGTGCGGCGAGCCGCACGTCGACTATCGCTATGCGGGTAGGGCGCATCACTGTGAGGATTGGTTTGCACCCTTGTTGCCCCTGCGCGCACGTTTGCTGGAGGCGCTGCAGGCGACCTTCAATTTCGTCCTGTTGAATCGCTACCGCGACGGAGCGGATGCGATGGGGTGGCACGCCGACGACGAAGCCTGTCTGGGCTGCGAACCACTCATCGCATCGATCAGCCTCGGGGCTACGCGGCGTTTACGGGTACGCGCGCGGCGCTCGGACCACCCACCCAGCACGGCCATCGAGTTGCAGCACGGTTCCCTGCTGCTTGCCTGGGGAAATTCCCAGCGCGACTACCAGCATTGCCTGGTACGCACCCGCAAAGCCGTCGGGGAACGGATCAATCTAACGTTCCGCAACGTTGTTGACCTAGTCTAGGGCGCTTCCTTGATCAGAGGTTCCCCAGGTGATGACTGACGATGTGGACGACTTGCCGCGTGATGTGTCCCTGATCCACTGGAACACCTTTGGCGTGGCATCCCGTGCGGAGTTCGCGGCCCGAATCACCAGCCTCCACGAACTCGAGAAGTTGACCGCGAGGTTGCATGAACGCGGACTGCCACTCACGATCCTGGGCGGTGGCAGCAACGTGATATTGCGCGCACGCGTTCCGGGGTGTGTCGCCCGGATCGACATTCCAGGCATCGACATCGACCACATCGACGGCGGCGCACGCGTGACGGCGGGCGCCGGCGTCCGCTGGCATGACCTGGTGCGATATTGCCTTGGCCAGGGACTGTTCGGGATCGAAAACCTGGCACTGATCCCTGGCCGCGTCGGCGCTGCACCGATGCAGAACATAGGCGCCTACGGCTCAGAGTTGGCGGATTGCTTCGAATCGCTGACTGCCTATTCGACGGACACTGGAGCCTCAAGTCGCTATGAGCGCGACGCGTGCGAATTCGCCTATCGGGACAGCGTCTTCAAACGTCGGCCAGACCTGGTGATTACCTCGGTATCCCTACGGCTGTCGCACTCCTGGTCCGAGCGTTCGGACTATCCGGGGCTCGACGAAATGCTCAACCAACAGGGTGGACCGCGCACCCCCACTCGAATTGCCGAAGCCGTAATCGCCCTGCGGCGATACAAGTTGCCCGACTCGCGCCAACACGGTAACGCGGGAAGCTTCTTCAAAAACCCGACCTTGTCCACTGCGCGCTTCGACGAGCTCCGGACGGCAGACCCCGGTCTCCCGGGGTTCGAGACTTCGTCCGGCGTCAAGGTTCCGGCCGCGCGGCTGATCGAACGTTGCGGCTGGAAAGGCCGGCGACTTGGCGTCGTCGGAGTGTGGCACCGGCAGCCCCTGGTGCTGATAAACCTCGGCGGGGCGACCGGACGCGACCTGTTGAACGTGGCCGATCAGATCACGGCCGATGTAGCGCAGCGCTTCGCCGTGGACCTGGAGTTGGAACCCCGGGTCCTC
>Ga0209987_10000064_pt1 | contig 45013 bp, 31 predicted proteins | sample N074metaG_FD_182134 | JGI IMG/M metagenome (GOLD analysis project Ga0209987, IMG submission 182134) | Deep subsurface microbial communities from Kermadec Trench to uncover new lineages of life (NeLLi) - N074 metaG (SPAdes) (version 2) | ecosystem: Environmental > Aquatic > Marine > Ocean trench...
CGATGTCGGCTCGTCACATCCTGGGGCTGAAGCAGGTCCCAAGGGTTCGGCTGTTCGCCGATTAAAGTGGCACGCGAGCTGGGTTTAGAACGTCGTGAGACAGTTCGGTCCCTATCCGCCGTGGGCGTTGGAGATTTGAGGGAATTTGTCCCTAGTACGAGAGGACCGGGACGAACGTACCTATGGTGTACCGGTTGTCGCGCCAGCGGCACCGCCGGGTAGCCACGTGCGGAAGGGATAACCGCTGAAAGCATCTAAGCGGGAAGCCCGTCCCAAGATGAGATCTCCCTGGGACTTCGGTCCCCTGAAGGGCCGTCCAAGACGAGGACGTTGATAGGCCGGAGGTAGAAGTGCAGCGATGCATGGAGCTGACCGGTACTAATCGCCCGTGAGGCTTGACCACTCGCTTTGCCCTCTTTGAGGTTTCTCAAAGAGGCCTCTTCGGAGAGCAAAGGGAGAACTGACGCAGCCCAAGACGCTTCGGCCGCGGACTCAAAACCTTATTCAGTTGACAAGGACCGCGTTTCGCGGTTTTTCAAACGGTTTTCCCACCGTTCATAGAGCAGGGGCCATACCCGTTCCCATTCCGAACACGGAAGTCAAGCCCTGCTTCGGCGATGGTACTGCCCGGGCGACTGGGTGGGAGAGTAGCTCGACGGTGGGATCTTCTCGACGGCGCTGGGTCGACGACCCGGCGCCGTTTCTCGTTTCAAGTCCCGCGTCGAATCGCGGCCTGCAACAGTCCGATCCAGATCGCGAGCGTGACGCCGCTGATGACGAGTCCAATCTTGCGACTCGGTGGTGCTCCGAAGCCCAACTCCACCTGGTGTTCTCCCGTTGGGACAGTCAGTTGGATCCTCCCGTGAGGATCCGACCGCATCTCCGCTTCGCTTCCGTCGATCTGCGCGTGCCACCCCGGGAACTGCCAGCGCGCGAAGACCAGATCCGTCGGCCCCTCGGTGCTCACCCGCATTCGGAGCCGAGATCCGCGATCCTCCTCCACCGCGATCCGTACGCCCGCAGCCTGAGCGACGATGCTGCCGCGCTCCAGAGGCGTGTCATCTGCTGCCGCCTTCGATGCACTGCGCGGCAGATATTCGTCGAGAACGGTCGCAGCACTGCGTTCCCTGCGGATCGAACCGGCTTCGAGACCGTCCGTCAGCCACGCCTGGGCACGCGGGCCCAAGGGCCGTGCGTCCAAGAGATGCGGAGCCGCGTTGCCGATGGCCATCAGCAGCACTGCGACTTCCACGATGCGGCGCCTCGAGGAGTCGAGCGGTGCCAGCAGACGGGTGAGGGAAATGGCCCCGGCCAGGGCGGTGAGCAGCGCCAGCGGTCCCTGTAGACGCCACGGGAACTGGAGATACGCGAGCAGTGGGAGATGCTCCCACACAAATGTCGTCAGCGGCTGCATCAGCAAGAGCAACAGGACGGCTCCCAACATCAGTCCGCGAAGCGTCTGGGCGCCTGGGTCGTTGGCGCTGCGCTCACGAACCGCCACGAAGGCGGCCGTCAGCAACAGCGCGGCTGGCAGCCAACCCGCACCGTAGAACTTTTCGTAGCCGAAGAGGGCGCCGAGGTCCGGGAATTGATGGTGGAAGTCGAACTTCCCCAGCAGCATGGTTTCAGTCCGGACGAGATCCTGCAGCGCCACTGCCGGAAGCCAGAAGAAGGCCGCCATGCCCACGCCGAGCAGCAACCCCAGGCCGAGCCAGATCCAGGCGCGTCGCTCTTCGCCTCGACGATTCAACCAGAGGCCGGCGGCCAGCGAGAGGACCGTCATTCCGACGCCGGTCAGGTTGTGTGCGAGGGTCGTGAGAGCCAGACCGCTGGAGAGCCAGAGCGCTCCCCACCGCGGTCGTTCCCGCAGCTCGAGCACGCCACAGAGAGCGAGAGGTGCGACACAGAGCGCTGCGAACTCGGCGTTTGCATTGCGCAACAGCATGTCGCACAACAGGTAGGGATGGAGCACGTAGAGCGCGACCGCGATGCGTGCGCCCTCGGTTGAGCCGCCGCTGGCAAGGAAGGCCGCTCGCCGGATCGACCACGCTGCGATTCCCGCGAACCCAGCCAGGGCCGCCACGGCTCCCCAGGGAATCGATCCGATCAGGCTCCCGGCACTCGACGCGACGGCGGCGAAGAGCGGCGCATAATACAGGAAGATCGGGGAGCCGTGCCCTCCGTACAGATTCTCTGCCCAAGCGGGGGGGAGCTGGCCACTCGCCAGCGCATGGCCGTACTCGGCGACGCGGACCAGCTCGAATGTCCAGTCGTGGCCTTGCGGGAAACCGCGGAGCAGCGCCGCCAGAACCACCAACATCGGGATCCATGCGGTGATTCCGAAGGCGCTCGTGGCCGGCGCCGACGACCGTCGCTGTCCGCCGGTGTCATTCATGCCCGGTCTGTGAGTCTGCGGAAGGCGTGGCGAGCCGGAGCTGCCGCGACAGGACGACGACCAGTCCATCTCCATAGACCGGCCGAAACCCTGCCAGCTCTGTGAGCACGGGGCGAAGCCGCTGATCGAAGAGCTTCTTGTCGACTATGATGTGATCGATCCCGTAGCGGTCGACGAAGGCAAGGGTCTGTGCAGGATTTCCCGATATGGCCCGTCGGTATGCGAGGAAGTAGTCCGCGGGGTATGGGTCGGCTCGTGAATCGATGGCGACCCGAACCTGCGGCCACGCGTGATAGATCAAAACGCCGCCCAGCATCCAGCGGTTCAACACGTTGCCGCGGACGTTGCGGCGGATCCAGTCGAGGCCGTCGCGTGTGATGTAGCGCGAGGGATGTTGCTCAAGGCTTCGGTCGGCGAAGCTCACTCTTGCAGCGGTTGCGCTTCCCGCCAGCAGGACGACGGCGAGCAGTGCCGCGAGCGCGGATGACTGCCAGGATCGTCGTAGCGCGAGCCCGCTGGTTGCCTGGGCGATGGCGAATCCAATACCGATACCAAAGACGGCCAGGTGGCGGGACGACGAGAGGGCCAAGCCGGTCACCACGAGGGTCAAGATCCACGCTGCGGGCGAGATCCGGCGCCAACCCACCACGATCGCGGCGCCGAGCCCGACCGCGCCGACGATGAACTCGCTGGGGATCCGGGAGCGGCTGTAGAGAGGCAGCCATTCGGAGATCGTCTGTCTCCAGATCGGGTTGGTGCTTTGGTCCAGAGTGCGTGGAATCAGGTCCGTGCCGTAGGGGTTGATCAGCGTCGCGACGGCGACGATGGCCCAGCAGCCGAGCAGCACAAGAACCCGTCGGCTCCGCAAGCTCTCGAGCAGCTCCGCCGCTTGGAAGCCCTTCTGCTGCCAGTTCTCCAGAACGACTCCGCCAGCGAACAGCGGGATCAGTCCCAGCAGCAGCAGGAACGACCCGTGGCAGTTGGTCCACAGGACCGACAGGGGAAGCAGCCAGGCCAGCGTCGTCAGGCGGACGTTTCGCACGTAGGCCGCAAGCACGTTGAGGGCAAGGGCGAAAAAGAGGTAGCCGAAGACCTCGGCGCGGTTCATCAAGCGCGGCATGACGATGTAGACGGTCAGGTTTGCGACCGCCAGGGAGAGCAGCGACGAGTTGCCCTGATTGCGCGCGAGCCGGAATATCGCGGCGAAGACCGCCAGAGCGATCAGCGTGGGAACGATCAAGATGGCGTCGAGCCCGAAGGCCTGCTTCACACTGCTGAAGGCCAGCGCGGCCAACCAGCTGTGGCTCACGAAGGGCAGGTCTCTCACCGCTTCCATGGTCCAGAGGAGGGTGCGTGGGACTTCGCCGTGGGTGAGGATGTGATCTCCGACGCGCAGCGTCCACCAGATGTCGTTGCTGTCTCGTATCTGGTAGGACTCGATTACGATCCAGACGACCGACAGGAACAGGATCAGGCTGGGAAGCGCGCGCCGCATCGGACTGCTGCCGTCGGCTCCTGAGTCCGCGGCGTTGAACGGCATGGGAACCCCTCTTTGCGTCTCGTCTTGGCGACCGGCCGTTCTGGCGTCGGAAGGTAGAAAGACTGTAACGTCCCGCGGGGAGCACGCCATGTCTTGCTGGTCCGCATGACGAATCCGACGGGGCTCTCTGCGAGCCCGCGCCGGCGCGGCGCGCACTGGAGGGCCATCACGATCGGGGCGTTCGCACTGCCTCCGATCTTCGACCTGCTGCTGTCAGACAAGCGAGCCTCGTTTCACTATCTCGCCGCAGACTCCTTCTACTACCTGACCGTCGCGCGAAACCTGGTCGAACTCGGCAGCCCGACCTTCGACGAGGTCCATCTGACCAACGGCTTCCACCCGCTGTGGCAAGCCCTGCTGACCGGGCTCTTCGCTGCCGGTCGCAGCGTAGGCGCCGCCGAGTCGGTCCTCCTTTCTGCGACTGTAGTGTTAGGCGTTCTCTTGATCTCCGCAGGGATCTTCGCCCTGGCGCGAGCATTCTCGGACGAAGACGGGCGGCTTCCGTTACTCTTCATGACCCTGCCGGTGGGGTTGTATGGATTTGCAATCTCGCCGCTCTGGTGGTGGCTCGACGCCGAGGAGCTCTTCCAGCAGAACCGTCTCGAAGGCAGCCAGCCCCTCTACGGATCTCTCTGGAGTTACGCCAACGGCATGGAGAGCAGTGCTCTGCTGCTGATGGTCGGCCTGCTGTTTGCTTGGTACGTCGCGAAGCCAGTGTCGGAGCGGATCGGATCGGCCGCCGTCTTCGGTGTATTGCTGGCATTCACCACGTTTGCGCGGCTCGACCACGTCTATCTGCCCCTGGCGCTCCTGCTCATGCTGGCAGCGCGCTGCCTGCTGCGCTCCCGCCGCGACGAGTGGCTCGCGTGGAGCAGCATGGCGGCGATCTTTGGACTGCTGCTCGGCGGATATATGCTGGTGAGCCAGTGGGTGTTCGGGAGTCCAGTGCCGGTCAGCGGAGCGTTGAAGAGCACCTTCCCCCACGTCACCAACAGCTTTCCGAGACTGGTCGCCAAGCTCTGGAACGAGGCTGGGACCGGAGAGCCCTGGCTCTACCTGGCCTGGCGCTTCACCCAGATCACCTTCCCGGTCGTGATGGCGTTCGTCTTTCTCTTCTGGGTTTTTCGACGCTCCGATGGGCGTCGACCGCTTCGTCTCGAGCAGCAGCGACGCACCGAGCGCCTCGACTTCTTGCTGACCGCGACAGCCTTGTCGGTCGTCGTCCTGGCGTTCTCCAATGGTCTCTTCGTGCGGTGGGGCCAGCAGGGGCATTGGTATTTCCCATTGTCGGTGCTCTTCTTTGGGCTGGCACTGATCCGCATGCTCGACGAGCGCAGCTGGCTTCGACGTCTGGAGGCCGCTCCGAAGGCCAGGCGTTGGGTCGTCGCGGCCCTCGTGGCGCTGACCCTGCTGACCTTTGTCGGCCTGCAACGGCAGCCCGCCTACCACCTCCGCTATAGCGAGTTCTACTTCGACGAGGCTCCCCGATTGCGCGCGTTCTATGGACGTGAACGCCCGCGTCTGCTGTCCTACGACGACGGCATCGTAGCCTTCGCGACAGGGTTTCCGACCATGTCGGGCATCGGTCTGGCCCTCGACATCGACGCGATCCCCCATGTACGGAACGGGGCCCTCGCCAATCTCGCGGTGCAACGCGGCTACGACCGGTTCACGTCACTGGTCTACATCGACATGCGGGAACTCTCGCGCCCCGGCGTGTCGTCGGACCAGATCGCCCGCTGGATCCCGAACAAGTTCGGTGGCTTGAAGGCGCCCGACCGTTATCGGTTCGAGGTCGAGTATCGGAGTGCCGACGGCCGCTTCGTGATCGTCCGGGTCGGGCCCCGCACGGACGGCTGATTCGAGGGGACTCGGGCTGCGGTCAGTGCCTCAGGCGGCTTCGGACCTGGTGTTCGGGAGGCGCAGAGCGTCGAGGTCTTGGCGCCGCACCACCGCAGGTCGCTGCGCCGGGTCGACGTGAGAGAGGAGCAGGTGCTGACCGGGGCGAGGGTGCCGGTCGAAGCTGGAGCAGATCAGTCGGGTCATTCTTGAGCCGCCACGATCGGCTCGATGATGTCTTCGAGCAGATCCGCCAGGATCTCATGGCCGGTCTCGTTCAGGTGATCGTCGTTATGGAAGCGGATGTAGCGATCCGCCAGTGCTCCTCCCAGTGGGCCTCTCATCTCGACGAAGTTCGCCTTGATTCCCGTGGCGCCGAGCTTTTCGGGTCCCATTTTCTTCCAATGCTCGCGCGGCAAGACGATCACGAACTCGGCGCCGTCGTGGATCACTTGGCGATGGAGCGCCAGCAGGATCTGGCGCGTGAGGATCCAGCGGTCGGTCAGGCGGTGGGGAGCGGGAGCTGCAGCTGGGATCAGGCCCAGGGCGCCGCTGCCGAATCCGGCGAGGCGGGTGGAGGATCGCGCCGCCCGTGAAGCAGAGGTCGATCCCACGCCGTACAATCGTCTCAGCAGCTCCGGATCCCGGCGGATCCGCAGGGTCACCCAGGTGAAGAACGCGGAGTGATCGGACAAGCGGGTCTGGAGCCAGCAGAAGCCGCGCACGGTCGCCGAGTCGGTCTGGAGCGGCTCGAATTCCGCATCCAGCGACCACGCCGAGCAGAGTGGGTAGCGTGGAATCGGGTAGCCGCGCAGCTCGAGCGCCCCGTCCGGGCCCGGAGCCAAGGCGCCCTTGCCGAAGGGCCGGCGCAGCCGGTGAAGGGTGATGTTGTTCTCGGGATCGTTGAAGCTGTGCAGAAACAGCACCATGTCGGGCGCCAGAGATCGGCCTCGCTCCCGATACCAGAGATAGCTCTGGTCCGTTCCGTAGCCCCGTACACCTGCGTTCACGGTCTGCACAGGAAACTCGAAGCGAGCGTCGAGTTTCTTTTGGAGCCGCGCGACGAAAGTGTCTTGGTATTTTACTTCGAAGGCCGCGACGAGAGAGTCACCGAGCACGAGGATCCGATAGCCCCCGTCGGGAAACGGATCGGGTTCGGGTCCGCGCAGGCCCAGGCTGTTGATCGAGATGGGCGTGCGGAATTCGATGGGCCAGGGACGGGGTCCAACGTAGGTCCCCTGCGCGCCCGGCTCGTGGGACCAGCCCAGCAGGTCGTCGTGCTGCCAGAAGATCGACGGCTTCGAATACACCTCGAAGATCGCCTGGTAGCCGGCCAATCGCAGCCCGGCTTCGAGGGCGGCCAGGGTCACGAATAGCGATCCCGTGACGAGCAGGAGTCGACCCGCCCAGGGGCCCAAACGGCGGCGGGGGGTCGGCGGATCCTGGCTTCTATCGGGCATCGGACTCACGTTGGCTTCGGCGAGCGGGGCTGGGCCGGCAGTCTATCACTCTCCGTCGTCGCTCTCGGTCACCCTGGAAGCCCGCCGCCGCGCAATCCGCTCGAGGATCCGGATGTCTTTATAGCTCGGGTCTTCCAGCAGTAGCGACGAGGCAAGCGCGTGCGCTTCGACGGGCTGGCCCAGCTGAAGCAGGGCATCGGCCAGCCGCCAGCGGGAGGCCTTTTCCTGGGGATGCAGCTCCAGCAGTCGACGTTCGGTCTTCACGCCTGCGTCGAAGGCGCTGATCTGCCAGTAGAGCCTGCCGAGACGTTCGAGTGCAGCGGAGCGGACGCTGGGGTCGGGGTCGGTGCTGCGCACGACGAGGGCTTGGTAGTTCTTCGGCAGAAGTCCCTGCCGCGCGGCCCAGCCCGGCCGTCGTCGGATGGCGTGATCGACGTCGAATCCGGCGGTGGCTGAGAATTTCATTGCCTGCTGGCGGTAGTAGCGACTGACTCGCTGGAAGTTCCGGGTGTTGCGGCTGTTCTTGCGCAGGTAGACCGAGTGGTATTCCGACGCGAACACCAGCTTCCACGCGCCCAGACGGCGCAGGTGGGTGATCCAGTGACCCTCCGCGTAGTGAGTTTCCGGGAAGCTCATGCCAAAGAAGATGTCGATCTCCCGCTCATCGAGGAGATTTTTCAGCTGTTGGGGGGTGCCCTTCTGGGCGGTGCGGCGAATTTTAAGGTAGTCGCGCAACACCTCGCTGGGAACGTGATCGAGTCTCCCGTCAATGAAGGTGCGAAGCTCCGGTGCCAGCCAGTAGCCCAGGAAGCCACCCACGTTGAAGGGGTGGAAGAGGCGCCCGCGCAGCTGCGTGTCTTCCAGGAAGCGGACGCCGGGTCCCCCATATCGGACATCGAGCCACGGGTTGGCGAAATATCCCTCGCGCTCGATGGCGACCTCGCGGATGAAAGCATCGAGCTGGACGGCGCCGGGAAGGGCGAAACCCAGAACCAGGGTAAGCATCGCGGCCGCGAGGCTAGCGGCAGGCCACACGGTCGGGCGATTCACGCGGACGCGTTGCGCGGCGCGCAGCAGATGGAGCAACGGAAAGATGGCCATCCAGTGGAAGCGGACCGCGACCGCCATCGCGACGAAGGCTGCCGCAGACAGCCCCAAGTGGACCGTATCGAGTTCGTCCAGGGCCTGTTTCGAACGCTGGCGCAGCAATCGGACGAAGGCGCTCCCGACCGTAATGAGCCATCCCAGCAGCAGGGCCTCGGCCACCCACCAGGACAGGAACGTCAGGGCGGGCACATCGGGGCCGGCTTGCAGCGGGTTCCAGGGAAGGAAGTCATCGCGAATCTGCCAGATGTTCCCCGAAGCAGATTCCAGCCAGAAGGTCGTGTGTTGTTCGAAGCCGCGAGGATTGACAAGCGTTGCCAGGAGGCCGAGAGCGAGGGCGGTCAGCCAGCGGCGGGCCAGCGCGGAGTCGCCGGCGGGACGCTGGTCCGGGTTCAACAGCCAATTTGCGAGGAGCCTGCGCAGCCCGACACCCAACAGCGCCGCAACCAGCAGGGCAGGGCCGATGGCAAACAGCGAGTGGACGTTGGCCCACAAGAGCAGCAGCAGCGTCGACCCCGTGACCGCCTGCCACGAGGGTTTCGTGCCGCGTTCGATCAGCAGCACGTAGAGGCCGAGCATGGCGACCAGACTCGCCAGCTCCGGTCTCAGCTGGAAGAGTCGATACCAGGAGAGGACCACCAGGGCCGTGGTCGCGAGGGCCGCCCAGGCAGGGTCGGGCAGGGCGCGGCGGAAGATGCGGAAACACCAGGCCAGGATTCCCAGCACAGCCAGGACGTGCAGGATCCGGAGGCCGTGAAAGCCGAACTGGGCGAGGGCGCCGTGAAGAGCGACCTGGAAGAGCCACTCGTGGGGGATCGTTGGCCGATCCCGGCTGGTGTGAAGCAGCGGATCTTCCTCGACCCACGGGCCCTGGTCGGCATAGACCTCGCCCAGGGCGAGATGCCACCAGAGGTCGTCGGTCGCCAGCGGGCGTCCAACCAGATAGACGAGAACCCCCACTGCAGCCAGCAGCCCCGCGACGGCCAGCAGGCCCGGCCACGCCTGGCGACTCGCCTCCGCCCCCGAAACCGCCATCTCCTGCTTCCCCGCTGGCTCGGCCCCAAGGTACACGGCATCACCGGATTCCCGCTTTCCCTGGCTCGCGCGAGCCGGAATAGATCTTCTCGAAATGCCCATTTTCACTACCCGTGAGGCCGGCTGCGCGGCTCCGGTCCGGCGCCGTGCACGCACGCGCTATGCCATACTGGGCATGCTCAGCGAGCGCCTCGATACGGGCTACGCGCTGGAGAAGCAGGTCGAGCGCAACCTTTCCCACTTTTGGGTGGAGCGCTACGGACAGGCGGTCCGCACGAACCGGCCCCGTCGATCCCTGCGATCGAAGGGGGTGATCGGCGTCCTCTCGGTGGCGCTGATGATCGCGTGAGTCGTAGGGATCTACGCGTGACGAACGTCCGAGTCGTCAGCTCGGGCCGGGCGCCGCTCGGCGCCTCGCCAGGATCGCCCCCACTGCCGCGATCAGCAGCACGAGGAGGCCTCTCCCCTGCACCGGCACCTGCAGAACCCCCCCAGCGCATCCCGGGATCGGCTCGCTCAGGCATCCGAGAAATTCGTCACAAGATTCGGCCGTACAGGCGTTGCCGTCATCGCAACTGCTGGGGTCGGGGACGTGGTCGCACTGGTCGGTCGTCTCGTTGCAGCTGTCGACGGTGCAGCCGAGCAGGTCGTCGCAGTCGACCGGGATTCCGGCCTGGCAGGCTCCGGCCACGCAGGCCTCCGCGCCGTTGCAGAACAGCAGATCGTCGCAGTCCTCGACGCCGAGGCACTCGGCCGCGAGGATCTCCAGCCCGACGAACGCCCAGTCCGCGCCGGCATTGAAGGAGCCATTCACCGTCACCGAAGAGGGCGCGGCCACCGGGGCATCCTCGACCGCCACCCCGGCCGCGGAGTTGCCGTTTCCACTCTGGACCTCTGCCCGCTCGACGTAGCCCGCTCCGGGCGTGTGAAACCTGTTCCGCTTGCCGACCGTGCCGTAGACCCGCGAGTTGGTCCCGGTGGTCGTGACGATGAACGAGTACGAGGAGGTGTTCGATCCACCGGAGCAGGTCCCGTCGATCCCGTTGGTGTTGCCCTGCACCACGCTCGTCACAGCCGCGGAGCCGCGCACGTCGGAGTAGCGGGTGACCGCGATGACGGCGTTGTTGACGGAGCTCGCCAGCGTGGCCGTCACCGTCCCATCGCCGGTCGGCGTGCCGAGAGCCTGCCACACCGACACCCCCGTCTGTCCTTCCCCGGAGCAGTGCTCGTCGACCAGGTTCCAGCCAAGCCCCAGCCCCGAGACGCCGGTCACGGTCGTATCGGGTCGATAGGAGACTGCCGCCAGGTAGAGGTGGCCTGCCACTCCGGTGAGCGAGGACGAGGTCGTGACTGTCGAGGAGCCCGACACGCCTCCGCTCACGACCGCCTCGAACACGACGGCGTGATCGGCCGTCAGAACGTCGTTGAAGTGCCAAGAGAAGCCGGTGTTGAAGAAGATCTCCGCCGACGTGATGCGGACGTGGTCGCTTCCGCTGATGAACGCGCCCCCGACCTGGCAGACGGCAAAGCCCGTCTGCGCGTTGTCGAAGTCGAGTATCACGTCGCAGTTCGTGGCCAAACCCCCGTAGCTCAGGCTGAGCGCGTAGTCGTCGGAGGTGCCGGCGATCTCGTCGATGCCGCTCATGGCGTAGAGCAGCGTGGCGGCGTCGTCGTGGCTGAGGCGGCGCTGGTCCTCGTCCACGAAGGTGCCCTGTTGCATCACCGCCTCGGTGTTGGGCACGCCGAGCAGGCTGGAGACACTGCGGTCCCCGTTCGCCGCGAAGTTGTCACCGCTCGGGAGGTCGGCCAGGTCGCGGCTGTAGGTGCTGGAGTCGACCGTGTTGGCGATGCTGAAGGGATTGTTGTTTGACTTCCGGAACCAGTGCAGGTTGACGTCGTCGTCGCGCAGGTCGTCGCTCGAGCCGTATACGTCGTCGGCTCCGTTGTTGGTGTCGAAGCCGTTGTCGGCGCCGTCGGTCGACTTCGTCGCGTTGGCCTGGGGATCGCTGAGGTTCGACTCCGAGGCGAGGTTGGCGTGGGCCTCGCCGATGCAGTGACCCAGCTCGTGAAGCGCGACGGACTCGAAGTCGACGCCGTTCGAGGGGATATCGTTGCTTCCGCCGAGCAGCAGGTTTCCCGTGATCGGGTCCCGCTGGTTCCAGGTGTCGACGATGTTGCGCACCGGGATTTCCATTTCAGCGGCGTTGGCCGAGGTGGGATCGATGCAGACGGTCACGGAAACCGTTCCACCACTTCCGGTGTAGCCCGTGGGGTGGGTGACCACGTCGACGCCGTTGGCCTCGCCGGAGAAGACGAAGGCGCCGGCCCGGGCGGGGGCCGGTGCAAACAGCGCCAGAGCGGTGAGGGCCAGGCCCGCGAGGAGCCCGGCGGATCGGAGTCGGCTCGATGCAGCGCAGGCGGGGGGCGCCATGGCACGTCTATGGGCCGCGGACGAGGTCGGGGCGCTCCAGCAGCGCCCGCAGCTCCCGATGGGCCGCGGCCAGGTCCCCGAGTTCCGTCAGCTCCGGGTAGCGCTTGGCGTCGGCGCGCAGGCCGTGCCAGGACAGGCGCTTGTGCACGTTGTGAAGCACGCGAGCGCCCGCCGCGGGCTGGTAGCGCTCCAGGTTCAGCTCGATCTCGGTCGTGGTGGCATCGAAGACCTCGAAGAGCTGCGCGCGCGACCGCGCGGCCTCGGCCTTGCGCTGCCGGACGGCCGGCTCGTCGAACTCGATCAGCCGGCGCGAGGCGAGGGAGCGCATCAACCCGCCCAGCTCCTCGGGGTCCAGCTGCAGCGTGTATTCGCCCGCTCGCTTCATGTAGCGCGGGTAGTGCACAGCCACGCGGCCGTCACCGTAGACCGTGAGCGAGGGGCCGGGATCCTCATCCTCGAGCGCGACGAGCCGCTCGCGGAAGTGCACGAGGACCATCGACGGATCGCGCGAATACTCGACGACGGCGGGACTCGCGACCGCGGCATTGGTCTGGGCAGCGGCTCCCATCCCGGAGCAGACGACAGCCAGCGCTACGGTGAGAGAAACGGATGCGATCCTGTCCATCGGAGCCTCGCTGGCTCGAATCATACGGGATCCGGAAAGCCCGGATGCGGTAGCCCTCGTCGAGCAGCACCCGGGCCTAAAGTCCGGCCCGCCCGAACCAAATCCAGCAGTTGCTGCCGGAACTCCGGTGGGTATGGGAGGCGGTTCCTCGGCATCGTGATTTCTCCTCTCCCAAGTGGTGAAGTATCCACCCAACCGGGTCAATTCCAGTTCAGCCCTGAATGAACACTGTGTCTCACTGCGGTTGGTCGTTGCTCTTGAGGGCTCACGAGGGGAAGCTACGTTCTGATAAAGTGTCAGACCCGTAAGAATCCCGCTCCGGTATCGAGGACCCAGCATGAACTTCGGCTTCACCGAGGAGCAGGAGTTGCTCCGCAAGACCGCGCGCGACTTCCTGACCGAACACGCCCCCATGCAGCGCGTTCGCGAGGTGATGGAGGGCGACCTGAGCTGCGACGCCGAGCTGTGGTCGGCCATGGCCGAGCTCGGCTGGATGGGTCTGGCCTTGCCCGAGGAGTACGGCGGGTCCGATCTCGGCATGGTGGAGCTGTGTGTGCTGCTCGAGGAGCTGGGAAGGACCCTGGCCGCGGTGCCGTTCCTTCCGACCGCGATCGCGGCCCGCGCCATCCTGGAAGCGGGCGATGCAGATCAACGCTCCGAGTGGCTGCCGAAGATCGCCTCGGGCGGGCTGCGCGCGACCTTCGCGATCACCGAAGAGGCCGGCAGCGATGCACCGGCTGCCATCGGACTCGCGGCGAAGCGCACGGAGGTGGGCTGGTCTCTCACCGGACGCAAACTCTTCGTTCCCGACGTGGCCGATGCTGGCGTGGTGCTCGTCGTCGCGCGTACGGGAGGAGAGGGCGAGAGTGGGCTGGGGCTGTTTGTGGTTTCGACCGGAGCCGCCCGCCTCGGCGTCGAACCCATGAAATCGATGGATCTGCTGAGACCGCTCTCCGAGATTTCGTTCGACGGGGTCGAGCTTCCCAGGTCGGGCTTGCTGGGAGACGCGGAAGACGCCTGGCCCAGCATCGAGCGGATCCTCGACCGGGCCCGCGTGATGATCTGCGCCGAGATGCTGGGCGGCGCCGAGCGATGCCTCGAGGACTCGGTGGCATACGCCAAGGAAAGAGTCCAGTTCGGCAAGCCGATCGGCGTGAATCAGGCCATCAAACACAAGTGCGCCGACATGCTGTTCGCGGTCGAGTCGTCGAAGTCGATCACGTACTACGCTGCTTGGGCCGCCAATGAAGACAACGACGAGGCGCCCATGACGGCATCCATGGCCAAGGCGTTCGTGAGCGACGCATACCGTTCGGTGGCTGGCGAGAACATCCAGATCCACGGTGGCGTTGGCTTCACCTGGGAGTACGACTGTCATCTCTTCTTCAAGCGGGCCAAGAGCAGCGAGGCCTGGCTCGGAGACGGGAGCCAGCATCGGGAACGGGTCGCGCGCCTGCTCGAGATCTGAACCGCCCTTCCCAACCTGCGCCGCCAGCCCGAGCGGCCGAGGTACAATGCTCCGCGTGACTTCCTCCGCGCTGCCGTGGAGCATGCGCGTCGTCGACGGCGCCTGCTGGACTTTTGCCGTTTGGACTGTGACCTCTCATGCGGTGGTCGCGCTGGGCGGTTCGTTGGAATCGCTGTTGCTGGCCTTCGTCGTGTCGGGTGCAGCGACGCTGGTCGCCTGGCGGTTCGGCCGTCGAGTGTTTCCCCGGGGCACAGCAGAGCCGGCGTGGCCTACCGACCCCCCCGTGTCCAATCCCCGCTTTCTGGCCCCGCTCCAGGCGGCGGTCGTGGTGATGGCGGTGTTGGGGGCGACCTGGCTCCGGCATCGGCCCGTCGAGCTGTGGTGGCTCGGCCTGCTCCTGCTCGGGGTTGCCGCGTTGGTTCTCGTCCTGCGCGAAGAGCCTCCCCGCGTGGCGCCACTCCGCGGAGGTTCCGCCGAGTTCGCGCTCTGGACGCTTGCCGCGTTCTGCGTGGTCGTCGTGCTGGTGAGCCACCGGATCGACATTGACGATTCGTTCTACGTGAACCTGGCGGTGGCCGCTGCCGACGCGCCCGCAGACCCGCTGCTGGCCGAAGACACGCTCCACGGCGTCGCCGGCCTGCCGATCCATCTGCCGGTCTATCGCCTGCACAGCTACGAGATCTGGAATGGTGCGGTGTCGTATCTGACCGGCATTCCGGCCCTCGCCGTGTTTCATTTCGTCTCGGCCTCACTGGCCGCCTGCCTGCTTCCGCTGGCCTTTGCGCGCCTGACCCGTTGGCTCACACCCGCCTGCTGGCCGTGGACGGTCGCGGCCGTGATTTTTGTATTGCTCGCCATCGGCGAGACCCACCGCTGGTACGGGAATTTTGCCCTGGTCCGGTTGTGGCAAGGCAAAGCGATCTTCCTGTTCGTCTTCTTGCCCCTGGTCTATGCGTACGCCATCGAGTTCGTCGGGCGCCCGAGCTGGCGCGGCTGGCTGTTGCTGGCCGCGGCCCAGATCTGTGCGGTGGGTTGCAGCTCGACGGCGCTCTGGATCGCGCCGGCTTCGGCCCTTGCCGGAGCCGCCGTCGCGCTGCGTCCGACGAAGCAGGGCATGCTGCGTCTGGGCCTGGCCGCGCTGGCTTCGGTGTACGTGCTGGGCATCGGCCTCGCCATGCGCGTGACCCTCGAAGAGAGCGCCCCGGCCAGGGCCGAGCAGCCCAGCGCGGCCGAGGTCACGAGCCGCGAGCAGATGCTGGAGTTGCGGCAGCAGCCCGGCGTTCAGCTCGCCAAGGCCCTGGAAGTCGTTACCGGAGGAGACGCGCTCCGCGTGACCACCCTGGCGGTCGTGTTCGGCGCTTGGGCCTGCTGGGGGACCGGGCTCGCGCGTCGTTTCGCCGTGATCGTCCCGTTGGCGGTCTGGCTCATCGTGCTGAATCCGTACGCGACCGGATGGCTGATGGAAAACCTCACCGGGCCGACTTATTGGCGCAACCTGTGGGCGCTGCCGGTTCCCCTGTTGCTGGCCCTGGTGCTGGTGGCGCCCCTGGGCTGGGTCGATGCCGTGCGGGGCTCGGGGACTGAAGCCCGTCTGGGTCGGGCCGCCGCCTGGATCGGGCCGGCCCTGGGGCTGCTGCTCGCTGTGGCGCTCGCGATCGGGGTTCCCCGCTACACGGCGCTCAGCCCGAGAAACAACGTCGAGTTGCACTTTCCGTCACTCAAGGTCGAGCCGGTCGAATACGACTGGGCGAAGCTGCTCACCCACAGTGTCCCGCCCGGGTCGGTGGTCGTTGCACCGCTCAGCATCACGCCTTGGCTCGCCACGTTCCACGATCGCGTCCAGCCGTTGGTCGTCCGCCCCATGTATCTCGATCGGCATCGATCCCAGCTTGGCACCGAAACCGCAAACCATCGCTTGCTGATGACCTTGTTTGTCGCGGGCAAGTCCAAACGTTCCGATGCGGCGCGGTGGTTCGCCGATGGCCTGCGCGTATTCGACGTGCGGGCTGTGTGTCTCAAGCGGTCGAAGGCAACGCCGCGGGCGCGAGCGATCCTCCAACGGTCGGGCTTCCGGCCGTATCAACACTCCGAAGCTTACGAGATCTGGATCCGGCGCTGATCCCGTGGGCGGCGGTATACTCGCCCCATGGTTAGCTCGGCACCTCGCGCCGATGGCATCGCTCCCGAGCGGAGCCCGGCGCTTCGGCTCCTCGTTGCGCTGCCGGCCCTCAATGAGGAGCGCACGGTCGGGGATGTGGTGCGCCGGGTGCCGCGCGATCTCGCCGGGGTCAGCTCGGTCGAAGTGCTGGTGGTGGACGACGGTAGCAGCGACGCTACGGCGGCCCGGGCCGAGGAGGCCGGGGCGCGCGTGATCCGCCATCCAACGTCCCGCGGTGTTGGTTCGGCCTTCCACACCGCGCTGTCCTACGGGATCGACGGTGGCGCGGATCTGATCGTCAGCATCGACGCCGACGGCCAGTTCGACCCCGCGGACATTCCTGCGTTGATCGAGCCGGTCTTGTCTGGCAAGGCGGATTTCTCGACGGCCTCGCGCTTCATCGACCCGTCGCTGGCGCCCGACATGCCCTGGATCAAGCGTTGGGGCAACCGGGTCATGAGCCGCCTGATCTCGCGCCTGGCCGGGCAGAAATTCTACGACGTTTCCTGTGGCATGCGCTGCTACAGCCGGGAGGCCGCGCTCCAGCTGCACTTGCTGGCCCGCTTCACCTATACCCAGGAGGTCGTGCTGAACCTGGCCTTCAAGCAACTACGCATCGTGGAGGTTCCGATCCGGGTCCGCGGAGAGCGGGAGTTTGGCAAGAGCCGGGTGGCGGGGAATATCTGGCGCTACGGCCTGCGGACGGCCCAGATCATCTTCCGTTCCTACCGCGACTACCACCCGCTGCGTTTCTTTGGGGGCATCGCTCTCGTCTTGATGGTCCCCGCCCTTGGGCTCGCCGGCTTCCTGCTGGTCCACTACATCTCGAGTGGTCAGTTTTCGCCGCATAAGTGGGCGGGCTTCACGGCCTTCGGGCTGGTCGGGCTCGCGGTCATGATGGTCCACATGGGCGTCATCGGCGACATGCAGAGCCGCCAACGGGCCTATCTTGAAGAGATTCTCTACCGACAGCGGAGCGAGACGCGCCCGGGCCGCGCGCCGGAGTAGCCGGCCCAGGTCATGCGTGTTCTGATCAGCACGAGCACCTTCCCTCTGCATTTGGAAGACGGTTTGCCGCGCTTCGTCTACGACCTGGCCCGGGCCCTGACCCGCCACGCGGAAGTCACGGCGCTGGTGCCCCACGCGCCGGGGGCTCGCGACCGCGATCAGTGGGGCGACGTTGCGATCGAACGCTTCCGCTACTTCTGGCCAGAGGGCGCGCAACGGTTGGCCTACGGAAACGGCATCGCCGGCAACTTGGAGGCTTCCTGGCTGGCGCGTCTGCAACCGCCCGGTTTCCTGCTGGCCCAGATGCGAGCGATCCGGCGACTGGTGCGCGAGCGGGGAATCGACATCGTCAACTCCCACTGGATCGTGCCCCAGGGCCTCTCGGCGGCGCTGGTTCGTGGACGGCCCGCGCGCTTCCGCCACGTGGTGACGCTTCACGGAGGCGATGCCTATCTGCTGAGAAGGCTGCCGATGTCGAAGCGGCTGGCCCGGATGATCGTCGAACGCAGCGATGCAGTGATCGCGGTCTCGAGCAACGTGCGCGAGCAACTCGACGCCGCGCTGGGAGAGGCGTCGGGTGCGCTCGTGCAGCCGGTGGGCGTCGATGTGGCCCGGCTCCGCGCGCAGCCCGGGCTGCCCGGCGAACGGGCACCGTTTCCCGAAGGCTACCTGCTCTTCCTCGGGCGCTTGCGCGAGATCAAGGGCGTCGATCAGCTGCTGCGCGCACTTCCGATCGTGCGTGAGCGCCATCCGGGTCTGGGGCTCGTGGTGGTTGGCGGCGGCGAGGTCGAGGCGGAGCTTCGAGCGCAAGCCGTCCGGTGCTCTGTCGACGACGCCGTCCGGTTCCTCGGTCGCCAGCCCCACCATGCTGCGATCTCCTGGCTGCGGGGAGCCCGCGTGTTGGTGGTGCCCTCGGTCAGCCGGGATGACGGCCGCGCAGAAGGCATGCCGAGCGTGGTGTTGGAGGCGATGGCGGCCGGGGTCCGGTTGGTGGCCACCGCCACGGGCGGAATCCCCGACGTGGTTCGCGACGGAGAGAACGGCTGGTTGTGCCGGGATCGCGATCCCGCGGACCTCGCCGCGGCGATTCTCCGATCACTCGACGCGCCCGATGAGCCGACGTCGACCGAGGCGTGTCGCACGGCGGAAGCGCACGATTGGTCGAGGGTGGCTGAGCGTTACCTCGAGATCTTCCGCTCGGTCAGCCATGACTGACGCGGTCGAGTACGTCCTCGAGGCGTCGACAGACGCTGGCGACGGCTCTCGCCCGTCGCCCGATGCGCGTGCCCACAGGCATCTCGAATCGGAAGCTCTTCGCGCACAAGCGAACCCTCTGTGTGCGGGTGCACGAGCGCTACCACCTGAACCGGGATCCCGGCAGCCTTCATGACGTGGCATCGGAGAAACACGAACGCCTCGCTGATTCCGCCAGGCCATCGAGGCTGGGGTGGAGGCAGTCCGCAATCCTTGCCAGCCGGCAGACCCGCCTGCGACCAGGCCCGTGGAAGACTAGGGACGGGACTGGAGCAGGAAGACGGCCAGGTCGCGTCGGCCCGCTTCGTCCAGACCGACGCTGGGCATCGGCGGTGTCGGGGTCGCCAGGAACGCAGCCAGCTCGTCGATCGTATACCGCGCGGACAGCTTCGTGAGTGCGACCGGCACGACGCCCGGATCCGCATCAGCGGCGTCGTGACAGTTGGCGCAGGCCAGCTCGTGATAGTGCCGGCCGCCTCGTTCCGAGCGCGCCCGAAGCTGCTGGGGAGGGATTCCGGCCAGCGGATTCGGCGTCTGCCGCGCGGCCTGCGGCGCGGCCGTTGGCGCGGAGGCTCGGGCGTCCCGACTCACCCGGTAGATCGAGCCCGCAAAGTCGTCCGAGATGTAGATCGCGCCATCGGGTCCTTCCGCCACGTCCACCGGGCGTCCGATCACGTCCTCGTCGACCTCGAACCCGGTGACGAAGTCGCGTTCCTCGATCGATCCGTCTTCGTTCCAGTGGAGGGAAACGACCTTGTAGCCGTCTTTCTTTGTCCGGTTCCACGAACCGTGGAGCGCGACGAGCGCCGCGCCACGGAGGCCTGACGGAAGGCTCTTGCCGCGCAGGAATACCATGCCCAGGGGTGCGTTGTGGGCGCGAAAGCCGTGGACCGGATTGATCGAGCGCTTCACGTCGTCCTCGTGGCCCGCGCCAAAGTCGGGATCTGGGTCGCCGTGTCCGATGGCGTAGGGCCAGCCGTAGAAGCCGCCTTCGACGATGCGGTTCAGCTCGCAGGGCGGGGAGTCGTCGCCCAGCAGGTCCCGGCCGTTGTCCGTCGCGAAGAACTCCCCGGTTGCGGGTCGCCAGTCGAAGCCCACCGAGTTGCGCAGGCCGCTGGCGTAGATCTGCTCGCCGCTACCGTCGGGCTGGTAGCGCAGGATGGTGGCCCGGCGTGCGTTCCCATCCTCGCACACGTTGCAGCTTGAGCCGACGCCGACGTACATCCCGCCATCGGGCCCGAATCGAAGCGTCCGGGTCCAGTGGTTCCCGCCACTGGGGATCCCGCTGACGATCCGTTCGAGGAGGCCTTCGGTCTGGCCAGTGTGTCCGTCGAATCGGATCCGCACCACGGCGTCGGTTTCGGCGATGTAGAGCCAACCGTCGTACAGGTCCATGCCGTGGGGCTTGTTCAGGCCGTCGAGGAGCAGACGGCGACCGTCCGACATGCCGTCGCCATCGGAATCCGGTTCCAGCAGTGTGATGCGGTTTTTTCGAGGCTGGCTCACCAGCAGGTGACCGCCGGGCGTGAAGCGCAGCATCCGGGCGTTGCGCAGCCCGTCGGCATAAAGGGCGACGGACCAGCCGTCGATGCTGCGGATTCGGGATTCGAAGTCCTCGGTCGTCGGGGCGTCGATTCCCTGGCCGAAGAGCATGTGCCGAATCGGAGCGTTCACGGCAAATCGCTCCGGCATCAAGACGCAGGCTCCGAAAGCCAGCACCAGCACGACACCGGTCGCGATCGCCAACGTTCTCAAGCCGCCCTCCTGCAGACCCCGTGGCCGGGGCGCGTGACCCAGGGATATCCCGGCTGGGGAAAGCGCGCTACGCAAGGCGGCCGGCCGTGTTCGGACTGCAAGGGCCCGGCCCCGCGGGGAAGGGGGTTGTGGGCGCGCGCGCGCTACCGTACCAATATGCGTCCGCGGCGGAAAAGGAACGCGTTTCATGGCCCATCGAATTCGAAAAGGTGATCTGGTTCAGGTCATGACAGGAGACGAAGAGGACCGCCGACAGGGTCGCGTGCTGGCCATCGATCACGAGAGGGGCAGGGTCCGGATCGAGAAGGTGCGCATGCAGAAGCGTCACCTGAAGCCCGGGCGCTCCGCCGCACGCACGGGTGGAATCATCGAGCAGGAGGGGTACATCGACCTCTCGAACGTGATGCTCGTCGATCCCTCCACCCACCAGCCCAGCCGGGTTCGAATCCAAGTCGATGGCGACAAGCGCACCCGCGTTTTCGTCAAGAGCGGCGAGGACGTGCCCGAGCCGACGCAGACCTGACGAGAACCGAGCCATGGCGAAGAAGGGCAAGCGCGAAAACATCAAGCTCGAATCCTCGGCCGGGACCGGTCATTTCTACACGACCGTCAAGAACAAGCAGAACACCCCCGCCAAGCTCGAGTTGAAGAAGTACGATCCTGTGGTTCGCAAGCACGTGATCTACAAAGAGAAGAAGCTCAAGTAGCTTCGGGCTTTCCAGCCGATTCTGACTGGGCGCCCACCGCGCCAGATGATCTAGAAAGGGTAGAGGCGAATGACCTGGGTGATTACCCGGCTATGTCAAGAATGTGTCGATCAGTCATGTGTCGAGGTGTGCCCCGTCGACTGCATCTACGAGTACAAGGGCACCGACGCGGCTACGTTCCCCAATCAACTCTACATCGATCCCGAAGAGTGCATCAACTGCGGCGTATGCGAGCCGGAGTGCCCTTGGGAAGCGATCTTCGAAGACGAGCAGGTTCCGACGGTCTTCGCCGATGACACGCCCCTCAACGCGAAGATCCTCGATGACAAGGATTCCTTCGAAGTTCCTGAAGTCGAGGATAAGTCCAAGCCGAGCCCCGAGCAGATCGAGGAGAACAAGAAGAAATGGGGCTTCGAAGCCTAGGCCCAGGCTTCTCGAGGCGAGGCCCACTCTGAGCCTGTGATCCTTCTCTCGGTTTCGGTCACCGGAGGCTCGACTCCTGCTGTAGGCAGCCGACGTACTTCGCCAGCTCGGTCGGTCCGGGTCTGAGCACGATCCGGCTGCACTCGAAGAACGGGTACGGAGCCTCCCACCGTCGTTTTTTCACGATCCCACCGAATCGAACGCGGCCACCATCACGTCGACTGGGGCCTCCCGATGGGTCCATCGTTCGAGCTGCTCCACGGCCTGATAGACGAGCATCCACTTGCCCGAGATCGTGCGACAACCGCGCGCTTCGGCATCGCGCAACAGTCGTGTGTGTTCCGGGTCGTAGATGGCGTCGAGGACGACGGCTTCAGGGTCGAGCGCGGCAGCCGGGACGGGGGACTCGTCGCTGCGCAATCCGACCGACGTCGTATTGACCAGGATGTCGTAGCTGATGCGATCGAGCCTTTCGAGCGTCTCCGCATCGTAGGCTCCGAGATCTCGTGCCAGGTTTTTTGCCCGACCGAGCGTGCGATTGAGAACCGTGACCACCGCGTCGCGTTCGAGCAGCCCGTAGACGACTGCGCGCGCGCTGCCGCCGGCCCCCAGTACGACGGCCCGCTTGCCTTCCAGCCGGATCTCCCGCTCGAGAGCGCGAACGGCGCCGATCCAGTCGCTGTTGGAACCCACGAGAAGACCGTCGCGCAGCGTTACGGTATTGACCGCACCGATGGCGCGCGCGGTCTCGTCCACCTCGTCCAGGTGCTGGATCACGGCCTCCTTGTGGGGCAATGACACCGCCAGCTGTCGGATTCCGCGCAGTCGCGCACCGGCGATGGCGTCGGCCAGCTGCTCGGGAGCAACGTCGAAGGCCTGATATACGGCATCGATTCCCAGAGCTCGGAAAGCCGCATTGTGCATGGCGGGCGAGCGCGTGTGGCCGGCCGGGTGAAGGACGATGCCGCAGATTGCCGTTTTCGGTCCGGGTATGTGCGGTGTTGCTTCCGGCACCGCGCTCCTTCCCGCGCTTCGGTCCAGGGGCAGCTATGCTATCGCCCTTCCCCCAACGCAACGAGCCGCACCGCTTCCGCACAGCAGGAGAACCGACATGCCGGACGCCCGCGTCGCCATCATCATGGGTAGCAAGAGCGACTGGGACACCATGAAGGTCGCCGAGGAGACCCTCGAGAAGCTGGGCATTCCGAGCGACGCCCGGGTGATCTCGGCCCATCGGACTCCGGATCGGCTGACGCGCTACCTGACCGACGCGGAGCAGCGGGGCATCGAGGCCATCATCTGCGGCGCCGGCGCGGCCGCCCACTTGGCGGGTGTGACCGCGGCTCACACGATCCTGCCGGTCCTGGGTGTCCCCATCGACAGCTCCGCGCTCCAGGGAATGGACGCGCTGCTGGCCACGGTCCAGATGCCGAGCGGAATCCCCGTGGCCACCTTCGCGATTGGCAAGTCCGGTGCGAAGAATGCGGCATTGTTCGCCGCGGCCATCATCGCGCGCAAGGATCCGGACGTGCGCAAGTCGCTGGGCGAGTTTCGCGAGGCCCAGTCGGCCGGCGTTCCCGAGCGACCCTACTGAGCCGTTCCCGAGGATTCCTGGGCGCGGGCGAGAGCCGCCTTCAAGTCGTCCCAGACCCTGCGGCGGTTCTCGACCGTGTACTGTCGCAACAGGTAAGCCGGGTGGAAGGTCGGCATCAGCGGGATGCCGTGGTAGTCGTGCCAGGTTCCCCGCACCTTGGTGATCGCTACATCGCGGCCCAACAGCAGGCTCGCGGCGGGCTTGCCCAGGGTCACGATGACCCGGGGCTGGACCGCGGCGATCTGCCCGTCGAGAAATCGGCTACAGGTGGCGACTTCGTCTGCCAAGGGAGTGCGGTTTCCGGGCGGCCGGCACTTGACCACGTTGCAGATGTAGACGTCGCTGCGCTGCAAGCCCAGACCCTTCTCGATCATCTGGGTCAGCAGCTCGCCGGCTCGGCCCACGAAGGGGAGGCCGCGTCGGTCTTCGTTTTCGCCGGGGCCTTCGCCCACGAACATCAGGTCCGCATCGGGATTTCCGTCGCCGAAGACGATGTGGGTACGGCCTTCGTGCAGACGGCAGCGGGTGCAATCGCCGATGACTGCGCGCACGTCCTCGAGGCTCGGATCGAGCCCCCATTCCGCCTGTCCCGCCAGCAGCACCGGTTCCGCCGCAGACTCCGCGTGCGCTTCGCCACGACGAGCAGGCCCGACCCCGCCGGCTGCCGTTTCGGCAGCCGAAGCCGCCGGAACGGCGGTCACTGCCGCCTGGGAAGAGGGAGCCGATTCGAGCCCGCCGGCTGCCGTTTCGGCAGCCGAAGCCGCCGGAACGGCGGCCATGCCCTCCTCGTGCAGCTCCAATACGAGCTCCCGGGCGGACGCAATCAGATCCCGGGCTTCCTCGGAGATGGTTCGCTCTGCGGCTCCGACGGTCACGCTCAGCCCTCTCCGTCGAGGATCCGGAACGCGGCGGCGAGCCGCTCGACGTCCGAGGGGTGGCCGTTCCATTGAGCCGACGTTTGCTTGGGCTTGCCCGTGCCGGGCTCGAGGGTGCCGTGGCGCTGGGCCTCGATGCGTTCTTCGACCTTGAAACGGAAGCCGGGGTCGTTGGCGTCGTCGTGGCAGGCGCCGCAGATCTGGAGGATCACACAGGAGTCGCACTTATCGGCGAGTGACACGATGGTTCCGATGTGGGTCGCGTCTTGGGCGACGTGGTTGCCGCCGGGTCCGTGGCACGACTCGCAGCCTACGCGGGCGAGGTCGGCGTGGGACTCGGCTGAGCCGCCGGTCGGGAAACCGCCGGGCTTGCCGAAGGCCGTGGTGTGGCAGGCCAGACATTCGGCGTCGTTGACCCGGCTCTTGGCCTCGAGTGACTCGATGGCGTGGGCGTGGGGGGAGGCCGCCCAGGTCTCGAACTCGGCCGCGTGGCAGCTCTGGCAGGCCTCGGATCCCACGTAATCGGCGCTCGTCGGCAGCAGGGATCCGCCAGGCCGGCCGCGCTCGGCCAGGATTCTCGCCTTCTCGTGTTCGGGAAGCGAGAGCAACGACATGTTCTCGGCGTGTGAGATGCGCGGACGGAAGGTGGCGTAGTCGAAGCCGAGCGAGTGTTTGTCGTCGTGGCAGGTCGCGCAGACCGGCGCGTAGTCGCGGTTCTGAACCCAATCCGGCGACTGGTGGGGCCCCCCGCGCCCGTGACAGGTCTCACAGCCCACGTCTTCCAGGTTGGCCGTCGTGGCGGAATCGACAAACCCGCCCGTCTCTCCGAAGCCCACCACGTGACAGCTCACGCACTCGGGATCGGTGTCGGCTCCGTGCTTCACGAGGGTATTGAATGCCCCCGCGTGGGTGGTGAACTGCCAGGTTTCAAATTCGGCTTCGTGGCAGACACCGCAGATTTCGTTGCCGCTGTAGCCGGTGCGGGCGAGCAGCATGGGGATCGGGACCCCTACCAGCCGAGAGAGCTGCATCCGGAGCAGCGACTCGTCCCGCTGTCCGGTCCAGCCCTGGGTTCGCGCCTGGATCCGGCCTTCAGCGTCGATCAAAAAGATGTCGGGCACGCCGGCAAAGACCCGGTAGGCGTCCTGGACGCCACCGTCATCGTCGAAGAGGACCGGGAAGAAGTCCAGCTCCGACTCGATCAGCTGCTGCCGCACCGCGTGGGTCCGTCCACTGATCTCGAGCCCGAACAGCTGCGGCCGCTTGTCTTCAGGCAGCACGGCCAGGCTGGTCTTGAAGAACTCGAGGGCGGAGTGGCAATGGGAGCAGGTGTGGAGGAAGAAGATCAAGACCATCGGGCGGCCGAGCTGGTCCGCCATGTCGAAGCCCTCGTCGGAGTCCAGGATCGAGGCCGTGAAGCGCGGCGCCTTCGGGTGCTTGTCCAGCTTCTCTTCCAGCGATGGCAGCCTCAAGTACTGGCGTAGACGGGTCTGGATGCTGCTTGCGTCCGCGGAACCGAAGCCGGCAGTTCCAAAGGTCATGTAGCCCTCGCGGTCGACTCCGATCACTGCCACGGGCGAACGCAGGTTCAGCCGTCGGGTGATGGCCGCGTTGGAGTCGTCGAGGACGGTGAACGGAATCCGGTGGGCAGCAACGAAATCCTTGGCCGTGTTCCTGTTCGAGCCGATGGCGATGCCAAGGATCTCGAAGTTGTGTTCCCGGCGTAGCTTCGCGATTGCGACGATCGCGTCGGCTGCCGGGTTGGCCTCGTTCACCTCGGGATTGAAGAAGAACAGAACGAGCCTCGGGCCCAGCAGGTCGCCGATCTTCACCTGTTGGTCGTCGAGGGACCAGCCCGAGAAGGCGGGCATCGGCCGTCCCCGCGAACCTGCGGGGTCGCGTCCGTCTTCGGAGGCCGAGCCTTCCGCCTTGGCCTCAGCGGACGCAGCCGAGGCTGTGGCCGCATCGTCGGATTCCGCGCCGCACGCGACGGTCAGAAGCAACGACACGGCGAGCGACAGTGCGCGGCAGGACACGGGCCGCAGGATACCGGATCTCCTTGGTGCTGGCGCTCAAACGCCAAGGGGCCGGGTCCTCAATGCACCCGGTCCCGTCGGAGAATCAAACGGTTGGTGAGCCGCCCGCGCAATCCGCAGGATTGCGCAAGCGGAGGGTCGAGAGCCGAAGGCTCGTGGCACTCAGCCAACCTTCTCGAGAATGTGGATGCCGCAGGCGCTGCCCAATCCGATCACGTGGGTCAACCCCGTCTTGGCGCCTTCCACCTGGCGTGCGCCCGCTTCGCCGCGCAGGTGCATCGAGACCTCGTAGATGTTGGCGACACCGGTCGCTCCCAGGGGATGGCCCTTGGAGAGCAGTCCGCCCGAGACGTTGACCGGGATGCGTCCGCCGTGGGCCGTCTCGCCCTGGTCGATCAACTTGCCGGCCTCGCCGTCGGCGCACAGACCGAGATTTTCGTAGTGAAGAATCTCGGCGGTGGCGAAGCAGTCGTGCAGTTCGACCAGGTCGATGTCGTCGGGCCCGATGCCGGCCATCTCGTAGGCCTGCTTGGCCGCACTCCGCGTGCAGGTGTTGACGTCAGGCATCACCAGATCCCGCTCCGTGTACGGGTCGCTGGTGAGAACCGAGGCCGCGACCTTGACAGCCCGGCCCATGCCGAGCTCCTTGGCCTTCTTCTCCGAGGCCAGGACCGCCGCTGCCGCGCCGTCCACGTTCACCGAGCACATCAGCTTGGTGTTCGGGTACGCGATCATCTCGGAGTTCATCACCATCTCGAGCGGCGTCTCTTTCTGGTACATCGACTTCGGATTCTTGACCGAATGCTGATGGTTCTTGACGGAAACCTTGGCGAACTGCTCGAAGGTCGTGCCGTACTTGCGGGAATGTTCCATGCCCGCCTCGGCGAACACGGCCGGCATGGTCCCGGAACCCAGCAGGCCCTCCTTCGAGATGCCGCCGCCCCCCCCGCCTCCGCCCAGCAAACCGGCCCGGCCGAGCTGCTCGACGCCGATGATCAGAACCAGGTCGTAGAGGCCGGCCTTGATGGCGGTCCAACCCTCGCGGAACGCGGTCGCGCCCGTCGCGCAGGCGTTGGCGCTGTTGGTCACCGGGATGCCGGTCTGGCCGATCTCCTGCAGGATACGTTGGCCGACCATGGCGCTGGCCTGCATCAGATTTCCGGAGTAGAGGGCTTCCATGTCCTGGATGGTCAGGCCCGCGTCCTTCAACGCGAGACGCGCGGCGTCGGCGCCGAGCTTCGGGACGTTGCTCTCGGGGTACCGACCGAACTTGATCATGTCGATTCCCATCACATAGACGTCGCTCATCGCAGTTCTCCTCCTCCTAGCCCTTCGTCTGGGGCTGGAAGTAGTAGGTCAGGTACTCGTTGCCCTCGGCGTCCTTGCGGGGGGCAATCTGGTAGATCACCTCGACGGGCATGCCCATCCTCACCTGGTCCGGATCCGGATCGATGTTGATGAGGTTGCCCTTCACCGTGCCGCCACCCTCGAGATCGACGATGGCCGAGATGTACGGCACTTCGATCCCGGGAAAGGAGCGGTGGACGATGGAGTAGACGTAGAGCTCGCCGCGGTTCGAGAGCTTCTTGGGTTCGAGTTGCTGGTCGGCCCCGCAGCGCGCACAGGTCTGGCGCTCTCCCAGGAAGATCGCGCCGCACGGCTTGCAGCACTGACCTTCGAGATAGGGATCTCCGCCATCGGGAATCTTCAGATACGAAACGATCGGGCGCGGCCCGCTGGCCGCTGCTTCCTGCGCCATGATTCGCGCTGCCTCTCTTCGTGGGGTTCAGGCTGGCTCGCGATCGAACCCCACGACACCGCGCCGGGGGGATTGACACGCGAATCAACCGATCGCCGAAGATGCCAGCGCTGCCCGCCTCCTGTCAAACGGCACCGATCGGGCCATTGAATCCGCCGGCCCGGCGGCGCCTCGGCGAGTCCGCTGGCTGGCTCCAGCTTGGGTTCGGAATTCGGATCGACGGCGGCGAAAGTCACGCGCTGGAGGCATTGAAACCTCGGCCTCGAGCCGCTGCGGCGCTGCGGCCGTGAATCAACGGCGGTCGGCGGGCGAGTATTTGACGTTCTTGCGGACTTCTTTGAGCATCGACTTGAAGGATTCGTTGTTCGGCTCGAAGGTGAGGGCGGTGGCGAGGTGGCGAGGTTGCGTTCCGCTGAGCGCCAGTCCTGGCGCTTGATTTCGTCGTTGGCCAGTCGGAAGTACTGGCGGCCCTGAGGCGTGAGTCCTTCGTTCTCCTGGGCCTGCTTCCGGGCGCCGGCCTCGGCCGCCGCGAGCTGCATCCGGACCCCCGCGTTCTCGTTGAGCTGGCGGTCGTAAGCCTGTCGCCGGCGCGGATCCCGGAGCACGGCATAGGCTTCGGTGACGCGCTTGGAAATTCGCTCGACGGCGTCCCGCAGATCCGATTCGAGGCTCCGGTTGGCATCCGGATGGAAGGTCCGGGAGACCGCATAGTAGGCCTTCTTGACGTCGCGGACGGACACTCCGCGTTTCACATGCATGAGCTGGTAGTAGTCCAGCTCATCCATGATGCGGACCAGGGCCTTGATTTCCGTGGGCGCCAGATCAGACACCGGTCAGTCCTTGTTCTCCGAGCCTCCGCCGTCGAGCGTCGTCAGATCCGTGCCGACGTCCTCGAACAGGTCCGGGTCGGCCTCGGGCTCGGCATCGGTCTTCGACGTCTGCGTCGCGGGGTTCTCGGGATCCAGGTCGGGGCCACGGGACATGGCCAAGAGGTCGTCGTCGTTCGTGATCGCGGTGACGTCGTCCGCGGCGGCCATCTCCAGGGGTTCGAGCGTCTCGTCGGGAAGGAGCTCGAGCTCTTCCTCGAACCGGTCGACCTTGGTGGCGAAGTCCTCGTCGTCGCTCTCGAGGTCATCGGTCGGCGGCTCCGGGTCGGTCGTGATGCCCGGGTCCTGCGGGGTCACCGATGCAATTCCTTCGTCCGACGGTTCCACCGACGCTGTCGGCGGATCAGCCGCCGGAGCCGGAGTGGACTCTGCGAGCGCCTCCTTGGTCTCTGGAATCGACGTGACCGGCTGGGACACCAGCCGGACGGTGCCGAGGGCTTCGGCGTCGGCCGGGACCAGCTCGCTGTCGAGCTGAACCCGGTCGCTGCGCCTCTCCTCGATGATGTTGCGGATCTCGCCGTCTGACAGGCCCGAACTCAGCGTGATGCTCGTCGAGGCCTGCTGGCCGGATTCCGGATCTCGCGCCGTTACGTTGACGATTCCGTCGGCGTTGATTTCGAAGGTGACGTCGATGGGGACCTGGCCACGGCGCGCCTTCTTGAAGCCCGAGAACTCGAATTGGCCCAGCAGCTCGTTGCCCTCGGACTCGCGTGCCTCACCCTGGTAGACGCGGATCGCGACCGACTCCTGGTCGTCCTGGAACGTCGTGAAGGTTCGGGTCTGTTCGATCGGGACAGGCGTGTTGCGCTCGATCACTGTCTCGGCGAGCCCACCGGCCACGCCGATCTTGAGCGACAGCGGCGTGATATCCAGCAGGAACGCATTGTGCTCGTTGTCCACCAGGGTCGCGGCGTGAATCGCGGCGCCCAGGGCCACCACCTGGTCCGGGTCGACGTCGTCCTTGGGCGGCTTCCCGAAGTAGTGCTCGACCGCCTCACGAATCATCGGTAGTTTGGTCGGGCCTCCCACCAGGATCACGCCATCGAGGTCGCGAGTGACCAGATCGGCCTGTTGGAGCGCTTCGTCGCAGACCTTGAAGGTCCGCTGGATGAGGTCGTTGACCAGTCGCGAGAACTCCTCGCGGCTGAGCGTTCGCTCGATGGACAGGGATGAGCCTCCGTCGGCTGCCGAGATCACGTCGGGGATCCGGATCTCCACCTCGTCTTTCACCGACAGCGCCTGCTTGGCGCTCTCGGCCGCGACCTTGAGCTTCTCCAGAGCAAACGGATCGTTGCGGAGGTTGATGTTTTCGCGCTCCAGGAACTCGTCGGCCAGCAGGTCGATCAGGCGGTCGTCGAAATCGTCGCCGCCGAGGAAGGTGTCGCCACAGGTCGAGAGGACCTCGAAGACGTCGTCGGCAATTTGGAGCACCGAGATGTCGAAGGTGCCACCGCCCAGGTCGTAGATCGCAACGGTCTGGGCCAGACCCTTGCCAAACCCGTAGGAGAGGGCGGCCGCCGTGGGCTCGTTGAGGATCCGCAGGACCTCGATGCCTGCGATCTGGCCAGCGTCCTTGGTGGCCTGCCGCTGATTGTCGTTGAAGTTGGCGGGAACGGTGATGACGGCCTTGGTGACGGGCTCGTTCAGGCGCGACTCGGCGATGGACTTGAGCTCACGCAGGATCATGGCGCCGATCTCGGGCAGCGAGAATACCTCCTCGCGCACCTCGATCCGTACGCTGTGATTGGGTCCCTCGACGATCTGGTACGAACAGATGGCCTGGGCCTTCTTCACTTCCTCGGAGAAGAAGTACCGTCCGATCAGGCGCTTCGACGAACTGATCGTGTGCGCCGGATCGTGGATGATGTTGGCTCTGGCGGCATTGCCGACCGTGATCGTGCCGTCTGCTCGCAAGGCCACGACGCTGGCGGTGGTGGCCTCACCGTAGGCATTCGGCAGGACCTCGACCTCGACCGTGCCGTCGCGCAGCACGGCCACGCACGAGTTGCTGGTCCCCAGATCGATCCCGATCGCGATTTCGCTCATAAGCCTCGGATTCGCTCCCTCCCGCGGCCCCGCCGGGAGGCGCAGGCCAAGACACGGATTCGCGAGGGCGTACGGACGGCGTCCCTTCGCTCTTGGCGTATCGGCCGATTCCGCTGGCGCCTAAGCCTCTTCGGCGCTCCAGCTGCATCTCCTCTGTAGGCGGCGCACCGGGGTTCGTTACGGGGCTGGGAGGGGGCGGAAGAGAGTGCTATATCCCCTGCAATTTCCAGGGGTTGTCCATGTCCGGCCATTCCAAGTGGTCCACCATCAAGCGCAAGAAGGGCGTGGCCGACGCCAAGCGGGGAAAGATCTTCACCAAGCTGATCCGGGAGATCGCCACGGCGTCCCGGATGGGCGGAGCGGACCGGGACGCCAATCCGCGCCTCCGACTCGCCATCGACAGAGCCCGCATCGCCAACATGCCCAAGGACAACATCGAACGGGCGATCAAGAAGGGATCGGGCGCCAGCGGAGGCGAGGCCTACGAGGAGGCGGTCTACGAAGGCTACGGCCCCGGCGGGGCGGCCGTCCTGGTGGAGACCCTGACCGACAACAAGAATCGCACCGTAGGTGACGTCCGCCACGTGTTCACGAAATTCGGGGGCAACCTCGGAGCCAGCGGCTGCGTCAGTTATCTCTTCGAGAAGCAAGGGCTGCTCCAGTTCGATCGCGAGGGTCTCGATGGAGATGCCCTGCTCGAATCCGCCCTCGAGGCGGGTGCCGCCGACGTGGTCGAAGGCGATAGCGCCATCGACGTGATCACCAGCCCTGCGGATTTCGAGGCCGTGAAGAGCAGTCTGCAGCAGGCGGGTTTTGCGCCAGCCCATGCGGCCATCAGTCTGGAGCCGACCACCACGGTTTCGCTCGAGGGCAAGGAGGCGGAGTCGATGCTCCGTCTTGCAGATGCCCTCGACGACCTCGACGACGTCCAGAGCGTGAATGCCAACTTCGCCATCTCCGAAGCGGAGATGGCGCGGATTGCTGGCTGATGGGCCGTCTGCCAAGGGCAGACGGCTTGCGGTCCGCGGACGCGGACCGCGGGAAAGGGCGGACTGCCAAGGGCAGACGGCTTGCGGTCGGCGGACGCGGACCGCGGGGGAGTTGGGCTGGTTGCGGGACGTGCGCGATGGGCGATTCTAGGGTGGCCCCCTGAACGACTGACCCGTCCTCCGCGGGAGTTCCATGCGGATTCTGGGCATCGATCCCGGTTCGAACGCCACCGGCTTCGGCGTGGTGGAGCACTTCGCCGGCTCGGTGAGGCACGTGGCCCACGGTGTGCTGCGCCCTCCCCGGGGTGGAGAGCTGGCCGCGCGGCTCGAGTACCTGCATCGCAGCATTGGAGAAGTGGTGGCCGAGCACCGCCCCGATGTCGCGGCCATCGAGCAGGTCTTCGTGGCGACGAACCCGCGCTCGGCCTTGGTGCTCGGACAGGCACGCGGTGCGCTGCTGTCGGCGCTCGCTGCCGCCGGACTGACGATTCGAGAGTATTCGCCCTCCCAGATCAAGCAGGCGGTGACGGGCGATGGCCGCGCCTCGAAACGCCAGGTTCAGACCATGGTCCGCCGGCAGCTTTCACTCGAACATGCACCCGCCAGCGATGCTGCAGACGCGCTGGCGGCGGCCATTCGCCACGCCCACGCCGGGCGCCTGGAGGCGGTGGGCGTGATCCCGCGTGGCTCCCGTCGACGCCGGCTCGGAGGCTTCGTCGTGAACGTCAGGCCCAGCCGGTGATTGCCCGCATCGAAGGACTGCTGCTCGAGCAGAGCCCCACGCGCATCGTGGTCGACGTGCGTGGGGTCGGATACGAGGTGCACATTCCCTTGTCGACCTTCACCGAGCTACCGGAACTCGGTCAGACGGTGGTCTTGCACATCTACACCTGGGTGAACGAGGGGGCGCTCCATCTCTACGGATTCCACTCGATGAGTGAACGTGTCGCCTTCGAGCTCCTGCTCAAGGCGAATCGCGTCGGGCCCAAGCTCGCCCAGACGGTTCTCTCGGGCACCTCTCCGGCCGAACTCCTCGACGCAATTCGCGGCCGGGACGTGATGGCCCTGCGCGCCATACCGGGCGTTGGCTCCAAGATGGCCGAGCGGATCCTGCTCGATCTGCGTGATCGCATCGAGGCGCTGGCCGCCAGCGTGCCCCAGGGCGATCAGGCCACCCAGGTGGCCGAGACGTCGTTGTCCGCACGCGACCAGACCCTGTCCGCGCTGAGGAACCTCGGCTACTCCCAGGTCGAGGCCGAGCGTGTGCTGGTCGAAGCCGAGAAGGAAGCCGGTTCCAACGCGACGCTCGAATCCCTGGTGCGGGCCTCGCTCAAGAGACTTGGACGAGCGAAATGACCGATTCCCGTTCGCAGCTCGATGGCGCAGCCCTTCCGGATGAGGAGCGTGTGGACGAAACCCTGCGTCCGCGCAGCCTGGCCGAAATGGTCGGACAGAATCGCTTGCGCGAGAACCTGGCCGTGTTCATCCAGGCTGCCCGGGAGCGCAACGAATCTCTCGACCACCTGCTGTTCCACGGGCCACCGGGATTGGGCAAGACCTTGTTGGCCCACGTCGTCGCCCACGAGATGGGCGCGAACCTGCGCGTCACCAGCGGGCCCGCCATCGAGCGGGCCGGCGACCTGGCGGCCCTGCTGTCCAATCTCGAATCCGGCGACGTTCTCTTCATCGACGAGATCCACCGCCTTCCGGCCGCGGTGGAAGAGATCCTGTACCCGGCGATGGAGGACTACCAGCTGGACATCCTCGTCGGTCAGGGGCCTGGGGCGCAGTCGATGCGTTTCGACCTGCCGCATTTCACACTGATCGGAGCGACGACGCGGCCCGGGCTCCTCACGTCGCCCCTTCGCGATCGCTTTGGCTGGGTCGCGAGGCTCGAGTACTACCCGCCGGAAGATCTCGAGCGGATCCTCGAGCGTTCGGCCGGTCTGCTGGACGTGGGGTTGGACTCCGAAGCCTGCGGGGAGATGGCGCGCCGGGCCCGAGGCACCCCGCGGATCGCGAACCGCCTGCTGCGGCGGGTCCGCGACTTCGCCCAGGTCGATGGGGGACCCGGAGCGCGGCTGAGCCGTGACGTGACCCGCTTCGCGCTGGAACGGCTGGACGTGGATGAAGCGGGCCTCGACCGTCTCGACCGGGCGCTGATGATGGCGCTGTTCGAGCGCTTCGACGGAGGCCCTGCTGGGCTCGAGACGCTGGCCGCGGCCGTGGGCGAGGACAAGGGCACCCTGGAGGATCTGGTGGAGCCCTATCTGATTTACCAGGGCTACCTGGCCCGCACACCCCGGGGGCGGGTTGCCACCCCCCGTGCTCGCAAGCACTTCGACGTCGCCCCGTCTGGCCAGCAGGGAAAGCTGCTATAGGCGGCTGCGGCCGTCGGATCGAAGCTTTCCCAGCTGCATCGACGGCTTGTGCCGGCTCTTGCCGGCGAGTTGCCGGCCGCACTGGATTGCTGCTGACTCAAACAGGCAATGCCCCGTGCCGATAGGGAAAAGTCGAGCAACGGGGGAGTGCGTGTCGGTTCTGGGAGCCATCGGGAAGTGGATGGGGATTGCCTTGGGGGCGCTGCTGATCCTCGTCGGCCTGCCGATCCTGGCCATCGGCATGTTGCCTGGCGACGAATTCCTGGTGTCACTCCGCGAGCTCATCGTCGAGGCGTCTTATGTCTTGACGAGCTTCGATCAGTTGGGGGTTCCCGTTGATCTTCCCGAGATCGTCGACGGCGCCTTCGACAACCCGATCGCCGTTTACGGTATTGCACCGGTGGGTCTGATTCTCGTGGTCGGATTGCTGTTGACGGGCCGCACGCCAAAGATTTCGAAGCATGAGGAATTCGACGAAGACGGCTATATCGTGAACGACTACGTGGTCCCGGTCGACAAGAAGGTCCAGCGCAAGGCCAGGAAACAGGCGTCGGCCATCGCCAAGGCCGGTAGCGACTTGGAGGCGGCCGAGGTCTGCTTCGAGAGCGGCCTGTTCGATGAGGCCGCCAGTTACTTCATCAAGGCCAGCGAGCTGATCCGTGCGGCCGAGATCCGGCACGACCAGGAACGTCTCATCGAGAGCGCCGAGCTCTACATGGAAGCCGGCAGCTACGACACGGCCGGGTCGATCTTCGCCGGCCTCGAGGAGTGGTTGCGTTCGGGCGAGGCCTATCTCAAGTCGGGAAACAAGAGTGTGGCTGCTGAGATGTTCGAGAGCGCCGGCGAGTGGCGACAGGCGGCAGACTGCTACGAGAGCGCCGATTTTTCCCGTCACGCGGCCAAGGCGTACGTGAAGTGCGCCCAGTGGAAGAAGGCTGCCGTTTGCCTCGAGCAGGTGATCACCGAGGGCATGACGGGAGCCGCGGCGAGCGACCCCAGGAATCGTGCCGAGAACACGAAGCTGGTCCGGATGGCGGGCGACCTGTACCAGCGCGCTGGTGACGAGCAGAAGGCCATGTTGATCTTCGAACGGGGCGAGTGCTGGGTCGCTGCCGCTGAGATCGCCGTGCGCCTCGAGGAAAACGAACACGCGGTCGAGCTCTTCGTCAAGGCCCAAGAAATTCCGCGTGCCGCCGATGTGCTGAAGCTCATGGGACAGGACGAGGAAGCGCTCCGCATCCTTGCCGAGTACCACCGCGACCGCGGCGAAGATGAGGAAGCCGCCAAACATTTCGAGGCGGCGGGTGAATGGATGGCCGCCGGTGACCTCTATCGTCTGCTGGAACAGCATCTGAAGGCGGCCGATTGCTACGAGCGCTTCGGTGAATACGCCCAGGCCGCCGAAATGTTCAGCCAGGCGGACCTGCGAGACCGCGCCGCCGAGAACTACGAGAAGGCGGCTTGTCACGCCGAAGCCGCCGAGTGCTACTCGCTGATCGGAAATTCCGCAAAGGAAGCCGAGATGCTGGCCAAGTCCGGTGAGCATCTGCGTTCCGGCGCACTCCTGCACGAGCAGGGCGAGGACGATGGGGCCATCAAGGTGCTCCAGCAGATCCCGCCCGAGCACGCAGACTTCTGCCCGGCTTCGGCCATCCTGGGAGAAATCTTCCGCCAGCGCGGCATGATGTCCCTGGCCTTGAAGAAGCTGATCCACGCGGTGGGCAACAATGATCTGACCCGCGAGAACATCCAGGCCTTCTACGGATTGGCCACGGTATACGAGGCCAACAAGGACGTGGAGGACGCCCTCGAACTCTATGAGAAGATCCAGGTGTTTGACTACGGCCACCGCGACGTCGATGAGCGGATGGCCCGCTGCAAGCAGATGCTCGAGCAGCAGGCGTCGAAGCAGAATGCGGCCCAATCGTCACCGTTTTCCGGGTCCCAGGCCGACGGTCGTTACGCCATCACCGGCAAGCTGGGCCGCGGCGGCATGGGCATCGTCTACAAGGCCCGGGACACCGTGCTCGATCGCACCGTGGCGTTCAAGGTCCTACCGGACGCGTTCCAGGAGAATCCCCAGGCGCTCAAGAACTTCCTGCGCGAAGCGAAGAGCGCGGCCCAGCTCAATCATCCGAATATCGTGACGGTGTACGACGCCGGCGAGCAGAACGGCGTGTATTACATCGCGATGGAGTATGTGGACGGCAACACGTTGAAGGAGATCGTGAAGGCCAAGGGGCACATTTCACCCGGTGGCATCCTTCACGTGCTGGCTCAGATGTGTGAAGGACTGGCCTTCGCACACGAGAAGAAGATCGTCCACCGCGATATCAAGACGGCCAACACCATGTGGACTCGTGATCGCCAGGCCAAGATCATGGACTTTGGTCTCGCGAAGGTGATCGAGGAAGTGCGCAACCACACGACCGTCGTGTCCGGTACACCGTACTACATGAGCCCCGAGCAGACCCTGGGCAAGAACGTCGATCACCGCACCGACATCTACTCCCTCGGCGTGACGATCTTCGAGTTGGCGACCGGGACGCTGCCTTTCCGGGAAGGCAATCTACCGTACCATCACGTTCACACGCCGCCGCCCAGCCCCACCGAGTTCGTGTCGGATCTGCCGCCCCTGATCGTGCACGTGATCGAGAAATGTCTCCGGAAGAAGCCCGACGATCGCTACCAGAGCACGCGCGAGATCCTGACAGAGATCAAGTCGGCGATGAAGTCGTAGGCGGGAGCCGGCGCCGGCCGCGGCTTTCCGGCGCGGTGCCGCGTTCGCTCCATCCCCGCACCAGACCCCACCCAGCGTGGAATTGCAGATGGATCGTCAAGAGGACGTTGGGCCGGGCGCGGCCTCCCGGGACCTGCTAATCCCTGAGGCGGTCTGGTATTTCAGGGGGGAATGTGCGGAGACAGCGGACCATCGCTGAGAAGGTTTCGTGCACGGGCGTCGGCCTTCACAGCGGCGCGCCCGTTCAGCTCACGCTGCTGCCTGCCCGCACTGGCACCGGCATCGTCGCGGTGCGAAACGACGGCGACCGTCCGGTGGAGATCCCGTGCCATTCGCAGGCCGTACAGTCCACCAGCTTCGCGACTACCCTCGGTCACGACGGGGCGACGGTATTCACGGTCGAGCATCTATTGGCCGCCTGTTTCGGGCTCGGCATCGACAACGTCCGCGTCGTGGTCGACGGACCGGAGCTTCCGGTGATGGACGGGAGTGCGGCCTCATTCGTCTATCTGCTCCGTTCGGCTGGATTCTTCGAGCAGCGCGATCCGCGCAGTGTGCTCCGCATCCGCCGACCCGTTGAAGTGCGCGATGGCGAGCGCTGGATCCGCGTGGAGCCCGCGCGGCGCTTCCGAGTCAGCTACGCAATCGATTTCGATCACCCGGCCGTGGGGCGCCAGACATTCGAGGTCGATGGGCTCGACCCAGACCATTTCGAACGGGAGCTTGCCGGCGCACGCACCTTCGCCTTCCTTCGCGACGTCCAGGGCCTCTGGGATGCGGGGCTCGCGAAGGGTGGAAACCTGGAGAACACCATCGTTCTCGATGACGACAAGCCCTTGAACCCCGAGGGTCTGCGTTGGCCCGACGAGTTCGTGCGCCACAAGGTACTCGATCTCTATGGTGATCTGGCGCTGCTGGGCCTGCCGATCGAGGGACACATCCACGTGGAGCGTGGCGGGCACACCCTGCATCAGAAGCTGGTGTCTGCGATTCTCCGCGACCGTGAAGCCTGGTACATCCATGGCGCCGAGCGAAGCGTGGAGTCGTCCTTTGAGCTGCGCCGCCTGCTGGTTCCGGCCTGAGACCCTCTCAGGCGAGCGTATCGAGTTCCCGGGCGAGGTTCACGCTGTTCGGGCGGTCCGTGAACTCGATTCCCATTCCCGGTGCGTAGCTGCCGCGATCGGTCGAACGTCGCGACCACACGACTCGGCCTTCGATCTCGTGGGTCCGGGTGCTTCCGGGCAGCGTGAAGCGCATCTTCAGGTGCGTCCCCTCGATCAGGGGCGATTCAGTCTCGATGAACAGTCCGCCAGCACCCAACGTCGTTGCCGGGTCGCAGGCCAGGCCGCCATCGGATACGTACTCGACCATCACACGAAGGGTTCGACGTCGATAGAGCCGTTGCGGCCGTTCGTTGATTCGGGTCATCGCGTCAGACCTCCATGAGCCATGCGCGCACCACCCGGCGGATCAACGCGCGTGCTTCGGGGCAGCCATCGATCAGGGCGGTCAGGTCCGCCGTCTCGCCGATCTCGGCCGGGATACACTCGGACGCATCGCAGACGAAGGCCAGCAGCGCGGTTCGCAGGGTTCCGGCGCCCTCGTCGAGCGCTGTCGCGGCAGCAAGCGAGCGCAGGTCGCAGCGCCAGGCATCGATGTCGAGCGCGGCCACGCTCTCGATCGATGTCTCCCCGAGAGCCCGGCGCACGCGGCGTCGGGCCATGCGTCCCATGGACTCGGACAGTGCGTTCAGGGTGGTACCCCTCACGTGTACTTCATCGGGCTCCAGAGCCACGGTGGCGATGCAGGTAAAGAGATCGGTCAGCTCCGCGTTGGAGAGGGGCAGGAGCACGGCAGACGTCAGACGGCTTTCAGCGGCCAGCTGCGCGCTCCGGAAGCGGGCCAGGGCATCGGCCCCTTCAGGCGTAGGAGGCGTTCCGGGCGAGCCCAGCGCGTCACCAATCTCCCGCGATGTCTTCTGGATGGCCAGCCGGAGTCGCTCGCAGAGAGGTTCGACGAGCGCGCCATCGGCCGCGTAGCGGATTGCGGGTTGCTCCGGCACCGCGTGGACTTCGGATCCACTGGCGACCCCCATGGCTCGCAAGAGCGCCCGGCCATCGGTCGCGGCCTTGTCCCGGCCACGGTTCTCAGCGATGCGGATGACGGCGCGAAGCGAGGGAACGTGGATGGGATCGCGATCGAGCGCGTTGCAATAGTGGGCGAGGGCTTCGCGCCAGTCGTCGGGGCGGTAGCTCAACAGCTGGGCCAGAGTCGTTCGGAATTCGACGTGCTCGGGCTGTAGCTTCACGGCCTTGCGATACGCGTCGATGGCTTCGTCGACTTCTTCCAGGGGGCCGGCGAGCAGTCGTCCGAGTTGATGGTAGACCTCGGCGAGTCCGGCTGCGTCGCCGCCCGGGTGTCGCCGCAAGAATGCGTCGAGGGCGTCGGCCGCCTCACGCCAGTCTCCCGTTGCCCGAAGCAGGCGCGCGTGCGACACGATGGCGTCAACGCAGGTCGGATCCGCCGCGGCTGCAGCCTCGTAGGCATCCAGGGCCTGTCTGTCGTCGCCCTTGTGTTCCCAGGCACGACCGCAGATCAACGCCAGGGCGCCGCGCGGTTCGCTCTCTTTGAGACCCATCAGGCCCTGCGTTGCGATCTCGAGAGCCTCTTCGATCCGGTCCTGATCCCACAGAAGCGAAGTGAGGTGGACCCAGGCGTCGGGCTGTCTGGTGTCGGATTCGAGAGCGTCTCGCAGATGTCGTTCGGCAGCCACGTTCAGGCCACCCACCTCGATCTCCCATTTCGCGGCCTCGATCAGATGGCGCGCACGTTGTCCCGGATCGCTGACGGTTTCGGCCCAGCGTTCCAGGGCCGAGACGCCGGCGTCGAGTCGTTCCTCCCGGAGGTGCAGGGAGACGCACAGCTCGTGCGCTTGCTCGAGCCTGGGGTTCGCGGCCAGGGCGGCCTCGCAGGCCTGGAGGGCCTCGTCCCGGTGGCCGCCGTGATCGAGGCAGCGCGCTAGCAGCGCCTGGTGCAGGGCCTGTTCGCTGGGGCTGGAATAGGGAGTACTGAGTGCGAGTCGTGCCTCGAGCGCGCTGCGGGCAGCGCCCCAGTCACCGAGCGCAGACAATGTCTCGCCGAGACCGGCCAGGGCTTCGGCGCTGTCGCTCGAATGGTCGCGTGCGGCGCTGAAGAAGCGCACGGCTTCTTCCAGACGCTGGCGAGTACGGGCAGCGCGACCTCCGACCAGGGCGACCTCGACGGCCTGTTCGTTTGCGGTCTCGGTTTCGTCGCCCAGCAGATCGAGGCTTCGGGCGGCCGCAGTCTCGGCTTCTTCGTAGGCGCCGCGGCGATCGGCGAGCAGGGCGATCTCGGTCTGGACGGCCGCCGACGCCGGGTCGGCTGCGGCGGCGCGTCGCAGCAGTTCTGCCGCCGCCTCCGTGTCGTCGTCCACGCGGAGGCGAGCGGCGAGCACGAGTCGGCTGGCAGCCTGACCGTCCTCTGTCAGTTCCGAGGCACGCACGAGTGCCTCGGCGGCGCCGAGCGGGTCGCCCGTCGCTTCTCGCAGGCGGGCACAGGCGTCCCAGGCCGGCCCGTAGCGGACGTCCATGGCGGTGGCTCGTTCGGCGCGGTGCTGGGCCGGGGCGAGTTTCCCCAGTACTTCGAGGGTTTCGGCCAACCGCAGGTGGTCGGCGGCGCGCGCCTGGGTTTCAGGGTCGTCGCACCAGCTGGCGAAGACCTGGGCGAATTCGTCGATCTCGCCGCACAGCCGGTGGAGATCGGCAAGCTCCAAGCGGCGCTTGGGCGGGAGCGTGCCGAGGTCGGCAGCGGCCTTGAAGGCGCGCCGGGCGCGGACGGTTTCGCGGGTCTGGTCTCTGGCGATCTCGCCCGCGCGCAGCCAGGCTTCCTGACGGCGTTCGGGCTCGCGATCGCCGAGCATCTCCACTTCGCTCTCGTAGAGATCCAGCGCGCCGCGCCAGTCCTCCATGGCCTCCAGCAGTCGCTCAAGGGATCGATGGGCCTTGAAGTCTTCCGGATTCGCTTCCAGGGCCGCCGCGTAGGAGCGGCTCGCCCGGGTCGTCGAATGGAGATGCTTCCAGCAGATGTCGCCCAGGCGTCGGAGCAAGGCGGAGCGCTCGGCTGCGTTGCGACATTCTGTGCGCTCCAGCTCCGATTCGAGGCTGCGTGCGACCTCGTTCCAGTTGCCGAGCCGCTGAGCAACGCCGCGTATGCCGCGCAGGGCCAGCAACGACGTCGCGTCGATCTCGAGCACATGCGCGTAGGCCGAGCCGGCGGCCTTGACCATGTAGAGTTTCTCCTCGCGCAGTCGCGCCAGCTCGAGCCAGCCGCCAGCGTCGTCCGGGTGACGGTCGAGCCGTGCGGTCAGTCGTCGCTCCAACTCGACCCAGCTCGCGGCCGCCCGCAGACTGTCGAGCAGCTGCAGCTCGAGGTCGCCCACGGAGCTGAAGAGATCGGGGGATTCGTCGGCCAGGCGTCGGAGGTGTTCGAGCGCGGCGCCTCGGCGGCCGATCCGCCGATAGGTCTGGGCCAGCTCCCGGCGAATCGCAAAGCGGCGCTCGTCAAAGACGCGCTCCTCGGGCGAAATGGCGGCGAGTTCGGCCTCGGCACAACGGGCCCAGCTGTCGATCGGGCCCGTCTGCAGCAGCGCTTCGCCCAGGGTCTTCAACAACTCGGGATACAGGGCGCTCTGCTTTGGGGTCTCGGAGACGGCGCGAATGAGATGCTGGGCGGCGCGTCCGGGATCCTTCAACGTCCCCGTGTACAACGACGCGACCTCACAGATCAGCGAAGCGCGATCGCGATCTTCCGAGACTTCGATCAGGGCTTCCAGGACCCTTGCTCGCTCGGGATCTCGTCCCAGGCTCCGATGCAGCCGGTCGAGGTGACGCAGGATTTCAACGTCGTCGGATGCGATGGCGCGCGCTTCCTCCAGGGCGCCTACAGCGCGACCCGGGGATTCCAGCTCCTCTTCGAAGATTCGTGCGCGCTCGATCTGAAGGTCGCGCCTTGTCTCGGCATCGTCACAATATTGGATGCGCTGCTCGATCGCGCGGAGTCTCGGGATCGACCGGCCCGCCAGCTTATGGACCTCGGCGATGCGGGCGAGAACATCTCCGTCGTTGGGGCGCTCGTGCTGGAGGCGCTCGAGCCAGGGGCGAGCCGCTTCGGGAGAGAGCTCGCGCCAGGCGATGTCGACGGCGCGCTCGAAGATGACGGCGCGCTCCTGCGGCTCGGAGTTGCAGGCCTGCTGGTAGAGACAGTCGAGCATGCCCTCCCACTCGCCCAGGCTTTCCAGCAGGGCGCCAAGCTCTCGACGAATCGTGTTTTGGGTCGGATCGAGGGCAAGAGCTTCGCGAAAGTCCGCCGCCGCCTCGATGGCACGGTCGGGGTTCTTGACCTGGAGTCGCGCCCGGCGCGTCAGCAGCGCGGACCGGACCGACGGCGGCTGGGGCCGCGAGAGGGCGTCGCCGAGCAGCTCCGATGTCACTTCCAGCAAGCCGAGCCGTTCGGCGATCTCGAGACCGGCGTCTAGGGCTTCCACCTGGCCGGGGTCGATGTGGACGACGCGGCGCAGGTGGAGCAGAGCGTCGGCGGGCCGATCCAGGGGACCGTTCAGCAGCGTCGCCAGCTCCAATCGCGGCGGGATTTCATCCGGGCCCGCGAGCCCGGAAATCTCCGCATCGAGCAGATGCGTCAGGGGCTCGGCCTCCCCAAGCCGGCGGTAGAGGTCGCGCAGGGCGGCGCTGGCGGGGTGGTCCTCCGGTTGATCGACGAGAACCTTCCGGTAGGCCTCCGTTGCCTCCCGGTCCATTCCGCGATCCCGCAGCGTGTCGCCGAGCCGCGCGTTCCAGCTGGCGCGCTCAGGACCGGCTTCGCATTCGTCCGCCGCCTGCTGGCACAGAGAGATCAGGTCCTCGGGGTAGCCGGCACGCTGGTAGAGGTCGGCGAGGGGCTCGGCAACGACGCCGCGCGGGCCGATTTCTCCCAGTCCCGGTTCGAGGACGGCGATTGCACCGTCCGGATCGTCGAGTTGCGAGGCTCGCAGGCCGGCGATCCGGACACGCAACGAGATCCGCCGGGCCGCCCACTCGCCGGCTTTGTCCCGCGGCAGCGCATCGAGGCATTCGAGCCGTCCTTCGAGGATGAGTGCCACGTCTTCGATTCGACCGTCGCGTTGCGCGGCTTCGATCAGGAAGTCCCCGGCCGCGGCATGGCCCGGGTCGAGCTCGATCAGGCGCGCGTAGTGTTTGCGGGCGCGTTCAGCGTCTTCCAACGCGCCGACGCATAGCTGGGCGACCTGGCTGCGGATCGCGAGCTCGCGGTCGGACACTTCGCCGGTTGCGAGCTCTGCTTCCAACACCCGCGCCAGATCTTTTTCGCGGTTCATCGCCTCGTAGAGGTGTGCGAGCGCCTGCCAGAGATCGACCCGCATGGGGAACGTGGCCGCGGCCGCTTCGTAGTGCTCGGCCGCAGCCGGGCCGTCGTGGAGACGATCGCGACAGAGCTGTCCGAGTCGCACGTGCAGCGGCCCCGCCGCTGCCTCGGAGCGCGATTCGAGCAGCTTGGACCAGTGTTGGCGCAGCCCGGCCCAGTCGTGGCAGCGTTCGAGCAGGATCTCGAGACGCTGACCGGCCTTCGCGCATTCGTCTCCGGTCTGGGCCTGGACCGACAGTCGGCGATAGACCTCGATGGCCTCGTCGGTTCGATCGAGCGCCTCTTCCAGGATGATGGCGCGCTCGAGAGCCAGGCGGTCACGCGTCGCGGGCTCGACGTGGCGTTCGATCTCTTCGGCCAGGTAGACGACCAGTCCGGCTGCGTCGCCCGATGCCCGCAGTCCCCGCCCGAGTCCTTCGCGAGCTTCATCGCAATCTGAATTCTCTGCGAGGATCGAGCGGTAGGCTTCGACCGCTTCCTCGAAGCGGCTCAAGTGTTCGAGCACGACTCCGGCCCGGCGAAGACGGAGCGCGCGCGCGGCTTCGCCTGCTTGGGGCATCGAGTCGATGCGGCGTTCGAGGCGCTCGACCAGCTCTTCGAAGCGTCCGGCTCGTTCGAGGAGTGGCTCGAGACGCGTCTCCGCTTCTTGGGCTGCTCCGTCGATCTCGGACAGACGCACGAGTGCGTCGATGGCGCCCGGGAGATCTCCCAGCCGTTCTTCGAGCAACCTGGACAGATCGTCCAGCGATGCGGCGCGACGATCCTCGGGCAGCAACTCCGTGAGGTTCTGGAGCGCCGCGGCCAGCTCGACCGTGCGGTTGGCCTGCTCGAGCGCGTCGACCAGTGCTTCGAGGGTGATGACGTCGGCCGGATCGACTTCGAGTCCCGATCGATAGGCGTCGATGGCGTGGTCGTGACGTTCGTGTGCGGCGTGAAGTGCACCGATGCGTCGCCGGTTCGCCGCCTGTTCTCCGTTCTGGAGCAGCGGATCGAGCCGTTGGAGAAGATCCATCAGCTCCTCGTCCTGGCCGATCCGCTCGCGCAGACGGGCGCCCAGGCGCAGCGCGTCTGCATCTTCGGGCGCCATCGTGATCCAGCGAGTCGCCCAGCCCAGCGCATCTTCCGTCCGTTCCCGGGCTTCGAGCCAGGGTGTCATTTCGCGCACCAGCTGTCCGAGCCGCGCCGGGTCCGATGCGATCTCGGCCTCGTTTTCGTAGGCCTCGAGAATCGCGTCTTGATTGCCGCCCGACGTGGCCAGGCGCTGGCGACCGCGGTGGGCCTCCCGGCAGGAGCCATCGAGGGTCAAGGCCGACTCGAAGGCGCGTGCTGCAGCGTTGCGATCTTCGAACCGTTCGTCGAGGAGGGATCCCAATGCGGAAAGGTGAGCCGCGCGGTCTTCGCGCGAACCGCTCCGGCTGGTCTGCTCGAGCAATCCGCGCAACGGGCCCCAGGCTTCAGTCTTGCGATAGACGCGCTCGAGGGACTCCGCGACGCCCGGACAGGTCGGGTCGGCCTGCATCGCCCGCTCATAGGTCTGTCGAGCCGAATCGATGTCGTCGATCTGCTTCTCTTGCAACTCGCCCAGCTCGGCGAGCACGATGGCGTAGGTGGCGGGATCGCTGGTCGCGAGGGCGGCCCTTCGCTCCATCACATCGACCAGCTCTTCGTGTCGACCCAGTTGGCTGAGAAGGGTCGAGATCTCCTCCAGCACGGCGGAGTTTTCTGGCGCCACCCCGAGCCCGCGTTGAAGCTGTGTGAGCGCTTCCTCGTCGTAGCCCGCAGCGGACAGCAGCGATCCGATCTCGAGCAGGCTGCTGACCGGCGGCCGATCGCCGCTGCATTCGACCTGCTGTTGGAGTGCGTCGAGCAGTGCCGCGTCGTCACCTCGGATCCGCTCGACGTCAGCCAGGCAGCGATGGACCCGCGCGTCATCTCCATCGAGTTCGGCGGCGCGTTTCAGCCAGTCGCGCGCGGCGTCGGCATTCGCCAGCTGATCGAGCAGCACTCGGCCGACGGCCAAGGCGAAGCCTGCCCGCTGCTCGGAATCG
>Ga0209987_10000065_pt1 | contig 44812 bp, 38 predicted proteins | sample N074metaG_FD_182134 | JGI IMG/M metagenome (GOLD analysis project Ga0209987, IMG submission 182134) | Deep subsurface microbial communities from Kermadec Trench to uncover new lineages of life (NeLLi) - N074 metaG (SPAdes) (version 2) | ecosystem: Environmental > Aquatic > Marine > Ocean trench...
GGGTAACAGGCCGCTGTTCGTAAACCCGGACAGTCGGTCAGCCCCCGATGGCCGCTTCAACGCGCAAGCCCTGCGTCTCGGCTGGAAGCGCGCCGCGAACGCCGTGGGCCTGGGTCACGTCGGTATGTACGAAGGCACGAAACATTCGACGTTGACGGAGGGTCGGCGACGCGGCCTACCTCTCGATCAGCTACAGAAGGCAGCTGGACACAAAGACGCTCGGAGTACGGAAATCTACGCGGAGCTAGGCGACCAACAGGCGACAAAGGTGCTCAGAATGGCTCGCGAGCCGCGGGCAAAAGGCGAATAAGCACAACACCACTTCGTGTCGAAGAGCATGGTATTTGGACCACTTTTGGAAACACCCCAAAATCGTCCCTCTAACTGACTGATTTTGAAGAGTTTTTGGTCGGGGTGGTGGGATTCGAACCCACGACGCTGACCCCCCAAAGATCAGGCTCTAGCCGCTGAGCTACACCCCGATGTCCGATCAGTCTAGCGTCTCGTCAGCCGGCGGCGGCCGAGATCTCGCTCAAATCCGCAGCGTGAGCGTCGAGCTCGAGCGGTCCCTCCGGACCCAGCAGCCCGTCGTGGCCACCGTGGGGATGGGGCGCCAGGCCAGCAGATGGTGCGCGTTCGCCCCCCAGCCGTGGACGGCGATGCTGCTGGAAAACGGGCCGTGTCCGGCGGGAACGGACCCGTGTGGAGCAACTCCATCGCGACAGGATGGACGGGGCGCGCGCGCGTCTGGGAGGGAGGCTATTCTCCTTCGCCATGTCGAATTCAGCCAAGAATCTGCTCGACAAGGTGTGGGACAGCCACACGGTCCGCGAGCTGCCGAGCGGGCTGACCCAGCTCTTCATCGGGCTGCATCTGATCCACGAGGTCACGAGCCCCCAGGCCTTCGCAATGCTGCGGGCGTTGGACCTGCCCGTCCGCTTCCCTCAACGAACCTTCGCCACGGTCGACCACATCATCCCCACGGAGTCCCAGCAGCGACCGCTCGCCGACAGCCTGGCCGAGGAAATGCTGGTCGCGCTCGAGAAGAACACGCACGACCACGGCATCACGCTGTTCGACCCGGCCAGCGGCAAACAGGGCATCGTCCACGTGATCGGACCCGAGCTGGGCCTCACCCAACCCGGTATGACCATTGCCTGTGGCGACAGCCACACCTCGACCCACGGCGCCTTCGGCGCCGTCGCCATCGGCATCGGCACCAGCCAGGTGCGCGACGTGCTGGCCACCCAGTGTCTGGCCATGGCGCGCCCCCTGGTCCGCCGGATCGACGTCACCGGCAAGCTGGGCTCGGGCGTCTACGCCAAGGACGTGATCCTGACGATCATCCGCCAGCTCGGCGTGAAGGGCGGCGTCGGCTTCGCCTACGAGTACGCGGGGCCCGTGATCGAGGCAATGACGGTCGAGGAACGGCTGACGGTCTGCAACATGTCGATCGAGGGCGGCGCACGCTGCGGCTACGTCAATCCCGACGCGGTCAGCATCGAATATCTGCGCGGCCGACAATATTCACCGGCAGGCGCGGCCTTCGACCGGGCCGCCAAGCTATGGCTCAGTCTGGCCAGCGATCCCGGCGCCGACTACGCAGACCGGGTCGAGATCGACGGCAGCAGCCTGGCCCCTGCAGTCACCTGGGGCATCAACCCGGGACAGAGCGTGGCCGTGGACGAACGACTGCCGCGGCTCGCCGACGCGCCCCGCGAGGAGCAGGCCCAGCTGGCCGAAGCCTTCGAGTACATGGGTCTGACGCCGGGCGACCCGCTCGAGGGAACGCCCATCGACGTGGCCTTCATCGGCTCCTGCACCAACGGACGCATCTCGGACCTGCGGGAGGCGGCCCGGGTCGCGAAGACGGGCAAGGTCGCGCCGGGCGTGCGGGCCCTGGTGGTGCCGGGTTCACAGGCCGTGGCGCGCCAGGCGGAGGAAGAGGGCCTGCCTGAAATTTTTCGGGCTGCGGGCTTCCAGTGGCGCCAAGCCGGCTGCTCCATGTGCCTCGCCATGAACCCCGACAAGCTCATCGGCCGCGAGATGGCGGCCTCTTCGAGCAACCGGAACTTCAAGGGCCGCCAGGGCTCGCCGACGGGCCGCACGCTCCTGATGAGCCCCGCCATGGTCGCCGCCGCGGCACTGCGCGCGAAGGTGACCGACGTACGGGAGATCCTCTGATGGCCGGCGCAAAGATCGAACGGGTGGCCGGCCGGGCCTGCGTGATCCGCGGCAACGACATCGACACCGACCGCATCATCCCGGCGCGCTTCTTGCGCTGCGTGACCTTCGACGGTCTGGGCGAGCACGCCTTCGAAGACGATCGCGCCCAGGCCAAGGAGGGCCATCCGCTGGACGACGAGCGATTCGCGGGTGCCCGGGTGCTGGTGGTGGGGCAGAACTTCGGCAGCGGTTCGTCTCGGGAGCATGCCCCCCAGGCGTTGCTGGGCCGTGGCTTCCAGGCGTTCGTCGGAGCGTCTTTTGCGGAGATCTTCTTCGGCAACTGCACCGCCCTGGGTCTCCCCTGCGTGACCCTGAACGAATCCGACCTCGGCGATCTGATGGCTGCGGTGGAGCTGGATCCGAGCCAGGAGGTCGTGGTGGACCTGGTGGCCGGCACGGTCAGCTGCCGCGCGGGCTCCGTCCCGGCCAACCTTCCTAAGGCTGCCCGACAGCAGCTGCTCGGCGGAAACTGGGACGCAACTTCCGTGCTGTTGGAGGCTGGCAGTGCCATCGAATCGACAGCGTCACAGCTCCCCTACATGAGCCGCTTCGGCGATTAGAAGACTGGCTTCGGCGATCGAAAAGAGCCGCTTCGGCGATCAAAAGACTGGCTTCGGCGATCAAAAGACCGGCTTCGGTGCTTGAACCAGCGGACCCGCTGCTAACGCCCCTGGAACTTCGCATCGCGCTTCTCCAGGAACGCGTCCATGCCTTCGGCTCGGTCCTGCGTCGAAGCGATCGTTCCGAAGGCCGCCTGCTCCAAACCGTGGGCCACGTGCAGGTCGGCGCCCTGGCCTTCCTGGATCACGCGCTTGGCCAATGCCACGGCAAGCGGGGCCCGTGCGGCCACCGCCTCAGCTGCCGCCAACGCGGCATCGAGCAACGCGTCTGGCTCGAACAGGCGGTTCACCAGCCCGATTCGCAGTGCCGTTCCCGCGTCGATCGGATCGCCCGAGAGCACAAGCTCCTTGGCCCAGGCGACACCGACGCGACGCACCAACCGACTGGTGCCGCCAAATCCGGGAATCAGACCCAACTTGACCTCGGGTTGACCGAACTGGGCCTTGTTCGACGCATAGATCCAGTCGCAGGCCAGCGCCAGCTCACAGCCTCCGCCGAGCGCATGGCCGTTGACGGCCGCGAGGGTCGAGATCGTCAATTCCTCCAGCATCCCGAACACCCGGTGCCCGAGCTGGCTGAACTTCTGTGCTTCGATCGGCTGCTGGCTGCGCATCTCTGCGATGTCGGCGCCTGCTGCGAACGCCCGGCCCTCGCCGGTCAACACCAGCGCCCCCACGTCGGGGTCGGCAGCAATCCGACGAAAGGCGGCCTCGAGGCTATCGAGGGTTGCAGTGTCCAGCGGGTTGAGCGCCTTGGGACGGTTCAGGGTGAGCAGGGCCACCGGGCCCCGGGTCTCGAATCGGACCAGGTCCATGCATCAACACCTCAATAGGATTGGGAAAGCGGGGCGATGATCGTCGGCGCAGCGTCATCCACGGCGGAACGCAGGAATAAGGCGCGCTGGCGCAGGGCCTCTTCGGCGCGCTGCGCGCAGTAATGACCTTCTCGGGCGCTCCGCTCCGATAGCCTTCCGTATGCGCAGCCCGCGGTCGGCGCAATGCCATCGACGCCCTCCGGTACGAACTGCACCAGCCCGGCAGTGGTTGATGCGCCGAAGTTGCCGCGCAACGGTCCAGCCACCGCTGGCAGCAACAGTACGGGTCGTGCCGGATCGACCACGGGAAGCGGACCGAGCGCCCAGGCCAGCGACTCGGTCGCGTGATTGGGAATCATCGAGTCGTCGATGCCCTCGACCAGCAGGACGCTCGCCCGATGGCTGTCCCCATTGATCGGGAGAGGATGCCGGTAGAGGAAGGGTGCGTGATTGTGGGCGTCCTGGTTGTCGAAGATCGTCTGAAAGAGTGCCAGGGCGACCCAGACGTCGGTCGCCGTGAGCCCCGTGAAGCCCATGTGATCGATCTGTGCCAGGAACTCGTCTGCCTGCTGGTAGATCAGGACTTCGCTGAAGCGACGCCCGCCGACCACAAGCGCAGCGGCTCGGATCTCGGGAGCGTAGGGCAAGAAGGCCGGCGCCAGGTTCGCGCCCTCGCTGATGCCGAGGTACGTGATGGGAAGCGTCGGATCGATGCCATGGATCACGCGCACCTCACCACCCTCCGCAGCCGTGAACTCGAACTGCTCGTACTCGCCCAGCTCCCCCATCGCTCGGAGGAACGCCAGCTGTTCGCCCCCGGTCTGTACGAAGTAGTCGGGAACGCGACCATGCAGCAGAACCCGGAGAAGAATGTCTACGAGCTGGGTCTGGGCGCGTTGCTCATGACTCGGTCCGGGTGGGCTGACTTCGCGGTTGATCGTGTCGGTGAACCCGACGACCGCGAGACCGACTTCGGCCAGGCCACTGCGCGCTTGGACCAACACCTCCTCCTCGGCGCTGCCAGGATTGCCGTGCTGGTAGAGCGTGACCGGAACCGGGCCGTCGAAGGCGGCATCGGGAAGCGCCGCGATGAACCGCACGGGACGCGTGCCGGTTCGCAGCGGGCGTCCAGTCTCGGGGTCTCGGGCGAGATTCAGGTTCTCGTCACGCCAATCGGGTGCCTCGAAGGTGCCCACCACCACTGCAGCGACCCGGCTGCCCGCGGCTCGCGCCGCCGGATCTTCGGCGACCACGCGCTCGATCCGGATCTCGGGTGACGGACGCTGGGCGACGTCCTCACGCATGGCGAGCAGGTCGGAGGGAATCCCATCGGTCGTTCGGATCGTGAAGCGAACGGCCAGCGCGACGTCTTCGCGCGGGATCGGCGGGTCGGCGTAGCGTTCGACCGCATCGAGCACGTCGCCAGCCAGCCTGCGTACCCGGGTCAGGGCTTCGGGCTCGCCCGGCATCTCCTCGGTGTCGCGCGCGTACTGGAAGAAAAGCGACGGTCCGAAGGGCCGGGCCGCGGCAGCGCGAACGCGCCGGGTGATGACGATGCCGTAGGTTCCGCCCGGGCGCAGCGGCACCGACGGGTAGATCAGCAGCGCGTGGGTCGAGCGGCCGCCGAGGGTGCCAGAACGGGCCTCGAGCCGGAACGGCAACCGAGAGCCGAAGGTCGGGCTGCGAGAATTCACATCGAACAGGCCCACCGACGCCATCGGGTCCATCGACTCGATCGGTGTGTGCGGAAGGGACTGGGGATCGGGCGGCTCCGACAGCTCGATCGTGAGATGGGCGATCGGACTGAAACCGTCGAGGCCGCGCGTGTCCGACACGAATGAATCGAAGAAAATCTGATCGGGTTGTTCGAACCCGGACAACTCGATCTGGAGTCGAACCTCCCCTGGCCGTTGCGGATCGGGCCGGAGCCAGAAGTCGTCCGGGAAAGGCGCGGTGGCTCGGCTGCTGGTGCGGTTGTAGTTCACGAAAGCGGGCAAGCCCGTGCCTGCCGTGCGAAATGCTAGGTCGCGTGTGCCTCCCTCCGCGCGCCAGCTCAAGCGACACTGGGCGGCCGCCGGAAGCTCGCCCTTGGGATTGATCACCAGTTCCCGTGAACCGAAGACGTGGACATCGATCGGGTGCGCGACGCCATCGCACTGCAGGGACACCGCATCCCGTGCAGCGGCGCCGAGGTCGCCCGCGAACTCCAGGTGGATCCAATCGGTGACCGGCACATCGATGCTTCCCGAAGTTGGCGTGGCAACGGCGACCTCGGGGAACGGGGGCGGAGTCAAGAAGAGTTCGATCTGACTGCGCGACACGCTACTCGTGCCTTCCATGAACTCACCACGGACAAGCAGCAGATGCGGCCCGGTATCGATCGGTAGCGCGAGACGTGCGCCACCGGACCAGACCTCGGCGTAAGCGGTGACATCGCTGCCGTCCAGATGAAGACTCAGCGTGCCCTCGAGCAGATCGCGTGACAGATCAATCTCGAGCGTGGCCAGCTCGGGCCCATAGTTCGGCGCCTGGATGGCGATCGGACCGGAATCCGGGTCTCCGCAGCCCGCGAGAAACGCAAAAAGTCCGGCAAGTGCGAGCCGGCAGAGCCTCGGACCCGGAAGGCTGCGGGAGCTGGTGGAGCGCTGGAGAATGGCGGTACCCCCTCGAACGGCGGGGTCTTTGGGCTTCAGCCAGTCTATCACAGGGACACGAGGCCCCATGGTATGCTGCGCTGCGACGGGTCGAGGGGAAGTTTCACCCCTGGTCCGGGGAGGGACCGCTTGGAATCGAGCTCGCGTGCGGCTCAGCTGGCCGCGATGCTGGGCCTCGGAGCGCTGGCAGTCTGCGCTCTGGTGCCCGTCGTCATCCAACTCGGCCTGGCGTCGCCCATGGGGGGCTTCAAGGCCTTCATGCTGGGCAACCTGCTGGCGCTGGCCGCCCTGGTCACCGGTATGATTGGCGTCTGGAGCACCCGGGTGGCTGCCGGTCGCAGCGGACGCGGCCGGGCCCTGATCGGGCTCGCAGCAGGCCTCTTCATCATCGGGCTCGCCGTCTCGGCCAACATCTCGGCTGGCTTCCCGCCGCGCATCAACGACATCACGACCGACACCGAAGACCCGCCGACCTTCCAGGCCGCGCGCACCCTCGACGCCAACCGTGGACGCGATCTGTCCTACCCAGGCGAGAGCTTCGCCAGCCTGCAGCGAAGCGCCTACCCGGATCTCGCCCCCATCGAAGTCTCGCGCTCCCCGGCCAAGGCCTTCGATGACGTCCGACGCGTAGCCGCCGAACTCGGCTGGGAGATCACGGCCGAAGACACCGACGCCGGAACCATCGAAGCCACCGACACCTCGCGGGTATTCCGCTTCATCGATGACATATCGATCCGTATCCGACCGTCCCCGTCCGGTGCCCGCATCGACATGCGCTCGAAGTCTCGCGACGGACAGGGCGACATCGGCGCCAACGCCGCACGCATCCGCGCCTTCCGCAAGGCCATCGACGACTGATGCCAGCGCGAAGCTAGCTATCCGCTTCCGGACTCCCTGCTTCCAGAGCCAGCAGCCGCAGCGCCGTTTCCTGCGCCCAGCGGTAGTCGGCCTTGCCGCTGGGCGAGCGCTGGATCTCATCGACATAGAGAAATGCCTTGGGGAGCTTGTAGGGCGCGAGGTGTTCGCTCGCGGCCTTCTTGAGCACGGCGTCCGAGGTTTCTTCGCCGCGGCGCAGCCTGACGAGGGCCGTGACCTGCTGGCCCCAGCGGTCGTGGGGCGTACCGACGACGAGGGTGTCATAGACAGCGGGGTGATGTTTGAGGGCGTGCTCGACTTCTTCGGCGAAAACCTTTTCGCCGCCCGTGTTGATGGTGGCCGAGTCGCGACCCAGCAGGCGCATGGACCCGTCCGATTCGAGGGTCGCACGGTCGCCGGGAATCGAGTACCGGACGCCATCGATCACGGGAAAGGTGCGCGCGCTCTTGTCCGGGTCCTTGTAGTAGCCGAGGGGGACGCGGCCGTGTCGGGCGAGCCAGCCACACTCGCCCGATCCGGCTTCGACCTGGCCCGTCAGATCCTCGCGGAGCACGACGCTGTCGGGGTTCACGTCGAAGTCACCCGTCGTGGCCTTGGCGTCCTTCGTCGAGATCTGGGCCGCTTGCTGTCCGCTTTCGGAAGAACCGAGCATGTCGAGGATCTTGATCTGCGGCAGCAGGTCGAGAAACTCCTGCTTGAGGGTCGCAGTCAGGATGGCACCACCCGATGTGATCATTCGCAACGATGACAGGTCGTACCGGTTCTCTCGAAGGTCATCGGCCAGGGGCCGACCGAACGCATCGCCAACGATGGTCAGGGCGGTCACCTGCTCGCGTTCGACCGTGCCCCAGATGTCGGCCGGGTCGAGACGCGTCGGCTCGGACTGCACGATGACCGTACCGCCCACGTGCCACATGTTGAAAGCCACCCAATGGGCGGCGCCGTGCATGAAAGGCGGTGTCGCCAGTGCGCGCGGACCTCCCCGCCGGGCGCGTTCCAGGACCTGTTCCAGGTCGACGGCCTTCCCCGTATAGAGTGCGGCACGAAACACGTCGTCCTGCCGCCACAAGACGCCCTTGGGCATCCCGGTCGTTCCGCCCGTATAGAGGATATAGAGATCGTCGGGCGAGAGTCCTTCGGGCGGATTCGGACTCGCCTCAGCCAGCGCCTTCTCATAGTCGAGGGCCCCCTCCAGCAGCGGCTGCCCGGAACCGTCGTCGACCTGGAGCCACAGCTGCACCTGGGGCAGGCGATCGCGAATCCGCGCGAGGGCTGGCGCAAAACAGGCGTGGTAGATGATCGCCTTGGCGTCTGCGTTGTCGAACAGATACTCGAGCTCTTCATCGACATAGCGAAAGTTCACGTTGAACGGAACCGCCCGCGCCTTGTACGCTCCGAGCATGCCCTCGAGGTATTCGTTGCCGTTGTAGAGATAGAGGCCGACGTGGTCTTGCCCGGACTCCCAGTTCTGGAGTCGGGCCCGCTCGCGCCGGCAACCGAGTCCGTGCTGCCGCAGGACGTCGGCCAGGCGACGGGTTCGATCGGTGATCTCGGTCCAGCTGAAGCGCCGGTCGCGGAAGACCAGGCACTCCTGGTCGGGCACGACCTCTGCGATGGCTTCGTGGACAGCGGCAAGGTTGAACATGGGGGGTGCGTTTCCTTTCTATTCGAGTCGCCGCAAGCCGACCAGGGCCGCCAGCGTATGACCCACCCGGTTGATGATCGAGGCCTCACCCGGCTCGAGCCAGCCGCCGTCCTCGGCCTGTCCTTCGAAGATCGACTTCAGCAGCTCCGCGGGCTCGAGCCGTCCGCCCGGAAGCTGCGGCGCATCACACCACGACAGGAGGCGGACCGTCTGCACGCCGTCGAAGCGCCCTGCGCGAAATCCGCGCTCCAGCTCGCGCCCACACCACTGCAGGATCTCGTCCGATCGCTCGTGGGAAAGATTCGAAAACGTCCCGGCGTAGGCCATCAGCGGTCGCCACTCGAAGCCCTGCACCCGATCCGGCGACCAGAGCCCCGACAGGAAGTCGGCGGCGGCCTCGAGCATGTCGATGCGCGCGCTCGTGGTCTTCGCAAGATGGGTCAGGATCATCCCCGTCTCGAAGAGATCTTCGTCGTCCTCGCTGCCACAGCCCCAGCGACCATCGTCCCGTTGCAACCGGGCCAGATGGGCACAGACGGCCTGGAGCAGATCCCCGTCGCGAATCCCGAGATCGTCCAACACACCCAACGCCCGGCGGGTCTCCGCCAGCACGCTGGGGTCGCACCCGGTCGCCGAGAACCCGCCGTCCGTACACTGCAGTGCGCGCACGGCATCAGCGGCGTGCTCACCGTCGGTGACGCCCAGCAAGGCGGCCGCAGTGTGCTTCGCCAGGTCGTTGCCCTGCTTCTGGATGAACTGCACGGCGCGCACGCGGGGACTCGGCGTCGACGAGCGGCCGCTCACGATTCCAACCAGAGTCCCGTCAAATAGGCCCCTTCCGGATGGTCGAGGGAAACGGGGTGGTCGGGCGGCGCGCCGAGTCCACCCAGAACACGAACGGGTCGGCCGGCATCCAGCGAGGCTCCGAACACGATCTTGCGGAACAGATCGGGGCCCACGTGGTGGGAGCAGGCAAACACGAGCAGGTGCGCCCCGGCCGCAGAACGCTTCAGTGCATGGAGGACCACGTCCTTGTAGGCACGCGATGCACGGGAGACGTCGCGGCGCGAACGGGCCAGCGGAGGCGGATCCACGATGATCAGATCGTACTGCCGGGAATCGCGACGCAGGAACTCGAAGGCATCGCCCCGGACGCATTCGAGCCGGCAGTCGGGTGCGTTCGACCGGACGTTCTCGTCGGCCAGCTCCAACGCGGCCGCAGAGGAATCCACGGCGACGATGTCCGAGGCTCCACCCCGAGCGGCCGCCGCGGCGAATCCGCCGGTGTAGGAAAAGAGGTCGAGGACCCGGCGATCGCGGGCGAGTCGTTGCACGAGATCCCGAGAATCGCGCTGGTCGAGGTAGAAGCCCGTCTTCTGACCCGACACCAGATCGACCTGGTAGCGACGGTCGCCCTCGCGAATTTCCACGGGGCCTTCGGGAGCAGCGCCCCACAGCGCGCCCTGGTGAGGGGCGACTCCCTCTCGGCGCGATGCGACGGAATCGGCCCGTTCGAATCCCCGGTCCAGGCGCGTCGCCGTCCGAAGCGCGTCGGCCACCCGGTCGCGCTGGCTGGCCATCCCGGCGGACGCCAACTTGATGACGAGCGTGTCACCGTACTGGTCAGCCACAAGCCCGGGGAGTCCGTCAGCTTCGGTGTTCACCAGCCGCAGCGCGTTGGTCTGCCGAAGCAGCGGATGATTGCGTCGTCGGGACACGGCCTCGGCGATGCGGGTCTCAAGCCAGTCCTCGGGCAGCGACTCCTTGCCGAAGGAGACCATGCGAACGCACAGGGTCGACGCCCGCGACCAGTGGCCCCAGCCGAGCACTTCGCCTTCGGCCGACAGCACGCGGACGAACTCACCGATTTTGGCCTCCCCGTCCACGCGGGCGACGGCGCTCGACAGGATCCAAGGGTGTCGACGGCGCGGGGAACGGTCCCGCCCAGGATGGAGAATGATGTCGGTCACGAGGGGCTCCAAAAGGGGCCTCATGTTAGCCTAAGGGCTTTTCGGGGCGCTGACCGATTTGCACAGCCACGACACCGACCGGTCCACCCGCCAGACCCCCAACCGACTGGCCGAGGAGACGAGCGCCTACCTCCGCCAGCACATGGACAACCCCGTGGACTGGTGGCCCTGGTGCCCCGAGGCATTGGCCGAGGCCCGCAAGACCGACAAGCCCCTGCTGATCTCGATCGGCTACAGCGCCTGCCACTGGTGCCACGTGATGGCGCACGAATCCTTCGAAGATCCCGAGACGGCGGCCCTGATGAACCGATTGTTCGTGAACATCAAGGTCGATCGCGAAGAGCGACCCGATGTCGACCAGATCTACATGGACACGGTCGTGGGACTCACGGGCCACGGCGGCTGGCCGCTCACCGTTTTCTGTCGCCCAGACGGAGCGCCCTTCCATGGCGGCACGTACTACCCGCCGACCTCGCGCCACGGACTCCCGTCGTTTCGTGAGGTACTGACCTCCGTCGATAGTGCCTATCGCGGCCGACGCGAGTCCGTCGACCAGACGGCCGAGCGGATCGTGTCGGGCCTGGCGCGCCCGCCGGCAGCCGGCGGCACAACCGCATCGGGTGTGCTGGCGGTGACCGAGGCCGCCATGCGCCTGCTCCAGCAGGCCGACCCCGACCATGGCGGCTTCGGAACTGCGCCAAAGTTTCCGACGCCGCCGAATCTCCTGCTCTTGCTATCCGCCTGTGACGAACTGCCCCCCCACAAGGCAAAGGAAGCGCTCGAACACGTGATCCTTTCCTGTCGAGAGATGGCGCGCGGCGGCATCTACGACCATCTGGGCGGCGGCTTCCACCGCTATAGCGTCGATGACAATTGGGGCGTTCCCCACTTCGAGAAGATGCTCTACGACCAGGGCCAGCTGCTATCGGTCTACGCCGAGGTCCTGCGGCGCGGGGCCGAGCCGGCGGACGAACTCGCCTGGCCAATCCGCGAGACCGTCGACTTCCTGCGCCGGGAGATGACGGGACCCGAAGGCGGCCTTTTCGCCAGCCTGGATGCGGACAGCGAAGGCGAGGAAGGCACTTTCTACGTCTGGACGATCGAACAGATTGAACAGGTTCTCGGTGCCCAGGACGCCGTCGACTTCTGCGCGGCCCACGGCGTCACGGCCCGGGGCAATTTCGAGCGCGGCACGACCGTGTTGCGTGAGCTTCACGACGAAGGCCGCGAGCGCTTCGCCAACGCGCGCCGACGTCTGCTAGAGATGCGAAATCAGAGAGTCCGCCCGGGCACGGACCTGAAGCGCGTCGCCTCGTGGAACGCCTTGACGATCTCGGGCCTCGCGCGCGCTTCATCGATCGTTGGCGACCCGACGCTCCTGGACGACGCCGTAGCCGTTGCCGACTTCATGCTCGAGAACATGCACGACGCCAACGGCCGGCTATTGCGCGTCTGGAACCAGGGACGCGCGCACGTTCCCGCCTTCCTGGACGACCACGCCGCACTGCTCGGCGCCCTGCTCGACCTGCACCGCGCAGGCGCCGACGACCGATTCCTGGGCGCCGCGGCCCGCGTCGCCCAGGACATCGCGGACCGCTTCTTCGACGGAGAGCAAGGAGATCTGTTTCTCACACCGGCCGATGGAGAAGTGCTGCTCCAGCGCCCCCGCTCGGACCACGACGGGGCGACGCCTCACTCGACGGGCCTGGCGACCCTGGGCTTGCTTCGCGTGGCTTCGCAGTGTGGCCGTCCGGATCTGCGTGAGATCGCAGACCGCGTGCTCGTCACTCACGGCACGCGGCTGGAACGCGCTCCCGAGAGCGTCCCCACGCTGGCGCGCGCCGCACTCGCCGCCGAGCGGGGCCTGTCCACGGCCGTGATCGTCGGCGCCCGAAATGCCGCGTCGACGGACGCCTTGGCCCAGCGGGCGCGCTGGCTCCTCAGTCCTGAAGATGCCGTGCTGGTCTGCGAACCTGGCACAATCCCGGACGGCGTCGATCCGAGCTGGCTCCAGGGGCGCAACCCGGTCGACGGACGGCCCACCGCCTACATGTGCCGTGGCAGCGAGTGCAGCCTGCCCGTCACCGATCCCGAGAGGCTCGACCGGTTGCCCAACGGGGCCAACGCTTGATCTGCTAGCCTGCGCCGCGAGGCCCCATGGCGGATCCCCGCGACGAATCGAAATACGGCAGCGGTCACGAGGACGGACTGACGCCGCTGGCGCCGCTCGACCCGAACCGAACCGACAGCGTGGATGCGCTGGTTCGTGCCATGGGCCAGACTGCGTTCGGCGGGCGACGACTCGGCGAGGCGGCCGACGTGCTCGAGGCCATGATCCGCGACGAGTCGTGCTTTCGGGTGATGACGATCTCGGGAGCCATGACCATCGCAAAGCAGGGACTCGTGATCTGCGAGATGATCGATCGGGGCTGGGTCCACGCCATCGTCAGCACTGGCGCCCTGATGACCCACGGCCTCTCGGAAGCGGCCGGGTTGCTCCACTTCAAGCACCGCCCGGACATGAAGGACGAGGACCTCTACAGCCGCGGCTACAACCGGGTCTACGACACCATCGAGCTCGAGAAGAACCTGGACGACGTCGAACGGATCCTCGAGGCCGCGCTCTCCGAGCTTCCGAACGGCACCACCCTCTGCAGTCGCACCATCTGCGAATTGCTGGGTCGACACCTCGAGAAGCACCTGCCGGGCCGCGCGATTCTCGCCAGCGCCGTCTCGAACGGCGTACCCATGTACATCCCGGCGTTCACCGATTCGGAGCTCGGACTCGACCTGGCGATCCACAACCAGCTGAAGGCGAGCCACGGAGTCGAGGCCTTCGGCTTCGACCCCTTCCTCGATTTGAACCATTTCGCCGACCAGATCCGGGCCCACGAAACCCTGGGGATCTTCACCATCGGGGGCGGCGTTCCCCGGAACTGGGCTCAGCAGATAGGACCGTACCTGGAGATCCTGAGGAGCCGACTTCACAAGACCGAGCCGGTGCGTCGCTACAAGTACGCGGTTCGCATCTGTCCCGAGCCCGAGCACTGGGGCGGCCTGTCCGGCTGCAGCTACGAAGAAGGTGTTTCCTGGGGGAAGTTCGTGCCGCGCAGCGAGGGTGGCCAGCAGGCCGAGGTCTTCGCCGACGCCACCATCGCCTGGCCCATGATCGTGCGCGCCGTGATCGAGAGGCTCGAGGCGTCGAAGCGCTGAGGGCCATGCTAGGCTGAGCGCGATGCCCCCCTCTTCCATGCGCGCCGTCACGTGCACGGGCCCCGCTCAGCTCGCACTGGAAGAGCGCCCGATCCCCGAACCGGGTCCCGGCGAGGTCCGCGTCAAGCTGCGCGGCTGCGGCATCTGCGGTAGCGACCTGTCGCTGCTTTCCATCGGCTACCTGGGCTCGAGAATCACGCCCGGCCACGAAATGACGGCTGCCGTCGACGAGCTGGGCGAAGGGGTCAGCGGCTTTGCCATCGGCGACACCGTCGCCGTCGAGCCCATCAACACCTGCGGGCGCTGCCACAGCTGCCGGTCCGGGCGGGACGCCATCTGTCCCGACATCCAGTTCCTGGGCGTCCACGTCGATGGCGGCTTTGCCGACTACGTGACCGTCCCGTCACGACGGCTGTTCCTGGTCGACGCCCGCCTCCCCATCGAGATTTCCGCCTTGGCCGAACCCATGGCCGTCGTCATCCACGCACTGAAGCGGGCACAGTTCAGCGCGGGCCAGCGGGTGCTGGTGCTGGGCGCTGGCAGCCTGGGATTGCTGACCGTCGTGGCGGCCCGTGCCCTGGGCGCCGAAGACGTCTGGATCACCGCGCGCCACGCTCACCAGGCCGCGCTCGCCGAGAAGCTCGGTGCCGGCCGGGTGTACCGCGAGCCCGACGCCACAGCCGAGAAGCTCGCCGTCCTCGGACGCGAACACCCGATCGACTGCGCCGTCGAGACCGTCGGGGGACAGGCCGAGACCCTGCCCCTGGCCGTGGCCGCTCTGCGCCCCGGGGGCGTTGTCTCCATCGTAGGCCTGTTCCGGGGCAAGCTCGAACTCGACCCGTTCCCGTTGTTCCAGAAGGAAGTCACGCTGGCCTGGTCGAATTGCTACGAGCATCCGCACCAGCACACGGACTTCGAGAACGCGATCCAGATCCTGACAGAACATCGCGGGGAACTCGGCGACATCACGAGCCACCAGCTGGGACTCGAAGAAATCCAACGCGGCTTCGAGCTGGCCGCGGATAAACGCTCGGGCACCGTCAAGGTGACGGTCCTGAACTGACGGCCCCACGGGCCTGGGAGACGGCATGGATTTCGAAACGTCGGACAAGGTGAAGCTGCTCCAGGAACAGATCGAACGCTTCATGGTGAAATACGTCTACCCGGCCGAAGCGGTGGCCAAGCAAGAGATCGAGGCATCCGGCGATCCGCACCACGAGCCCAAGGTGATGCTCGACATCCGCGCAAAGACCCGGGAGCTGGGGCTCTGGAACCTCTTCCTGCCCGACCCCGAACACGGCGCGGGCCTCACCAACCTCGAATACTCGCCGCTCTGCGAAATCATGGGGCGCAGTCCCCTCGGCGCCCGCGCCTTCAACTGCAACGCGCCCGACACGGGCAACATGGAGATCATGGCGGAGTTCGGAACGCCGGAGCAGAAGGAGAAGTGGCTCCAGCCGCTACTCGACGGCGAGATCCGCTCGTGCTTTTCGATGACCGAGCCCGAGGTCTCGGGCGCCGACCCCACCGGACTCCAGACCCGGGCGGTCCGAGACGGCGACGAATGGGTCATCAACGGCCACAAGTGGTTCACGTCCGGAGCCATCGGCGCGCGTTTCGCCATCGTGATGGTCGTGACCGACCCCGACGCAGCGCCGCATCAGCGCGCCAGCCAGATCATCGTCCCCACAGACACACCCGGCTTCAACCTGATCCGGGCCATCTCGGTGATGGGCAGCACACACGGCGGCGGGCACTGCGAGATCCGTTACGACGATTGCCGCGTTCCGGTCGAGAATCTGCTCGGTCCCGAGCATGGCGGGTTCATGATCGCCCAGGCGCGCCTCGGACCCGGCCGCATCCACCACTGCATGCGGGCCATCGGCATGGCAGAGCGGGCGTTCGAGATCATGTGTCGGTACGCCAACACCCGGGTCGCCTTCGGTGGACCGATCGGCGAGAAGCAGTTCGTCCAGGAATGGATCGCGACGTCGCGCATGGAGATCGACCAGGCGCGGCTGCTGACCCTCTACACGGCCTGGAAGATGGACATCTACGGCAAGCAGGTGGCACGTCAGGAAATCTCGATGATCAAGGTCGTGGTGCCCAACATGCTGATGAACGTGCTCGACCGGGCGATCCAGTGCCTGGGCTCCTTGGGCATGTCCGACGACACTCCCGTCGCCGCCATGTGGCGCGAAGGCCGCTCACTGCGAATCGCCGACGGACCGGACGAGGTCCACAAGATGGTGATCGCGCGGCGGGAGCTGAAACGCTTCGCCTAGTGACGCGCGACGGCGCTCGAGAGCTCGGGAAGTTCCGGTGTCTCTGACGCGAGGCTGTTCGCCACCATCTCGGTGACGCGAGCCGCACGCTGGTGGCCTTCGGTGAAGCACATCGGACACAGGCCGGATTCCGGCTTGACGAACATGCGGGCGCCGCAGCTTCGACAGTGGTTCCAGTGCCGGCTGCTGGCCAGCACCCGCACCAGGAAGGCACTTCGGATCGTGTGGTTGTTCCAGTTTCGCAACCGCATGGTCTCGTCCCCTCGACCCGCGCGACAGCTGCGGGCATCGTCTGTATGTGACCCCGAAGTACAGTGGGGTGACTGGATTCTTCTCTCATAGAAGGGCTCCAACCGGCAAGCGAGCGTGCAAGCCTGTGCCTCGATTGGAGAAGACGGATTCCGTGGGCGCTGCCGAGTCGAGCGCCCGGGACGAGGCCGGCCAGGCGGCAAAGCTCCGTGATCTCGACGTCTTCCGGCGGACGAGAAGCCTCGGAGGGCACGAATTTCCGGACGGAGGCGGCAATTTCCTCGGGACGGGTCATGCTGTGCCTCGCACGGCTTCGCAGGAAACAATCCACCCGACGCTCCTCGGACCGATAACAGCGGCCGAGCGCGCACTGGAGTCGATTCCCATGACCCGCAGCCTCGTCACGCTTCTCGGCATCGCACTGCTCGCCAGCGGGTGCGAGTCCCTGATTCCTCGGCGCGACCCGGGATCCGTCGCCGCCGCCTACGCCGCCGCCGGCCGTTACGACGAGGCAGCCCGCGAGGTCGCGATCGCCGTCCGCAGCCATCCGCGCAACGCCAAGTTGCGCCGCCTGGCGGCCGAGATCCACACCCAGGCCGGCCAGGTTCCCCAGGCGATTGACCACCTGGAGGCCGCCATCCAGATCTCACCCTCGGACGCCCAAGCCTGGATCCAGCTCGCCGAGCTGGAGAAGGAACGCCAGAACGTGGCGGACGCCTACGTCGCCTACCGGCGCGCCGCCGAGTTGGCGCCCGAGGACGTCCGCGCCGTCTCGGGGCTGGCGCTCAGCGCCGACTCCCTCGGTTTCGACGACGAGGCCCGCAGCGCCTACGCGCGCTGGGCCGAGCTGGAGCAGAACGTGGACGCACAGCCCGGCAAGTAACGAACCCGCTCCCGTACCGCACGCTGGGCAATGACCGTTCCACCTCCACCGGCACGCCCACCCACTCGAACGCTGCGGCCATTGCGCGTGACTGTCCTCACCTCTGCCTCTTCACGCGCGAACGCGCGCCGGATCCCGGGACAGGTCCTTCACCAGGTTCTTTTGGTGAGCCTCGAGGGTGCCTCCGCCAATCTCGAGCAGCTTCGCGTCGCGCCAGAGACGCTGGACCACGTACTCGCCCATGTAGCCATAGCCGCCCAGCACCTGGATCGCGGCGTCGGCCGCGCGCTTGGCAACCTGGCAGGCGAACAGCTTGGCCGCGTCGGCTTCGATCCGCTGACCGGTCTGGCTCAGGTCGAAGCGACGCGCCACGTCGAACACCAGCGACGCGGCCGCGCGGTACTCGGCGAAGCTCTCGGCGATGTAGCGCTGCACCTGACCGTGTTCGCGAATCGGCACACCGAAGGTCTTGCGCTGGCCCGCGTAGTCGAGCATCACGCTGACGCAGCGGCGGGCGATCCCGACGCTCATGGCGGCGAGCGTGAGCCGTTCGATCTCGAGGTTGCGCATCATCGCCAGCGTGCCCTCGCCCTCTGCCCCCATGCGGTTCGTGGCGGGGACCCGCACGCCGTCGAAGACCAGTTCCGCCGTGAAGGACGCGCGCATGCCCAGTTTGTCCTTCCAATGCTGCCCCAGGGACAGGCCGCCCATCCCCTTTTCGACCACGAACGCGCTGATCTCCCTCTCGCCAGTTGCCGCATAGACGACGAAGACGTCTCCCAGGGTGTGCTCGTCGATGCCTCCGTTGGTGATGAAGGTCTTGCGGCCATCGATCAGGTAGTCGTTCCCGTCCCGTTTCGCCTGGGTTCGCAGGGCAAGCACGTCGGTTCCCACCTCGGGTTCGGTCATACAGAGGCCACCGATCCATTCCCCCGAGATCGCCCGGGGAAGCACGTGCTGACGGATCTCATCGTTGCCATTCACGTTGACGTTCTGGGCGAACAGGATCGAGTGCGCCAGCACGGCCAGAGCAAAGCCCGGATCGGAACTCGACAACGCCTCGTACAGGATCACGGCCGCGGTCGCATCCAGATCGGCTCCGCCGAACTCCTCCGGGAGTGTGACGCCGAGCAGCCCGAGGTCGGCGGCACGACGAAAGAGATCGTGATTGAAGGTCTCGTTGCGATCGTGCTCGGCCGCCTGGGGCTCGACCTCGCGTTCGACGAATTCATCCAGGGTGTCACGAAATGCTCGATGCTCGGGAGTCGGCGCGTAGAGGTCGATGCGACGCCAATCTTCTGTGCTCATGCTCACAGGTTAACCCAGGAGTCTCGAGCCAGGCCTCGCGCCTGACGGACGCGGAGGTTGTTGGGGGTTGGGTGTGGCGCCGGGCGGAGATGGGCTGCAGATGCCAAAGAACTCCCGCCAACGTCCCTCACCGGGACTTCAGCCTGCTAGGAGACCACTGGTGCCTCGTGGACGTAGCGGGGGCGACCGCCTCGCGATGCTCGGGCAGAGTCCGGTTGAAGCCGACTCCCGCTGTCCGGAAGGAGCGGCTAGCCAACCGTGTTCTCGACCGCCAGGGCTCCCGAGTCCGCCAGCTCGAAGCGCAGCCGCAGATCCATTCCGGAGTCGAGCGGCTCCGGGTTCCGGATCCGGTAGCCGTTCTCGGAGATCGATGGCAAAGAGTCCAGCACCCGGCGGAGCATCGATTCCGAGGCCATGTCCCTACATCGACAGGATCCAGGCCTCGATTCAATCACGCGACTTCGGCCGGAAATTGGCGGTACAGGAGGAAACTCCCCGCCAAGCGGTTACCATTCAAAATGATGAGGGGGGTGATCAGCAAAACCCGGCTGGCGGGCTGGTTCGTTGCGAACCGCGCCCGGATCGACCAGTCGATGTCGGCCCGTCTGGGTCCGGCCGCGCCCCAGGCCGGCGCGGAGGAGACCGAGGTGCTGCGGCGATTCCGATCGTTCGTGACCTCGGCCCTGCGCCGGGGCGACGCCGCCAAGCCGGCCCTCGACGGCTTGCGACCCAACGAGCGTCGGGTGGACGCCCTGCTGTCGGCTTGGTCCGATGCGGCCACCGAGCTCGCGGGCGATGCGGGCGAGAACGTGCGCGAAGCCCTGAATCCCCTGCTCGAGAGGTTCAGGATGTCGCTGCGATCGACCGGCGCCGCGCGGCGCAAGCGCGGTGCGCCGCGCAGCGGCCGGCGCCGGGTGGTGATGGCCGCCATCGATCGCGTGGCAGACGCTTTCATCGCCATCGATTCCGACACCGGCACCGTGGTCGATGCGAATCCGGCTGCCGGTGCGCTGCTGGGCGTGCCCCGCGACGCCCTGCTCGAAGTCGATGCCATGTCATTCGTGCCCGAAGAGGACAAGGCCGCGTGGTGGACCGAGCTCGACGCCATGACCGAAGCATCCGAACCCCGTCGATTCCGGGGACGTCTCCAGGACGCGCGCGGTGGCCAGGTCACTGTGGATTGCACGGTGACCCGCTTCGCGAGCCGTGGGCGCGTCCTCGCACTGGTGCTGGCTCGGCCTGCTCCGATCGTCTGATCCGCGTCTAGGTCAGCTCACGTGTTCTCGGAAGAATGCGACCATGCGCTTCCACGCCTGCTCGGCTATCTCCGGCCGGAAGGCATCGGGTCGCGTGTCGTTCATGAAAGCGTGGCCGGCTCCTTCGTAGACGACGAGCTCAGCGGGCTTGGGCGCCCGGCGCAGGTTGGCGCGCAGCGCATCGATGTCGGTCATGGGAACGAACTGATCCTGGTCCCCGAAAAAGCAGAGCAGCGGACACGACAGGTCGCTCGTGGCGTCGAGGGGTTGTCGCGGCTTCAGCTCCGGGTCGGGCCCCGACTCGCCGTGGAGGATCCCGTGTTCGTGTGAGAGCAGGCCATAGAACGCCACGCTGGCAGCCAATCCCGATGGGGCGCAGGCGGCCAGCAGCGCATACATGCCCCCCATGCAGAAACCGATGACGCCGACATCGTGGCCCACGCAGGCCGGATGTGCACCGACAAAGCCGACACCGGACTGGATGTCGGCAATCAGGTCGGGGTCGGAAAGGCTCCGCATCCACTCGCCCGGATTCTTGATCGTGACATCGGAGAAGCTCCGATAGAGGTTCATTGCGAGTACGGCAAAACCCTCGTCACATAGACGATTGGCGAGGTCCCGCGCGTGGTCCGTCAGCCCCCAGACGTCGTGGATCATCACCACGCCCGGGTGCGTGCCTGAATCGGGGTAGGCGAGATAGCCGAATTCCACATCCTGACTGTGCATGGCACGCAGTATACAAGGCCCGACCGCCGCTACCGGGAACGCGCGAGCTGAGAGACCGAACGAATCCGTTCGATCCGATAGCCGCGCTGGGCGAGCCGGGCTGGAACGCTCCGGTCTCCCAGCAGGTGGCCAGCGCCAATGACGACGAAGCGAGAACGACCGTCCCGCCCGAGGTTCTCGAGGCCGATCGCCATCTGCTCGTTGCGGCGGAAGAAGACCAGCTCGTAGAAAACCTCGAACTCGGGCGAGTCCTCGAGTGGTCGAAACACCAGCTTCTCGAGCGCCTTCTCATCACCGAGCCGCCAGGCCTCGATGAGATCCTCGGTATCCTGCTCCAGTCGATCGATGCGACTCAGTTCATCGTTGAGCATGCGCTCCTGCAATGCAGCAGGCAGTCGGTCGAGCGCCTGGAGCTGGGAATCCATGGTCTCGAGAGCCACGATCTTCTTCCGTCCCGCCGCCCGATCGATGAAGAGCTGATCGACGCTGGACTCGATGTTGTAACCGTATCGTCGAAGCTCGAGCTGCATGACGACCATGGCGAGGAACCAGGGCTTCATCGAAGCCAGCGAGACGGGGTCGGAGGGTCGACGCTCCAGATACGCACGCAGCTGCCGGGAGGTGTCGGGGCCGAGCAGCGGCCAGATCTCGCGACCGGACTCGAGCTGTCCCCAGCGCTCCATCAGCGCGCTGAGCTCCGCCTCGGAGACCCGGGAAACGTCGACCTCCACCACCAGCTCTTCCGCACGGTCCCAGGCGGCATCGACGATCGGTCCCATCTTCGGTGCGCCTCCGCGCCCGATGTGGACCGAACCCAGCATGTAGAAGGTCCCACCGTTGGGCGACGTAGCGCGCCACAGCAGCGGGCTGACCTCTCCCGGGCGCGGCGACAGCGCCGTCACGTCGGGAGTCGGCGTGGTGCATCCGGATTCGACGGTGACGAGCAACGCCAGCAGGACGCTGGCTGCGCGGCGCCTCAAACGAGATCTCGAACCGATTTGACCAACGCCAGGACCGTGCCCTTGGCGTCGCCAAAGATCATCATGGTGTTGTCGTTGAAGAAGAGCGGGTTCTGGACGCCGGCGAAGCCCGGGTTCATGGAGCGCTTGATCACGAAGACATGCTGAGCGCGGTCGACGTCGAGGATCGGCATCCCGTAGATGGGGCTGCCTTTGTCGGTGCGGGCATCGGGGTTGACCACGTCGTTGGCCCCGATCACCAAGGCGACGTCGGTCTCGGGAAACTCGCGATTGATTTCGTCCATCGGCACGAGCTTATCGTAGGGAACGTCGGCCTCGGCCAGCAGTACGTTCATGTGGCCGGGCATGCGACCCGCCACCGGATGGATCGCGAACTTGACGCTGATCCCCTTCTCTTCGAGGGTGTCCGCCAGCTCTCGCACGGCATGCTGGGCCTGGGCCACCGCCATGCCGTAGCCCGGAACCACGATGCAGGAACGGGAGTTCGAGAAGATCACGGCCGCGTCTTCGGGGGTATAGGCCTTGGCGGTGCGACCGTCCGTGCTGCCGCCACCGGCGGCCGTCGCCTGGTCCACGGCACCGAACGCCCCGAACAGCACGTTCGCGAGCGACCGGTTCATGGCTTTGCACATGATCTTGGTGAGGATGATTCCCGAGGCACCGACCAGGGATCCGCTGATCACCAGGCTGCTGTTGCCCAGTACGAAGCCGGTCGCGCAAGCCGCAAGACCGGAATAGGAATTCAGGAGCGAGATGACGACCGGCATGTCGGCACCGCCGATCGGAATCACCAGCAGCACACCGAGCAGGAGCGAAAGGCAGAGAACCACGTAGAAGGGGTTCAGGTCGAGCGGTGTCATCACCATCATCACGCCGGCCCCCACGAGGGCCACGCTCAGCAGCGCGTTCACGAAGCGCTGGCCCGCGTACACCAGCGGCGCGCCCTTCAGCAACTCCTGGAGCTTGGCGAAGGCGATCAGGCTGCCCGTGAAAGTGACGCCACCGATCAGGATGCCGAGCACGATGGCGGTCGGGACGATCCCGGTGGGCTCGCTTCCTTCTCGCATGTAGTTCAGCAGCTCGGCCGAGGCGACCAGGGTCGAGGCACCGCCACCGAAGCCGTTGAGCAACGCCACCATCTGGGGCATGGCCGTCATCTGGATACGCAGCGCCAACACGGCGCCGATGGTCGAGCCCACGACCACGCCCGCAATGATCACCGTGTAGCTGACCACGCCCTTCATCAGCAGCGTCGCCACGATGGCAATCAGCATGCCGGCCGCCGCGGTCAGATTTCCGCGCGGCGCCGTCTTCGGCGAGCCCAGGCCGCTCAGTCCCCGGATCAGCAGCACGGCCGCGACGAGATAGGCGAGCTGGATGAACTGGTCGTTCACGACTTCTTTTTCTTGAACATGCCCAGCATGCGGTTGGTCACGAGGAAGCCGCCCACCACGTTGATGCTGGCGAAAACGATCGCGATGAAACCGAGCGCCGTGGAGAGGGTCTGCTCCTCTCTGCCCGCCGCCAAAAGTGCTCCCACGATCGTGATGCCCGAGATCGCATTCGATCCCGACATCAGTGGGGTGTGCAGCAGCGGCGGCACCTTGGCGATCACTTCGAATCCGACGAAGAGCGCCAGCACCAGGATCGTCAGTGCAACGACCGGGTCGTCGAGCATCAGGCGTTTTCTCCCTCGGCGCGCGCCTTCACCCTCTCGTTGGTGATCTGGCCTGCGTGGACGAGCATCGCGCCATTGGTGATTTCGTCCTCGAGGTCCAGCTTGATTTCGCCGTCGTCGATCAGATGATTGAGGAAGGTGACGAGGTTCTTCCCGTACATCTGGCTGGCGTGGCCGGGAATTTCGCTGGCCAGGTTGGTGTGACCGAGGATGTTGACGCCATCGACGACGATATCCCGATCCGGCTCGGTGCACGCGCAATTGCCCCCTTTCTCGGCGGCCAGATCGACGATCACCGAGCCGGGTTTCATCGCCTTCACGGCCGTCTGGTCGATCAGCAGCGGGGCAGCCTCGCCTGGAACCAGCGCGGTCGTGATCACCACATCGGACGCCGCGACGCGCTTGCCGAGCTGCTCGCGCTGCTGCCGGTAGAATTCTTCGGTCTGGGCCTTCGCGTAACCACCGGCGCCCTCGGCGTCGTCGGTCTCGAGATCGAGCTCGACGAAGCGGGCGCCCAGACTCTCGACCTGCTCCTTCACGGCCGGTCGCGTGTCGTAGGCCTCGACGACGCCGCCCAGGCGGCGAGAGGTGCCGATGGCCTGCAGGCCGGCGACCCCGGCACCGATCACGAGGATCTTGGCCGGCGAGAGCGTGCCCGCCGCCGTCACCAGCATCGGAAAAATCTTCGGAAGGATCGTCGCCGCCAGCAATACCGCGCGGTAGCCGGCGATCGTGCTCTGGGAGGAGAGCGCGTCCATCGACTGGGCGCGCGTGATGCGCGGGATCAGCTCCATGGCGAATGCAGTCACACCGCGACCCGCGAGACGCGTCGCCAGCTCGGGGCGATCCAGCGGCTTCAGGAACGCGATCAAGACACGGCCCGACTCCAGATCGTCGGCCTCGTGGCTGCCGTCGGCGCGCAGGGCCGGTGCCTGGACCTTGAGCAGCACGTCGGCTCGCGAGAAGACACGCTTCGCGTCCGAGCAGAGCGTGGCCCCCATCTGCTGGTAGGCCGCGTCGAGAAAACCGGCCGACTCGCCAGCCCCTGCCTCGACGAGCACTTCGAGGTTCTCGGCGACCAGTGCCTTCACCGAGTCCGGGACCAGCGCGACGCGCCGCTCGCCGCCGGTGATCTCCTTGGGTACGCCAATGATCAAGTTCGATTCCGATCTTAGCCCGGGGAGCGCGGTCTTGACCCCCCGCGCCCGCAGTCGCAGCTCTGCCGGGCGCGGGGCGCGCAGGATAGGCAAGTTTGACGCGCGAATCACGCGCCGCACTCCCCTCAGGGAATCAAGGATTTCACCGAATCCGGCATGTCCCCGGCAACCCGGACGATCGGAATACCGGTCTGGCTGTTCTGGTGCATCTCCTCCATCGCCCGGGGGAGGTCTTCGAAGGCGTAGATCTCCTTGTGAACCGTGGGCTTGAAGACGCGACCGTAGAGTTCCGTAGCGGCGCTCACGCCATCGAGGGTCTCGTAGTGGATGTGATCCAGGGTGATCTGGCGGACCGACAGATTGGCCGAGTTGTGCTTCACGTTCATGCCGAGCTGCCAGCCGGCACTCACGTTCACGCCCTGGCGGCCGAGTGCAGCGATGCCAGCCGGATAGACCGCACCGCGCAGCATGTCGCAGACCACGTGGGCACCCTCGCCGCCCGTCAGGGCCTTCACGTGCTTGTTGAAGGCCTTCACGTCGTCGCGTTCGGCAAAGCGGTTGAACTGATTCTGATCGATGCTTTCGATGCCCAGTCCCTCGAGGTGCTCCCGTCGCTCCTTGCTTCCCGAACAGAAGAGGGCCCGGTGCCCTTCGTGGTGGGCCAACATCAGGAAGAGCTCGGACACGCCGCCGCCGAAGCCCAGCACGTTGATGCGGGCGCGCTGCTCGCGCGAGACCTTGACGCGAAAGATTCCAATGGCCCGGCGCCACAGGTGATAGGCAGTGGGCGCCCGCAGGGGCAGCGCCGCCATCTCCCACAGGTTGAGGCCGCAATCGAGCGGGACCTTCACCACTTGCCAGTCCCCGACCATTGCCTCCTCGCCATACCAACCGATCGAGTCGGGCTGGTCGTAGGCCCAGATGCGCAGCGCATAGCCGTAGATGTCGGGCTCGCCATTGCAGTGGGTGGCGACAATGTCGCCCACCGCCACGTTCTTCACGAGGTCGCCAACGCCGACCACCTCACCCAGCGCGCTGTTGCCAGGATAGATCTTTCCCCCGCGCGCCTCAGCGATGTTCATCGTGTCGGCCAGGGCGGCGTGGTCTACATTGTGCTCGGCCGAGACCGCCAGGATTCGCAGCTGAACGTCATTGGGACCCATCTCGCGAAGGGTCAGCTCGTCCAGGGCGATCACCCGGGAGACGTCGAATTTCTCGAGGTCGTCGCCGACCCGGGAACGCTCCTTGGCGATCGAGTCCGCACTGATGGAAAATGCACGCGGCATGGAAACCTCCCCTGCGTCAATTCGAGCTTCCGGACCCTGCTTTCGACTCGGGGTCGAGTCGCTGGGCGCTGGCTCTCTCCCGACCTGAAAACCTGCGAGAAAACGAGCGCCTGGGCCGCAGAAGGATCCTTGTAGCACGCGCCTTTTGGGGTGCGCAATCAAAGTTCGGAGGCAGAATGACCGGCATCACGGCGCATCGGCTGGTAGAGCAGCTGGGACGCCATCTGATTGGCCAGCTGGGAATCGACCCCAGCACCGAAGGCGGCCTCGAAGGCTGGCTGGTGGCGGCAATCCTGCAGTCCTCGACCCGTGATGCCGCAACCGCCCGACACGCCTTCGGCGTCCTCGATCGGGCCGGCGCAGCCGTACCGTCGGCGCTGGCCCAGCAGCAGGTCGACAACCTGGCGACCCTGCTCAAGCAGGCGAACCTCCGCAAGCCCGAGGCCGTGGCGGCACGCCTCATCCGGATCGGGACGACCCTGAGAGAGCGCTGGTCCGGCTCCCTCGAAGCCCTGGCATCGGACGCCGACGGACTCGACGAGCTCGGCAGCCGCATCGCCTCGCTGGCGCCCGGCGTTGGCGTGTCGACGGTGCTTCGCTTCCTGCGACCGCTGCGCGAGACCTGGAGCTCGGCCGCCGACACGCCGGCCAGCCGCGCGGCGCTGGCCGCGGCCCGGCACCTCGGCTGGGCGGGCGACGCAACCGACGAGGCCAGCCTGCCCGGCGTACTGCAGGCGAAAGCCTCTGACGAAGTGGCACTCCGCGACGTCGAGGCCGCCCTGGAGCGGCTCGGCTCCCGGTCCTGCCTGCGTTCGCGGACCGCTTCGTGTCCGTTGGGGGACGACTGCCCCGCCCGCCAGCCGCCTTCGGCTGGCGGCCCCGACGGCCGCGATCCTTCGAATCGCTAGCAGCAGTCGTCGGAGGCGCCCCGAACCAGGACCGCTTCGCCACGACAGCCCTCTCGAAAGACGGTCACGCCCTTGAGACCGCGCTGCCAGGCGGATCGGTAGATGTCGCGAACCACCTGCCGCGATGCATCCGAGGGCAGGTTGATCGTCTTGGAGACCGCGTTGTCGACATGCCGCTGAAACGCCTCCTGGATGTCGAGGTGAGACGTCCACGGAAGATCCGACGAGATCGGGAAGCGTCGCTGCAATCGCTCGGGAAGACCCGCAAGTCCGCGGATCGAGCCGCTGGCTCGAATCCGCTCGAGCACGGCCGGGTCGTCCACGCCGGCATGTCGCAAGGCGGCCTCGAACCGGGGATTCGTCTCGGTCAGTACGGCACCGTCGAGCACGTGACGGGTGTAGGCCAGCGCGAAGTAGGGTTCGATCCCGCTGGAACAGTCGGCCAGGATCGAGAGCGTTCCGGTCGGCGCGATGGAAGTAACCGTCGCGTTGCGCAATCGCAGCCCCTGGGCGGCAAGCCTCGAACCCTCGAAGTCGGGAAATACGCCGCGCTCGTCGGCGAGCCGTGCGGATGCCCGGTGGCCCACGGTCTGGATGCGCGCCATCAGCTCCTCGGCCAGTGCCACGGCGCCAGGGGAGTCGTAGGCCAGACCCACGTCCACCAGAAGGTCTGCGAAACCCATCACGCCCAGACCGATCTTGCGGTTGGCCCGCGTCGCTGCGGCGACCTCGGGGTACGGCGCCCGACTCACCTCGACCACATCGTCGAGGAAGCGGACGGCCAGCGTGACGATCGCGTCGAGGCGATCCCAGTCCACGCGACCCTCGCGAACCAACGCAGCGAGGCGAATCGAACCGAGGTTGCAGCTCTCGTTCGGCAGCAGCGGCAGCTCTCCGCACGGATTCGTCGACTCGAGCGGTCCCCGCTGGGGCGTCGGATTGCCTCGCTCGATCGCGTCGAGGAACAGGACCCCCGGATCGCCGCAGCACCAGGCCGCATCGACGATCTCGTCGAGCAGCTGGCTGGCTCGGACGCTGTCGACAACCTTGCCATCGCGCGGATTGATGAGATCGAAGGATTCGCCGGCCAGGGCCGCGCGCCAGAACGCGTCGGTCGTTCCGACCGAGAGGTTGAAGTTGCTGATGCGTCCGGTGCCAACCTTGGCGCGGATGAACTCGATCACGTCCGGGTGGTCGATGCGTAGAACACCCATGTTCGCGCCGCGCCGGCGCCCACCCTGTCGGATGACGCCGGTTGCCGCGTCGAAGACCTCCAGAAACGAGACCGGACCGGAAGCCACGCCGTGACTCTCCTTCACCGAGTCGCCGGCCGGACGCAGCCGCGAGAACGAAAAGCCGGTGCCGCCACCGGACTGGTGGATCACGGCCATGCGCTTGACGGCTTCGAAGATCTCCTCCAGCGAGTCGCCGATCGGCAGCACGAAGCAGCCGGCGAGCTGGCCATTTTCGGCGCCAGCGTTCATCAGGGTGGGGCTGTTCGGCAGAAATTCGCGGCGCGTCAACATTCGCTCAAAGCGCTCCGCCACCGCGGCGGGAGAACCGCCCCAGGCGGATTCGGCCTCGGCGACAGCCACTGCAACACGCTGGCAGAGCCCCTCGAAGTCTTCGACCCGCCGTCCGACGGCATCTCGACGCAGATAGCGCGCCTCCAACACCGTCTCGGCGTTGGCCGACAGTCCCCGGGGATCGCTGATCTCGCCCATCCTGAGAGGCTACCCCGCGGCGTCAGGCGCGACACGTTGAGGCACCGCGCCGCTGCAACGGCGAGAATTCGGCTGTCGCTTCGGCAGGTTGGCATCGCGGCGGGTGTGGAAGTAGCTTCGGGCGCCTCACGATCGGAGAAAGAACAGTGTCGGATTCCCCCCGTGTCATCCGAAAGCTCAAAGGCAACTTCCTCGAGGACTTCCAGCCCGGCCAGATCTTCCGCCACAAGGGCGGCAAGACCCTCACCGAGGGTCTCTTTACGACCTTCACCGAGTTCGCCATGACGGCGAACCCGCTTGCCAAGAACGCGCGTTACGCCAGGACCTACGGCTACCAGGGCCTGGTCTGCCCGCCCGGTCTGACCATGCTGATCGCTTTCAGCCAGACCGTGGAGGACATTTCGGAAAATGCGCGCGCCAATCTCGAGTACATCGACATGCGCTTCGGCGCGCCATTCTACGTGGGCGACACGGTCGAGGTCGAGACGAAGGTGCTGAACGTGAAGCCTTCCTCGAGCCGACCGAATCTCGGAATCGTCTCGGTACAGTCAACGGCGCGAAAGAACATCGGCTCTAGCGATGAAGCGGTCATCATGACCTGGCAGCGCAAGGTCCAGGTCTACAAGCGAGATCCGGACGCCGAGCTGCATCCCGGTGAGGCCGATCCCGATGCCATCGGGTGTCAGCTCTGGCTTCCGCCCTACGACCCGAGCACCGACTACAAGGCGCTGGCCCATCTCTCGAGTTCCGATAGCTACTTCGAAGACTTCGAGCTGAATACGCTGCTCGAACACTCGCGCGGCCGCACCATGACCGACGAGCACATCCACCTCACGGCCGTGCTCGACAACACGAGCCAGGTCCACTGCAATCAGTTCATGATCGACCAGAATCCAAAACAGTACGTGGGCGGCCAGTTGATCATCTTCGGTGGCATTCCGTTCACGCTCTGCCTGGGTCTCTCGTCTCCCGACATCGGCGACAACGCCCTGGGCGACATCTCGTATCCCACCGGTAAGCACACTGCGCCGCTCTTCGCGGGTGACACGGTCTTCGCGACCACCCTCGTGCGTGGCCTGCGTGACTTCCCCGATCGACCCGATCTCGGCATCCTTGAGTGCACACTGCTCGGCTACAAGTACGTGCGCGAGGAAGGCGCCGAGAGCGATGCTGCACCGGCGGGCTGGAAGAAGGTGCAGATCTTCGAACTCGAGCGCGAGATCGCCGTCAAGCGGCGCTCGCACTATGCGGGCTAGCCGACCTCTGAACAACGATCCTGGCAGCGAGACAGTGGAATTCACAGCCGCGTGGATCACGAGTACGTCAACGCCCGGCCGTGTCCGTTTCTCATCCCCGGTCAGGGAAAACGCGAAATGCCCTCACCCAGAGGCTCGACGCCCAGCAACGTCGCGATCGTCGCAGCGGTGTCCAGGGTCGAGACCTCATCGGCGATCACGCCGCGGCGGATCCCGTGCCCCCACAGGATCCAGGGAATCTCGGCGTCGTCCTTCGAGGCCGAGCCGTGTCCCGTGTCCGACCCCCCGTGGTCGGCCGTCACGAGCAGACGCAGCGGTCGCTCCTCCGCGGCAGCAGCTGCGATGAATGAGCCCAGCAATCCGTCGATCCGTTCGATCGCCGACCGCTGTTCATCGCTTCCCCAGCCGTGAACGTGTCCGGTCAGATCCACTTCCGCCAGATGGATCATCACGAAGTCCGGCCTCCGCTCGCGCAGGTACACGAGGGCCGCTTCGAAGACGGCGGCAGCATCGGGGGCAAAGACGTAGCGATCGACGCCGGGCTCCTCTTCCGCAAAGTGGGCGAACTTCCGCTTGCCTGCCATCAGTCCGCAGCGCAGGTGCTCGGCCGCACAAGCGTCGAAGAGCGTGGGCACTTCGATCTGGCGCCACGGCTGATAGTGATTCCAGACAACCCCGTGTATCTCGGGCGGCACTCCCGAGATCATGCTCGTATGGGAGGTCATGGTATTGCTGGGAACCACGGTACGGGCGAGTCGAGCGCGCAGACCTTCGCGCCCGAGCCGGGCCAGGGTCGGTGTCTGCCGTTCTCCCATGAAACGGGGAGCCAGACCGTCGATGGACACCAGCAGCACCCGTGGGATCTCGGGCCGGCCCGGGAAGCCTGACTCGCGGTCGATTCTCTCTGGCGCCAGAGCGTCGAAGATCGGCGCCCAGCTGGCGATCGGCGCCAGCACGAGCACCAGCAATCCCAGACTCATCCAATGAATCGTGCGCATCGCGGGCCGGAGCTTACACGGGCACCCCGCACGCTTGCCGAAAGGCGCGAAAAGATTTAGGGTTCGCGCGTTTACGAGCACTGCGCGAAGCCCCCATCCCACCCTACGATGACCACAGCTTCCGCTGAGTCGCTGATCCACCATGAGAGGCCGCCATGCGCTTCTATGAGCACGAATCCAAGGCGCTGTTCGCTCGCCACGGGTTGCCGCTCGCCAAGAACGGTCTGGCCCACAGCGCCGACGAGGCGCGTCGGGTGGCCCTCGAGCTGAGCGGACCCGTAGTCCTGAAGAGCCAGGTCCTGTCGGGCGGCCGCATGAAGGCCGGCGCCGTCAAGTTCGCCGAAACCCCTGATGAGGCCGGCCCCTTTTTCGACACGATCATGGGCATCGAGGTGAACGGACAAAAGCCCACCTCGGTGCTGGTCGAGGCGAAGAGCCCGATTGCCCAGGAGTACTACGTCGGCGTCACCTGGGACGGCCGCCGCAAGCTTCCCGTCGTGATCTTCAGCGACATGGGGGGCATCGACATCGAAGAGGTGGCCGAGAAGCACCCGGACCACGTTTCCAAGACCCACCTGTCGACGATCCTGCCGATCTCGCCCCGCATCGCGAAGGAAGCCATCGGCGCCACGGGTGTGACCGGCAGTGACCTCAACAAGCTCACGCCCATCGTCTTCGCGCTGATCGAGATCTTCCTGATGTACGACCTCACCCTGGCCGAGATCAATCCGCTGGCCAAGCTCGAAGATGGCCGTTTCCTGGTGCTCGACGGCCACGTGGACATGGAGGCCGAGGCTCGTGATACGCACAGGAAGCTGCTGGACGAAATCGGCATCCGCCCCGAGGAGACACGCCAGGCGCGGCCCCCCACCGAGTTCGAGATCAAGGGCGCACAGGTCGATGCCTCGGACCCCCGCGGCGTGGCTGGCAACGTGGTCGAATTCGACGGCAACCTGGGGCTCATCATCGGCGCGGGCGGCGGCTCGCTCACGCTGTTCGACGCGGTGCGCAATCAAGGCGGAAAGCCCGCCAACTACTGCGAGATCGGAGGCAACCCCAGCGTCAAGAAGGCCTGCGCGCTCACCAAGCTGGTGCTCTCGAAGCCCGGCGTCGAGAAGATCGCGGTGATGATGAACGTCGTGTCGAATACGCGCGTCGACATCGTCGCCCGTGGCGTCATCAAGGGAGTCGTCGAATCCGGCCTCGATCCAAAGGAGACCATCGCCATCTTCCGTATTCCGGGTTCCTGGGAGGCAGAGGGATTCAAGATCCTCGAGAAATACGGTGTCGAGTACTGCGACCGCAGCGTCTCGATGTTCGAAGCCGCGGGCCGCGCCGTGGCGAAGATGAGCTAGGGGGGCGACATGCCGATCCTGATCAGCAAGCACACCACTTTCATCATCCAGGGAATCACGGGCCGTGAGGCCGTGAGCCTGACCCGCGAGAACCTCGATTACGGTGCCAGGATCGCAGGCGGCGTAACGCCGGGGCGCGCGGGGCGCGACGTCTACGGCGTGCCCGTGCACGATTGCGTGCGCGATATCACCTCGAAAACGCTTGTCGACGGTTCGATCGTGTGCGTGCCGCCAAGGTTCACGCGCGACGCCGTGTTCGAGGCGCTCGAGAACGGCATCAAGCTGATCGTCATCGTCACCGAGCGCATCCCGCGTCGCGAAGTGGCCCAGATGGTCGAGCTCGCGAAGCTGCGTGGCGCCCGGATCATCGGACCCAACTGCCTCGGCATCATCTCGCCCGATGAGATCAAGATGGGCGGCATCGGAGGTCCTGCGGCCAACACGCGCCAGGCCTACACCAAGGGCCCCGTCGGCATCATGTCCCGGTCCGGCGGCATGACCACCGAGATCGCCAGCACGCTCACTGCAGCCGGCATCGGCCAGTCGACGGCGGTCTCGATCGGAGGCGACGCCATCATCGGCTCGACCTACGCGGAGCTGATGCCGCTGTTCGAAGCCGACCCGGAGACTCACGCCATTGTCATCTACTCCGAGCCGGGTGGCCGCATGGAGGCCGAGCTGGCCGAGTGGGTCAAGGAGAACGACTCGCGACTGCCGATCGTGGCCTTCATGGCCGGCCGCTTCATGGACGAAATGCCGGGCATGCGCTTCGGCCACGCCGGAACCATCGTCGAGGGCAAGGAGGACACCACGGCCGACAAGATCGAACGCATGCGCGCGGCCGGGATCGAGGTGGCTGAGCGGATCGAGGAGATTCCGGACTTGATCCAGAACAAGCTCGAGGAGGCCGCCTGATGCCCGGCATGTTCATCGACGTCACAGTGGACGCGAAGGTCGCGGCCGATCCCAAAGTCGCAAAGAAGCTCGCGGAGGTCTGTCCCGTCTCGATCTTCGAGGTTGGCAACGGAAAGCTCCGGATCGTGGAAGAGAATCTCGACGAGTGCGTACTGTGCGACCTGTGTATCGAGGCGGCGCCCCCGGGAGCCGTCCGCGTCATCAAGTTGTACGATCAATAGAACGCCCTGTTGCCGCCCCCGGGGCGCCCCGAAGAGGAAACGACATGCGAAGCGCCAAGGACTTCTTCAAACCCAAGGCGATCGGTGCCCCGATGCCGCTCCGCGAGATTCCCTTCAAGCCGGCGCGGATGATCCACTTCTTCGACCCCAGCAACCCGAAGATGGCGGCCAAGGTCCCGGAGCTGGCCCAGAAGTGCGACGTCTTGCTGGGCAACCTGGAAGATGCGATCGAAACTGGCAACAAGATCGCGGCCCGGGAAGGCCTGATCAAAACGGCCCGCAACGTCGACTTCGGCGAGTGCGCCCTCTGGACCCGGGTCAACAGCCTCGACAGCCCCTGGATGCTGGACGACATCACCCAGCTCGTCACCGAGATCGGCGACAAGCTGGAAGTCATCATGATTCCGAAGGTGGAGGGTCCCTGGGACATCCACTATGTGGACCAACTGCTGGCCCAGCTCGAAGCCAAGCTGGGGCTCGAGCGCCCGCTGCTGATTCACGCGATCCTCGAGACCCACCAGGGTGTCGTCAACATCGAGGAGATTTGCGGGGCCAGCCCACGCATGCAGGGTCTGTCCCTCGGTCCCGCCGACCTGGCCGCCAGCCGTCGCATGAAGACGACGCGCGTGGGCGGCGGACACCCGGGATACCTGGTGCGAACCGACCCGGATCCCGACAACCCGGATGCCGTGCGGGTCACGGCCCAGCAGGATCCCTGGCACTACACCCTGGCGCGCATGGTCGACGCGTGTACGGCCCACGGCATCTATCCGTACTACGGACCCTTCGGCGACATCAAGGACACGATCGCGTGCGAGGATCAGTTCCGCGCGTCGTTCCTGCTCGGCTGCGTGGGCGCGTGGTCGCTCCACCCGGTCCAGATCGACATCGCCAAGAAAGTGTTCACACCTCCAATCGACGAAGTCCTCTGGGCGCGCCGCGTGATCTCCGAGATGGGCGACGGCACCGGCTGCGTCATGATCGACGGCAAGATGCAGGACGACGCCACCTACAAACAGTGCCAGGTGATGGTGGGCTCCGCCAAGCGCATCGCGCGCCGCGATCCGGAGTACGCGGGAGCCTGCGGCTTCAGCGCCGACGACCTCCAGGAGATCTGATACCGGGTGAACGGCCTCGCACTCGTGGCCAGTTGCGTGATCGGGTTGGCGGTGACCGGATGCGCGTCGAACCCCGACCCGCGAGACGATCCGGACTATCTGCGCTGGGTCGCGTTCCGGAGCATCGTCGGCAAGGAGAACCTCCTGCTGCGCTGGCGCCGTGACCAGATGCCCCTGAAGGTGCACGTGATGCAGGCGCCGGAAGGGTTGTTCGACCAACCCGCCGACGTCCACGAGGCGATCCTCGATGGCATCCTCAACTGGAGCGACGTCATCGAGACCGGCGTTCCCACATTCACCTTCGTTCAGGATCCGGGGGATGCCGACATTCCCGTGGTCTGGGAGGAAGAGCCGGTTGGCGGCTTCTCCGTCGCCCAGTGCGTCTACCACATCAACATCGAACAGCACCGTTTCGGTGTGTCGCGGATCCTGATGACGGGCCGTTGGGCGGGCGACCGGGTGGCCAGCAAGGAAGAGATCTATCGGGTGATGCTCCACGAAATGGGCCACGCCCTCGGACTCGCCGGGCACAGTCCCAACGACAACGACATCATGGGCAGACGCGGCATCCGGTGGATGGAGCGCCCCGGCATCACACTCCGGGACCGGACGACGATGCGCCTCCTCTACGAGAGGCCGATCGGAACCCGCATGTCCGGTGCGAAGCGCGAGAGCTACCGGTGACGGTCGATCTCGTTCTCTACGTTTCGGGTCACGGCTCCGGCCACGCCACGCGTAGCACCGAACTGCTCGTGGCCCTGCATCGACCCCGAGCGGCTCGCCGCTTCCCCGCTGGCCCGCTGGAACGACGGGACGAATATTGACGTCTCAGGCCGAGAGTTCGAGCATGCGCTCGATCGGCTGGAGCGCGCGCACCCGGATGTCCTCGGGAACCGTGACCTCGGGCTTCAGATCCCGAAGGCAGAGGTAGAGCTTCTCCAACGTGTTGAGCCGCATGAACGGACACTGATTGCACGAACAGCTCTCGTCCATGCCCGGCGCCTGGATCAACGTCTTGTCCGGCGCGAGCTTCTGGATCTGATGAAAGACCCCATCTTCGGTGGCGATGATCAGCGTCTTCGCAGGAGACTCGACGGCGCGTTGGATGATGCCCGTCGTCGAGGCGATGAAGTCTGCTTCGTCGAGCACGGATGCGTCGCACTCGGGGTGGGCGAGCACCTCCGCGTCCGGGTGTTTTACCCTGAGCTGCACCAGTCGCTTGGCGCTGAACTGCTCGTGCACGATGCATGCACCCTGCCAGATGATCAGGTCGTCGCGCCCGGATTCCTTGGCGACCCAGCGGGCCAGGTGCCGATCCGGCGCAAAGATCAGTGGCCCGTCGCCGAAGGACTCCACCATCCTCACCGCGTTCGAAGACGTACAGATGAGATCCGACATCGCCTTCACCTCGGCACTGCAATTGATGTACGAGAGGACGTTCGCACCCGGATGGGCGTCGACGAACTGCTTGAACTCCTCGGGTGGGCAGCCATCAGCCAACGAGCAGCCCGCCTCCAGGTCGGGCACCACGACCTTGCGATCCGGGTTCAGGATCTTGGCCGTCTCGGCCATGAAGTGGACGCCGCAGAAGGCGATCACATCGCGGTCGACTCCGGTTGCGGCACGAGCCAACGCGAGGGAATCGCCCACGAAGTCCGCGAGATCCTGGATCTCGTCTTCCTGATAGTAGTGAGCCAGGACGACGGCGTTGCGCTCCTCCTTGAGCTCGAGGATGGCTCCCTCGAGATCGTCCGGGAACTCCAGCCGCTCGCCGCCAGCGGTAAATTTTGCCATGTCAAAGGTTATCCCCGATTCCCCCGGCCGGGTAGTCAGGCGCCCGGCTCGATCAGGAGCGTCTTGACTCCGCAGGGTTCCCCTCGAACCGTGCAGACCCGGGTGCCGGGCTTGTTGCCGCCGCGCACTTCGGACACATCGAAGCCGGCCTCGGCAATGCGCTGCCGGGCCGCATCGGCATCGGCAACCTGCCAGGCAAGCCCGCCGAAGCGGTCGCGTGCGTCGCGATCGGGCTCCGCCCCGATTCGACCGATGACTTCGATCGTGGCCCCACCGACCCGGAAGAAGAGCATGCGCAGGTCTCGCGCCTCGAAATTGTGGTCGAGAGCCAGACGCAGGCCGAGCTGTTCGCCGTAGAGCTTCTTGGTCGCCTCGAGATCACGACTCACCAGGACCACGTGATCCAACGCCTGGATGGAGGCCGTCGGATCGTCTGGCTCTACCACGGGAAGCAGGTCCTCGGCATCGAGATGTTCGATTCCAAAGAGCCAGGGTCCCCGGGTCGCTTCTGCACCGATCATGACGTTCCGCCAGTGACGCACGTCGTCGCTGTCACTCGAATGTCCCTCCCCTTCCCACGGATCCCGAACCGGAAGCCCCGCCGCCCGAAGCCGGGCGGCGCAAGCCTCGGCGTCATCGGTCCCAAAGGCGAGGCCGAGTTCACCCTCTCCCTGTTGCTCGAGAGCAGCTTCCAGAGCGCGGCCCGCGAAGCCAGCACCCACCGGAGAGATCAGCTCCAAGTAGGTGTTGGAGAGACGAAACAGCGCGTTCGCGGATCCGGCGTCGGTGTGGATGCCGCGCCACGATGCCTTGCGCCCGAAGAGGGCTTCGGTCTGGCGCGTGGCCTCTTCGAGATCGCGGACGACGACCATCACGTGGTCCAGGGAATGGAGCATGCCGCGAGCATGGCACGTCCCAGCGCTTCCGTCTCCTGCGCTACGATTCAAAGGTGAGTCGCGCGACTTCGATCGCCCCGTTCGCTGCGCTTGCGCTGGTTTCGTCGCTTCTGCTGGCGCTCGCATGTGGTGGTGACGACCGCCCGAACCTGTTGCTCATCACGGTCGATACACTTCGCGCCGACGCCCTCGCCTGCTACGGCGGCAAAGCCGACGTGGGAGTCCATATCTGTTCGATTGCCGAGGGCGGGTCGCGTTTCGAGTGGGCGTTTTCCACGGCACCGTCCACCGCGCCTTCGGTCGCATCAATCCTGACATCCCGATACCCGCTCGAACACGGCGTCACCCAGAACGCGCGCAGCTTCCTACCCGGCGAGCATGAGACCCTGGCCGAGGTGCTGCACGAAGCCGGCTACCAGACGGCAGCCTTCGTGTCGAATCCAGTGATCGATCACTCCAAGCGGCTCGGCCAGGGCTTCGATCACTGGGACCAGGTGATGAACCAGCACGAACTCAACCGGCCCGGCTACGTCGAGCGTCATGCGATCGACACCACGAATGCGGTGCTGACCTGGTTGCGCAGGCAGGCCAGCGCGCCGTGGTTCGTGTGGGTGCACTTTCAAGACCCCCACGGTCCCTACGCCGCGCGCGGCGCCCCCACCGGTCGCAATCGCCTCGATGCGATCACGCTACCGATCCTCGGCAACAACTCCGGTCGGGGCGGCATCCCGGCCTATCAGGCCATGCCCAACGTGACCTCACTCGCGATCTACAAGCACCGCTACCTGAGCGAGATCCGGCTGGTGGACCGCCAGGTGGGGCGCCTGCTCCGCGAGATCGATGAGATCGGTGGGCGCCCGGGCGTCCTGCTGACGGCCGATCACGGCGAAGCGTTCGGGGAGGACGGTTACTACTTCGCCCACGGTCACTCGGTCGGATTCGATCTGATCCGTGTGCCGCTCCTGTGGCGTCCACCGCCTGGCGCCGAGCCGGGACCACCGGTGGTTCGCACGACCGTGAGCGGCATCGACGTGGCGCCCACCTTCCTCCAGGCGGCGCGCGTCAGGACGCCCGAGACGTTCGGCGGCCGGGCCCTCCAAGCCATCCATACGGGAGAGTCGACACCGAGGTCGATCTTCGCCGAGGGCAGTCGTCGCGCCGCCGTCATCCAGGGTCGGCGCTACTTCTCCCGGGAGCGGGTGACGGGTGCAAAGCTGCGCGAGGACGGCAAGCCCTGGGGCGACGAGAACGCCGATCTTCCGTCCCGTACGGCACTCCTCGATTCCGAGGCAGGACTTCCGCAATACACGGTGGTCGGCGCCGACCCACCGCAAGAGCTGGAAGCGGCACTCCGCGATCACCTGAGCGGCGCAATCCGGCAAGCCGGTGGGCGTCACACCGAGCTTCCCCGGCAGCTGGCCGAGCGCCTGCGCGAGCTCGGCTACGCGACCCAGGAGTGAGGGCGGGATCCGCAGGATCCCGGGGGAGTCAGAGATCCCAGAAGATGTCCTCGTTGGCGAGCTCGGGCTCTTCCGGATCGGACCGCTTCATGCCGGCCGGAACTGCGTCGCCGCCGCGCAGAATGCGGTCCACGTGTTCCTCCAGATCGCGTGTTTCGTCCTCCCAGTACTGGCGCGTTCCGAAGTGGGGAAAGGCGTCGGGGAAGGCCGGGTCCTGCCAGCGCTTCGCGATCCAGCCGGCGTAGAAGACGAACCGGAACGCCCGCAGCGGTTCGACCAGACGCAGCCAGACCGCGTCAAAGTCGCGGAACTGACGATAGGCGTCGATCAACACTGAGCGTTGTCTTGCACCCTCGGCGTCGCGTCCAGGCAGCAGCATCCAGACGTCGTGAACGGCGGGGCCGACCACGAAGTCGTCGAAGTCGAGGAAGAACCAGCCCTCGTCTCCGTGTAGCAGGTTCCCCACGTGACAGTCCCCGTGAATTCGATGCAGAGGAACCGCTTCACACCAGCTGTCGTACAGCCGGGCCACCTCTTCGACCACCGCCCGATATCGCCGCGCACACTCGGGTGGCAGAAAGCCGCCCTCTTCCAGGAACGCCAGCGGCTCCAGCACCGCGCGCGAGCCATCGAGCCGCTGTCGGTGTTCCGCTTCCGACGCCGCCCCCACGTTGTGGATACGCGCCAGCAACCGTCCCAGGACCTCCAACTGCTCGTCCGTGAACTCGTCGGGAGAGCGCCCCCCGGTCCTTCGCCAGACGGCGTAGTGGATGCCCTCCACCTCGTGCAGGGTCTCACCATCCGAGAACGACAGCGGAGCGCAAACCGGGATCTCGGCTTCCCGCAACTCGGCCAGGAAACGATGCTCCTCGAGAATGGCATCCGGACTCCAGCGCCCGGGCCGGTAGAACTTCACCACCACGTGGTCGCCGGTCTCGAGCCGCAGGTCGTAGACCCGGTTCTCGAGACACGTGAGCGGCGCGATGTGGCCGGTGGGCTCGAAGCCTCCCGCCTCGACCGCTTTCAGGACCCAGTCGGGTGTCAACTTGAAGAAGAAGTCGGACACGGATCGCGAGTCTAGTCGACCGCGGGGAATTCGTTTTGGCGGGGCGGGGATCGAACGGACACCCTCCCCAAGCCCGTCCGCTGCGACTACCCTCTTCCCGGCGCTGCTCCCGATTGCTGCCGTGAGCTAAATTCGTTAGCCTTCTCAAGCACTTGGAGAGAATCTTCTATGAGCGACCGCTCCGAAAGGAAGCGCGATCGGCCCTGGGTGTTCCGGACCTATTCGGGACACTCGTCGGCCCGGGCGAGCAACGAGCTCTATCGCACCAACCTGGCCCGAGGCCAGACGGGCCTGTCGGTGGCGTTCGATCTGCCGACCCAGACGGGCGTCGATTCCGACCACCCGCTGGCGCGGGGCGAGGTCGGCAAGGTCGGCGTACCGATCGGGCACGTAGAGGACATGTCGGCGCTATTCGAGGGCATCCCTCTCGATCAGATGAACACGTCGATGACGATCAACTCGACCGCGGCGTGGCTCCTGTCGCTCTACGTAGCCGCCGCCGAACGCAGCGGCGTCGACGCTCAAAAGCTCCAGGGCACGACCCAGAACGACATCATCAAGGAATATCTCTCGCGCGGGACCTACGTGTTTCCGCCCGAGCCCTCCATGCGCCTGATCAGCGACATGGTGGCCTACACCGTGGACGCAATACCCAAGTGGAATCCGATCAATGTCTGCTCGTATCACCTCCAGGAAGCGGGGGCGACGCCAGTCCAGGAGATCGCCTATTCGTTCGCAACCGCGCTGGCGGTGCTCGATGCTGTGAAGGCGCGCGACGACGTTCCGGACGAGGCGATTCCGCGCGTGGTCGGACGCATCTCGTTCTTCCTGAACTCGGGCATCCGCTTCGTCGAGGAGATCTGCAAGGTCCGCGCGATGGCCGAGCTCTGGGACCAGATCACGAAGGAACGCTACGGCGTCGAGGATCCCAAGCTGCGCCGCTTCCGCTACGGCGTGCAGGTGAACAGCCTGGGTCTCACCGAGGCCCAGCCCGAGAACAACGTGATCCGCATCGTGCTGGAAACTCTCGGTGTGACCGCCTCGAAAAAGGCGCGCTGCCGGGCCCTGCAACTTCCCGCCTGGAACGAGGCCCTCGGGCTCCCGAGGCCCTGGGACCAGCAGTGGTCGCTGCGTATCCAACAGATCCTGGCTTACGAGACCGACCTGCTCGAGTACGCTGACCTCTTCGACGGTTCGTTTGTTGTCGAGGCCAAGACGCGCGAGCTACTCGAAGAGGCGCGCACCGAGATGGAGAAGGTGCTGGCCATGGGCGGCGTCGTGGCTGCGGTCGAGAATGCCTACATGAAGCAGCGTCTGGTCGAGTCCCAGACTGCGCGGTCCCGTGCCATCGAAGTCGGCGATCAGATCGTAGTCGGCGTGAACCGGTTCACAGAAGCGGAGCCTTCACCGCTGGTCGAAGGCAAGCAGTCGATCCTCAAGGTGGACGACGCGGCTGAGAGAGAACAGATCGAGCGGCTCAATGCGTTCCGAAACCGGCGGAACCCAGAGGAGGTGGCGGCGGCGCTCACAAACCTGAAGGACGTGCTTTCCAGCGGCGGCAACGTGATGCCCGCTTCGATCCGGGCGGCCCACGCGGGCGTCACCACTGGCGAGTGGAGCGACGCCTTGCGAGAGCTCTTCGGAGAGTACCGGGCGCCGACCGGCGTCGTCGCGCGCCAGACCAACGGCGCCGGACCCCGCACCCAGGCAGTCCGCGAACGGGTACGCGCACTGTCTGAGCAGCTCGGACGCCCGCTGAAGGTGTTGATCGGAAAGCCCGGGCTCGACGGCCACAGCAACGGCGCCGAGCAGATCGCCGTGAAGGCACGCGACGTCGGCATGGAAGTCGTCTACGAAGGTATCCGTCTTACACCGGCGGAGATCGTTCAGTCTGCCAGGGACGAAGGCGTACACGTGATCGGCCTCTCCATCCTTTCGGGTTCCCACGGCGTGCTCGTCACCGACGTGCTCGCATTGCTGAAGGATGCGGGTCTGTCTGGCCTTCCGGTAGTCGTGGGCGGCATCATTCCCGACGAGGACGCGGAAACGCTGCGAGACGCCGGCGTGAGCCGCGTCTACACACCGAAGGACTTCGACCTCACCCGCATCATGGGCGAGATCGTCGACGTCGTGGCGGAGTCTTCCGCTGACCACTGACCCTCGCACACTGGCCGACCGACTGCTTTCGCGAGACCGCGATGCGGTGGCGGAGGCGCTGAACCTCACGGACGATCAGCGGCCCGAGCGCCAGGCTGCGGCGCTCAAGCTGCTCGATATCCTGGAACGGGAAGCCCCCTTCCCCGGGGCGGCCCGGATCGGGATCACGGGCGCGCCGGGTGCGGGCAAGTCGACCCTGCTCGACGCTCTGGTGCGCGAGCTGCGGCCTCGGGGCGAGACCGTGGCGATCGTTGCCGTCGACCCGTCGAGCCAGCGCACCGGGGGCGCGCTTCTGGGAGATCGGATCCGCCTGCGTTCCGGCTCCTCGGATCCCGGTGTCTTCATCCGGTCGATGGCCGCGCGCGACCGGCTGGGCGGCTTGTCGGACGCGACCCACGCGGGGGTCACGATCCTGGCCTTGGTCTTCGACCGGGTCTTCATCGAGACCGTCGGCGTCGGTCAGTCCGAGGCCGATGTTTCGCGCCTGGTCGACACCCTGGTCTTCGTCGCCAACCCCGGCACCGGCGACGTCCTGCAGTTCATGAAGGCCGGCTTGCTCGAACTTCCAGACATCTTCCTGGTAAACAAGGCCGACGCCGGACCGATCGCCGAGCGAACCGTCTCCGAGCTCGAGAGCGGACTGAGTCTGGGGGAACGCAGCGATGCAGCCTGGACGCCTCCCGTGTTACTCACCTCGGCACGAGATGGATCGGGCGTTCACCAATTCGTAGAGGCGCTCGACGCCCACCGGCGCCACCTACAGAACGACGACCGGATCTCCCAGCGCCGCGGCGAGGCCGCCCGCGCGCTGGTGATCGGCGCGCTGCAGCGCCGTTACGGAAGCTTCGGCCTACAACAGCTCGGCGGTCTCGCCAGCTTGCGCTCCCGCCTGGCGGAAGACCCCACGCCGTCGGCCTTCACCCGCATCGCCCGACTCGGCGCCGAGATCGAAGAGGCCTTGCGTAAGAGCGACTGAGTCGGCGAGCCGTTGCACGGGGCGTCCAATCATGACCGATGAGCTCTTCCAGTCGATTCGCAGCGCCGCGTCGAGCCACGCCTGGTCGCGCGCCGTCGAGCTGGTGCGAGCGGACGCTGTCGCGGGAGAGCGCCAGGAAGAAAACGAGATCGTGGTCCGTGTTGCAACGCGGGGAGACCTCATTTCTCCCACCGTCACCCTCTTTCTCGATGATGAAGACTGGGACTGTGACTGCGGCACCTCCGAAGACGTCTGCGAACACGTAGCCGCCGCCGCCATCGCACTCCGAAGAGCCTCGAGCCAGAGACAGGATCTCTTCAGCCGCGGCGCAAGTCACGGTCGAATCGGCTATCGCTTCAGCCGCGAGGCCGGCGGCCTCGCGCTCGAGCGGGTCGTCGTAACCGGCGACGAGGAAACCCTGCTCACCACGACCCTGGTGGCGGTCGCGTCGGGGCGGGTCGAAGGTCCCCGTTTCCTGGCGACCCGAGCGGACCTCAGCATCGAACAGACCCTGGGCTCAAAACGCCGCGGAAGGGTCCCGCGAGGCATCTTGCCGACCCTGCTGCGCCAGCTGGCGGAGTGCCCGGACGTGAAGCTCGATGCAGAACCGGTCGTGACCTCGGCGGCGGAAGTGGGCTTCGTCGCGCTCGTGGAGGATGACGACGGAGGCTTCCGGGTTCGCGTGGCCCGGGACGACTCCGCCGCGGAGAGCTTCGACAACGTGGCCGCGCTCTGCGGGAAGACCCTGCGACCGCTCCAAACCACCCGCTTGACCGGCCGTGAGATCGAGGATTTCACGCGCAACGGCAAACACTTCGCGGCGGACGAAGCCGTCCGTCTCGTGACCGACATTCTCCCGGCCCTGGCAGAACGGATCCCGATCGAAGTCCGCACGAAGAGGCTTCCGACAACCGTCCGGGAGCAGCCCCGTCTCGAGATCGAGGTGTCGCGCAACGGTGAGGCGCTCTCGGTGCTTCCGATACTCGTGTATGGAGACCCGCCGATCGCGCGGATCGACGCCGGCCGCCTCACGCCCCTGGGAGACGGGCCGCTTCCCCGCCGCGACGAGGCCGCGGAGGAGATCCTGATCCGGCGGCTGCAACACGAGCTCGCTCTGCTTCCGGGACGCTTGCTGCCGGGACGACGTTTCGAAGTCTCGGGCGAGGCAGCGATCACGGTCGCGGAGCAGCTCGAACGCTTCAGCGGCAAGCTGCGTGGCAGCGTCCACAAGCAGTTCTTCCGCGCTCCCCAATTGGAAGCCCGGCTACGGAGTGGCGACGGCCGATTCGACGTCGTGTTTTCGAGCGACGTGGACGGCACGCCCCACCACGCCAGTTCCAGGCGTGTTCTGGCGGCTTGGCGCGCCGGTGAATCGCTGGTTCCCCTGGAGGGTGGAGGTTTCGCGACCCTTCCTACCGACTGGCTGACTCGCTTCGGCGACCGGATCGCCGATCTCCTGGCAGCCAAGCAGGCGACGGGCGACCTGCCGCGCGCGATCCTTCCCGAGCTGGCGCGTCTCTACCAGGATCTCGACCAGCCCCTGCCCCCGTCACTGAAAGGTCTCGGATCGCTGCTCGATGCCGATGGCGAGATTCCCCAGGCTTCGCTGCCCGAGGATCTGTCGGCCAGCTTGCGCGGCTATCAACGGCGCGGTGTCGACTGGCTCTGCGCGCTTCGCGACGCTGGCTTCGGAGCGCTGCTGGCCGACGACATGGGTCTGGGCAAGACCATTCAGGCCCTGTGCGCCCTGCGGGGTCGGACACTCGTCGTGGCACCGACCAGCGTGCTGTTCAACTGGCGCAACGAGATCGAACGCTTTCGGCCCGGCCTGACGACGTCGACCTACCACGGACCCAGCCGACGCCTCGACCCGGACGCCGACGTGACCCTCACGACCTACGCGCTGCTGCGCATCGACGCCGAGATCCTGTGCGCCGAACACTGGGACACGGTGATCTTGGACGAGGCCCAGAAAATCAAGAATCCCGACAGCCAGGTGGCGCGCGCCGCCTACCGTCTTCAAGCCGACTTCCCGATGGCGCTCACTGGGACACCGGTCGAAAACCGGCTCGAAGAACTCTGGAGCCAAATCCACTTCACCCAGCGCGGCCTGCTCGGCGGACGCCGCGACTTCAACGAGC